>RCNE010000240.1_pt1 | contig 29016 bp, 27 predicted proteins | sample 2041361 | NCBI WGS metagenome assembly RCNE01 (sample SAMN09708229, study PRJNA481090) | Marine sediment metagenome, whole genome shotgun sequencing project. | reverse complement strand
CCTGTGTTGGGTTCATGATTCGGGTATAGATGTTGCCGATCTCGGCGAGTGCAAACAGGTTCTTCGCGTGTTCAGCGTTATTGAAGACGAAGGAGGTCGTCTGATAGATGGGAACCGCTCGGGCCCCGGTCGTTGGATCGGCGACCTGTCCCGCATGAAGCTGGTTGGTCTCGAATCCCCACGTGCTCGTCATAAAAGTCTCCTGGCATCGAATTGTTCGCCCAACACTACGAACCTTGCGCCAGCGGCAAACAATCGGTCGAACAATGGGGTCGACCAATTTGTCCGGTCAAACGTACGAAAAGAGACAATTGTCTAACGGGCGCCTCGGGCCAGGAGGACCGCTGGAAGGGTCTTGACCAAAATCCCGAGGTCTTGCCCCAGGGACCAGTTCTCCACGTACCAGCGATCGAGTTCGTCGAGTTCGCCAAAGTCGGTGTCCGAACGGCCTGAGACCTGCCAGCGACCTGTCATTCCCGGAGCCACGACCTCACGCTCGCGGAAGCTCTCGGGCGCCGCGGTGACTTCGCTCTCGATAAACGGCCGCGGCCCGACAAGACTCATGTCACCGCGCAGAACATTCCACAATTGCGGAAGTTCATCGATTGAGGTTTTACGGAGAAATGCGCCGACTCGAGTGATCCGTGGGTCCGACTCCATCTTGAAGACCGGCCCATCGAGCTCGTTCGTCAGATCGATCTTGAGCTCTTCGGCCCCTTCCACCATGGTCTGAAATTTGAAGATGGTGAAGAGCTGCCCACCCTTGCCGACCCGCGGCTGTCGAAAGATCGGATGTGCCCCATCGATGACTCGGATGGCCAAGGCCACCGCAGCCAGGAGCGGAGAGAGGATGAGGAGTGCTGACACGGCGATGGCAACGTCGAGCGAACGTTTTAAACCCATTCGCCATCCCGTTCGAACTGGAGGCGCTATCGAGATCACCGGTCGACCTTCCACATGGCTGACGCCCACCCGTTGCTTGGCGATGTCGCCAAGGCCTGTGAGCGAGACATCCACACCCTGTCGATTCAGCATTCGCGCCAGCGGCGCAAACTTTCCGCCCGCCAAACCGTCCATGCAGAACATGACCTGGTTTGCACGATGGATCTCCGCAAGTGCCGGAAGTTCGTCGATTGATCCAAGCGACATCGCCGAGATCACGTCGCCCGAATCAGTTTCGGGATTGTCAACGACGAAGCCGATGACGTCATAAGCCTGGCGGCGATCCGCCGCGAGAACGTTTCGCATCTCGACTGCCTGGCGCGGGCTTCCAGCAACGATCACTCGACTGCGATTGCGTCGAAGCACCGCCCGAAGTGCGTGATGAGCAAAAAGCCAGACGAACCACAGAGTCGACACGATAAGTACCCATCGGCGGGCCCCCACTCCGATACCCACAAAGAAGGCCGCGAGCGAAAATCCTGCAGCTCCAGCGAGGGCAGCGCGCCCAACGAGTGCAGTGACCGCAGGCCAGCGGCGCGACCGCACTCGCGTGTAGATGCCTTCCCACAACAGAAATCCAACAACACCGAGCGAGACGGGAATCCCGAGGCGGACCGTGCCGGCAGTCAGCAGGTGGCCAGACCCCCATTGCACGGTCGTGACGATCGCGATGATGCACGCCATCATCGTCAGGTCCAAAAGCAGGTGCACCCAGCCATACGAACGCGAGCGCGCTCGTGTATCCAAGGTTTTCATCAGAGATTCTTTCTTGTCTTACCTGGCGCCACGCGCCATCAGTACCGCCGGGACAGTTCGCGCGAGAATCTCGATGTCCTGGCCCAACGACCAGTTGTCGACATACCAACGATCGAGCTCATCGAGCTCGGCAAATCCGGTGTCGGACCGCCCCGACACCTGCCAGTGACCCGTGAGTCCTGGCTTCACCGCATGCCGGTCGAGGAAACTCGCAGGAGCGGCCTCAACCTCATACACGGGCAGCGGGCGGGGGCCAACAAGGCTCATCTCGCCACGCAGAATGTTGAATATCTGAGGCAGCTCATCTATCGATGTCCTCCTCAAAAGCCGCCCAACGCGAGTGACTCGCGGGTCATCTTGCATCTTGAAGACCGGACCATCGACGTGGTCGTTGGTCAGATCGATCTGCAGCTCCTCAGCGTCGTTGACCATGGTTCGGAACTTGAAGATCGTGAATGGGTGTCCGGCCCTACCAACACGTTTCTGGCGGAACAGCGCTCGGCCGCCGTCTTCGATACGGATGCCCACGGTCGCGGCGATCATGACCGGCGAGGTGACGATCAGCAGGAGCGTTGCCCCGATCACATCGACGACACGTTTGGTCTTCAGGTGCCAGCCCGCCAGTGGTGCCGGGGTGACTCTGACCAACGGGCGGCCAGACACATGGCCGAGACTCACTCGACGCAACGCCACATTCGACAGACCAGTGCTCAGTGCGACTTCGACGCCGAGCACATTTAGCTGACGAACAAGAGGCGCAAATCGTTCTGCGTCAACGGCGCCGAGGCAGACGACTACCAAATCACAATCTGCCTTCTTTGCGACGTGCGGAAGCTGATCGATCGAGCCGAGGGCGAGCTGCGAGACAACTTCGGGCACGTCATCGTCGAGCTTGTCCATCACGAAACCTTGGACGTCGTACGCGGTCCGCGGATCGGCCCGAAGCGCAAGACGGGTCGCCAACGCGTCGCCCGTGTTCCCCGCAACGATGACCTTCACCGGTGTGCTCGTATCTCGAGCACGCCTTGCCAGGACAACTCGCACCAGGCTCATCGATACGAGCCAGCTACCGCTAACGACCAACTGCCACAAACGAGATGGTTCAAGCTCGAAAAGCCACGACGCTGCCACCATGGCGGCGCTGGCTCCAACGATCGACGTCGTCAGGACCGAGATGTTGCCGTCCCACCGGATAGATCGGCTGACGTAGTACGCGTTGCGCCACCACAGCGATCCCCAGAGCCCGAACACCCCAGCAATACCGACGACAAGGGGGTTGGGCGATTGGAATCCACCGAATCCTTCGACCACCAACGTCGCCAACATCACGACGACGAGAGCCGCGATGCCATCACTTATCGCCAGCGAGACTCGTGTCGATTCCGGCACTAACGCGGGCTGCGACCCAGCGTCGCGCTCACCATAGGCCACCACAGACGCGCCGATAGACACTCCGGGTGATGCGTTTGTAGGTGAATTTCTCATGAGGTGGTCTTTCGTCCGCCGACTTGTGCCCCATGCCAACACCGTGCGATGCAGTCGCCCAAAAAAGCTTCGACGAGATCCTACTCAACTTCGTAGGCCCCCGCCGGGGACTTTTGGGATATATGTCACGCTCTGCGGCCAGTTAATACATTGACTGCAGCGCGTTGACCACGTCGGTGGTGTATTCGGGCCGACAAATCACCAAGTTACTCACAACTGGGTGCTCTTTGTTGAATCGGAGCGGCTCACCATCGGCACCACAAGCATCGAGACCCGCCGCCAACGCGACCGCAATAGGTGCGCAAACGTCCCATTCATACAACGGAGAGTTGTGCACATACACATCTGCTTGACCGCTTGCAACCAACATTGCTTTCACCCCGGCCGAGCTACAGGCCGTCAGATCCGCGTCGAGCGCTGCAGCCAGAACGCGACCATCGGAGTGGTTCCGGCTCCGCCCCGTGACCACGACCGGTCGACGATCACTTCGATCGGGTACGTGGGGAACCTCCAACGTCGAACCCGTGATGTTGAGTCCTGGAACGGCGACGGCACCAACCTTCGGCAAACCACCGATCGACAGGCCGACATGTACTGCCCATTCCTGATTGCCGACCCCGAACCCGCTCGACCCGTCGAGCGGATCGACGATCCACGCTCGGCTCGAATGCACGCGGGCGCCATCGTCGTGACCCTCCTCGGACAGAAGTCCATCATCTGGTCGAAGTGCCGCAAGCTCAGCCACCAAGTACTCGTGGGCTAGCGAGTCGCCGACCTCTTCAAGCGACCACCCTCGATGCCCTTGCGCCCAAGCAACCTTTTGCGCCTCGACAAGGCGTCGCGCAGTCTCATCGGCGAGCCGATGTGCGAGCGCGTGATCATCGAGTTCCAAGGGCAGCGTCGATCTACTGGTCAGATGGTTGGTCCTCGACCTCTTGCTCGTCGGTTCCACCACCTGAGGTCTGCTCCGGACGAAGAGTCGGAAAGAGCACCACGTCACGAATCGTCGTGGCGCCCGTCAACAACATGACGAGACGGTCCATCCCAATCCCCAGGCCACCCGTTGGCGGCAAACCGTATTCGAGCGCTCGGATGTAGTCGAGATCCATGCCCATCGCCTCGGCATCGCCTGCTTCGCGTTCGGCTTCTTGATCACGGAACCGTGCGAGCTGCTCGTCGGGATCGGTGAGTTCGCTAAATGCGTTGCACAATTCGCGACCGGCAACGATGGCTTCGAAACGTTCGGTCATCCCCGGTGTCGAGCGATGATCGCGCGCGAGCGGTGAAACTTCTTTGGGATAGTCGGTGACGAACACTGGGCCCCACAACTCCGACTCGGTCGTCTTCTCATAGATTTCGAGGATCAGCTTTCCTGGCCCGTAGTAGTCCTTCACCTCGACGCCGTGCTCACGAGCAATCTTTGCCAGGGTCTCGCGTTCCATTTCGAGGGAGAGTTCGAGACCGGTCTGCTCAGCAATGAGCTCGGCCATCGTTGCACGCTTCCAGGGGGCCGAGAGGTCGAGCTCACGTCCGTCGTACTCAAGCGTCGTCGAACCGCAGATCTCGACAGCGAGATGCGCCACAAGTTCCTCAACGAGCTCCATCACGTCGTGGTAGTCGGCGTATGCCCAGTAAAGCTCGAGCATGGTGAATTCGGGATTATGCCGTGTGGACATACCTTCGTTCCGGAAGACACGTCCAATTTCGAAGACCCGCTCGAAGCCACCGACGGTTAGACGCTTCAGGTAGAGCTCTGGCGCAATACGGAGGAAGAGGTCGACATCTAGTGCGTTGTGATGTGTCGTAAAGGGGCGTGCCATCGCGCCGCTGGCGATGGAGTGAAAGATTGGTGTCTCGACCTCCATGAACTCGCGGTCTTCGAGCCATCGACGAGTGAGCGACATGATGCGGCTGCGGTCTCGCAACGTGTTATTCGATTCCTCCGAGACCCACATGTCGACATACCGCTGTCGATACCGAGTGTCAGGATCGGTGATCCCGTGCCATTTGTCGGGGAACGGTCGACGGGTTGGTGCAAGCATTACCCAGGCGCTCGGGCGAATCGAAAGCTCGCCGCGCCGAGTCTTGATCACTTCACCAGTGACCCCAATCCAATCACCAAGGCTGAGCCCGGTGAATGCCTCGAACTCTGGTGTCGTCTTCGCAGGCGCGAAGATCTGAATTCGGCCAGACCCGTCCTGGACCACTCCGAACACGATCTTCCCTTGATCACGCTTGAGCATGAGTCGACCCGCGATGGAAACGACCTTTCCGGTCTCTTCTCCATCGGGGAGCTCTTCGAATTCGGCCTGCAGAGCGCCTGCGGTCGCGGTTCGTTCGTAGCGATAGGGAATCTCGAATGTGCGGTCGGGCACCTCGGGGTCGTTTTCGCTCTCGGGGGCTTCAGAAGTCTCGCTCATGGACTGTTGACGTTACCGTGCGTTTCGTTATCCGCTAAGCCGTCGAACTCGGACGGATGTCGAGTCCGATGTCAAGCGTTGGTGCGCCGAAGCAGAGCTTCGACGTGGAGATCATGTCGACGCCGGTGTGACTCACTGCGTCGATTGTGCTTCGATCGATTCCCCCACTGGCTTCCAGGAGCGGTCGGCGGCGGCCCACAGTGAGTTCACCGACCCGGGTCACGGCGAGTCGAAGCTCGTCCGGCGACATGTTGTCGAGCAGGATTGCGTCGGCATCGGCATCGACGGCCGCTTCGACTTGGTCCATGCGATCAGCCTCGACATGCACGGTTCGTGCTGGCCAACGTCGGCGCGCCTCGGCCACACCGTCGGCAATCGAAAGGCCCATGAGATGGTTGTCTTTCAGCATGATCCAGTCACTCAGGTTGCCCCGATGGTTCCGAGCACCGCCGGCCCGGACGGCGGCCTTCTCGAGCGATCGCAAGCCTGGAGTGGTCTTTCTCGTATCCCACACCTGGGCCGAACCGGTTGCTGCGTCGACATACCGTCGGGTGTTGGTAGCAATGCCCGAGAGGTACATCAAGAAGTTCAACGCTGTTCGCTCTGCGATCAGGATCGACTCAAGAGAACCACGTATCGTCCCAAGTACCTGTTGGCTGTCGACGACGTCTCCCTCGGAGATCGACCACACCAAGTCGAGAGATGGGTCAACCTGACGAATGGTCTCAGCAACACACTCAATGCCAGCAATGACTCCCCCAGGACGAACGACGAACGAGGCATCGGCAGTGGCTGAGTCCGGGAGCAACGATGCACTGAGGTCACCGAGCGGAGTCAGATCTTCGACAAGAGCGCGCCGGACGACATCGATGACATCGTGACGGGGAGGGTGGAGGTATCGACTCACCTGACGAATCTAGCTGAGGACCTGCACTCCCGGCCGATGCACTCAACGGAAGGATTGCTAACTTCCTTCGACATGTCCGACATGATCATCCTCGAAAGCCCAGATCGGAAGAGCAACGTTCAGGTCGATCCACAACGTGGCGGCCGCATCTCCGCGATCAACATCAATGGAAATCAGCTGCTCGTCGAACCCACCGCCGACCCACTTGCTTGGGGTTGTTATCCGATGGTCCCGTTCGCCGGACGAATTCGAGATGGCAGGCTCGACTTCGATGGTCGAACGTACGCTCTGCCCCACACCCTCGGCCCGCACGCGATGCACGGCTATGGGTTCACCAGCTCGTGGTCCAAAATCGATGACGCGGCGATTCGATACACCTTCGAAGACCCGTGGCCTTTTGCTGGCGCGGCCACGCAACGATTCGTGCTCGAAGATGACCGGCTCGAGATACACCTGATAATCGACGCTCGCGAACGCCAGCCGATCAACGTTGGATGGCATCCGTGGTTCCGCCGAGATATCGGTGACACACATCCGGCGGAGCTCGAATTCGCACCGGGTCTCATGTATGAGCGCGACAGCGATGGACTCCCCTCGGGCAACACGCTCACTCCCCCGTCAGGTCCGTGGGACGACTGTTTCACCGCACTGCGCAGCGACCCCATCCTTCGGTGGGGGTCCCTCGCTGTCACCTTGTCGTCATCGGCCGACCACTGGGTCGTCTACGACGAAACAAGCCATGCCATCTGTGTCGAGCCCCAGACAGGGCCTCCAAACGATGCCAACGACAACCCTCGTGTCCTCGAGTCGGGACAATCGATGACCGTCCGGTTCACCCTCGAGTGGTAATTACGACCAGGTCAGTCGGCGCAGTGGACTCGGCCATTGGCAGCGGCTCGATCGAGCGACGTTTGCCGACGATCTGAACGATCAGGAATTCGCCTGTCTCGATCTGCACGATGCCCTTCGCCCGGACCACGTTGTCAGGCAGTCCATCCAGCAAATCCTCGAGGTCAGTCTTTCGAATCGTTCCCTCGATCGGAATCTGTTCGACTGTGTGCTGATCGAACAGGCTCGCGCCCATGCCGACATCGAGCACTGGACGACGAGTCCCAAGACCGACGAGCCCGGCGATCGAATGAGCTGACTCGGCAAGAATTACTGGGGTGTCAGCTGACAGGTCCTGCAGTCGATCCGTCACCCTTTTGACTTGCGCATCATCAACGAGGTCTCGTTTAGTCAACAGCACCAGGTCTGCCGCAGCGACCTGGGACCTGACTGCATCTGCGACAACGGACGCCTCATCCTCTTGCTCCAGAAACTGTTCGAGGTCAACGAGCACGACCGTGCTGTCGAGTTGGAATCCCGGCGTCGAAGCAAACGCCGCGGCAGCCGCAGGGTTCGCTATTCCACTCAGCTCGACCACGACAAGTTCTGGTGGCGTCGGGCGACTTCGAAGCTGATCAAAGGCTTCGAGGAATCCATTCTTCAGACTGCAGCACACACACCCGCCTGATAGATCGAGGGTGTCGCCGTCCTGGCGCTCGATGAGTCGCGCGTCGATGTTGATCTGACCGACGTCATTGACGAACACGGCAATCGGGACATCGGCGCGCGCCAACAGCTCGTTGATGACGGTGGTCTTTCCAGCTCCGAGATACCCACCCAGGAGCAAGACTGGAACCCGGCGTCCGTCCCATGGCGCAAAGGTCGGTTCTTCGAACACAACCTCTTCTTCGTCCTGATTCATCAGGTGTTTTTGTCCTGACGCATCAGCTACTGCTCGCTGCTGGGCGGCACGTAGGGCCACACCTCAGAGAGCGGCGGAACAACGAACGAGTCAGGGATGAGATCTGGTGCGAGTTCTGCGAGCGGGACCAGGACGAAGGCGCGATCGAACATACGCGGGTGCGGGACGACGAGGTCATGCTGATCGACGGTCTCATTGTCGATCCAGAGAACGTCGACGTCGAGAGATCGCGGGCCCCATCGCTCCACTCGAAGCCGTTCGGCATACTCTTCGCGCTCGCGACAGACCGCGAGGAGCTGGCGCGCGGTCCGATCGGTCGCCAGCTGCACAACACAGTTGAGAAATGCGCCCTGCTCGGGTCCTCCAACTGGGGCGGTCTCCCAATACGACGACACCCGAACAACATCGGGTATCCGTCCGACTGCATAGTCGATGTGAGCGTGCCGATCCCCCAGATTGGAGCCGAGCCCGAGAAAGGCTCGACGCGTCATGCCCGAGTCCTCCGGACGGTGACTCCCGAGCTCCGCAGATCCTGTGGAACCGGCGGACGTAACTTTCTGATTGTCACACGCGTCGCCGTGGCTTTGTCATGCTCGAGCACGGCGGCAGCGACCTCGCTCGCAAATCGCTCGAGGAGTCCATACCGGACGTCGATGGCCAGCCGTTCAATATCTGAAACGAGCTGTCCGTAGTCGATGGTGTTGTCGAGATCGTCCGATGTCGCGGCACGCAACAGATCGAGCTCGACGTCGACATCGATCTCGAACGGCTGGCGGCGCTCGCGCTCCTCGGGGAGGATCCCGCAAAAGGCCATCACGCGGAGACCCCGCAGTTCAATTGCGTCACTCACGTAGATCGACTTGTGTTGGATCGATCGATCCGGCCACAGCGACAATCTCTCGTCCGACCGGCCCAATTGGACGCGACAGAAGTTGTTCGATGGTGACGATCGCCTTTGGCTGCTCGGGAACCATTTGGGTCCACACGAGGTATCCGGCCATCAGACCAGTCACATGGTCGCCGAGCTCTTCACGGTGCATGAGGATCTTGAATCCCTGCGTGGTGAGCATCCGCAGATCGGTGTACAGGTGTGAGAGAAACCGTTCGCCATCTTCGGGGCCGCGGAACGGACGATGGATCCAAGCAACGTCTTCTTCGTCGTAGTTGTGCAGGTTTGCGTTGTTGGGAATGAGCGAGAGAATTCGGTCGAACCCATTCACACGTGTCCAGATGATTTCTTCCTGCCGGCGCACCCGACGATGAGCGTCGCCATAACCACCAAGACGTTCACAAACAGCGAGCTGGTCGCGCAGAACCCACGTGAAGTTACGAGGCTCGATCCCGAGGGCCCACTTGCCTTTGAGCTTTTGGCTGCTTGCCATGTTCGTTGGTGTCCGTTCCTGTGTCTCTGCCGAGCGATGATCGACGCGCTGATCAGCGATCGCGTGAGGAAAGCAGATTCCCTGCCATGGCTGTGGAGCGTACGTCGTGTGTTCGCACAATATGTGCCCCAAGGCGCCACGACCACACCGCAGCAAGGACAGATCCTTCGAGCCGATCATTGGCATCGACCATGTCAACGCCATCGCTCAACGCGTGAATCTGTCCGATGAATCTCTTCCTGCTCACTCCAATAACTATGTCTTGGCCGACTGTAGTCAGCATTTCGAGGTCGCGAAGCAAGTTCAGGTTGTGATTCGTTGTCTTTCCAAAGCCGTACCCCGGGTCAATCCATAATCGAGCGACACCCGCTGCCCTGCCACGCTTGGCATAGTCAGCCAACGACGCAGCAACCTCTGCAACAACGTCGTCATAGGTCGGATCGGCTTGCATGCTCCGTGGCTCACCCTGCATGTGCATTGCTAACCATCCGGCCTGGTGTGCGCCCGCGACGTCTTCGAGCGAGGCACTGATGTCGTTCACCATGTGGGCGCCCGCCTGCAGCGCGGCGTCAGCGACGTCGGCTTTCGCCGTGTCGATCGACATGACACACCGTCCAGCGAGCCGCTCAATGACAGGGAGCACACGGCGGAGCTCTTCGGTGCGTTCGACCGGGTGGGCACCCGGACGACTCGATTCCCCACCTATGTCGATGATGTGGGCTCCATCGGCCAGCATCTGTTCGGCATGGCGAACGGCCCGATCAATGGTGCCCCACTGGCCGCCGTCGCTGAAGGAGTCGGGCGTGGTGTTCAGAATCCCCATCACTAGGGGTCCCCGGTGTTCGAGTGCGGCAAGTCCGCGCCGATGATCGAAGTCGGGGGTCGGGGTCACCTTCCGGTGATGAAGCGCATTGCTTCGGAACGGGTCGATGCCTGCTCTCGGAAGGTTCCGTACACTGCGGAGGTGACGGTGGACGAACCGGGCTTGCGGACGCCTCGCATCGACATGCACATGTGCTCAGCCTCGACAACGACGAGGACGCCCGCTGGGTCGAGCGCGTTCTGCACCGCGTCGGCCACCTGGCGGGTGAGGCGTTCTTGTACCTGCGGACGACGTGCAAAACCGTCGACGAGACGGGCGATCTTCGAAAGGCCCGTGATTCGACCGCCAGCTTTGGGAATATACGCAACATGCGCGGTCCCGTAGAACGGCAGGAGGTGGTGTTCACACATCGAGTAGAGAGGGATATCTCGCACCATGATCATCTCGTCATGATCGACATCGAACACCTTATAGAGGTGTTCCTCGGGGTCTTCGTGTAGGCCGCTGGTGATCTCGGCATACATCCGTGCGACGCGAGCTGGCGTGTCGAGCAGGCCATCGCGGTCAGGGTCTTCACCAATGGCCGTCAGAATCTCTCGAACCGCTGCCTCGATCTTGGCGTGATCGACGGGGTGCTTCGGCGAGGTCTCTTCGTTCGTGTCTGACACGTCAGTCCATTCCTTCTGCCCGCATCTGCTCGGCAGGCTGGGGGGGATTGATGGTTGGATGAGCCGACGCGCCTGCAGGCGAATTCTCGACCGCGCCGCCGGCTTCTGAGAGAATCGCTTCGAGCGCATCGCCGTCGAGTGACTCGTGCTCGATCAGCTCCTCGGCAAGTCGGTCGAGTACCGACCTATGGAGGGTCAAGATCTCGCGGGCTTCCTCGTGTGCCGACTCGACAAGAGCGAGGACTTCACTGTCGATCTTCATGGCCACGTCGTCGGAATAGTCAGCCTCGTGTCCCTGGTCCTTGCCAAGGAACACTTCACCAGACTTGCGTCCGAGTCGTTGCGGCCCGAGAGACTCGCTCATGCCGAACTCGGTGACCATCGATCGAGCGATGGTTGCGACGCGGTCGATGTCATCGCTTGCACCGGTTGTGGGGTCGCCAAAGATCAACTCTTCGGCAGTTCGACCACCGAGAAGCATCGCCATGGTGTCCGTGAGTTCGGAGCGGCTCTGCAAGTATCGATCTTGGGTAGGCAATGCAAGGGTCCATCCAAGTGCGCGACCTCGAGCCACGATCGAGATCTTGTGGATCGGATCGGTGTTCGGCAGGACATGGCCCACCAGCGCGTGGCCAGACTCGTGGTACGCAATGACCGCCTTCTCCTTGTCGGACATGGCTCGAGATTTACGTTCGGGTCCGGCGATCACACGGTCGATTGCATCTTCGATCTCGGCTTGCGAAATCGTCTTCTTATCTCGTCGCGCTGCAAGCAGCGCTGCTTCGTTGAGCAGGTTGGCAATGTCTGCACCGGTAAACCCTGGAGTTCGACGAGCAATAACGTCGGTCGATACATCGTCAGCAAGAGGTTTGCCCGCAGCGTGGACATTGGCGATGTTTCGTCGTCCCTCGAGGTCTGGTCGGTCGACCACGATCTGACGATCGAATCGGCCCGGGCGAAGCAACGCGGGATCGAGGATGTCCGGACGGTTCGTCGCCGCGATCAAGATCACACCGGTCGACACATCAAAACCGTCCATCTCGACCAGCAGTTGATTGAGAGTCTGCTCTCGTTCGTCGTGCCCACCGCCGAGTCCGGCTCCTCGGTGACGACCGACCGCATCGATCTCATCGACAAAGATAATCGCGGGAGACTCAGCTTTGGCCTGTTCGAACAAGTCACGCACACGGCTTGCTCCAACGCCGACGAACATCTCGACGAAGTCAGAGCCCGAGATGGTGAAGAACGGAACACCGGCCTCGCCAGCAACCGCGCGGGCGAGCAACGTTTTTCCTGTTCCTGGGGGGCCGAAGAGAAGAACACCTTTGGGGATCTTCGCCCCGATCTTTTGGAATCGATCGGGGTCGGCGAGGAAGTCACGGATCTCGATCAGCTCTTCTACCGCCTCATCAGCGCCGGCAACGTCAGCAAACGTGACTGTTGGCTGATCCTTCGACATCTTCCTGGCCTTGGCCTTGCCGAAGGACATGACCCCACGCCCACCACCCTGCATCGAGTTGATAAAGAACAAGAAGATGCCGACGAGCAGTAGAATCGGCAACAGGTTGAACAGGAGCTGCACCCAGAGGCTCGTGTCCTGTCGATCGACTTCGAGGGTGATCGCCGGCTCGGCTGCTCGAAGCTCGGCGAACAACTCGTCGGTCGCCTCGGCTGGGAAGCTCGCAATGAAAAGTTCGTCGTCCTCGATGAGAATTCCGCGGACTTCATGGGAACGGTCGAGGATCGTGGCCTCTGCTATCGCTCCCTGGTCGATCTTCTCCTCGAGTTCGGTGAAGGTGAGCTCCATCGGAGCTGGATCGCGCGTGAGGACCAGCGCGACGAGGAGCGCCGCAAGTACAGCACCGCCGATAAGAAGGAATGCAGAACGAGAGAGCTTCTTCACGATTCGAACCAACCTATCGAGCAATAGAAAATTCGGTTCGCCTCAGTCGTGTCCGCCACCGGTGTACTCAGCAATGTAGGGAAGGTTGCGGAAAATACCGGACGCATCAAGCCCGTACCCGACAACGAAGTCCGGCGGAAGCTCGAAGCCAACGTATTTGAGGTCCTCGTCGACCTTCTGGCGACCCTCGCGAACCAATAGCGCACAGACCTCAACAGACGCAGCCGCACGGTTCTTCAGATTTCGCCGAAGATACGAAAGCGTGAGGCCCGAGTCGATGATGTCCTCGACCACGATCACATGTCTGCCCTCGAGATCCTCATCGAGATCCTTCAGGATACGAACCACACCTGAGGAGGCGGTTGCGTTTCCGTAAGACGACACAGCCATGAAATCGACTTCGACCATCAGGTCGATCTCACGGGATAGGTCGGCAAGAAACATATATGCACCACGGAGCACCGCAACGAGGAGCGGGCGCTCTCCTGCGTAGTCACGTGTGATCTGTTCGCCGAGTTCACGGACCCTCTGGCGAATTTCCTCTTCGGTGACGAGCGTGCGACCCACCGACTCTTCGGGCGCCTTTCCGCTCGATGGCCGATGCGGAACGTCAGGGCTCTCGGTACTCATGCAGTGGGAAACGTTACTTGTCGCATTCGTCGGACGCTCCACCGGGCGCCGACCATCGCTACGAGCAGGTATTTCCGTCGATCGATTCGCGGATCAGGTCCGCGTGCCCGCAGTGTCGCGCGTACTCCTCGATCATGTGCACCATGATCCAACGCATGCTCCAGTGTTCTCCGTCTCGATCTGCAGAGGAGACGTCGTCAAACGATGGCGTCGCCGCAACCCGGGCCCGAGAGTCGGCAATCGAATCGTTGTAGATGTCGGTGAGTTGGTCCACCGACCACGTCTCTCCGCGCGTCATCTCGGCATCGGGATCGGCGTCGAGACCGACACCATCGAATGGGTACACGAAATCTTCACCGTCGAAGCGAACTCGGTACCAAACCTGCTCGACCCACGCCATGTGTGAGAGGAGACGCCCGATCGTTAACGGGGACGGGGGCAGTGACGTATTGAGCTGCGCGTGATCAAGACCATGGGCACGGTCGAGCAATGCGGCTCGATAGAAGTCGAGGAAGGCGTTGAGCATCGTTCGCTCGTCAGCTGCAAGTGGGATTGGCGGCGCCGGTGTTCTGTTCACGTCCCAATCATTGCCTAGCCGCTGACCCGACGAGCGATAACCGCTGGTTCGAGCGACTGATCCGCCAACCGCCAGTCACCTCGGCAGCCACGGCCTCACCTGCGGCAACCGCCAGAACACGAGCAACCGCCGCTGCATCGATCGGATGTTCATCGCCGGTCACGTCGCGCACCCACCGCTGCAATGCAATCGCCGCAATTGGTTGCGGAGCTTCAGCGAGCGCCTTCGCATCGGTGGGGTCGAGCTCACTTGCCTGCCGTGCGAGCTCGACCGCTGCCGAGCGCGCATGCTCAGCAGAACGCGCAAGCAGCGGCGCAACGTCTCGGCCCGCCACGTCATTCAACAAAGGCAGCACTTCATGGCGGATGCGGTTTCGCTGAAACGATGAGTCGTCGTTGCTTGGATCGTCAAAGCTCTCCCAGCGGAGTCGACGACAAATCTCGACCGTGTCGGCTCTTCGCAGCGCAAGAATTGGTCGGCGAGGTCCTGGAGACATCGCACCGAGGCCGACGAGCCCTGTGCCGCGAAGCAGGTTGATCACCAGAGTCTCCGCCTGGTCGTCGGCCGTGTGGCCAGTCGCAGCATCGCGTCCAAGCACCCCATATCTGGCCGCTCTCATCCGAGCCTCGAGATTCGAGCCAGGCGCCACGTCGACCGTCACCGACTCGAAGGCGGCTCCGACGTCAGCACACGCACGCTCGACCCGTTTGGCCTCCTCGTGCCCCGAAAGACGCTGACCATGATCAACGTGGACAGCGGTGACCTCACAACCTGCCGCGACGCCAAGCGCCAGCATCGCAAGAGAATCCGGCCCGCCGGACACCCCGCACCGAAGTTCGGTCGAAGCAGGTGGGAACGTCGTGAGCTTCAGCCACTCGGCGAGTAGCGCAGACAACCGTGATTGGTCAGGCAACCTGCTCGACCGGCTGCATCCGAGAGATCCACTGGTCGGGCTCTCGGATCTCAGCCAAGAGCGGCAACATCGTTGGCCCTTCCCAGACCCGGTCAATGAGATCTCGGCCGCCGTGATCCTCCACTGCTTCGATGAAGGCTTCGCCCTGGGCGTACTGCTTCATCTTCGCTTCGAGGCCGGCCAGTCGTTGAATGAGTGCCACGAACTTCGACGCGTTCTGTCGACGCTGCCGCAAGACGCGCCCGAACCGTTCGGCGTTCATGACGACTCCCTCGCCAGCACGATCCATCGTGACGTCGCCGTGGCCTTCGAGCAGGCTCATGAGCCCGCCAATCTGTTCAAGCGATGCGCGCTGTTTCTCTGATGCGAACACGGCGGTCAGACCACCGTCAGCTAGCGGATCCTCGCCGGCCTTCTTGGCATCGAACGCCCGTCGGAGGCCATCGATGAACCGCTGAGGGTCGGGGTCGACCTCTTCCATGGTGGAGTTGACGAGCCCAAGGAAGTGTTCTCGCATCCAGGGGACGCCGGTGAATTGTGCGCGGTGGGTCACTTCATGAAGCGCCAGCCACAGCCGGAAGTCGCGCTGAGGGAACGCGAAACGTTTCTCGAGCGCAGCCACGTTGGACCCCACGTAGTACACGATGTCTTGCTGCTCGGGATTCTCATCCTCGATGACCAGCAGGTCGTATTGGCCCAGGACCCTCGTCGACATCCAGCCGAGAAGCATGCCCAGCTCAGCACCAGCGACCTTCGGACCAACTGCAGAGAAGGGCCCGTCCATCTTGTCTTCCATCTGCTCGAGCATTGGTTTGAGCAGACGTTGGAATGAGCGAATGTTCGCATCGACCCAGTCAGCACGATCGGCAACTCGGCCTCTCGCAGCCCCGTCGAGCGATCGAAGACCTGTCTCGGCACCGACGAGCTCTTCGGCCATCGCGGTGAATTCTTCGAAATCTTCGTCCATGCGGGCGCGATCTTCGCCGAGGACCTCGGGTTCGTTCCGGTTCACCTTCGCTGCGATCGTCCGAGCGAGATCCCAGTCGATCGAAGTTGACTCGCTCACTGTTTCTTCTGCTTGCCCCGTGGGTACTGCTTTGAGGTCACGGTGAACAAGTAGCCGGCAATGATCGCAAGAATCGCGAAGATGGTTCCTCCGACGAGGAGCGGCGCAATCCAAAAGGTCCAGACAACAGCGAACATGGCAACATCCTAGCGTTCTCGGCTATCCCTCGGCGAAGCCCAGGTCACTCGAAGCCGAGCGCCTTGGTGATTCGTGCGCGAACATCTTCGGGCATTGGTTCGAGCGCCTTGCTCGCGACGGTGGTGCGCAGCTGCATCTGAAAGGCCTGTGCGGTCTGACAGGCTCCGCAGACCGCCAAATGGGACTGCACGGCGTTCTGCTGTGGCAACGCAAGCTCACCATCGAGGAAGACGGAAAGACTCCGATGAACTTGGAGACAGGTCGCCCGCATCGAGGCCTCGGGCAGCGGAGCCATCAGCGGTACGGGACCCGATGGATTGAATGCATCAACTCCCAGAAATGGTTGGCTGGAAGCGGCATACGCATGCCCCGATGGGCCTGTGAACGGCTGCGCTGCAGCAAACACGTCTGATTGACTTGGAATGATGCCGTCACTGTTCTCGGCGTTTGGATTCATGGCGATACGGCCTCCCCGGCAGGTGCCACAGATTCGGATTCGAGCTGTTCTTCCACAGGGTCCACGTCATCGTCGGGAAGAAGATTTCGTTCTCCTGCAAATGAGTGCAACTCCTTTTCGAGTGCTTTTCTTCCCCGATGGATACGACTCATGACGGTTCCGATGGGAATCTCGAGAATTTCGGCGATCTCTTTGTACGCAAAACCCTCGACATCGGCGAGCAAAACCGCAATGCGGAAGTTCTCCGGAATCGCTTCGATGGCCGCCTTGACATTCGTGTCGGTCACGCTGTTGAGGAAGGCCTCCTCGGCACTGGTTCCCACATCGGAGTGTTCTCCACCGAGACGCCGATACAGGTACATGTCCTCCACGTCGGAGATGTCTGTCTCGTCAGGACGTCGCTGTTTGGCTCGGTAGCGGTTGATGTAGCTATTGGTGAGAATGCGATACATCCACGCTTTGAGATTGGTGCCTTCTTGAAAACGGTCGTATCCGCGATAGGCCTTGAGGTACGTCTCTTGTACGAGATCCTCGGCGTCTGCTGCATTGCGAGTCATTCGCAACGCAGCCGAATACAGCTGGTCCATCAGCGGCATAGCCGCGTCGGCAAATGTCGCTTGGTCTGCCATTTCCAGATCCTAACGGTTGATCTCCATCCAGCCCCCACCACACTGAGGTCATGGGTATCACGAAGAAATACATCGAGAAGAAGGCGACCCAGCGCATCCCAACGCCACTCCTCGACGCTGCGGGCAAAGCTCTCATCGAGGGAGTCGACCTTGCGGTCGGCGCTCGCTGGGAACGGGCACAAGACGTTGCTCGATTGACGCCAGGCGCACATCCCGCAGCAAAGGCCAAGGCGATTGCTTCGCCAATTCGCACGTCGATGACCGCCCTCGGTGCCGCCGCCGGCGCAACGGCGGCGGCACCCGGAATCGGTACAAGCGTCGCCATGAGCACCTTGCTTGCTGAATTGGGAATCGTCGCACTCAAGACGACCGACATGGTGATGTCCATCGGGGCCGCGTACGGCCACCTCGATGCAACGCCCGAAGAACGCCGAGCCTGGGTACTCGCCGTCCTGGCGTTTGGCGACGACGCGGCCGAAGAATTCTCGACGCTCGTGCGCGATATGGGTCTCAACGTCAGCGACGGGCATGCGGTCGAGATTGCCGGCGAAGCGGTCGGTGGTGGCGCCGGACAGATGGCCACCATCGATGCACTTCGTCGGATCAATACAACGCTCGTTGCACAGGTCCTCAGGAAGTGGGGAACTCGGCGAGGCGCAGCCACGCTCGGAAAGCTGCTGCCTTTCGGGTTGGGTGCCGTTGTCGGCGGGAGCGCCAATTTCATGATGATTCGCGAGTTCGCCAAACAAGCCGATCGATTTTTCGCGCACTACGACCGGGACTTTCTTTTTGGAGTCGCGAGTTCAACGGCGCGCGACAGGCAAGACACAATCGACGTGACCGCTCGTCAGACCTGAGCCCGCACCACACCTCAAGCAGTCACCCACGACAGCCGACATGGTCACCATGCGTTGGAACACTGGTGAACCCTCGGTCTCAACAGCCCGGGCAGCGTCTCGATATGACTTTGCAGTGCCGATGAGCGTCGAACTCTCGAATGGGCTCTTTCGCTCTGCGGACCACGTCGACGCCTACCTCGTCGACCTCTCCGAAGGTGGAGCCGGACTCGTGCTTCCTACCGACCCACGCATTCGTGTGAAGAAGCGTTATCGCGTGTTGATCGATGATCACTCTGGATTCATCGAGATTCGCAACATCACCAACCTCTCCGAGTCACAGGTCAGGTTGGGGGTCGCTTTTAAGGGTCTTGGTCTCGAACTCCAAGAACTTGTCGTCGACTCGGTCGCTTCGGCGAGAGTCGAGATTTCTCGCCTCGCGTGACACCTCGCTCGCCCTCGCTCAGAGAGGGTCAGTGAATCGTTCTCCGTGCTCCTTGACGTATTCGGTCCAGGTGTGACCGTCCCAGTAACGCAGCTCATGACGTCCCATTGGATCGTCGAAGAACCCCGGGGTTCGCGCCTTGAAACCTTCTGCCCGGTCGTAGTTCGATGAGGCCACACCACTTTCCAGTCCTGCCGAGCTGAACGTCTTGGCGTGCGCAGGAGTGCGATTCGAGATCACACTTTGAATCATGGCCTTGTGACGAAGCGTCTGTGACTCGGTCTGATTGACGGTCTGCGGCTCAGCACTCGGACGGGCCTCAGGAACCGGACGACCCCGGAGTCGGGCGGCGCGCTCAGCCAAACGTTGGTCGGCGTCGACGGACGCCATTACGTGTGCGGTTGGCTCAGATTCGGAAGAGTCGTGTTGGTGTGACTCGGGCACAACGGGTGGTTGAAGCAGGACGACTCGATCTGCGGTGGATCCCGACGTGGTCGGAGGTTGCCCGTTCATGGCTGTCTTGGCGGCATGTGCCGATGTCCGCCCTTTCAGGATCGAAGGGAGGGCTTCCGGTCGGCTTGACGAAGTCGCGTACGCAATGACTCCCGCGGCACAGGCTGCGGCGAGAAGCACTGAAGCGAACGCAAGCGCAATCCAATCGATGACGGCCAGCTCGGTGAACATGGGTGAAAGCCTGATTTGTGATGAATCATGGCGCAATATCGCTCCATGCTGCCGTATCGGTGACGTATCTCACTTCACGTGAAATTTCCATCGAACTGGTACATCCAAGCGCTCTTTGTGATTTCACACACCCGAAACCGCCCGAAACGTGAATTTCCTGATGTTTCGTCGCCAGAAATTTCTTTTGGATTCTCAAAAGCCGCCAGAATTTGGTGGGGATCTCTCATGAATTGCAGACACTCGCCGACGATCGCCATAGGCATTTTCGACTACCTGATGAGGGTCTGATGGACCAGCAAGACATACAAACCGACAACGCTGACTCCGTCTGGCCAGAGATATCTGCAGAAGTGACCTCGGCGCGCGGGACCGCCAGATCGATCACGCTGGACACCCAACGAGCCTCGACCGATGGCCGCATCATCGAAATGACCGGCCAGCTGGAACAGATGCGCGACCGTTTGTCATCGCTCGAGGAACACATCTTCGACGCCGATGATTCGACCTCCAAGACGCAAGAGTTTGCCGACCAGTTCACTGCGCTCGATCAGGAAATCCAGGGGACCGTAGTGCAGTTCCACGCCCTCGCGACTCGTGTTGCCGCTGCCGAGGAGAGTGTTGCGACAACCATGATGGTTTCCGTCGATGGTTTCGATTCCCGACTTGCGCTGGTTGAAGACGCACGACTCTCTCAGTCGAATGAGCTCAACGAACTCACCTCATATCTCGAACAAGCCTTTACCAGAATCGCAGAACTCGCTGAGGTGATCGAAGCTGAACGCACGTCCAACTCGGTCGAACGCAACCACTTCACTGACCAATCAGCAGTCTTCGCGACATCGATCGATGCCCGAATCGGCGAGCTACACGAGTCTGTCAGCCAGCTCAACAACCAACTCCACGTCGCAACCACTTCGATCGACTCCTCCGCCGGCGACATTCACGATGCGCTTGCCGCGTCTGTCGACGAGCTTGAACGTCGGGTCACTGCGACCGAGACCCAGATCACGGCGATCGACGAGATCTCATCGTCGATCCAGTTCCTCACTTCTCGCGCTGAGGCCCTGGACGCACAGCAGCAGGAAGCGACGGCCAATCAGGCCTCACGCACGGAGCTCGCTAACCTCGCTGGCTGGATCGACACGCAGGCCAACGAAACTCGAGCACGTGCAACCGAATCCGATGAGCGTCGATCTGAACTGGCGGGGAACGTCGAGCATGCCCACGCACGAATCAACGAAACCCAACAGGAGATCGTCGAGCTTCGCACCCAGATAGCCGAACCGCGAGAAGAGACATCCTCACCTGAAGTAGCCGCCGAGTTCGACGAACTCCGCACGGCCCTGACGTCTGCAGTCGATGCACAAGATGTGACTAGGGTTGCGCTGTCTCGCAATCGAGAAGATATCAACGCCCAGGGAACGGCAATTGAACGGGCGGAAGCCGACAGTGTCGAAACGCGACAGCTTGTCCAGGATGTCTCAGACCGCATCGGCAACATGGCCGAGAATGCCGAGCTGATCGGGCAGCGGGTCGACTTGGTGCAAGGGTCCAGTGACGACCTCCAAGAACGCGTTGAGAAACTGCGATCGACATCGAACTCGCTGACGTCACATGTCGAGCACGTCGACGGAAATGTGCACGACCTGAACGGACGTCTCGACAACGCAGCGACAGCCCTTGATGCCGCCCACAGTCGGCTCGACGATGCCGAGTCGACCGCACAATCTGCACACGCCCGGATCGATCGAACCGCAGAAGAACTCAGCGACAGGTTCGACGATTCCGCACAAGTCCTGAACGAACGCCTCGACGAGACGAATCAAGAACTCGACGCTCGCCTCGGCCATACCGTCGACCACGTAAACGGCCGTCTCGAGGAGACGGTCAATCACGTCAATCAACGTCTCGACGACACGGTCAATCACGTCAATCAACGTCTCGACGAGACCCTCGACCACCGCATCGATGAGAGCGTCAACACCATCGGCCAGCGCTTCGAAGGCAACGTCGAGGAGGTCAATCAACGCCTGGCGTCGATCGACAATGAACTCGGGAACGTCGATGGACGAATCCAACACCTTCAAGAAGAGTCGGCAGCTGCCACAGAGCGCTCGACTGAAATCGCCGCCAAGCTCGACCAGACGATCGATGGTGTCGAAGGTGCCGTTGGAGCTATAGCGGACATTGCCCGGAGCGTTGCTTCATCCGACGAACACATCGGATCTGTTGAGGAACACATCGGTTCGGTCCAGAACCGGGTCATCTCCGTGGAGAGCCAGGTTGCCTCCACCGACGAACACATCGCCTCGGTCCAGAACCGGGTCATCTCCGTCGAAGAACACGTTGCCTCCACCGACGAACACATCGCCTCCACCGACGAACACATCGCCTCCACCGACGAACACATCGCCTCGATGCAGGAACACGTTGCGTCCGCCGACGAACGCCTTGCCTCTACCGACGAACACATCGCGTCGATCCAGGAACACGTCGGATCTGTTGAGGAACACGTCGGATCTGTTGAGGAACACGTCGGATCTGTTGAGGAACACATCGGTTCGGTCCAGAACCGGGTCGTCTCCGTGGAGAGCCAGGTTGCCTCCACCGACGAACGCATCGCCTCGGTCGACGAACGCATCGCCTCCACCGACGAACACATCGCCTCGGTCGACGAACACATCGCCTCGGTCGACGAACACATCGCGTCGATCCAGGAACACATCGCCTCTACCGACGAACGCATCGCCTCGGTCGACGGTCGCACCCAAACACTCGAAACACAGACGGGCGAGACCAATAAAACAGTCGACGGTCTCGAACAACGAATCGCCGAAGCCGAACATCTTGTTGCTGCGAGCGACGAACGATTTTCTGCGACCGAACAACACCTATCATCAAACGAGGATCGCATTGCTGCCTCAGAGGACAAGTTCAGCGAACAAGACGATCGTTTCGAACACGTCGAGGACCGCATTTCACAAACCCATACTCACATCGAGGAGCGCGCTGGCGCAGTCCGCGATCACCTGCTCAGCCGCGTCGAAGAGGCTCGCGCCCAACTTCAACTCACGCTCGACGAATCACAGGCCCAGGCCGACGAGTCACGAACAGATCTAAAAACGGCGGTCTTCGATCGTCTTGAGATTGTCGAAGACGCAATCGAGACTCGGGTCGCCGGGCTCGAAAGCACGATGTCCGATACCGATCAAGAACCGCGCCTCCAGTCGCTGGAGAGATCAGTCACCGCCGTGACAACACAGGCAAACGAGGCCTACGCCTTCACCGAAAGCCTGCGACAACTCCAGGCCGACATCGTGCAAGCCCTCCAAGAGGAACTCCGCTCGCACGAAGGACAGCTCGGAGGGTTCGATGGTCGTCTCGGTCAACTCGAGTCCACGGGACGCGAGCATGCAAGCGCAGAGCGGGTCCACATGCTCGAAGCAAAACTGGTCGAGGCACTACAGACAATCTCACAGCTCACTCAGCTCCAGCGCCGAAACACGACCGTCGAAGCACAACTGACCGACACACTCGCCACGACGAGCCATGGAGTCGAGAGCACACAGAGCAACGTCATGCAGCTTCGTGAAGACTTGGCAGCGGCCCAACAACGAATTGGTCGCCTCGAACAAAGACTCTCGATCCAGGCAGCACATGCACAGCCAGCAAACATGACTGCGTCACAGCCCACTGTGCATCTCGACGATCATCGTCTTGCTGCGCCCGTCGATGCGCGCGATCAGACAATGGTCGTGGCCGAAGAAGATGCCGATACGGGCTGGTTCACCGAGTCATACGCACGAAAGAACCAGGAACCAAAGGCGAGCTGACCCCACCCGAGCCCGCTGCCTGGAATGTCCAGAGCTGCTGAACTCACGCAGCAGCGATGATCTCTTCGGGATCTCCGCTCAAACGAAGCTGATCTCGGCCAGTTCGCTTCGCGGCGTAGAGGGCGTCGTCTGCAAGTTTGACCAGATCGATCTCGGCGGTCGAAACCGTCTGCACCTCAGCTGGGGTCAACATTGCCGCGCCTCCGCTGACTCCGAGGTTCTGTGCTTCCACGACCTTGGCCATCGCTTGCGTGATTGCCACACGGATCCGCTCTCCGGCAGCACGGAGTTCCTCGGGCGAATTCGGCTCAAGAACGAGCGCGAACTCGTCACCGCCCACACGTGCAAACAGCTCTTCGGTACGTACTGCCTTTGACGCGTCGTGTGCGACCTGGACCAACAACCGGTCGCCCGCCGGGTGCCCGTGAGTGTCATTGATCTGCTTGAAGTTATCGAGGTCAAAGAGAACCAACCCGACAGCGAGTCCGCTGTCTGCCCTGGCAGCACGGGCCAACAGCGCACGAAGTCGTTCGTTGAACCCCGCCCTGTTATGAGCGCCGGTCAACGGGTCATGAACCGAAAGTGTCTCGAGTCGAGCCGTCTCGGCTCGCAATCGATCGATCTCTTCCATTGCACTACCCAGGTCGCTCCCAAGATGCATCGGCGAGGCGAGATAGTCCTCCTTGGAGTCCAGGATCAAGGTGTCCAAGTCGCGGACCATGCCCAACTCGAGGTCGTGATCGACGCGGCGGACAGTGAGGCGAAAATCATCCCAATACTGCAGGAGTTCATCCTCATCGAAGCCCCACGAGCGTGCTCCGCTCGCCATCCTGCTCATCGCTGCTTCGCCGCTCATCAACGCCTCTGCGAGGGCAGTTCCGAATCCGGCAGCTGCCACGAAGGCTGTATTCGTCGCATCGGTTCGTCGCTCGATTGTTTCACTTCGCGCATCGGCCGCTGTCCGGAGTCCAGCTGGCAGGTTCCATTTGGCCAAAAGCACCGACCCGACCGTGGCGCCATCGGCACCCAACCGCGCTCGTTGCGCCTGCTTCGAGGGGAGGCCATTGCTCTCTTCCCACAGGGCTTCGAACTCAGCAGGTCGACAATGAAGGAGTGCAAGTTCGCCCACGAACCCCAACAGACCGCTGGTGAATGCCTCTTCGTCGCGACCGGTGCCGACCGTCTCGGAGAAACTTCGCGCGCCGGCTCCTGCGAGTGCGCTCGCACCGATCAAGCCGCTCAGTGTCGTGGATGCATCCGACTGCGCCCAGAGGTCACCGACGATGGCAAATCCAACACCGATGAGTTTCAGATTGCGAAGCCCAAGAATCGCTGCAGCTCGTACAACGTCGGTGATTGGTTCGCGCGTGCCGTAGTAGGGCGAGTTCGCTACTTGAAGCACTCGAGCAAGGAGTGCGGGGTCGCGCTCGGCCACCTTTGCGACGTCGGCAACACCAGCCTGGGGATCGTCACACAGCTTAAGAAAGGCAACTGCGGTTCCCGGAAGGGTCGGAAGTTGCTCGAGGAGATACGGGTCGAGCCCGCGCGTGTCACTCATGAGGTCCACTCGATGTTTTCTCCGCCTCGGGAGCGGCCATCACGGACTCGGCGATTGGTTCGAGCCGGTTCTGCAGAGCTTCGAACAGGCCATGTTCTGCTTCGTCGTCGACTCGTCGGTCGTCCGAGTTGTCTCGCGTGGCACGGTGCAGCAGCGCTGCTCCAGCGATCGCTGCGATGGTCGACGCTACGAGGATTCCCATCTTTGCTTGGGTCACGATCGCCTCGTCGGCGTAGGCGAGTGAGGTGATGAACAAGGCCACGGTGAAGCCGATGCCTGCGAGAAGAGCGACAGCGACCACCTGAGGCCAGGTCACACCACTCGGAAGCGCACATGCCTTCGACTTCACAGCGAGGTACGCGCCTGCTGAGATACCGATGGTCTTGCCTGCCACCAAACCAACGATGATTCCGAGTGTCACAGCAGAACCAGCCGCCTCGCGAATCCCTTCACCACTCAAGACGATTCCTGCATTCACCAACGCAAAGATCGGGATGACGAGGAAACTCGTGAACGGATGAAGAAGTGTCTGTAGACGCTCGGCGACGGGCACCGTCTCGCGAATGTACAGATCGACTCGACGATAGGTGTGACCGTCGAACGTCTCCGAACCGATCTCCTGCACCACGCGACCAGGTTCAATGTCACACTGCAGCGGTCGAGCAGGTGTCAGCAAGCCGAGGGCGACGCCAGCGAGAGTTGCGTGGATTCCGGATTCGAGCATCGCGTACCAGCAGATGGCGCCGAGCAATACATACAGCGGCGTGTACCAGACCTTGGCTCGCTGTAAGAAGAAGACCGTCACCAACAGGCCAGCAGCAATACCCAACCATCCAAATGCAATCCCACTCGAATAGAAGATCGCGATCACGGCAATGGCACCGATGTCGTCGACGATTGCAAGGGTGAGCAAGAAGATCTTCAACTGCGTCGGGACCCGACGGCCGAGCAGCGAGACGATGCCCACTGCGAAAGCAATATCGGTGGCCATTGGGATACCCCAACCGTCAGACGCTGGGGATTGGCGAGTGATCGCGACGAAGAGCAGCGCGGGGACAACCATGCCACCGACCGCTGCAACCATAGGGAGAAGTGCTGCGCGCGGATCGCGAAGCTCACCCGTCGTCATCTCTCGCTTGATCTCGAGTCCGACGACAAAGAAGAAGATCGCCATCAGGCCATCATTCACGAAGTGCAGAAACGACTCTTCGAGGTGGAACGGTCCGATTTCGACGTTGATGTTGAAGTGCAGGAAGTTGTCATATACATCGTTCCACGGCGAGTTGGCCCAGACGAGGGCCGCAATGGTTGCGATGATGAGCAGAATCCCCGATGCGGACTCAACGGCCATGAACTTGGCGAGGGGTTGACCGACCCTGCGAGCGAGCCGTCGATCCTGTCCAATCCATGTCAGATCAGATGGTTGCTGATGAGATCCAGCAGACATTGAGCCGCCTCCGCTACGTACAAGGGACGGTCCGCCGTGGCCCGTCTCTGCAAAAAGCATCGGGACTCCACGCGGCAATTTGAGCCGAGAATCTCGAATCGGACGATCGCCCCACAACAACTACTCGTCTGCAGGGGGCCGTAGTGCCCAAGACCCTCAATTCCGGACCGATAACGAGCTTGAGCGAGCCTCTCTCTAATAGATCGACTTGGCGTCTGCGCCTGCGGACTGCGCGCCCTTCGAATCAGCCAACGCCGATGTGAGCGCCGATCGAAAGAGCGCCGAATCGGTTGCCACAGTGATCATCCGGAAACCCTGTTCGGCGCGCAACGCAGCGAGTGCGGGGTTCGCGTGAATCCCGGCGATGACGCCTGCGTTGTTGCAGCGATCTGTGATGGTCATGAGCGCCTCGGTGAATGCAGGCACGTCGTCATTGTTCCCTGGCGGGAGACCGAGCGTGATCGAGAGATCAGCTGGCCCGACGTAGATCGCATCCACGCCGTCGACGGCGAGGATTTCGTCCAAGTTCTCGATTGCTTCGGTGGTTTCGATCATTGGGATGATCAGGTTTGCGTCGTTTGCTGCCTCGGGGTTGTAGCCGGCGCTGCGCATGTCCCGGCGTGCCGGCCCCCACGATCGCGCACCCTTTGGCGCGTAATACGCGTAGGACACAGCTGCCTGTGCTTGTTCGACGGTGTTGACCATGGGAACGATGACCGCGTTCGCTCCGGCGTCGAGCGTCTTGCCAATGATGCCGGGCTCATTCCACGGCACCCGAACGGTGGGGGTGCCGGCACCGCGGTCCATAACATTGAGCAGATCGAGCGACCCCTCGTACCCGACTCCGCCGTGCTGCGTGTCAATGCAGTTGAAGTCGAAGTCGACAGCAGCGATCGACTCGGCCACGCCGATATTGGCGAAACCACACCATGATCCATACGCCACTTCGCCGTTGGCCCAAACTTCTCGCATCCGTGTGTTCAGCATGGCGTATTTCTATCAGCCAATTCGAGCACAATCTGGTTGAGTTCGTCCTAGGCGCGTCTTGCTGACATCAACCCAGAGCGGCGTGTGCCGCAGCCAATCGGGCGACGGGCACCCGGTATACCGAGCAGCTCACGTAGTCGAGGCCGAGTTGCTGACTCAGCGCAATGGATACTGCCTCGCCACCGTGTTCGCCGCAGATGCCGATTTGGAGGTCGGGTCGCGCCGCCCGCCCATCTTCAATGGCTATCGACATTAACTTCCCCACTCCCTCGACATCGATGGTGTGGAAGGGGTTGGCTGCGATCACCCCGTCGACGAGATAGTTGAGGAGGAAACTGGCCTCGGCATCATCGCGGCTGATGCCCAACGTCATCTGCGTCAGATCGTTTGTGCCAAACGAGAAGAAGTCCGCATGTTCAGCGATGGCGGCGGCGGTGAGGGCCGCCCGAGGAACCTCGATCATCGCACCGATGGGAATCTCCATTGGTTCGTCGATTTCTTCGTCGAGCCCGTGCTCGGCGAAGACCCGCTGCTTCTCGGCCTCGATGAGTACCCGTGCTGCTTTCATCTCGGTGGCGTGGCTCACGAGCGGCACCATGATCTCCGGGCGCACGATGTGTCCTTCATCGCGTACCTCGAGGGCGGCCTCGACAATGGCGCGGGTCTGCATGCCGATCAATTCGGGAATTTGCAGCCCGAGGCGAACGCCGCGCCGGCCGAGCATCGGATTGGACTCGCGGAGGTCGCCGACCAGGCCGAGCATCGTGCGCACCTCGGTGAGTTCGTCTACCAGCGACTCGACCGTTGCGAGGTCGTCGGCATTGATGAGGCGGATCTGCAAATCGGTGGCTTGTTTGGTCAGGTCGTCAAAACTGGGTAGGAACTCATGCAAGGGAGGATCCAGCAGCCGGATGATGACGGTTTCACCGGCCATTGCCCGGAACATGCCGGCGAAATCACCTCGCTGCAGAGGCAACAAAGCGGCGATCGCCTCTCGGCGCTCAGCAGGCGTTGGCGCCACGATCATCTGCCGCATGATCGGCAACCGATCGGCAGCAAAGAACATGTGCTCGGTCCGGCATAGTCCAATGCCCGAGGCGCCGTATCGGCGAGCCCGTTCGGCCTCCACCGGGTCGTCCGCGTTTGCCCGCACGCCGAGAGTGCGGAATTCGTCCGCCCACTCGAGCAGCGTCGACAGCCACTGGTTGTCGATGTCGGGAGCAACGGTTTCCAGCTGTCCTGCGTAGACGGCGCCCGTTGTTCCATCGACGGAGATCCACTCCCCCTCGTGGATCTCAGTGTTACCGACCACCAGCGATCGCGCCGCCATGTCGATATGAATGTCAGCAGCCCCGACAACAGCTGGCTTCCCGAACTGGCGTGCCACGAGTGCAGCGTGGCTGGTGCGCCCACCGCTCGATGTGAGGATGCCTGCGGCAACCAGCATGCCGTGCACGTCGTCGGGTTTGGTCTCCGGACGCACCAACACCACATCTCGACCGTCGGCTGCCCACCGTTCGGCAAGGTCCGGATCGAATGCGGCGATGCCGACGGCGGCACCCGGTGACACGTTGAGCCCAATCGTGAGCGGGGCCTGTTCGACCGCAGCATCGGAGAACTGTGGGTGGAGGAAGAAATCGATCTGTTCGGGGGTCACGCGGCGAACCGCTTCTTCCCGGCTGATCAGGCCTTCATTGACCTGGTCGACGGCAATCCGCACTGCTGCTTGGGCAGTGCGCTTTCCGGCCCTGGTTTGCAGGATCCAAAGCCGCCCGCGCTC
>RCNE010000237.1_pt1 | contig 29118 bp, 31 predicted proteins | sample 2041361 | NCBI WGS metagenome assembly RCNE01 (sample SAMN09708229, study PRJNA481090) | Marine sediment metagenome, whole genome shotgun sequencing project. | reverse complement strand
GATGTGCGGAAAAGCACGGCCTGATCCATCAGTCGCAGTCCGACTTCCCGATCTGCGAGGACCCGGTCGACGATATAGCGTGCCTGATCAGCCTCGTTCGCCAGTGTCACGAGGCGAGGTTTTTCTGCCGAAGGGCGTTCGGTCCAAAGGTCCTTGGTAAACCTCTCTCGTGCTTGACCGATCACCGCATTGGCTGCGTCTAGGATCGGCTTGGTAGAGCGGTAGTTGCGGTCGAGCGTTACCACATTCGCGGGCGGCGAAAAAGCAGCGGGGAAGTCGAGGATGTTACGCACCGTCGCCGCTCGGAAGGCATAGATCGACTGTGCGTCATCGCCGACGACGGTCAGGCCACGTCCGTCGGGCTTTAGCGCCAATAGAATGCGTGCCTGCAAGTGATTGGTGTCCTGGTATTCATCGATCAACACATGGTCCCAGTTGGCACTAATGTGTGACGCAAAGGCAGGATCTTCCATTGTTTGCGCCCAAGCCAGCAGCAGATCATCATAGTCGAGAACATTCTGCTCTTGCTTGGCGCTCACATAGGCGCCGAACAGACGTTTCAGATCTGCCTCCCACGCAGCACACCAAGGAAAATGACGTGGCAGGACATCGGACAGCGGCACCTCCGCGTTCACTGCCCGGGAATAGATCGAGAGACAGGTGCCTTTGGCGGGAAACCGGCTTTTGGTGTTGGAGAGCCCCAACCCGTGGCGGCACAGATTCAAAAGATCGGCACTGTCTTCCCGGTCATGGATGCTAAAGTCTGGATTGAGCCCAATCGCCAAAGCATGTTCACGCAATATCCGCGCACCAATGCCGTGAAATGTTCCGGTCCAGGTTAGCGCTTCGGCAGCGTAACCGGTTCCCATGGCCTGAGACGTGATCCGCTCTACGCGCCGGGCCAGCTCCGTGGCCGCCCGGCGCGAGAAGGTCATGAGCAGGATGCGGCGCGGATCGGCCCCGTTGACAAGAAGATGCGCGACACGATGCGCGAGAGTGTTGGTTTTGCCAGAACCCGCCCCGGCAATGACCAACAACGGCGGAGGCAAGATGTCATCCTCAACGCCGAAGACCACGGCCGCACGTTGATTGTCGTTCAGCTTCTCAAGATATGCCGCGTTCATGATGCTGCCAAACCTGCCATTGATGCCTTGTCGTGCCAAGGTAGCCCGCTTAGAACGAAAAGTGAACACATTAGACCTTAGGGGTGCGACCTTGCCGATGAGTGCGCTAGGTGTTGTCAGATTAAAATCATTTGCTATAGTTTTTGAGCGGATCTCGGGCTGATTTTAATAGCGGCTGTTGGCGAATGCCGAACAGGAAACAGATATTTGTCCAATCTGTTAGCAGATTGGAGCGGAAGATGAGGCCCCACATATTTAATCTGACAATACCCTCAGAGAAAGCGCAATCATGAATAAGTACGATTTTGATGGCCGCGTCGCCATCGTCACTGGTGGCGGGCAAGGTATCGGTCACACGGTCGCCAAGCGCATTCTGGACAGCGGCGGCAAGGTGTCGGTCTGGGACGTTGACCAAGCGCTGCTCGATGCCTTGGGCGAAAGCCTTGGCGGCGACCCGGCCAATATCCAGGCACTGAACGTCGACATCAGTGACCAGACGGCTGTTCAAGCGGCGACGGAAAGCGCCGCCGGCACTTTTGGTAAAATCGACATTCTCATCAATAATGCGGCCATTGTCGGCCCGAACGCCTCCACCTGGGAATATCCCGACGGCGCGTTTGAAGATGTCGTGCGAATTGGCTTGATCGGAACATACTACGTAAGCCGCGCCGTTGTGCCGCACATGATTGCGGCCAAGTATGGTCGGATCGTCAATCTCAGCTCAGTCGCTGGGAAAGAGGGCAACCCAGGGGCCCCGGCATATTCGTCAACCAAGGCCGCGGTGCTGGCGCTGACAAAGTCCCTCGGCAAAGAACTGGCGAGCCACGACATATCAGTTAATGCTGTGACACCGGCAGTCGCCAAAACAAAGATGGCGCTCAGCCAGGATCCTGAGTTTCTGAAGATGATCCTGTCGAAGATTCCGCGCGGCCGGATGCTTGAGCTTTCTGAGGCCGCATCGATGATCTGTTGGCTGGCGAGCGCAGAGAACTCGTTTACGACCGGTGCGGTTTTTGACCTGTCAGGCGGTCGCGCGACCTACTGAGGCTGCCGACTCGATCCGGAAAGGACAAGGGTATAAACCCCGCGCGTCGGCGCTGGGCACCTTACTGCACTTGATGGCCAGGTCGCCATCGCAACCCGTCGACTGATTTGGACAGCTTGTCTTTCACTGGAGAGACTAGTTCGAAATTGTATGACATCACAGCACCGCACATTGATCTAGAATTGTTGCTTGTCCTGACCCTGCACGCCGAGGCGGACGGTGTGCAATTTGACGGAGGTGATTTGTTTCTGGCGGACCCGCACACACCTATTGATGCGGATGATGATGCGATCAAGGCCTTGGCCGACAACATCAGAGGGCGGTGTCAGACAAAGAAACTTGAGGCGGGCCAGGCGGTTATCTAGCTTAGGGCCATCACAAAACCTTCCCCATTTCGCTACTTCAAAAAGCCTCCCAAAATTATCCGTCTGGCAGTGATGCTGTACGTAAGGTTCCCGCTTTCGCTCAGGAATGTGCAGGACCTGTTGCATGAGCGCGGTAACGAAATCAGCCATGAAGCCGTCCGCTTCTGGAGGAACCGACTTGGCCCGATGTTCGCCGCTGAAATTCACCGGAAACGAGTTCAAGAAATGCGGACAATACTCCGATTGGCAATGGCACTTGGACGAGGTATTCGTGAGATCGAGGGAGAGGCGCATTACTTTTGGCGGGTCGTCGATCACGAAGGCGAGGTTCTGAAAAGCTACGTTACGAAGCACCGGGATCGCAAAGCAGCATTGAAATTCCTCAGGTGTTCAATGAAGCGCCATGGGCAACCAGAAGTAATTGTGACGGAGAAACTGAGGCCATATGGCGCTGCGATGAAAGTCATCGGCAACGCCAGTCGGAAGGAAACGGATCGCTGGTGCTCTAAAAGAAATGAGAATTCTCACTTACCGTTGCGACGACGAGAACTGGCGATGCTACTCTTTCGGCGAATGCTATGTTTACAGAAATTCGCCGCAGTTCATTCCTCAATCCACAGTCACCTCAATCAGGAGCTTGCGCTCTATAGCAGAGGCAATTTAAAACTCACACGAACCGCCGCTCTTGCCGGCTGGCGCCAACTTAGTTCCGGGTAAATTCACGCTTTCAGCGACAAACAGAGACTGGTTCGATTTTGTCTGACACGACCTTTTGGCCCGATGTTTGCTTCCGAGATCCGAAAACGGCGAATCGCTGGGATGATCATCTGGTTGAACCTCAGGATGAGGCGGTCTTTTTCGCCTGAGAATATCGGCCCAATAGTTTGGCGCACCTGTCAGGTGGGCATTCATTAGACTATGGGCCAGCGTTCCATCCTTGCGGGCGATTGCATCAAAAATCTGCATATGTTCAGTGTGGGAGGTAACGCCGCGTTCGTGCATCTCAAAATAGGTCGTCAAACGCTTGTTGCTGGTCTGATAATATAGCTGACACAAGCTATGAAGCAGAGAGTTTTGGGTGGCGCGTACAACCTCTAGATGGAAAGATCTGTCGAGGTTATGCGGACTGCCGCCTAGCGCCAATGTGGCCTCGGACTCGTCGAGAATTTGCTTGAGCGCTAACATGTTTTCTTCGGTCGCGTTGGACGCTGCCAGTTCTGCAGCTTTGTTTTCGTGGATTTTGCGCAGTTCAACCAGCTCATCGACTTGGCGGACCTCTAGCGGCATTCCAAGCTGTGAGATGAAGGCCATTTTTTCCAGTCCGCCTGCATCGTCATTGATGTAGATGCCTGATTTTGGGCGGCGCTTAATTACTTTCATGGCTTCCAGAGCCGCGAGCGTTTCGCGGACATGGCCGCGGCTAATCTTGAAGTGGTCCGCCAGTTCGCGTTCGGACGGGGCTTTGCCACCATTTTCCTTCGCTTTTTCGAGCATATAGCTTGCGAGCTTACATGCTTAGCCTGTCAGTTGCGCTCATGGTGACCTGCATTGATGTGGCAATCGCGTATCTGGCGCATCTGGTTTTCTTCCTATCGGTGTGCCACTGCGAAAACTGGCTACCAATGGCCTGAGCCTATCGGCAGTGTACTGCATTTGTTGAGTATAGAACGAGTCTGACAGCAGACCAGAGGGCATTGTCAGACCGATTGGGCTTGTTCTCTGATTGCGGCTTTGTCAAGGGAAGGGTCGCTTTGTCCGTTCGGGGTCATGGTTCTCTCCGAGGTCGCGCGTGTTGCCCGCCTCATAATGGCGTCCGGGGCTGATTGTCTCCAAATGTTTAGTTCGGGGTCACAGAGTCAGTTTTCTGTCCCAACGACTACCACGAGATCAATCTGCCACCGTCCCGAAGGACATTGCCCCCGACCTTCCTTAGGCGGGATTTCGTGTCATATGTTGATCGGGCAAAGGCCTCCTTTTTCCATTCAAATTCGGTTCCGTCTTTCCAGATGGTCAGCATCAAAACGGCCAGTTTACGGGCCGTAGCTACTATGGTTTTTTTGAAACCTACGCGCCCGGCCAACCTCATGGCCCACGATTTCAACGCGGAAAAACGCTTCACCTGATGGATCAGACAGCCTGCTGCTTCATACAGAAGACTGCGCATCTGCACATCCCCACATTTCGAGATCCGGCCTGAATAATCCATTTCACCAGACTGGTATCGTCGGGGCGTAAGACCAAGGAATGCTCCAACATCGGCGGGTTTTCGGAACCGGCTGGCGTCATCAACCAGGGCAATGAAACTGAGCGAGACAATCGGGCCAACGCCCGGGATCGTCATCAGTCGTCGAGCAAGCGGGTTTTCCTTCGCGATCGCTTTCACATCGTTCTCCAGCCCATGGGCAGCGGCGCACAGTGTCTGGTATGTCGCGATAAACCCGTCTGCGATCATGATCAGAACCGGGTCAGTTTCGCCTGCAGCAGCCAGCTGGTCACGAATGCCCTGACGCAACCGGCCCTGGCCAATCCCTGTCATACGTATTCCCCAGGTCTTGAGAACGTCCCGGATATGACCCTCCAGATCCTTGCGCAGCCGGATCAATCGTTCCCGCGCCCCAATCAGGGTACGCAACCTGTCGGCGGTTTCGCTCCTGACGTGTACGGCTGCAAACCAACCAGTGCGCGCCAGATTGGCCAACCCCTCCGCATCTGCCCGGTCGGACTTGTTGAGCTTTGCAGACAGCGCCTTATGGGCCCTGCGCGCATCAATGCAAGTGACCGGCAGCCCAGCTTCTCCAATCCGCGCTGCAGCCAGATCGAAAGCTGCCCACTTTCATGCACAATACGTTCAGGGGTGATCTGGTGCTTCGCCAGAAAACTCGCAACCGCCTCGGGTTCGGTGAGTACAGTTCCACGTACCAACACCGCGCCATCCACATCAACAACACAGATCGAAATCTCTTTGAGAGACACATCAAGTCCGGCATACTGTTTCATGGTCGTTCTCCTCTACGGCTTTTCATGTGAGGCTGGTCATACCAGACCTCGTTCGCCTTCGGAGAGCGACCGCCGCAATCACACCATGTTCAGTATGCGAATTTTGCAGAAATTCGCCGCTGTTGATGCTTGCGTTCACAACCATTTCAATCTGGAGTAACACTATTGTTCCCGCGCCGATTTCAAGTTCAGTCGCGACGTCGCTCTTGCCGAGTGGCGTCAAATCGGTGCGTCATAAGGGGGAGCGTCACAGTCCATTTAAAGACTGGTTCTCATCTGTCTGACAGCGCCTGCCGCGGTCCAGAGTGTCGTTTCAGGTTCCGCCTTCCAGTGTGTTGTTGCCTTCATATCTGAATTGCTACTGATGGCGGCCCGCGCAGGGTGTTGACCAGTGCGAGGATGCCGACCAAGGCCTATCGGGAGGCGGGCTGTGACCCTGAAACATGCGGACTGTGCCGTTGTGATCCGCCGTTCGCGCCAGGTCATTCTGTTGAGGTCAGCCCCTCAAACAACCGCGCCACAGCCTCTGCGCCCGGATCGTTATGGCCCGCCAGTTGTGCGGCTGAAATATAGCTTGCACGACCGGCCTTGGCCCGGGTGATGGTCGCCGTGACGTTCGCGCCCTGGCGCGCGGCTCGGGCGGCGGCGACCAGCCCTTTGGGTAACGCCTCCAATGCGGGCAGCAGCGCATCTATCAACGTGCGGTCGCCGGGGCGCGCGCCACCGACCTGCTGGATGCGGTCCAGCCCGGACTTTAATGCAGAGGTCGCCGTACTGCCGCTGGCAGAAGCATCCCCAGCAGCGGCAAAGAAGATCGACAGCAGCACGCCCGACGAGCCGCCCATGGTCTGGCTCAGCTCCAGCCCGATGGCGCGGTAAAGCTGGGTCAGATCGGCCAGCGGCAACCGATCCATCGCTTTGACCAGAGCGCGTGCCGCTGTCGCTAGCGTACTGCCGGTGTCGCCATCGCCGGATTTGGCGTCCAGTGCGTTGAGCTCAGCCTCGCTGGCGATCAGGATGTCGCAACCACGGCGCAGAAAGGCGGCAGTCGCATCGTTTTTCGACGGAGTCGGTGGGATCGCGGCCAGACCGTCCGGCAAAGACACGACCGGCACTGCGCCCACGGCAAGACAGCCTGGCCAGGCCCAGGGCGCGACGGGGGCCAACAACGCTACCTCATCTGCATCGTCGACCGGCAGCAGGGAGACCGAAAACCCCTGCATGTCCAGCGATGTCATCAGCGGCGCGGGACCGACCAGCCAGCGCACTTGATCGCCGATGCGCGAGCGTACCAGTTCCTCGGCCAGCACGGCCATTTCTAACGGAGTTGCCCCGCCCAGATTGTTGAGCAGCGCCACATGCGGTCCGCGGCCGATCTTGGGGGCGAGACGGTCAATCACCATTTTCATCGCGTCACGCGCGTTCGAGAACTCGACCTGCTCGATCCCAGCCTCGCCGTGGATGCCAAGGCCAAGTTCGGCCTTACCGGGATCGATCCGGTTTTCCTTGGGCGATCCGGGCACGGTGCAGGTGTCCAGCGACATTCCGATGGACACGACCCTGTCGACTACGCGGTGCGCGGCCTGCGAGACGGCCTCAAGATCGGCACCCTGATCGGCCAATGCGCCCGCGATCTTGTGCACGAATAGCGTGCCCGCCACGCCGCGCGGCTGCGGCAGGTCCGGCAGGGCCACATCGTCGTCGACTACGATCATGTTGACCTTCAGCCCCAACGCACGAGCCCGTTCAGCGGCAAGGCCGAAGTTCAGCCGGTCGCCAGTGTAATTCTTGACGATCAGCAGACAACCTGGCGTGCCGGTAACGGCCAGAATACCCGCCAGCACCGCATCGACCGAGGGCGAGGCAAAGACATCGCCGCAGACCGCCGCCGTCAGGATGCCTTGCCCGACAAACCCGGCATGGCTGGGTTCATGACCCGAACCTCCACCTGACACTAGCGCCACTCTGGACCGATTCCAATCGGTGCGCACCACGACCTTGACATGCGGATACCCATCGAGGCGCGCAAGCTTGCCGCCAGCTGTGCGCAGCGCCCCGTCGATCGCCTCGGTCACCAGCGTTTCTTTGGTGTTAATGAAATGAACCATGGAAGGCCTCCCCCCTGTCGCCGCATGGGCTCGACCGCATATGCAGCGAACCTGGTGGCAAATTGCTTTGCGTTATGTTCGATAATGTTCAGCCAGAAAGCAAGCAAATGCGGCCCTAGTGATGGGCGCGCTGCCCCATGTGCAGAGCCGCACGCATCCGATCCATTTTTGCCTATGAACCGGTCTGGGCGATAGGCGAGGGGGTTACGTCCGCCGATCCGGCCTACGCCGATGCCCGCCAAACAAATCAATTCGGTTGCAGCCGGGTGTCTTTGCGTAGAACCGCCCTGCCTTTACGGCGGCAGCGTCAATGCCGACAACTGCACCGATCTGATCGTCCGGCCGCACATCGAAGGTCTGTTCATCGGGCGCGCGGCGTGGCGGCCAGATGGGTACATCGATATTCTCAAGCGCGGCCTTGCGGACTTGTGAAGGAAAGACGGACGTGCAATGAAACTCGCCATTGCCGGAGACAGCGCAGTTCTGCCGATGATCACGGTGATCTGCGCGCATCTGAAGCAACGCGCCGATCTGGGTGTTTTGGGACTCAGTGTGCTCGTTTCACGTGGCGATGGATTCTACGCCAGTCTTGCCGACCGGGTAGCCACTGGTGTGCTTGACAGCACATATGACCGGGTAAAACTGATTTGGGGAACCGGCAACGGCGTCTACATCTCGGCCAACAAGGTGCCCGAAATCCGCGCAGCGTTGACCCATGACACTTACTCGGCAGAGCGCGCCACGCTGTCGAGTAATGCCCAGATCATCACCATGGGCGCGCGGGTTGTTGGCCCATAACTGGCGAAATTCGTTGCCGATGCCTGGCTGGCCGAAGCCTTGCGAGCCGCAAGGCCGTTCCGCCAGCAACGTCGTCGCCATTAACACGGTAGACGCGAAATACAACGCGCCGGGGTAGGGGCTCAGCCCAAGCTGTCCGCCAGCGCCCGGATCAAGATCGCAGCACTTGCTGCACCCGGATCGACATGCCCCACCGACCGTGCGCCCAACCGTGCGGCCCGGCCCAGTTTGGCCTCCATCGCCATGGTCGCCTTTGCGGCCGTCTCTGCGGCACCGGTTGCGGCACAGAGGATATCACCGACCGAACCGCTCGTGACCTGCGCCGCCTCTGCGGCAGGTCGCCAGACATCCAGCATCGTCTTGTCACCCAGTGCGGCCTTGCCCCGATGTGCGATGCCGTCGGTCATCGCCGTTAAAAAAATAGGTATATCCTCCGCCCCCAACACGTCCTTGCCTTTTACCGCCGCTGCTGCACGCATGAACGCTGTGGCATAAAGCGGCCCGGTCGAACCGCCAACCGCGTTCAAGAACGCCTTTGCCGCCGTATTGAAGACGTCAGTTGGTGTTGCCGCCGCCCCCAACGCGGCCAATGCCGTCCGCACCGCGCCGAACCCCAGCGCCATCCCGATCCCATGATCGGCATCTCCGATCTCGCCATCCAACACACATAATGCATCGCGATTCGCCTCCATCACGCCAGCGATTGTATCGAACGCGAAAATGATGTGCGTAGCCCGAATTTCCGTCATCTTACGTCACCCCGAACATCGAACAGTAGCAGGGATGGTCGATCAAACGGGTCAATTCCTCGTCCAGATGCATGCATGTAATTGACGCCCCCGCCATCTCCAGAGACGTGCAATAATGCCCCACCCAAGTCTTGTGGGTCTCCAGCCCCGCGTCCGCCAGCCGTGCCTGCACCCGCCGGTTCATGATATAAAGCTCCATCAAAGGCGTTGCCCCCAGCGAGTTCACCAGCACCGCTACACGATCCCCCGTACTAGCACCCATCTCGTCCAGTATCGCATCCATGATCTCATCGACAATCTCGTCGGCGGGCTTTATCGGCCGGCGCGCGATGCCCGGTTCGCCGTGAATGCCCATGCCAACCTCCATCTCGTCTTCGCCGATCTGGAAATTGGGCGCCCGCGTCTGCGGCAGGGAGCAGGGCGATAGCGCCACTCCCATAGTGTAGGTCCGTGCGTTGGCATGTCGGGCCACCCGCTCGACGTTATCCAGGGACATCATCAGATCAGAGGCCGCCCCGGTCGCCTTGAAAATGAAAAAATTTCCGGCCACGCCGCGGCGCTTTTCGATCTGATCGCGCGGCGCCGACGCGATGTCATCTGTCGTCAGAACGGTACGCACTTCGATATTATCCATCGCCGCCATCTCGGCTGCCATGTCGAAATTCATCACATCGCCTGCGTAATTACCGTACATGAACAGCACGCCCGCGTTGCCGTTGATCGCCTGCACGCAGGCCAGCGCGGGATCGGGCGGCGGTGACGCAAACACATTGCCAATGGCAGCTGCATCGGCCAAGCCCTTGCCAACAAACCCTAAAAATGTCGGTTCATGCCCTGATCCACCACCAATCATCAGCCCGACTTTGCCATCCCTTGGACCGTGCTTTGCAATGATTGCACGTGGCGAGTTCTCGGCTCGCATCAGGATGTCCCCATGCGCCAGCAGGATGCCATCCAACATCTCGTCCACCGCATCGTCGCCGGAATTGATGATCTTCTTGGTCTTCATGGACCGCCCCCCAATTGCTCAATGATAGAAAACCGAACCGCGTCGCCACACAAGACCCGTTACTTCGGCGGGATTATACCTTTGGACAGGATGATATTGCCATACTGCCGCGCCTCGGCGGTCTGGACCACGCAATACGCCTTTCGCGCCTCGACATAGAACGCGTGGCGTTCTACGCCTGTCACTTGCGTCGGTGCTTCTACCACCGCATCAATAATGTCTTGAAACTCGGCCACGACGGGCGGCACCGCAGCCGGATCGCCCACCACTTGCATCGTCCGGGCCGGAGCCTTGACATAGGAATCTAGTGGCATCACCGACAGGATCGCACGCAACGCCTCTGTCGCGGAAACGCCCGCCAATCGTTCGATTCGCGCGCCCACGGCTTCGCCCGGAAAATTGGCATCGGCAATGACGATTTCATCGCCGTGCCCCATCGCGCGCAGGTGTCGCAGTAGGTCTGGTGTCAGCACAGGATTGATTCCTATCAGCATTGTACTACCCTTCCGTGCAAAGCTAGGCTGTTCTGGTACAATAATGATTGACGTACGTCATTGTCTACCCCACAGTCGCAGTCGGGAGGAGCTATGGCTCGAGTGACCGCGCAAGACGTCGCCGAGGCAGCTGGCGTTAGCCTGACAACAGTTGACCGGGTTCTGAACAACCGCAAGGGCGTTCGGGGCAGTACGGTTGAGCGTGTCACGAGGGCAATGGAGCGGCTGAATTTCGTGCGTGATCAGGCCGCCGCCAATCTGGCGCGGGGTCGTTCGTACACCTTCAACTTCATTGTGCCGCTGGGTGAGACGGCGTTTTTCGAGTCGATCCGACGAGAGATTGGGGCGGCCAAGATCAGCGCCGCCAAGGAACGCATTGACATCAAGATGGTTGCGGTCAAGCCGCTTGACCCGCAAGCGATTGTCGACGCGGTCGATGGGCTTGAGGTCGGCGACGGCGTGGCGCTGGTCGCCACCGAAAGCCAGATCGTGCGCGATCTCATCAACCAGTTGCGTCGCGACGGGGTTCGGGTGGTGACGTTCATTTCGGACGCGCCCAGTTCTAACCGCGACTGCTTCATCGGCATCGACAACGTGGCCGCAGGCCGGGTCGCTGCCAGCTTGCTGAAGCGGTTCATCTCCGCGCCCACGGGTGACGTCGCCATCGTGGCAGGCTCCGGCACTCTGCGCGACCATGTTGAACGCCGCATGGGGTTTGAGCAGGTGATGCGCGCCGAATGTCCGCATCTGACCCTACTGCCCTGGATCGAGGGTGAGGAAGTCTCTGCCATTGTTGAGAAAAAGCTGACGACACTGCTCAAGGCAAACCCCAATGTTGTTGGCGTTTACAGTTTGGGCGGTGGCACGCGCGGCGTGATCTCGGCCGTGCGCAAGGCCACGCACCCGCTGCGGGTCATAACAACCGAACTGTCCGACCATTCGCGCGCCGCACTGATTTCAGGCAATCTGGACGCGGTTCTGGTGCAGGATTCCAGCCACGAGGTGCGCAGCGCGATCCGAGTGCTCAAGGCGCTGAACGACGGCACGGCCGTCAATGAAAGCCAGGAACGCATCAGGATCGAAATTTTCATGCGGGACAATCTGCCATGAGACCGTGTAACCTATCTGGAGGGGAGAGACGATGAAAACGATCAAGGGACCGGCACTGTTTCTGGCGCAGTTCGCGAGCGACGAGGCCCCGTTCAATTCGTGGGAAGGTATAACTAAATGGGCTGCCGATTGCGGCTATAAGGGCGTGCAAATCCCGTCTTGGGACGCGCGGCTGTTCGACCTCGCGAAAGCCGCAGAATCCAAGGACTACTGCGATGAGATCAAGGGTGTCGCAGGCGCAAATGGCATCGAGGTCACCGACCTCTCGACCCATCTGCAGGGCCAGTTGGTCGCGGTACATCCCGCCTATGACACTGCCTTTGACGGCTTCGCCGCACCAGAAGTTCACGGCAATCCCGCAGCCCGTCAGGCCTGGGCCGTCGATCAGGTTAAGATGGCGCTGACGGCCTCGAAAAACCTGGACATTTCGACGCTTGCGACTTTCTCGGGCGCGTTGGCATGGCCTTATATCTACCCTTGGCCGCAACGGCCAGCTGGGCTTATCGAGGCCGCTTTCGACGAACTCGCAAAACGCTGGCTCCCAATCCTGAACCATGCCGACGACTGTGGCGTTGATGTCTGCTATGAAATCCATCCTGGTGAGGATCTGCACGATGGCATCACCTACGAGATGTTTTTGGAACGCACTGGCAACCACGCCCGCGCCTGCATGCTTTACGATCCAAGCCACTACTTGTTGCAATGCCTTGATTATCTAGACAATATCGACATCTACAAGGATCGCATTCGAATGTTTCACGTCAAGGATGCCGAGTTCAATCCAACAGGGCGGCAGGGCGTTTATTCGGGATATCAGCCTTGGATTGATCGCGCCGGACGGTTCCGCAGCCTTGGTGACGGCCAAATCGATTTTGCGGCAATCTTCTCGAAAATGGCGGCAAATGATTTTGACGGCTGGGCCGTGGTCGAATGGGAGTGCTGCCTGAAACACCCCGAGGATGGCGCACGCGAAGGCGCGCAATTCGTGGCCGATCAAATCATCCGCGTCACCGAACGTGCCTTTGACGACTTCGCCGCCGGCGGCACAGATGATGCAGCAAATAAGGCAACGCTGGGGATTTCCTGATGTCGGATCGCATAAAGCTTGGCATGGTTGGCGGCGGACGCGATGCGTTCATCGGTGGTGTGCACCGCATCGCCAGCCGCATCGACGATCACTATGAACTTGTGGCCGGAGCGTTGTCCTCGACCCCCGAGAAATCCAAGGCCTCCGCTGCTGATCTCGGCATAGATCCGGCCCGGGCCTACGATAATTACCGCAAAATGGCGATACGCGAGGCGCGGTTGAAAAATGGGATCGAGGCGGTGGCGATCGTCACCCCGAACCACATGCATGCCCCCGTCGCCAAGGAGTTTCTGCGGCGCGGTATTCATGTGATCTGCGACAAGCCGCTGACAGCCTCGCTGTCCGAGGCCAAATCCCTGGTGCGTGCTGCAGAACGCAGCGACGCGTTGTTTGTGCTGACTCATAACTACACCGGCTATCCGATGGTCCGTCAGGCCCGTGAAATGGTGGCAAATGGTGAGATTGGCGATATTCGTGTTGTGCAGGTCGAATATGCACAGGACTGGCTGTCGGAACCGATTGAGGCGACCGGCATGAAACAGGCTGCCTGGCGCACCGATCCGGAACAGACTGGGGTCGGCGGCAGCACGGGCGATATCGGGACGCACGCCTACAACGCCGCTTGCTTCGTGACGGGTCTGACCTTGACTCAGCTTTGCGCCGATCTGGACAGCTTTGTAGAGGGCCGAAAGGTCGACGACAACGGCCATGTCATGCTGCGCTTTGAAGGCGGCGCGAAAGGCATGTTGTGGTGTAGCCAGGTCGCCCCGGGCAATGAAAACGCGCTAGCATTGCGGGTCTACGGCACCAAAGGGGGGCTGGAGTGGAAGCAAGAGGACCCCAATTATCTTTGGTACACACCGCTTGGCGAACCTAAACGCCTGCTGACACGTATGGGCGCAGGCGCTGGGGCTTCGGCGGCACGAATCTCCCGCGTGCCGCCGGGCCACCCGGAAGGCTATCTGGAAGGTTTCGCCACGATTTATTCCGAGGCCGCCGAAGCGATCCGAGCCAAACGCGACGGGCGCAAACTCTCGGGCGATGTGGTATTCCCCACATTCCATGACGGGCTCAAGGGCGTCGCGTTTGTCGATGCTTGCGTTAAATCCTCTCGCCGAAATGGAGCTTGGGTGAATGTCTGAGCTTCGCGTCGAAGGTTTGCGCAGAAATTTTGGCAAGGTTCAGGCACTGGATGGCATGTCCTTTGACGTCAAAGATGGCGAGTATTTCTGTCTTCTGGGCCCGTCTTCAGCGGGCAAAACGACGACGCTCCGCGCCATCGCGGGGTTGGAGGATCTGTCTGGCGGATCGGTGAGATTTGCAGGTCAGGACGTGACGAACGCCCCGGTTCAGGGCCGCGGTATGTCGATGATTTTCCAGACCTTCGCGCTCTATCCACACATGACGATTGAGGCGAACCTATCCTATCCGTTACTGCGCGGCGGTGTGTCGTCGGATGACATCCGCAAGCGCGTCGGCGAGGTGTCGGAGCTTTTACGCATCACTCATACGCTGAAACGCAAGCCCAACACATTGTCGGGCGGCGAACAACAGCGCGTTGCCATTGGTCGTGCCATCGTGCGCAGGCCCAAACTGTTGTTGCTTGATGAGCCATTGACCAACCTAGACGCCAAGCTGCGCCACGACATGCGTGCCGAATTCAAGCGGTTGCACCGTGAGCTTGGTATGACCATGCTCTACGCGACTCCCGACCAGTTGGAAGCCTTGACCATGGGCCAGCGTGTCGGCGTGATACAGGATGGCAAAGTGGTGGCCATCGGCCCGCCACGCGATCTTTATGAAGCGCCGGGCAACCTGTACATCGCTCAGATGGTCGGCTCGCCCCCGATTAATTTCCTGAAAACGAAGGCCTCTGCAGATGGGCTGGTCGACCTGCCATTCCTGCCTAAGCCTATCGCCGTCGGCTCGGTGAAGTCGGGTCAACCTGTGACCCTAGGTCTACGCCCGCATGACATTGCCCTTGCAGGCACCGGCGCAGAGGCGACACGGTTCACCGCAAAAATTCACCTGACTGAACCGCTAGGCGACGTTACGGTGATCGATGTGAAGGCCCGAGACACAACGATGAAGATGGTCCTGCGTGAAGAGGTCGCCGCGCAGTATAGAGTTGGCCAGGAAATCGAGATCGCCTTTGATCCCGCTGACCTGCATGTGTTTGACCAGACAACCGGCGATCGACTGAGGACGTAGACCAAGGGGGAGCAGATATAAAAAGACGAAAATGGAATAACGAAAAGCAAAGCAATAAGTGGAGGAAGCAATGAATAAACGTAGCATACTCAGCGGCTTGATGGGCGCGACCGTTCTGGTCGCGGGTATCGGGGCCGGCCCAGTGCTGGCCGCCGATGTCACCATCAACATGGCTGCCCCGGACTGGCCGCCGACGCGGTTCATGAAGGAACATTTTGACAAGACCTACACCTCACCCGCCGGTCACACGACGACGCTGGAAATGGACTTTATCCCCTGGCCCAGCTTTTATGAGCGTGTCGCGGCGTCGTTGACCTCAGGCGAGCAGAAGTACCAGATGGTTGTGACTGACAGCCAATGGCTAGGTGCGTTTGTAGAAGGCGGGTACTACATGGACCTGACCGACAAGATCAACGCAGACCCCGAGTTGAACGCGATCATGCAAGACCTGCACCCCGCGCTTGTGTCAGCTTATTCTACCTATCCGCACCGCACTCGCGCGCAGTTGGAAGAGGCGGGCGAGGTCCCCGCGCCGGGCGTCAGTTATTACGGCTTCCCGCAATTCCCCGACACCTACGTCACCTACTACCGCTCTGACGCGTTCTGTCACGATGGCGAGATGGCCGCGTTCATGGAAAAGTACGGCACCAACTTGCCGTGTTCTTATGAAGACTGGCAGGACGTCGACTGGAAGAAATTCGGCCAAATAGGCGAGTTTTTCAAGCGCGCCAAGGGCGAGATGCTCGGCGACAGCGTGCTGGACGACGACTTCTATGGCATCGCCTATCAGGCGGGTAAGGGCTATGATTTCTCGACGATGCAGGTAAATGCCTTCATTTGGCAGCAGGGCGGCGATATCTGGGATGAATCCAAGGCCCCAACCGCACAGGCTGAAGGAGTAGTGAATTCCGACGTCGCGGTAGCGGCGTTTGATGAATACCTGTCGCTACTGCAGTACATGCCACCTGTGGCGCAGACTGGCCAGATGGACATTTTCGTGACTCAGGACCTTTACATGCAGGGCAAGGTCGCTGCCATGATCGACTGGGTTGGCCTTGGTGAACCTGTGCTCGACCCTACGGCATCCAAGGTGCATGACAAGTCGGCCTTTGGTCCGGCTCCGGGCAGCCGTCAAGCAGACGGCAGCATCGACCGCACAGGCAATATCGGAGGCCAGCCCTTCGTGCTAACCACCTGGAACAGCGACGAAGTTGTCGATGAGGCGCTGAACGTCGTCAAGTGGTGGCTGTCGCCCGAGACACAGTTGGAAGCCGTCTCAAACGGTGGCCAGTCTGGTCTCAAATCGGTAATGGCGATGCCGGAGTACAATGATCTGCGGCCCTGGAATCGCGCCCATGTCGAGATGATCGACTGGCAGAAAGATGTCTGGCACATCCCAGAATTCTTCGAAATGCTGACCCAACAGCAAGAGGAGTTCGACAAGGCGATCACAGGCCAGATAGGTGCCAAAGAGGCATTGGATTCTGTGGCGGCATTCCAGCAGGAATTACTGGAAGACGGCGATTACATCCAGTGATCTGATACCATTGGGGCCCGGTTCGCCGGGCTCCAATTTCATGTTTATTACCGACTGAATGAGGGCCTGATGGCGCAAGCTGCAACAGACAAAGGCGGGTTCGGAGCCTGGCTGCTAGACCCGAAGCGGCGCGGCGCACTGCTGGTCGCCCCAGCGATCACTATTCTGTTCGTCATGAACATTTTTCCGTTGCTCTGGTCCTTTGGACTGAGCTTTTTCAACTACCGCGCCAACCGGCTGAAAGTGCCGAAATTCGAGGGGTTGGAAAACTACGCCGATGTCCTGACCGACGAAAAAGTATGGGACCGTTTCCAGACCACTGCGATCATCGTTGGCAGTTCTGTGATCCTGCAACTCATAGTCGGCTTCCTGCTTGCGATGATGTTTGCCAAAGAGTTCCCCTTGCGCCGCATCGTCTTGATGCTGGTGCTGACGCCGATGATGCTGTCCTTCGTGTCGGTTGGCGTATTCTTCAAGCTGTTCTACGAACCGACCTTTGGCATCGTCAGCTATTTTATCAACTTCTTTACCACTGAAAAATTCGCCCTGCTTGGCAGCGCCGAAGGGGCGATCATCGGCATCGTCATCGCAGATGCCTGGATGTGGTCGCCTTTCGTGATGTTACTGGTGCTGGCGGGCCTCGTTTCAGTGCCAAAGTACCTCTATGAGGCGGCGGAAATCGACCGCGCCAGCGCCTGGCGCAGGTTCTGGACGATCACCTTTCCCTATATCAAGTCGTTGCTGCTCCTCGCCGTGCTGTTTCGCACCATCGAGACCTTCAAGCTCTTTGATATCGTCTACATAATCACCGATGGCGGGCCAGGCGGCTCAACTGAGACTATTGCCGTCTATATTTATCGTACCGCGTTCCAGTTTTTTAAGACCAGTCAATCTTCGGCGCTGGCCTATATCATCCTGTTCATCGTGATCGTGCTGACCAACTTGTATCTTTACGCGGTGAACCGGCGCGAACAGGAGGTGAGTTGATGTTTGCGAAAAACCGAGAGATCGGCAAGGCAGGCTGGAGTTACACCCTGATTACCACGATTGTGGGGATGATCTATTTCTCTCCTGTCTTGTGGATCATTTTGACGGCGTTCAAGACCCGTACCGACGCGTTGGCTGTGCCACCCAAGCTGTTCTTCACCCCGACCTTCGACAACTTCGTCTCTGTGTTCTACCGCAAGTCGGTCTCGACTGGCGCCAGCCAGGCGACCGACATGGCGCTTTACTTTTTCAACTCGATCTTCATCGCAGGGACTGCCGTTGGACTGGCAATCATCGTAGGCACGCTGGCCGCCTACGCGTTCAGCCGCTATCCGCTACGCGGGAACGACACGTATCTTTTCATCATCTTGACCACCCGGATGATGCCGCCCATTGTCGTTATCATCCCGATCTTTCTGATGTTCCGATTGACCGGTTTGGCGGGCAGTTATTGGGGCATCATCCTGCTCTATACCGCGTTCAACATCCCGTTCTCGGTCTGGCTGGTGAAGTCGTTCTTTGACGAACTGAATCCTGAGATCGAGGACGCCGCGCGCATGGACGGGGCATCCGAACGGCGGGTGTTTTTCAAGTTCTGCATCCCGCAAATCCTCGCCGGTCTGAGCGCGACGTTCGTTTTTGGCATGATCCTGACCTGGAACGAGTTCCTATTTGCGCTGCTGCTGACGGGGGTTGAGACCCGCACCGTGCCTGTCGCGATGGCCCGCACATTGGGCGGCGAGGTAGGCGTCGATTACGGGTTGCTGGCGGCCATCGTGACCCTGTTCCTGATCCCGATTTGCTTCGTCACCTTTCTGCTGCAAAACCAACTGCTGCGTGGTGTGACCTTTGGTACGGTGAAGAAATGACGATTGAGCTGAAGAAACTCACAAAAAAATTCGGCACATTGATCGCGGTGGACGCGGTCGATCTTGAGGTGGCGGACGGCGAGGTGTTATGCCTGCTCGGCCCGTCGGGTTGCGGCAAAACTACCACGCTGCGGATGATTGCAGGACTGGAACGTTCGACCAGCGGTGAGGTGCTGCTGCAGGGGGCTCGCGTCAACGACCTTACCCCCCGTGAACGGAACGTCGCGATGAGTTTTCAGTTCTACGCTTTGTATCCTAGCCTGACCGTCGCCGAGAATCTTGCGTACCCCTTGCATGCCGAGAATTTCTCCAAGGACGAGATCGCCCAGCGCGTGCAAAAGGTCTCGGACACGCTGCAACTGGATAGCATCCTGAACCGTACACCCGGGCAACTGGCTGAAGGCGAGAAACAACGTGTCGCCGTGGGTCGCTCTATTATCCGCGACCCGAAGTGTTTCCTATTCGATGAGCCGCTTAGCCGCCTTGACGTGCAACTGCGCGAGGAAATGCGTGGTCAGATCAAGGAAGTACTGCAGGACCTCAGCCGTCCGACCGTGATTGTCACCCACGACCAGCTTGAGGCGCTTACCATGGCCGACCGCATCGCGGTGATGCGCGATGGGAAGATCGAACAAGTGGACACGCCGCACAAGGTCTTCCAACACCCCACCAACTTGTTCGTCGCGGGTTTTATTGGCACGCCACAGATGAACCTGCTGCCTGCGACGCTTGTGAACGCTCGGGATGGCGGCGAAGCCGAATTTGCCATCGAGGGGGGGGAGCAGTCCTTGACCATCCAGGTCGATCCCCGAGTGACTGAACTGTCCACGGGCGATAAAGTTACCTTGGGTATTAGACCTCGCAGCCTCGAGATCAGCCAGCAACCCGGGGTGGACGGTATTTCGACCAAGATCGACATTGTTGAGCCGATGGGAGCCGAAACTCTCGCTCATCTCAGCTACGGCGAACATGACCTGCGCCTCGTCACCGATTGGCGCGTCCCCTTGGCCGAGGGCGACAACGTCCACACCCGCTTCCCGCCCGGCTCGACCCATATTTTCACCGCAGACCAGCAAGTGTTGAGGTCGACATGACGAATTTTCAAGCCAAACTGATTGAACGATCCATCATCGGGCTCTGCGTCGTCTCGATTCTGATGATCTTTCAGCCGTACTCGCTGACGCTTTTTTCCATCGGCTGCGTCACCGTTATCATCAGCGCACTGGCGTTCAACCTCGTTCCGTTCTGCCGCGAGGGCGTCACTTTCAGGGCGCTGATGAAAGTGGTGATGATCGTCTTGATTATCCTCGGTATCGCCGCCGCCTTGGGCATCGGCACGGCGTTCCTATACGTCGCCTATATCGACAGCATCAGATGAGCCGCTTCGACGTCTCCGTCGTCGGGCTCTATATCCTCGACATTCTGGGCAGGCCCGTCACCGCAATCCCCGAGGGCGGGAATGTCGATTTCATTGAGGAAATCCGACTGACCGTCGCCGGGACCGCAGGCGGCACGGCCATCGATCTCGCCAAACTGGGACTCAGCTGTCAGGCAGTCGGCGCGGTCGGATCGGACGAAAAGGCTGATTTTGTCCTCAACCGCATGCAGCAATTCGGCATCGATTGCGATCTGATGCAGCGGCTGGACGGTGTCGAAACCTCTGCCACCATCCTCAACGTCCGCCCTAACGGCGAGCGCCCCGCGCTACACTGCCGTGGAGCATCGGATCATTTCGATATCGATGCCGCCACTTTGCCTCGCGTTCTTGATTGCCGGTTTCTGCATTTGGGTGGTACCGGGTTGTTGGCCAAACTGGACGGTGATCCCAGCCGCAAACTGCTGCAGGCAGGGCAAGAAGCAGGCTGCATCACCACTTGGGATCTGGTCGGTGCTGGGCCGGACACCTGGGCGTTCGTCGAACCACTACTGCCGCATATCGACTTTTTCATCCCCTCCATCGAAGAGGCGGAAATCCTGTCTGGCCTGGAAGGCGTCGAAGAGAACATCAAGTTCTTTCAGTCGCGCGGCGTGAAATGCCCGGTGCTGACCATGGGCGGTGACGGCTCGATGATCGCGATGGGCGACGAGCGCATCCACGTGCCAGCCTACAGCATCGAAGTGATCGACACGACCGGTTGCGGCGATGCCTACACCGCAGGCTTCATCGCCGGGCTTGCAGAGGGGCGCCCGCTGGAAGAGGCGGCGCATCTGGGCACCGCTTCGGCCTCGCTGGTCGCTAGCGGCCTGGGATCGGACGCGGGTTTCAAAGACCGCGCGCAAGTCCAGGCTGCAATGGCCGAATGGCGCACATGATCGCCTGCGTCGCCGGAACCTATGACACCAAGGGCGAAGAACTGCGCTACATCGCTGACCTGTTGCGCGGGGCTGGGGTCCAAGTGCGCACAGTCGATCTGGGGACCACTGGCATGGGTACAGCGGACGTCTCTGCCGCCGAGGTCGCGCGCCATCATCCAGACGGGCCCGACGCCGCACTTGGACAAACCGACCGGGGAGCCGCAGTAGCGGCCATGGCCCAGGCTTTCGAAGCCTACGCAAAACAAGCTGATTGGATCGGCGGTATGATCGGCGCGGGCGGCTCTGGCGGCACAGCCCTGATCGCCCCGGCGATGCGCGCCCTGCCTGTGGGGGCACCAAAGGTGTTGGTTTCGACAGTCGCCTCGGGCAATGTGGCGCCATATGTCGGCCCTTCAGATATCGCGATGATGTATTCGGTGACGGATGTGCAGGGCCTGAACGGCATCTCACGCAGGGTATTAGGAAATGCAGCCCACGCGTTGGCGGGGATGATATCGCATTCGGCTGAAGTTCCTAAGGGGCAGGACAAGCCCGCCGTCGGCCTGACGATGTTTGGCGTCACCACAACCTGTGTCAGCCAGATCGCCGACGCTTTGGTCGCAACCCATGAACCGCTCGTGTTCCACGCCACCGGCACCGGAGGGCAGTCGATGGAAAAGCTCGTCGATTCTGGCCTGATCGGCGGTGTGATCGACCTGACAACCACGGAAATCGCCGACATGCTGGTCGGCGGTGTGTTCGCTGCGACCCAAGATCGGATGGGGGCCGTGATCCGCTCTGGTGTTCCCTATGTCGGATCCGTCGGTGCGCTGGACATGGTGAATTTTGGTGCGCGCGAAACGGTACCCGAGCCTTTCAGGGGTCGCCTTTTCCACATCCACAACCCGCAAGTCACGCTGATGCGCACGACGCCCGACGAGAACCGGGCCTTTGGTGCGTGGATCGCGGACAGGCTCAACCAGATGCCCGGGCCGGTGCGGTTCCTGATCCCCGAGGGCGGGGTTTCGGCCATCGACGCGCCGGGGATGCCGTTCCATTCCCCGGAAGCGGACGCCGCGCTGTTCGACGCAATTACGCTCGGGGTGATACAATCTAACTGGCGAAAGCTGGTCCGCGTACCACATAATATCAACACCAGCGAGTTTGCTAAAATCGCCCTTGCCCAATTCATCGAGATTACCTGATGCCGCGTATTTCCCGTACTGAGATACTCAACCGCCTGCGTGCCAAGATCAATGCGGGGCGCCCGATTATCGGTGGTGGAGCTGGCACTGGGTTGTCCGCGCGCTGCGAAGAGGCGGGTGGGGTCGATCTGATCGTGATCTACAACTCGGGCCGCTACCGGATGGCAGGTCGAGGGTCTTTGGCGGGCTTGCTGGCCTATGGCAATGCGAATGAGATTGTCGTGGATATGGCGCGTGAGGTGTTGCCGGTGGTTCGGGGCACACCGGTCTTGGCCGGTGTGAATGGCACAGACCCATTCATGCTGCGCGACAAATTCCTCGATGACCTGATCACCCTTGGTTTTTCCGGGGTTCAGAATTTCCCCACTGTTGGCCTGATCGACGGTGCTTTCCGTGCCAATCTGGAAGAAACCGGGATGGGCTATGGGCATGAGGTCGATTTGATCGCCGCGGCCCAGTCCAAGGACATGCTGACCACACCCTACGTTTTCAACCCCGACGATGCGACAGCGATGGCCGGGGCAGGGGCCGATATCCTTGTTCCACATATGGGTCTGACGACGGGCGGAAATATTGGCGCGGGAACGGCGCTGAAATTGGCCGACTGCCCGCCCTTGATCGACGCGATGGCCGAAGCCGCGCGGAAAGTGAATCCTGATGTGATCGTGCTTTGCCACGGAGGGCCGATTTCCTCACCCGAGGATGCAGCGTATATCTTGCGCGAATGTCCGGGAGTTCAGGGCTTCTATGGCGCCAGTTCGATGGAGCGACTGCCCAGCGAGACCGCGCTGACAGACCAGATGCGTGCTTTTGTGAATATCGGAAAGGACTAGGCTATGACTGGCAAGTTCATGATGTCGGCCGAGACGCCCCATGAAACGCTCGACTGGGGCAAGCTGCGTTGGATGAGCCACCCGCCCTCGACTGGGGCGGGGCAACTGACGGTGATCGAAGTGAGTATCAAGCCGGGCGAAGGGCACGATTTCCACAAGCACCCCGATCAGGAAGAGGTGATCTATTGCATATCGGGCAAGGTCGAGCAGTGGCTGGAGCAAGAGAAACGCCTATTTGGGCCGGGGGATTCCGTGTTCATCGGCAAGGGCTTGGTGCATGCTTCCTTCAACTCTGGTGATAGCGATGCGCAACTGCTCGCGATCCTGGGGCCATGTGTGGGCGACGGTGGGTATGAGTTGGTGGATGTCGCGAGCGAGGCGCCTTGGAACGATTTGCGCTGAGGACCTCAACGTGCCGAACATCCTGCGTCGCAAGGTGTGTAAGATTAATGGGTCCAACCTCTAACAGTTGACCAGTTTAGCATTGAATCACGTCTTTCCCGGGGCTGGCACCCCGAGAAAGAGTAGATCAGAAAACTGGGCGTCGCCTATTTCGCGGTTTCCCACTGCCCGGTCTCACCAGACTTCAGCACCGCGTCCGTCACTTTGTCTGTTTTCAGTGCATCGGCAAAGGTCGGCGCAGCGGCCTCCCCATCCAGACCCTTGATGAAATCAGCTGCTTGGTGGACAAAGCTGCTCTCGTACCCGATCGACAGACCCGGCACCCACCATTTGTCCATGTAAGGATGATCACCATCAGTCACGTGGATCGACCGCCAACCACGCGTGACGCCGTCGTCGCGGTGATCGAAGTACTCTAGCCGGTGTAGGTCATGCAGATCCCACGAGATTGAGGCATTCTCGCCATTGATCTCCAGCGTATAAAGCGCTTTGTGGCCGCGGGCGTATCTTGTGCTCTCGAAGGTCGCCAGCGAGCCGTTAGAGAACCGCGCTAGGAAGGCGCAGGCGTCGTCGATACCGACCTTTTCTTTCTTACCCGTCAGCGTATGCTCGCGTTCTTTGATGAAGGTTTCGGTCATCGCGGTGACGGTGTCGATACCGCCATTCAACCACATCGCGGTATCGATGCAATGGGCTAGCAGGTCGCCGGTGACACCGCTGCCAGCCACCGCCTTGTCTAGTCGCCACAGGCCTTCGCCGCCTTGCGGCAGGTCCTCAGATATCGTCCAGTCCTGCAAGAATTTGGCGCGGTAGTGGAAGATGCGGCCAAGTTGGCCATCGTCAATCAGCTGTTTGGCCAGGGACACCGCCGGAATACGGCGGTAGTTGTACCAGACCATATTGGCCACTTTGGCTTTCTCAACCGCTTCGACCATCTGCTGTGATTCCGTCGCGTTGCGTCCAAGTGGTTTTTCGCACATCACCATCTTGCCTGCCTTTGCTGCAGCCATGGCGATCTCTAGATGCGTGTCGTTGGGGGCGGCGATGTCGATCACGTCGATATCGTCGCGTTCGATCAGCGCGCGCCAGTCGGTTTCCACGCTGCTGTAGCCCCAATTGGACGCGAAGGCCTCTGCTCGGTCCTTGCTGCGTGCGCAGATTGCGGTGAGTTCTGGCGCGTAAGGCAGGTCAAAGAACTTGGGCGCGGTGAGGAATGCGTTGGTATGGGTGCGGCCCATGAAGCCATAGCCGACCATGCCAATGCGGAGTTTTGGTTTGCTCATTTTCGCCTCCCTAAGTCCAACCGTGGGCGTTGCGCACCGCAATCATGGCCCCAAGGATGTCGTTCCAGGTTTGTTGGGTCTCCAGAACTTTGTTGGGGAACATGCAGCCGTCCCAGCAGATGTGGCGCATCGCTTTCGCCGGCGTGCCGTCAGAGTTGTTCAGCCACATTCCGGAATGCTTAACGATATCCAGCTTGCCATTCGGATCAGTCGCCAGGCAGTGCCGCCCGGTCTTGTCATGGGAACCACTGCCATGAACCGTGCCATCGTTTTGCGCGACGTGAAAGTCGATGGTCCAGGGGCGCAGCGCATCGGTGATCGTCTTGAGCGCTGCGTCGAGCGCGGCCTGATCGGATAATTCGTCGTTGTCGATCAGAGCATGCTCGGGCGCGTTATAGCCAAGCGCGTAGAGCATGGTGTGTGCCAGGTCTGCTTGAAAGCCTAGTGTTTTGGGACGATCTACGGCCTGCAACAGCTCGACCATGTGCTTCCAGCTATGCATCCCACCCCAGCATATCTCGCCTTCCATTGCCAGACGCTCGCCGTGATCTTCAGCGATGATGCAGGCCTGACGCAGAGTTTCTGCTATCTTCGCTGTGTTGCCCTTTGGGTTCACGGCCCATTCCGCTACGCCCGTTGCGGTGTCCACCCGGATGATGCCGCCTTTGCGGACGCCCAGATCGCGCAGGCGACCCATGATGCGGCAAGACTTGCGCACGGCATCGAGGAAGGCTTTGCGCCCGTCGCCCTCATCCATTGCAGACCCGCCACCAACCGGAGGCCAGACCGGCGCCACGGCGGAGCCGATGTCGAGCCCGCGTCTGCCGACATTGTCGGCCAACGCCTTGATCGTATCATCGTCGGCATCGATGGACGTGTGCGGATCGGCCAAAAACAGATCTACCCCGTCGAATTTCACGCCGTCCACCTCGGCTTGTTCGGTCAGGTCCAGCATAGTGTTCAGATCGATGGGCGGCTCATCCTCGCCCTTGCCGACTAGCCCCGGCCACATCGCATTGTGCAGCTTGGGATACGTGTTTCCCCCCATGACAACCTCCCATTTCATGTTTTTGTGGCAGTATGGTCCCACAACCCTGCGCAAAAGCAACCATTTTATTGACGTACGCCCATCATTTCTTGCTTTGGGATTGGCCAGCATTCGCGGTAGGGTCGTAAAAAGATCAAATCGGAGGAGGACATCATGAAAATCGGCTTTTGCATGCTGCTGTGGACGACCGGTGTCGACGAAAGCCACAAAGCGTTGCTGGAGGACATCAAAGCCACTGGATACGACGGAGTCGAAGTGCCGATCTTTGCCGGAACGCCCGATGATTATGCCGCGGTTGGCGCAATGCTGGACGGGATAGGGTTGGGCCGGACGGGGATCTCAGTCATCCCGTCAGTCGATATGCATCCGTTGTCAGAAGACGCCAGCGCGCGGGTCAGGGCGGTGGAGTACCTGAAATGGTGTGTCGATTGCACGGCGGCTTTGGAGGCCGACTGCATCGGAGGGCCATTACATCAGGCGTTGGGTCATTTCTCGGGCGCGGGCACCACCGAGGCCGAATTTGATCGGGCGCGCGAGGTGCACCGTGCGGTGGGCGATCACGCGCAGGCCAATGGAGTGACCATCGCACTGGAGGCTATTAACCGGTTTGAGAGCTATTTCGCCAATACTCAGGATGACCTCTGCGCCTATACAAGGTCACTAAACCACCCGGCGATCAAAACGATGTACGACACGTTCCATGCCAATATCGAGGAACGCGACCCTGTCGCGGCTTTCACCCGAAACGCTGCTGATATCGTACATGTTCACATCTCGGAAAACGACCGCGGTGTACCGGGGCGCGGGCATGTGCCGTGGTCCGAGACCTTCAAAGCAATCAAGGCAAGTGGATATGACCGCTGGCTGACCATCGAGGCGTTCGGGCGCGGCCTGCCGGAACTGGCAGCTGCCACACGAGTCTGGCGCGACTTCGCCGAATCGCCCGAAGCGTATTATCGGGAAGGGTATCGGTGCATCCGCGACGGGTGGGACGCGGCGTGAACTGGTCAGGCGGTGACCAAGGAAAATGTATGCGCGAGGCCTTTGCAAAGATGAAAAACGACGCGCTGTTTGTGAACACTGCGCGAGAGTCGATGTGCAATTACGTCGACCTTTATTATGCGCTTGTCGATGGTGAGATAAGCCGCGTCATGATGGAAACTTTCGGAGTCGAGCCGGTTCCCGCCGATTGGCCGTTGCTACGACCTCCTAAGGTCACGCTGACGCCGCACATCACCGGTGCCTCTGTCCACACGGTGACATTATTGGCGGAAGAGGTGCGCCGCTACATCGCGGATGAGCCGCCGCGCAACCCATGTTGACGTGATGGGACACCGCGAAGAGATCATCAAATGTTGCAAGAAGCTGGAAGCTGACGGTCTGAACCGAGGCGCATCCGGCAATGTCTCGGTGCGTGACGGTGACGGGATGCTGATCACACCCTCGGCGGTGGGCTATGACGTGATCCAACCCGAGATGATCGCCCGCATGCCGCTTGCCTCTGACGATGGCGGGTGGGACGGGCCGAACAAACCCTCCTCCGAATGGCGCTTTCACCGTGATATCCTTCGGGGGCGGTCGGATATCAATGCGGTGGTGCACACTCATGCACCCTATTCCACCATTCTTGCCGTGGCGCAAAGGCCGATCCCGGCGATCCACTATATGATTGCTGTTTTCGGTGGGCCGGATGTGCGGGTCTGCGATTATGCGCGTTATGGCACCGCCGCACTGTCGAAAAATATCCTTGTGGCTATGGACGGGCGCAATGGATGTCTGATGGCAAATCACGGCATGGTCGTCGGCGGCGCTAACCTGACCCGTGCCATGTGGTTAGCCGGAGAGCTGGAGGCCTTGGCCCACCAATATTACCACGCGCTCACGATCGGTGGAGGGCAGATTCTGAGCGATGCCGAGATCGAAGAGACGGCCCGTGGCTTTGAAAGCTATGGCGTGCAATCGAAGGACGATGCGGGATGACACAGGGGGTCGACCTTTTCGTTACTAGCGGCGGCATCAACGGAGCATGCATCGCGCGCGATGCTACTGGCCGGGGCCTGAGCGTTGTGCTGTGCGAAAAGGATGATCTGGCGCAGGGCGCCTCTTCGCGCTCGGGCAAGCTAGTGCATGGGGGCTTGCGCTATCTGGAGTATTACGAATTCCGTCTGGTGCGCGAGACGCCGATTGAGCGTGAGGTGCTGCTGAACGCCGCCTCACATATCATCTCGCCGATGCACTTTGGGCTATGTCAGGCCAAACCGACTTGAGGCGGGCTGAGTGATCTCGTAGCTTCGGCGGATGACCAAACGCAGTCCAATTCGCTATTTCAAAACAAGTCCAGAAATCATCCGCCTGGCGGTGATGAATTATGTCCGGTTGGGGTTGGCAAGCTCGGCATTTTGGCGGACAATCGTTCTGTAGCGAAAAGGAAGACGACATGGATGGCAAACGCATCTTGATGCTTATCGGTGAGTATTCGGAGGAATATGAAATTTTCGTGTTTCAGCAAGCTATGGAAGCTGTGGGACATGTCGTGGATATCATTTGCCCGGACACCATTGCGGGGACACGAGTGACAACATCTGTGCATGATTTTGGACCAGGGATCATGACGTGGACCGAACATACGGGGCATGGGATCGAAGTGACAGTTGACTTCGACGGATGTTCGACCGAGGGCTATGACGCAGTCTATATTGCCGGCGGGCGGGGGCCAGAATATATTCGGACCTATGCCCGGGTGCGCGAGATCGTACGCGAGTTTCATCAAGCTGGGAAACCGGTGTTTTCGATTTGCCATGGACTACAGGTGCTGATTGCTGTGCCAGAAGTGATTGCCGGCAAGCGGGTTTCAGGGCTTTTCACTGTTGAGCCGGAAGTTGCGCTGACGGAGGCGACTTATGTCAAGATTGGCCCCAAGGCGGCGTTGCGTGATGGTAATCTGGTTACGGCCGAGGGGTGGACCGCACTGGCTGCGTTTATTCGTGAATGCTTGGCAGTGCTGGGGACCGAGATTGTGCATCATCCAGTTGAGGCAGCATCGTAGGGCGAGAGCTTGACGGATGTCATGACGACGGCAGGCAGCGCCCAAACCCCCATTGTGAACACTGCGAACAAAGGTCTGCTTTGACGGGCCGCGCCGCTGCGATGCAAATCTAGCAGGAAATGCTGGAATGTGCCGGAAGCAGCATTTGCATGTCGCACCCCGAACGGGAGGTATATCCCGCATACTGTCTTGTCCAGGTATCCGACTGACGCCGTATCGTCGTTATTGGATATTTGAGACCGTAATGACCAAAGATCAAGCGCTTGTCACCGAACGGATCACAGCCGGTGTTGATACACATAATGACCTACATGTCGCGGCTATCGTTGATACCCATGATCGTTTTGTCAGGAGTGAATGATTTGCCAGCATCCGGCAGGGGTACAAGAAGATGCTGACCTGGATGCGATCTTTCGGCGCGATTGAGCGCGTTGGTATCGAATGCACCGGGACATACGGAGCAGGCTTGCTGCGTTATCTTCAGGCCGCGGGCATAACTGTTCTGGAAGTGACTGC
>RCNE010000236.1_pt1 | contig 29128 bp, 14 predicted proteins | sample 2041361 | NCBI WGS metagenome assembly RCNE01 (sample SAMN09708229, study PRJNA481090) | Marine sediment metagenome, whole genome shotgun sequencing project. | reverse complement strand
TGCACGCTACGTTTCATATACAATCCCGTTAGTCCCACAAAACGAACGTTTTTTGGGACACAGCCTTTCTTCTTCAATCCGTTCCTTTAATCGGCCTTTTGATAAAACCAAGGTGTCCTATTATGTCGAGGGCTAGATACCACAAAATCATCCTTATTTAAATAAGGATAGCAGAAAGCTCTAAATTTTCAGGGCAGATAGACCTTTTATTAATCAAACAAGATACTGAATGCAATGTACTGCCTGCTCTCTTCATTCGCACTTTAAGGAATCAACAGGATTGATATTTAAAGACTTGATAACATGATACATTAAAGTTACACAACTCATGAATAAAATCAGGCAAGCAGAAAAAATGAAAATCAGCGGATTCATATCAATCCTATAACTAAATTCACTTAACCAATCGTTCATGAAAAACCATGCAACTGGGATAGCAATACCAATGGCCAACACAGTAATCCTTACATAACTCTTCGTTGCCGCTTTTGTAAGATTCATTGCATCCGCACCCAGTACCTTTCTAATGCTTAGCTCCTTTGTTTTGTGTAATATATGCAACGAGAAGATTGCGAAAAGCCCCATACAGCATAGCCCCAAAGAAATTAAAGAAAAGAACGCAAGAAGTTTTGAGAGATAATCCTCCTTGGAGTACATTTTATCTATAAACTGATCAAAATACGTTAGCGTAAAAGGTGTATCAGGAAAAAATTCAGCCCACAACGCTCCGATATTATCGATGTTGGATATTTGTGTTTTAATGAGCAGGTTGGACGAATAATTCTCATCATACATAAATACAATAGGTTCTATTATATTATGAAGGGATTTGTTATGAAAATTGTGAACCACCCCTATAACTTTTCTGGATTCGCCACCGTACTGTAGTATTTTGCCCAATGGGTCATCCCACTTCAATGATTTTGCCAATGACTGGTTGATAATCACAGTATTTTGTTTATCACTCTCTCTATTGGTCTGAAAATTTCGTCCCGAGGCGAATTTTATATTCAACAGATCGAAATAATTTTCATCGATACGATAAATGTTGAATACCTTTTCAACTTCGTTTCCATCGACAGCTACTTGAAATAGATCTTTTCCATTGTCCTCGCCGGGCAAGGCTCCCCAACTTATTAATGATGCGTGTTCGATTTCCGCATAGCTTTTGACCCGTTCCCTAAACTGGATCAACTTACTTTTCAGTTCCTCATTTTGTGGAAGACCGATGATCAGAACTTGCTCTTTTGAAAAGCCAAGGTCCTTATTTTTCATAAAATCAATCTGCTTGTTCATCGTTATCGTTGCGATAATTATAACGGAAGCAACAGCAAACTGGAATCCGAGTAAAACTTTCTTAAAAGTGTTGACCGATTTTTTCTCCGTATTTATAAGTGCGCTTGAAAATGAAAGATACAAGCCTGAATAACTAGTACCAAGCATACCGAACACAAACGTGACCAAGAGAACAATTATCAAAAGAGGCCAATTGGCCACTATATCAAGTGCATGAAAGCCTGAATATTGAAAATATAAATTGTCAAAACCCACTATTAGAATACCGGAAATAATCAGCGAAGACAAAGCCATTATCCATGACTCTATTGCACTCTGGAACAGAAGCTGCTTTCTTGATATTCCAAGAAGTTTTTTTAAGCGAATTTCTTTTGAACGTTTCGTGGATTGCGTCAAGGATAAGTTGATGTAGTTCAGGCCGGCAATCAACAAAACCAACAATCCGGCGATTCCCAATGCACTAATGTATCTCGGATTCCCTTTTGGCACATCGCTTATTAAACCGGGCTCAAAGTATAGACCGGAAAGAGGTTGGGATTGAAATTTCACATCGATTCCCGAACCTTCCAAGGCGGTTTTCAAATAATCATTTTTCAACTGCACTAATTTGCCATCCAGATCTCTTTGGTTGGACAATGGGTCAAGCATCACATAAGTATAGTTCTCCATATCAAACCAGTCCTGTATTTCATAATCCGATGCTACGGCCTCAGAATACAGCAGGGCATCTGGTTTCAAGTGTGAGTTTTCAGGCCAATCTTCAAAAACACCTTTAATCGAATACTGATTTTCCCCAATTGTTATTAGCCTGTCAATGACATCGATGCTATTAAAATATTTTTCGGCCAAAAACCTTGAAAGTACTATTGAGTTCGGAATTGAAAAAGAGGTGCTTTCATTTCCCGATATAAAATCGAAAGTGAAGACGTCCAAGGCTTCTGGATTAGCGCCAAAAAAACCTTTTTCATTGAAAAGTTCATCATTTACTTTGACGACCGTATTTCCATAAGAATTCAACCTTGCATAAGCACGAATACCTGTATAATTTTCACTCAATAAAGTTCCCAATGGTTTTCCGCTAGTAGCATAGTGCTCTGTGTCGCCTCCGGCGATAATTTCCGTACTCAATCTATATATTCTGTCCGAGTTATACTGGAAAGTGTCGTACTCATTTGAATTTTTGACAAAGTTAGCGATAAACCAAAACGAAGCTATGGCAATTCCTAGTCCAATAAGACTGATGCCGGTATACAAACGGTGTTTGAATAAAACACGCAGAGTGATTTTAAACCAATTGGTTATCATATTAGTTGGATTAATGTATTTGCTTTTATCAGCTAGTCAATTACGTATTGCTCGAGAAAATCAACAAAGTAGTGTATATGCACCGGGTTAAGAAATATGCTTCATTTGTACCCGTGATATAGAAATAAAAAATTTAGTTTTAAACACTTCTCCCATCCAATAAACTAATAATCCGCGATCCATAAGCCGCATTTCGTTCCGAATGTGTCACCTGGATGATGGTTACACCTTCTTCATTCAATTGTTTGAAAAGTTCCATTATTTCCTCGCCCTGATTGGAATTCAGATTACCCGTTGGCTCATCCGCTAAGATGAGTTTGGGTTTTGAAATCAGGGCACGGGCAACGCCTACTACCTGTTGTTGTCCTCCACTAAGTTGGGTCGGGAACAAATCTTTTTTGCCGACGATATTAAATCGATCCAGCATATCAGCAACCATTGCCTTGCGTTCCGAACTGGAATGTTTTTTATAGAGTAAGGGCATTTCCAAATTCTCATAGACCGTAAGTTCATCGATCAAATGATAAGCCTGGAAAACAAAACCGATATATTGTTTATACAAATTCGCGCGGTGTTTCTCTTTGAGTTGGTGAACAGGTTCGTCCAAAAAACTATATTTCCCTTCGTCAAAATCATCGAGCATTCCGATGACGTTGAGCAAAGTGGATTTCCCTGAACCCGAGGGCCCCATTACCGAGATAAATTCTCCTTCTTCGACTTCCAAATTAATATCTTTTAAAAGGAAGATGCGCTGCCCTCCCGATTGTACCCATTTAAAAATGTTGTTTAGTTGTAAAAGCATGCTAGCTATCTTTTTAATTAATTTTAGTTTTTATTCTTCTCTAAGTCCTTTTAATGGATTGTTTGTAGCTGCTGAGATTGTTTGGGACAAAATGGTGCCAAAACCGATTAAGAACATAATGCCAATCCCTAATACAATAATCCAAGGGCTAAAATTGACTTTGTATGCAAATTCTTCCAACCAAATCGCATTTATAAAATACGTGATGGGCACAGTCACTAAGATAGCTATTGAAAATAACCGCAAAAAGCCCTTGGATAGTAAAAATGTTATGTTTTTTAACTGTGCACCATGTACCTTACGAATGCCTATTTCTTTCTTTTTTGATTCGGCGGTAAAAGCCGCTATTCCTAAAAGGCCAAGAGATGATATTGTGATGGCCAAAAAAGAAATAAACCCTAAAATGTAAATAATATCCGAGAAAATTGAATTGGTGGCCTTTAGTTCATCTTCGTAGATATCATATTTAAACGAATGTACCTTGTCCAATTTCTTCCATTTCTGCCCGATAAATGAGATAATCGATTCGATGTTGGCTGTTGGATGGTGGCGAACGCTCACATATGCAAATTTGCTTGGCAGGTATCGTAAAAGGAGAGGCTCGTCTTGTTCGGCTTCTGTCAATAGATCAAATATAAAATTATTGGTAAGGCCGATGACTTGTAATGCCTTTTCCTCTTCTCCAATTAGGATGGTTTTACCCACAATTGCCTTTGGTTCATTGTATCCCAATAAGTGGGCTACTGCTTCGTTAACGATGACCAATTCTTCATTGCTTTTTGGCATTGCCTTTGGAAAGTTGCTTCCAGCTTTGAGTTGTAGGTTTAGATTGGGGATGAAATTCCGATCCACCGCCATGAAGTTCGATTCGAGCTTTTTATCTTCATTTGCCGATGTCATCTTTTTAATTTCAACACTCCCGCTATAACCTCCGGTACCGGGAAGGTAGGAACTGGCGGAAATGGTTTGAATAGATGGATTTTGGCGTAGTTCATTGACCAATGTTTCATATTCTACACCTTGAAGCTTTACGTTAATGATATTGCCTTGGTCAAAACCATATTCCTTCTCCAGCAAGTAGTTCAATTGTGAGAAAATCAAGAGTGTGGTGATAATAAAAAATAGAGAGACGCAGAACTGTACTACTACCAATCCTTTTCTAAGAGTGAGGCGTTTGCCCTTTCCAAGCGAAATACCGGAAGAATTACGAAGGGTTTTGATTGGTGAAAAAGAGGATAAGAAGGAGGCCGGCAGTAATCCGGCAACACCCCCTACAACAATACTAAAAACAATGAATACTACAAAGAGTGTAAAATCCAGGGTAAAATCCAAAATCAAGAACTGATTGATCCAAAGGTTTAAGAATGCACTACTCAATACTTGAAGGACGCAAAAGGCTATGACCAATGATAGGAGCCCAACAATTATAGATTCTATCATAAATTGCATGAATATTTGGTATCGTGCAGCGCCCAAGGTTTTCCTAACCCCAATTTCCTTTGACCGAGTTAACGAGCGAACAAAAGAAAGGTTTACATAATTAAAACAAGCAGAAAAGAGAACGACCAACCCTAAAAACGAAAGAAAATAGATAGCTTCGATAGGCATCCGTAAACTAATCGGATTTTGACGAAAAGTTCCCGGGGTAATATCTGAAAGCCGTTCTAAGTTAAAAGTGATGTTTACCTCTTCAATAGCGCCATATTTTGTAGTGGCAAGGTCTCTCAAAATTGGTTCTAAATCTCTTTTGTTTGCACCTTCTTTTAAAAGTACATATAGATAGCTATCAAAATAATTTTTCCAATTATCAAACGTCGCATCACTTTTGTTTTGTCTCACCAAAGATGGTATGGTGGACATGGACGCCAAAAAATCAAATTGAATGTGTGATGGTAATGCGTTATCGACTACGCCAGTAACCACAAAGTCACCCAACATGGTTTCTTGGTTTTCCGTGGGAATTAAATCAATTCCCATTGTATTAAGGCCAACATCATTCAACTTGACCGATTTTCCAATTGGGCTTTGGCTTCCGAAAACCTTCTCTGCTGCTTTTTTGGTAAGTACCATGGAAAATGGTGCTTTCAAAGCCGTTTCAGCATCTCCTTCGATCAACGTGAAATCAAAGATTTTAAAAAAACGTTCATCCACGTAACGGCCGGCCAAAGGAATCCGACTGTCGCTATACACCACATCTCCTCCTACAAAGCTGGATTTTATCCGCACGGCATCTTCCACCAAATGGGGATAGTCCTCTAACAGCGTCGTACCTAGGGGCAAAGGTGTAGAGGCAAATGAACGGGAATCTTCTTCACTTATAATGCGAACGATCCTATTTTGTTTTTTATGAAAGCTGTCTACCTTTTTTTGACTGTACACCAACAGCATAATAAGCAGGCAGGTTGCCATACTGATGGAGAGCCCAAATATATTGATCAGCGAAAACATCTTATGTTTTAAAATGTTTCGTAAGGCAACTTTTAGATAGTTTCTAATCATATTTTAATGTTATTGATACCTATTATTCTTCTCCCAAAGCATTCACAGGATTCCTGTTCGCGGCCCGTATCGCCTGACTGCCTACCGTAAGCATGGCAACGATCAAAGCCACCAAACCTGCACCAATAAAATACCAAACTTGTAATGGAATTCTATACACAAAACCCGAAAGCCAATTGTTCGCCAATACATAGGCAATGGGCAATGCAATCAAAACAGCGATTAAAACAAGTTTCGCAAATTCGCTGGAGAGCATAACAGTTACCTGCACGGCACTTTGCCCCAATACTTTTCTTATGCTGATTTCTTTTCTTCGCCGCTGTGTCGTAAATACAGCAAGGCCGAACAAACCCAAACAGGAAATGATAGTAGCAAACCCTGCAAAATATTTTGATAAAGTCGCCACCCGCTTTTCACCTTCGTAGAGAGCCTGATAATTTTCATCCAAAAACCGGAAGTCGAAAGGCATACCCCTGATAAAATAGTTTTGATAGGCCTGCTTTATGCGCTCAATGGTGGCGGTCTCATCACCGGGTTTAATTCTGACCATAATGTTGGAAGCAAAATTATTATTATCCAACTTCATAAAAACGGGCATCACTTTGTTATACAGTTTATCGACATGAAAGTCTTTGACGACCCCGACAATTTTTTTTTCGTCGCCCCAGAGATTTATGACTTTTCCGATGGGGTCTTTCATGCCCATCTGCGTAATGGCCTCCTCATTGAAGATGATTTTTTCTTTTTCGCTCTTGAACTTTCTTGAAAACAACCGCCCTTCTTTGAGTTGCATCTGCATGGTCTCTATGAAGTCATACCCGCCAGAAATTTGGGCGAACTGGGCATTTTGATTTTCGCTTTTACCCGGCCAATCCAATCCTGTTGTCGTGCCAAAATCGGCCATCATCGTGTGCCTGAAATTCGAGGCATTTACAACGCCGGGGGTATTTTTCATTATTTGCAGAAAGTTTTCGATTTGCTCGTCGGTCAATCCACCCTCACCATCGGCTTCGTTCATGTTGGATTCCAAAACCCCGGAGGAAAACCAAATAATGTGTTCTTTGTTGAAACCCAAGTTTTTATCCCTAATAAAATCCATTTGTTTATACACGATAAAAACAGAAGCAATCAATACAACCGAGGTTACAAATTGAAAGACGACCAATCCTTTTCTGATAAAATGCCCTCCGCTATTTTTGGGCAACTTTCCTTTTAATCCTTTGAGTACTGACAGCCCGGACAGATATAATGCCGGATAAATGCCGGATATAAAACCAGCACTTAATGTGATTAAAAGGATTCCCAAGAAAAGATTTGCATTAAAGTGCAATACGAGCTCTTTTCCAGAAATAACATTGAATTGCGGTAATAGCAACGAAACTATGACCAATGCCAATGCCATTGAGATACCTGCAATCACAAGGGATTCTACGGTGAATTGAACCATGAGACTTTTTCGTTGTGCCCCGACAGATTTCTTTACCCCGATTTCCTTGATTCGGGTAGAAGCTTTTGCTGTAGCCATATTGATGAAATTGACACAGGCAATAATTAATATTAATATGGCAATGATGGAAAATAGTTTTACGTATTGTATCCTTCCGCCAGAAACCACACCATTTTCATAATTGTTGTGTAAATAGCGTTCGCCATAAAGTTGTGCCCAATAGGTTTCGGGCATATTTTTGTCCTTGGTCTGTAAAAAACCTTTGATCTTAGCATTGAACGAAGTTAGTACTGTATTTGGTTTTAAAACAGCATACGTCTTTAAGTCACTGTTGTTCCACTCCGTAAGATCGTCGTTTTGAGCAAGAAAAACTTCCATATTGAACACGGCATCGAATTGTGCCGTGGAGTTTTTGGGAAGTTCTTTAAAAACACCCGAAACGTTATAGGTGCCACCGTATTCATCGTGGATCCATTCGACTGTTTTGCCCATTGCGTCGGTGGTCTGGAACAGTTTTTTTGCCATTTCTTCGGAGATGACAACACCATTTGTATTTGCTAGCACCTGATCCGGACTTCCGTGTAGCAGCGGAAACGAAAAAATAGAAAAGTAATCCCTGCCTGCAAATTGGTTATCGGCGCTGAAGAATTTATCGTCCCCGTCAGATAACAGGAATTTCTCTCCTTCGAACCACGAATTATCCAATACCGAAACCGTTTGTTCCACTTCCGGAAATTCATTGATAAGAGCTTCGGCCAACGGTCCTTGGGTTTCATCATCGGTTTCTATACCATTGGGAGTGGGCAGGTTCTGTAATATCTGTACAAGCCGATCGCCTTTTCGATGAAAACGATCCACGCTCAATTCATCTAGTACCCATATCGTGATGAACAAGGCACAAGCTAGTCCGGTAGACATACCAATGACATTAATCAAAAAAGTACTTTTGTGCTTTTTGATGTTCCGAAAGAATAATAATAGGTTATGTTTAAGCATGATGTGTATTTATAATGTTCCTGATTATTCTTTGGATACCGTACCCGATCCGGATATTTGGTTGCGAACCTTTTCAGGATTGCCCCTATAGTGAATATTCCCCGAACCGGAAACCCTTGAATTAAGTGACTCGTTTACCATTAGTTCCACATTGGAAGATCCGGAAAGTTCCAATGTTGCCTCCTCAACCTCCAATCCGTAAGCCTTTACGTTGGAGGAACCTGACGACCTGATCCAAAGTTCTTTACTTTTCCCCTTCAGGGCAATATTGCTCGAACCGGATGTCTCAACCGAAATATCGGTCGCATCAATGGTCAGATCTATATTTTTTGCACCTGACACGCGAATATCCATGTCCTTTGTATTAAGTGTCTTTTTCCCAACAAAATTTCCCGATCCCGATAGCCGAATCGCATCGATTTCATCAACAGGAATGGTTATAAAAACCCCTTCGCCCTTGGAAGGAATTAGATTCTTATTGTCCTTTGATTTGATTACCAGAGTACCTCCTTTGACCTCGGTTTCGATATAGTCCAAAATGTTCTCCTCGCCCGTGAGTGTAATTTTTCCCTCGGTGCCATCGATGAGTTCCACATCGTAAAAACCGCTGGCGGAAATACCATCATAATCGTTTGTAGTTCTTTCGATGGTCACTATGTAACCGTTCCCTTTTATTCTTTTCTGTGCGTTGATCGTGGTTATGCAAAGGATTGCTACTATTAACGTTGTTGCTTTTTTCATTTCCTTATGTTTTTAATCCGCCAGAAGGCGAACAGGTTGATGATAATTACTCGTCTCTTAAAGATTCGACCGGGTTCGCCACGGCCGCCCTAAAACTTTGCCAACTGACCGTAAGTAATGCGATTGCCAATGCAGTGATTCCGGCTAAGGCAAAAATCCACCAACTCATGGTTGTTTTATATGCAAAGCCTTCGAGCCATTTGTACATGGCATACCATGCAATGGGTACGGCTATGATAAAGGCCAGCCCGACCCATTTGACAAAATCTATGTTTAAAAGAGATAGAATTTGTGTAATTGTTGCGCCGTTGACTTTTCTTATTCCAATTTCTTTTCTGCGTTGCTGCATGTAAAAAGTGGACATGGCCAAAATGCCCATCGCGGAAATGATAAAAGACAAGAGTGTAAAATACCCGATGACCTTACCCGTACGTTCGTCTTTTTCATACCATTGATTGATGGTATCATCAACGAACGTTAATTCAAATTCTGCATCATCGACCAATTCTTTGTAGGTGGATTTAATCTTATCTGCTGTTTCAAAAATATTTTGGCTGTTGACTTTCAGAAATATATTCTCGGCATAAGAATCCCCGATTTGTTGGCGAATCATCAAAGGGCCGATTTTGTCCCGCAACTCCTTAAAATTAAAATCGTTTACAACACCTAAAATAGGTATCTCATCTTCTTCCATTTTAAAGGAAATCGGATTGTCTTGAAGCCCTAATTCCTTTATTCCGGTTTCGTTGAGATACCTACCATTTTCAGAATAAGCAACTTCGGTACGATTTACTATTATATCAAATACATTAAAAAAGGAAGAATCGACCGCAAATTCCTGAAAGCTTACCGATCTGCCATTATTTTCAAAAGTTTGGTTGCTACCCCCACTCAATGGGCTTTGCCATGTCAGCGATACGTCCTGAACCTCAGGAATTTTCAACAAAGCATTTTTAATCACATCTTTTTGGTTCATGTTTCCTAAATATTCCAGATGAACGATATTGTCTTTTTTAAAACCTAAATCCTTGCTTCTCAGAAAATCGGTCTGTTTTAAAATAATCCAACTACAGGCCAAAAGAGCGATGGCTACAGTATATTGAAAAGTAATAAAAGCCTTCCCGTAAACACTTTTTACTTTGGTGCGAAAAGTACCTTTTACCACTTCAAGAGGTTTGAAAGAGGCTATTTTACTGGCAGGCAGAATCCCTGAAAACAATCCAATCAAAGTGAAAGTTCCAATTAGGACCGTCAGATTTACAACGTTTGCCTTTTCGTTTAAATTCAAATGTGTATTCAACAACGAATCGAAAATAGGCTCTATCAATTTTGCCAAAACTAAGGCCAACAAGACAGCTACCATACATAGCAGAACAGATTCCCTAATAAATTGAAAAAACAATTGTTTTTTAGAACCTCCTAACAGTTTTTTTATGGCCACTTCCTTACCGCGAAAGGTGGCTTGGGCAATTGTCAAATTCACGTAATTGCCAACCGCGAGCAATAATATGAGCAGCACAATTATTGATAGTACGGCGATTAAAGTTTTGCTGTTGCTTTTAGTACCATTGCCAACTTTCGGACTAAAATAAAGGTCTTTTAGTGGGGTAAATTCCACAATGTTGGCCCAGCCTTCGGAATATAGCCAATAATCATTTTTAAATTTCTTAAGTATTTCAGGCGTTTTTGAGGGGAGGTCTGCGTTTACCTTTTCCAAAAAATAGATGCTCAAGGAAGCAAAACCATATTCCTCTAATAGACTTTTTTGCAGGCCCCATAAATCGGTAAAAGCCTGTATGTTCAGTATGGCATCTTGTTGAACAAAGTGCGTATTTTCAGGAAAGTTATCCATAATCCCGGTAACTATAAATTTATTCTCGCCATCAATGAATACCGATTTACCCATGGCATCGTCGGAGCCGAACAATTTAATCGCCATCGATTTTGATAGTACGATGCTATTAGCCATCTGAAGCACCTCTTTCGATTTTCCTTTTAAAAGTGGAAATGAGAAAATATTGAAGAACGCGGTATCAACGCCTAAATAGTTGATTTTTAATTTTTGTCCACCAGAAATATTTACCCTACCATCGCTTTCCAAAGTCCTGCTAAAATCTTCGATTTCGGGAATGCTGTTCTTAAGATCCACCGCAATGGGCGGTGAAAAGTCAACAGATTCGTTTTCTATACGATAGATACGATCTCCATTCACATGAAAATCATCGACCGATGTTTCATTTCCGATATAAACGCTCAACAACAAAATAAAAGTCAAAGAAATGGCAAATCCCATAATTGTTACAACAGCATAAAGTTTATTCTTTAAAAGATGTCTTAGGTATGATTTGATGGATGTCATGTGTTCTCTTTTTTTAAACTTGTTGTTCTTTTTACTAACCTTTAAGATTTTTCTTAATCTCGTTATTCAATCAACGATTCTGCCTGAAAAGTCACCCTCCCAATCCCCCACGGGGGAGTTAGGGAAGGGACTTTTACTCGGTTCGCAAACTTTTTACCGGGTTTCTATTCGAAGCCGCAATTGTTCTAATACTTATAATAATCAAAGCAATCAACAGCATGGAGACTCCACTTAACAAGAAAATCCACCAACTGAGTTCCGTTTTATAGGCAAAATCCTGCAACCAATTGCTGAGGCCCCACCAGGCGATGGGCACGGCGATGGCAAAGGCGATGCCAACCAGAATCAAAAATTCCTTACAGAGCAACAGGTTCAACTGCGCCAATGATGCACCCAATACTTTTCGAATCCCGATTTCCTTGGTACGGCGTTCAGTGGTGTGGATGACGAGACCCAACAAACCAAGACAGCTTATTAAAATAGCAAGGCCCGTCGCCCAGTTTAATAAAACAGAGGTTTTGCGCTCTTGTTCATAAAATTGCTTGATAGTATCATCCATGAATTTGGGCTCAAAATCGTAGTCGGGATATACGTTTTTCCAAGCCGCTTCTATTTTTGAAATGTTTTGTGTCCAATCACCATTAGCATCTACATCAAATGAAAGATGCACTGTATTAAATTGTGCATAGTCGTCCCGATTCCAATCGCCGACTAGTGCCAAAGGTTTGATACCCGTTCTTAGGGAACGTTGGTAAAAATCTTCCATCACGCCAACGATGGGATAGGCATCCTTACCTTCGCCCAATAGTTTACCTACCGCCTCTTGTGGTGCCTTGAATCCCAGTTGTTTCAGAAAGGTCTTGTTGATGACATATTCACGAATGGTATCGTTGAGGGGCATACGGCCGGCCAATAGTTTCAGGTTGTAAAGATTCTGATATTCCGAATCGCCATAGAGCAATTGCAGATTCGATCTGACTTCCTTTTCCCCATCCCTATACACAACGCCCATAGAATGCGTATTTCTTGATGCCGGCGGATTGCCGCTCAAGGTGATTTTCTTAAGTTCTGGAATCATCCTTATCCCATCTATAAAACGAAGTTTTTTGTCCATTGAAAGGTCATAGAATGGAGTTCGCATATAGGCGATGGCATCGGTCTTAAAGCCCATGTCCTTGGTCATCAAAAAATTGATCTGCTTGCCTACCAAAAAGGTAGCGATGATGAAGATCTGGGCGATGGTAAATTGAAAGACCGTCAAATATTTTCTTAGAGAACCTTTGTCATTTCCGGGTAAAATTTGATTCTTCAATACCGATACAGGTTTAAAATGCGACAGCACCAATGCAGGGTAAAATCCTGATAAGAGGGTTAAGACCAACATTAGGACGATAACGGAAACAGTAAGTGCAGGACTTTTAAAAAGTGCAAAATTAACGCCTTGCGGTACAAAGTCTGTAAATAACCCAAGTAACCAAGACGAAAAGAACAGCGATATGATTACGGCTGCCATGGTCAATAGCAAGGTCTCGCCCAAAAATTGAAAAATCAGTTGTTTTTTGGAACTACCCAACGTCTTTCTGATACCTATTTCCTTAGCACGTTGAGTGGCCTGTGCGGTATTCAGGTTGACAAAATTGATACAGCCCAAAAGCAAAAGGAACAGGGCGATAAAGGCCAGACCAATCAAAACGGATTTACTGGCTTGATCTCTGCTGTAGTCAAAAGTTCCGTAATCGGGATTAAAATGAAGGTCAGACAAGGGCTGTAAATAAAAATCCCTTCCCTGTCCGAATGCGGCGGTTTCCTTATCTTGATGCTCATTGGCCAAATCGCTCAAGTGCTTTCCCAAGGATGCTATATCCGCATTCTTTTTCACTTTTAAAAATAACTGGGAGGAACTGTTCGTACTGTTCCATCCGTCATCGCCCATCAAATTTTTTGCGCCATTGGTGCCAAGAGTCTTTATGGATATGAATTCCTCAAAAATTAGGTCGCTACGATCTTTAAATCTTTCGATAACACCTGTTATATTGATCGGTATGGAATCATTATAGACGAGCGTCTTCCCTACAATCTCGTTCGGGGCCAGATCAGGAAAATATTGTTTTGCTCTTTTTGCACTCAGAACGACCTCTTTTGGCCGGCTTAAGACAGCTTTTTCGTCTCCGGCCAACCATTGGTAATCAAAAATTTGAAAATAATTGCTATCGCAATAGATTACGTTTTCAGGTTCTATAAACACTTTTTCTGTTTCCTTGATCTGGACCCTATAGGGGGCATTGGTATAAAAAGGACTTACAATATGAACCCCGGGAACTTCTTCTTCAACGGTTTGTGCCAACGGGACCGAAACACCGGGATTATAGAAATTACCCTCCGGTGATGTGAACTCTGTGGTAACCCTATAAATAAGGTCTCCATCTTCATGGAATTTATCAAATGTCAAATCATAGTAAATGATGGCCCCGATGACAAAGGAAGCACTTAAGCCGACGGATAGGCCAAAAATGTTTAGTAAGGAAAAAATCTTGTTTTTCCAGATGTTTCTGAATGCTATTTTTAAAAGATTTTTTAGCATGACTTTATACTTACTCAGTTCTTAAACTTTTTACAGGGTTTGCCAACGCGGATTTAATGGATTGAAAGCCAACGGTAAACAAAGTTATGACCAATGCAAAGCCTCCCGCCATGACGAACACCCACCATTGAATATCGATGTGATAGGTGAAATCCTCCAACCAGCGTTGCATCACATAATAGGCAATCGGGGATGCAATTACAAAAGCGACTCCTAATAGCCTAATGAAATCTTTGGTCAATAATTGCACCACGGATTTGATACTGGCACCGAGTACTTTTCTAATACCGATTTCTTTTTTCTTTTGTTCGGCAGTATAAGAAACCAAACCGAAAAGGCCTAGCGCACTGATGAGAAGAGCAAGAATAGTAAAAAAGGCAGCGATTTTTCCTATTCGCTTTTCCTCTGTATAGAGCCTTTCAACGCCTTTATCGACAAAAGAATACGTAAAGGGAGTACTGACCACAGTAGATTTCCAAATCTGTTGCATTTTTGCCAAGATATCCTCTATGCTGTCCGTATCTAATCGAATCAACATTCTTCGAGGTGCTGCAATTCTTTGGAGGATTAGCGGGGCAATAGCCTCCATAAAAGACGCATAATGAAAATCACTAACCACGCCGACAATTTCAAATTCACGGTCTCCATCATCGCTGGCCGATAAAATTTTTGACCCAATAGCCCTTTCCTTTTGAATACCCATAACTTTTAAAGTAGCTTCGTTTACCAGCACTTGCGTGCTGTCGTTTTGTCTTAATCCCCTGCCATCGAGCAAGGTAATACCGGCGGTTTTTGTATAATCTTCACTTATCCAATTCAAATTACCTTCAATATGTTCTTCGGCACTCTTACCCGGAAGATATAAGTCTAATTGATAATTGATTTCTTCTGAAGGAGAAACCCAATTTCCGGTTATGGATTTTACTCCCGGAATATTCACGTATTGCGACTTTAAAGGGTAGAAATTAGTTCTAGCACTTTCAGTATTCAACTCCAGCGAAATCAAATTCTCCTTATTATACCCTAAATTCTTTTCTTGGGTATAATTGAATTGTTGCCAAATGATGATCACAACGCTAATCAAAGCAATAGACAGCACAAATTGGAAAACTACCAATGCCCTACGAAAGTTGCCGCTTTTAGAATCTTTGGTAATCACATTCTTTAAAACTGAGACAGTTTTAACCGATGACAATACTAGGGCCGGGTAGATACCAGCAAGCAACCCCGTGAACAAACCAAGTAAGATCAATGAAAAAATAATACCGCTATTTAATAAGTCGAGATAGGTAAGACTACTTTCCGCAAGCTCATTGATAAAGGGTAGTAGTGCTATGGTTATTGGAATACTTATCAGTACTGCAAAGAAAGATAACAGTAAGGATTCTCCTAAAAACTGAAAAACCAATGCGCTTTTTTCGGCCCCAATTACCTTACGAATGCCTATTTCCCTACCTCTTTTATTAGCCCTAGCAGTACTGAGATTAATGAAGTTGATACAGGCTATCAATTGGATAAACAGCGCCAAGATCGATAACAAATAGAGGTACTGAATATCAGAAACCTTATCGATTTGAGAAGTGATTCCTGTTGAATGCAAATGGATATCTGTAACTTTTTGGAGTAGTAGTTGCCTCTTAATCCCTCTTTGTTCAAGTTGTGTTCCTGCACGGGATTTCAAAAATTCAGGCAGTTTTTGTTGTAATCCCTGTGCATTTGTGCTTGGTTTTAATTTAGCATATGTGTAAATAAAAGTGTTCGTTACATAATCAGTAACCCCCCTTACATACGCCCCAAGACCTGGCGTATTCATGCTTATAATGTAATTCGGATTTAAATGTGATTTTCCTGTATTCTCATCAAAAACCCCTTTAACGGTCAATTTATTAGGTTCTCCACTGAATCCTGAAATCTCCACCACTTTATCCATCGCATTCTCCTTGCCAAATAATTTTTTAGCCAAATTAGATGAGAGAACTAGTGTACTAGGCTCATTCAACGATTTCGAATTGCCTTCCAATAATTTATAATTGAACACCTCAAAAAAGGTAGAATCGGCCAAATAAGCCCTTGGCTCGTACAGACCTTCTTCAGATCCAGAAGCTTTTAGCATATCGATATTGAATAAATCGATATTTATTACCCGCGTTACCTGCTCCACTTCTGGGAAATCTTCTTTCAAAGCAAAGGCTATTGGCGGCCCTGTAGTAGCGGCATTAATCGTTTCGATACTTGCTCCGCTGCCATCAGTTATCATCCTTACACGATAAATAGAATCAGCGTTATCATGATGTTGGTCGTAACCAATTTGGTCAAAAACAAATAAGAGAATGGCAAGACAACTTACCGTACCAATGGTTAGGCTCAGCAAATTGATAATTGTCTGCTGTTTGTCTTTTAGTAAGTTCCGCCAAGCGATTTTCAAATAGTTTTTAAACATGGTTCTCGTTTTTTTGATTCCCGATCGTAGCGGGATTATTCGGTTCTTAAACTTTTTACAGGGTTTACAATAGCTGCTTTAATACTCTGGTAACTTACTGTAATGATCGCGATGGCGACAGCTATAAAAGCAGCCAAAACAAAAACCCACCAGCCAATTTCTATCCGGTATGAAAAATCCTCTAACCATTTGTTCATCGCAAACCAACCTATCGGTATCGCAATTAGAACTGCAATGCCTACCATTTTCAGGAAGTCGGCGGTCAGACGATAGGTTATTTGGCCGACGCTTGCACCCAGCACCTTTCGAATTCCGATTTCTTTAGTGCGCTTTTGCGCATTAAATGCTGCTAAGCCAAATAAACCTAAACAGGCAATTAATATAGATAATACGGTAAATACTATAAAAATTTTACCCAATCTTTGTTCAGCCTCAAAAGTGGTATTGAAAGATTCATCCATGAAACGATAACTGAAAGGTTGTCCCGGCGCAACTTCATTCCATATTTGTTCGATATTTTCGAGGGTATTTGAAAAATCTCCGGCATTCAGTCGAATTGCCATATTTCCTGTGGAATTGTTCAAGAAAAGGCCCAGGGCCCCAATATTTTCGTGCAACGACTCGTAGTGAAAATTTTTAACTACTCCAATAATGGTATAGAATTCTGGTCTTTCTAACTCTATATCCTGTGAAAGTCGCATCCCTAAAGCATCTTCACTCCCTATGCCCATAACGGACAAAGTTGCTTCATTTATTAGTACTGCCGTTGAGTCTGTGGCAAATTGACGGTCAAAATTGCGTCCGGAGATAAGCTCCATCCCCAAGGTCGAAAGGTAATCGTGATCAACATCCCAGGTTTGTATCTGGAGTGCATTTTCCTGGGTCATGGCACCCTCTTTAAAGTATGAACTATTGGAACGGGAAGAGGGTGTGGGTAAAAAACTACTTAATGTGGCATTTTTCACCTGACTCAAACTGAGTACTTCTTCTTTAAAGGCCTGAACCTGATTTCCTGCTGCATAGGTATCATCGATAAGAAGAACCTGATCTTTGGTATAACCGAGGTCTTTACTTTGAATGAAATTCAATTGTTGAAAAACGACTATAGTGCTTACGATTAAAAAAACGGAAATGGTAAATTGGAAAACGACCAGGGAGTTCCGAATATTTCTTCCACCAACACTACTTTTTCCAACGTCCTTGAGAACACTAACTGGCATAAATCGCGACATAAAAAATGCTGGATAACTTCCGGAAAAGAGCCCTAATACAATTGTTGCGGTCAGTAAAATAACCCAGAACAGCAGATTGGAATAAGGTATTGATACCAACTTCCCTGATAGTCCATTGAAATAGGGAAGCGTCACAATGGCTATGATCAGAGCCAATAAAAGTGAAATAAAGGAAATCAGACCTGATTCGGTTAAAAATTGACGGACTAATTCTAGTTTATTGGATCCCAAAGTTTTTCGAATACTCACTTCTTTTGCCCTTCTAAGTGAATGTGCCGTAGTAAGATTCATGAAATTTACACTTGCCAATACTATAAGAAACAATCCAATAAACGAAAGAATATAAACGTTTTGAATACTGCTATTGGCGCTCATTTCAAACTGACGGTTAGAATTCAAATGGATGTCGGTCAATCCGATAGTATGATATCGGACATAGTTGCCAGCCGCCTTGAAGGATTCCTCAGTAATTCCCGGAAAATAGTCTTGTGCCCAAGGGAGCATGTATCTTTTGAACATACCCTGAAGGGGTTCTTGAAAATCTACAATATTGGTCTCCGGGATTAATTTAATAAACGTATAGTAATTGGCATTACCCCAATGATTCTCACGTGAGTCTGCAAATCCGGCCATTGCCATAAAAACACTATGATTACGAAGAAAAGAGTTTTTGGGTAAATCATCAATAACTCCTGTAACGGTATAAGTATCTGTGTTGTTCAATATCAGGTTTTGGCCGAGGGCATTCTGGATTCCAAAATGTTTTGCTGCTGCCGTCCTGGTTAACACCAGGGTATTGGGTTGGTTTAAAGCGGTTTTAATATCTCCCACAAGTAATTCAATCCCAAACATATCAAAGAAAGTGGAGTCAACAAAAGTGGCATGGAGTTCCTTGGCATTCATGTCCGTATCGCTTTTTCTTAAGAGCATGCTTCCTCGATCCCGGAACCTTACGGTCTTTTCAACATAGGGAAAATCACTTTGCATGGCACCAGCCATGGGAGCAGCAGCTTCTGTTGCCATTATTTCCGCGCCTCCAAATTTAATGTCCGTGTCAATTCTGTATATGCGGTCTGCATCGGCAAACATTTTGTCGAAACTCAGTTCATCATAAATGTAAAGTGCAATTAATAAGCCCCCGGCCATGCCGATGGCAAGTCCGAAGGTATTTAGAAACGTGAAAAAAGGCTGCTTTTTAAGGCTCCTCCAGGCGATTTTGATATGGTTTCTTAACATGTTACTATTTTTATTCTGTTTGCAAGCTTTTTACAGGATTGGCGTTGGCTGCTTTAATTGCTTGAAAACTTACAGTCAAAAGTGTAATCGAGAGCGCTCCCATAATGGCAACCCCGAAAGCCCACCAAGAAATCTCAACGCTATACTCGTATTTCTGTAACCATTGATTCATAAAATAATTGGCTATAGGAATGGCAATCACACAGGAAATCAGCACCAATACCACAAAATCTTTGGACAACATTTGCCAAAGATTCAAAACCGATGCCCCCAAAACCTTGCGTACCCCAATTTCCTTGGTGCGTTGTTCGGCAACGAAGGATGCCAGACCAAAGAGGCCAAGACAACTAATAAAAATGGCAAGAAGGGCGAAAAAGCTCACCAGCTTGCCAATCCGACTTTCATAATCGAATTTTTTGTCATACTCCTGATCTAAAAACTTGTAATCGAAAGGAACGTTCGGCTCAAATTTGGAATAGACTTCTTTGATTTTAGCTATGGCTTTAGAAGCGGAAACAGTCGGATTTATTTTGGCGTTCATTATATAAGGTCTATTTGCCTGTTGCACATAAAATGCGGGCCTCGCCTGCACGTATGGCGATTGGTTCATCATATTTTCAACTACACCAATAACTTGCCACTGGCCATCTGCCCAGCCAATTTTTTCGCCGATAGGCTCATCAAATCCCATGTATTTTACTGCTGCCTCGTTAATAATAAAACCTGCTGAGTCGGTTTTCATCTCTTTTGAAAAATCCCTGCCACGTGTTATCTTCCAACCGATCAGGTTTCCAAATTCGGGAGTTACCCGCATTGTAAAGAATTGATCGGTCATATTCGGGTCTTTTCCACGCCATTCAAGGCCCCCGTTGGTGACATATATACTACCGATCTGATGGTCGGACGCCGCAACCTCCATGACCATACTACTTTGGATCAATTCTTGTCGGATTACATCAAAGTGTTTGTCGATTTTATCTTCCTTGAGTTCAAAGGAAATGATGTTGTTCTGGTCATATCCGATTGGGCGATCTTTGGCGTATTCTATTTGCTGGTAAATGACAATAGTCGATATCACAAGAACAACCGAAATGGCATATTGAAAAACCACGAGTACTTTACGAGGCGCAGTGGCCGATTTGCCGGACCTAAAACTTCCCCTAAGTGTTTTAAGAGGAGTGAAGGATGACAAATAAAACGCCGGATAACTTCCCGCTAGCAGGCCGGTAAACAATACCAATAAAAACCCAATAGCCCAAAAAGCGATATTGCCGATGGGCAGTTGCAATGTTTTTTCGGCAACTTCATTGAAAAAGGGAAGAAATAAAAAGGAAAGACCCAATGCAACGAAAAAGGCCAAGAACGAGACCAAGATCGATTCCATTAAAAACTGTGAAATCAATTGTTTTTTTAAGGAGCCGATGGTCTTGCGTAGGCCGATTTCTTTGGCTCGTTTTTCACTTTGGGCGGTCATCAGGTTCATAAAATTGATACAGGCCAATAGCAGGCCGAAGAGACCAATTACCCCGAACAACCATACATAATAAATCCTTCCTCCTGTATTTACGCCATTTTCGAACTGCGAATACAAATGCCATTTAGGCATGGGGTGAAGAAAAACTTCCGCTTTTAAATATTTTTCCCTTCCTTCTACATTGTCGAGTTTTGAATTCTTTATCGTGGCAGAGGTTGTTGCCATATCTGTATTCGGAGCAATCTCTACAAATATCCTGAACCAGTTGTTGCCCCATTCGAGCCAATCCGGTAATGTCTTTTTATAGAGTTCCCAAGAGCCAATGAATTTCAAATCTCCGAATTCCGAATTTTTTGGTAAATCTTCATAAACGCCAATCACCCTGAGTGGTGTTTCATCGTCGAATTTTACGATTTGATCCACTGCTCCTTTATTTCCAAACAAAGATGCGCTCAAACTTTTGGAAAGCAGAATGGAATTTGGGTCGGAAAGGCCATTACGTGTACCTTCCAGTATTTTAAGGTTGAGGATTTCGGTTATCCCCGATTCGGCAAAGGTTCCTTGCGGAGTGATTTTTTTATCTTCGAATTGTAGCAAATAGTCGCCGTCCCAATTGGCTAAGGCAACGTGCTCAAAATGGTCTTTATACGTAGTTTTTAATTCATCGGCCAGTTGTAGGGGCAGGGTCTCGCCAGACTTGATCTCACCATTATAGGTTTGGTTTTGCATGACTTTTGCAACCCGGTCATAGTTATGAAATTGTTTGTTGAAACTCAATTCATCCCAAACCCAAACTCCGATGATCATGGCAACCGCCATGCCCAAGGCCAATCCTCCGATATTGATAGCTGAGTAGCCTTTTCTACGTTTTAGGTTTCGCCAAGCAATTTTTAGATAGTTTTTAAACATTATGATTTATTTAAAAATGTCCTTTCCTGCTTTAATATCAGCGATCAAGGCATCTATATAGGACAAGTACATTTGGTCTGTTGTTTTTTTCTTTGCAGATTCGCAATATTTCAATGCCTTTTTCTTATCTCCCAAATAATAATAACCGCTTACCATGCCCAAGTGAGACTCAACATCATCGGGGTATTTATCAAAGTTGGTTTTAAAAATTTCAAAAGCCTCTTGATGACGTTCCCTATTGTTTAGTTGGATACCATACGTAGCCAAATCTTGTGAAGTGCCCAGGGGCAATGCTTTTTGCATGATAGAGTCCGCCTCTGATTTTCTATCCAATTTTTCCAGTAAACCTGCATAGGTTGATAAGGTCTTAAAATTGGACTCCCCGAAATAGGTATTGATTGATCTGTCTGCCCAACTTAAACCTTCTTCCAAGTTGATATTGTTGACCAAACAATAATTGGCCGCTGTATGTAAATTTTGCCAATACCGATAAAATAGTCCGGAATTGACTTCCCTTCTAAAGGATTCTATCTGTATTTTATGAAGGTCTACCGAGACCTTAAAGGGAATCTTTACTTTTTCCCATTGCATTGAAACAATTGCACTGTTCTCGGTCTGATCGCTGAATTCATATTTCAACCGTTCTACACTTTCCTCAAGTTGCAATACAGGAACTTCAACCCGTAGTGCATCATCCTTTTCATCATAATAAAAGCTGCCCCAGGCCGTATTGAATTTTGAAAATACCAAAGTTGCTTTTTCGGGATCCATGGCGATAAAAAATCCATATTTCCCTTTTGCTAAGGGCTTATCTTCGATGGATACATCAGTACTGAATTCGATTGTTGTATTTTCATTAGCGCCGGCGCGCCAAGGGGCGGCCTTACTGGTGCCATAGCCCAAATCGACAAATCCATAGTGCACCAATTTACCCCAAATTTGACCTTCACGACCTTTTACTCCAGGTCTTGAATATTCCATTTTGACCTCAGTAATTCCAATATTCTCAGATATCGAGGCTTTTTTGTTTCCGTCTGCTGGCAATGTTATTTGCCCATTTAGTCCTATTGAGCAAATGGCAAAAAGGAATGTGGCAATCTGATTGTTTTTCATTTTCATCGTATTTAGTATTGTTGGTGCTTTTATATTATTATGCAATTTTCATTCTGATCGCAAACTTTTAACTGGGTTGGCAATTGCAGCTTTTATCGATTGAAAACTTACCGTTAAAAGAGCAATGCAAATAGCTACAATACCTGCAATTACAAATACCGATAAGTTGATCTCAATGCGATAAGCAAAGCTCTCCAACCAGTTTTGCATACCCCACCAAGCAAGCGGGCCGGCAATTAAAAGAGCGACTAGCACCAAGCGCATATAGTCTTTCGACAACAATTGTACAATACCCGCAACGCTGGACCCCAAGACTTTTCGTACGCCTATTTCCTTTTTGCGTTGCTCTGCCGTGTATGCAGCAAGACCGAACAATCCCAAACAGGAAATGATAATAGCGAGCAGGGCAAAGATCCGGGAAAGGTTTCCTATGAGTTTTTCACTTTTAAACCTGGCATTAAAGGCATCGTCTACAAATTCATACTCAAAGGGAAAGGCCGGGTTGTGTTTATGCATTACGCTCTCCATAATGGCCAGAGTTTTGTTCATTGCCATCCCTGCTTCACTTTTTACATACAGAAATCTTGCATCGCCGTGATAATTAAAAAACATTACAGGGTCACTAGTGCCGTACATGTCGCCATACAAATAGTCTTTTACCACGCCTATGACAGTGTAAGAGTCATCATCACGCCTAACGGTTTTACCTAAAGCAGTTTCATTACCCATTAACTTGGCAAAAGTCTCTGTTACTAGAATATTATTATTGGGGTTATCGATATCATCGTTAAAACCCCTGCCTTCTACAATTTCCATGCCCGTTGTTTCAAAAAAACCGGAACTTATGTATCTAGATGAAATCAAAACGTCCTCGGTTTCCGTACCACCTTGCCACTCGAACCCCCAACCATTATTTCCTCCTGAGAGGACTTCCGAATTAGTTAATCCTACATTCTGGATCATTCCCGATGCGATCATATCCTGTTGTATAGGATTGAAATTTTTAATGACATCCCCGTTTACCGGAAGCTTAATTAGATTTTCTTTCTCAAATCCCAGATCACGACTTTTTACGTGATTTACTTGCTGGTATACAATGATGGTACTGATTATAAAAACTATGGAAACGGTAAATTGGGTGATTACCAACCCTTTCCGGATCATAGTGGCACTGCCTTGTTTGCTACGAGCCCCTTTCAGGACTTCAACAGGTTTGAAAGAGGATAAATAGAAAGCTGGATACCACCCTGCAAGAAGACCACAGATCAGAGTTATGCCCAAAAGTGAAAGTATATGGGTGGCATCGAAAAGTCGAAGTTCCAACTGTTTTTCGATAAGAATATTGAATTGAGGTAATAGAACCATTAATAAAAGGACGCTCACAGCGGCTGCAAATGTTGCAGTTATCAACGCTTCTGCCATAAACTGCGAAATCAATGTTCCCTTTCCGGAGCCCAATACTTTACGCACGCCCACTTCGTTGGCCCTTTTTTCGCTACTAGCAGTAGAAAGGTTCATGAAATTGATACAGGCGATCAATAGGATGATAATGGCGATAAGCGCAAATAATCGCACATACGTAATTTGACCACCTACCTTCTTCCCCCCTTCAAAGTTGGATCTCAAGTACCAATCTTTCATTGAATGTAGAAAGGCAACGGTGTCTTCATCTCCAGTTTTTGCCGGAAGAATTTTACGTACTTTGGCATCAACGGTTTCAAAATCGGCTTCTAGAGATAGTTCTACAAAAGTGTCCGAAAAAAGACTCCCATATTCCGTCATCCATGGCCTATCAGCCACTAATCTTTCAAAAGGGGCAACCCAATCGAACCAATAGCTCACATTAGTCGGTAAATTTTCGAACACCCCTGTAATGATAAAGTTGGTATCATTGTTCACTCGAACCACCTTGCCCAATACCGATGTACCTTCCTCAAAAAGATGGGTAGCAGTTTCTTCGGAAATGACAATGGCATCAGGTTCCTTAAATGCATTCTCAAGATTTCCTTCTAGAAAATTAAGACTGAACATATCCAGAAAATCAGGATCTGCGAACCTTCCATATTTATTGATCGAATGCTCGCCGACCTCAAAAAGAAGGTCTTCAGCTGTTGTTCGGGAACTTCCGACAATTCCGGGAATCTCATCTTTCATTACTTCTGCCAGCGGACCTGGTGTAGACTGATAAACGGTACGCCATTCCCCTTCGAACTGTTGGTTAGTGGGCACATAATAAACTAGGTCCTGTTTAGGAAAAGAACTATCAAAGTTCAATTCATCTTCTACCCATAAAAAAATAAGACTGGCGCATGTAATGCCAATGGCCAATCCAAAAATATTGAGGGAGCTATACCCTTTATTCTTCCAGAGGTTTCGCCAAGCGATTTTCAGATAGTTTTTATACATGATTCTCGTTTTTTGATTATGGTTTTAATTCATTCAGTACGCAAGCTTTTTACTGGGTTGGCCGAAGCCGATTTCACCGCTTGAATACCCAGGGTAAAACTGGTAATGAGAAACGCTATCAATCCACTTAAGGCGAACATCCACCATTGAATGGTGATGCTGTAGGCAAAACTCCCCAACCATGCGTTCATGACATACCATGCGATGGGGAAGGCGATCAAGGCTGCAATGCCCACTAAAATGACATAGTCTTTTGACAACATAACCACAATTTTAAACACCCCTGCACCTAACACTTTTCGGATCCCGATTTCCTTAATCCGTCTTTTGGCCATAAAGGATATCAGACCGAACATGCCCAAACACGAAATAAAGATGGTCAACAAAGCGACTATGTTTACCGTTTTCAACATGCCTTCGATCAAATGGTATTGGCCACTTACTTTCTCACTTAAATGAGCTTGTTCATAATTTCTACGGGAATCCATTTCGCCAAAAGCAGATGCAATCATATCCTGTATGGCCTTTTCTTGGCCTGCTGTCACTCGCACCGAAAGATAACGATGGGCCCCGAAGTTATTTTTTTCTCGATAATAATGGACCAAAGGCTCAACGGCATTCTGCAAATCTTGATAATGAAAGTCTTCCATGACACCAACTACAGGGTATCCCGCCGTTGAATCATTTTTGAATTTCAATCGTTTGCCTTCAATCGTATTCCACCCGAAAGCCTCCATGGCTCTTCGGTTGATGATGACCGGATTGTCATCCGAACTGTCAAGATATTCATCAAAATCCCTTCCTGACACTATAGGGATTTGCAGTGTTTTCAGATAGCCATCATCGGTATGAGAGCGGCGGAAGCGTACATCCCTTCCAGTGTTCGCATCATGAAAAGTAGTGTAGTTGAAATAATAATCGGACGGAATTGCCTCACTGGTCGAAACGTTCTTGACATAAGGGTTAGCGTTCAATTCGTCTAACAGCGCTTCAAAGCTAGATCTGGCCGTTTCGAGATTCTTATAATCCAAATCGATGTTTCCAACAATAACATTCTCCCGTTCAAAGCCAACATCCGCATTTTTCATAAATCCGATCTGACTGTTTAAAATGATGGCCCCGCAGATAAAGAGAATCGCGATGGCGAACTGCAATATGATAAAAGAATTACGGAGGAAGAAATTGCTTTTGATGGTTTCGATTTTTCCTTTTATTCCCGTAGATATTGGAACGGAAATAAAGCGTAGGGTAGGAAGTATGCCTACCACCAAGGTCACTAAAATACCCAATGCTATGACCCCTAAAATCATGGGATAATCATTTTCTACACTAAAGGCGATTTTGCCAAAGTCGGCACCAAAGATATCGTTCAACTTAGGCAACAAGAGCCCAAGAAAGAGCCCTCCCGAAATTAGGATCGACAGAAATACCAAAATGCCATTTTCCAAACAAAACTGCAGAATGACACTCTTTTTACTACCCCCCAAAATTTTGCGAACGGCGATCTCTTTCGTTCTTCGGAACATTGTCGAAGTGTTAAGATTGAGCAGGTTGACAAGCACGATCAGCAGTATGAAAAAAGATGTAGCAATATTGCCGCCAATAATCGTTTTAACAACAGGTATACTATCCATTCTCATACCGGAATGGGGCATGGCCTTTAACAACGTTATAACCGTAGGGTCGGTATAATTATTCTGCACCAGTTGATTGACATGGTTTTCCAATTGTACAATATCGATATCAGGCCTTACCTTTAGATAACTAGGCGAAAAACTATTGGACCAATTTGTTTGGGAAATAAAATTCGGATCATCTTCCAGAACCTCATTGGACAAAACCACCCCTAAACGAAATGAAGAATACGGACTAATAGGTTCAAGAACTCCTGTGACCGTAAGATTTAAAGAATCTGCACCGATGAGTGTTTCGCCAACGGGATTCTGTTCCCCAAAGATTTTTTGGCTGACCCTATCCGTTAAGATGATGGAATACTTCTCTTCTAAAGCGGTTTTTGTATCTCCGTATTTTAAGGGTAATGAGAAAACCTCGAAAAATTCGGGATCTACATAATCGGTTCGTTCCTGTAATTCCTTTTCACCACGCTCCAACCAAATATTGCCCCAACCGTGCACATGTGTACCTGCAACCACTTGTGGTGAGGTTTCAATAATCCTATCCATCAAGGGATACGGATTTTCATTGTAACTGTCGCCGCCCGTGGTTATAGTTTTAAAGTAATAGATATTTTCTTGGTCTTCGATATTCGAATCCGCCGTGTAATAGGCATACACGGAAAATATCAAGGTCAGAACACTTCCGATTCCTATGCTCAAACCTAGAAAGTTGAGAAAAGAGAGCATCCTGTTTTTCCAGAGATTGCGAAGGGATAATTTTAAATGGTTTTTTAGCATGATGATTAGTTTGACACTGAAACAAACACCGTATAAATTGATGAATAGATTACTTTTTTTAAACGCTAACCCCGAAAGGTCTATTATGACTTTCTGTAACGATTTGTCCGTCAAAAAGATTTACAATACGATGTGCAAAATGCGAATCGTGGTCGGAGTGCGTCACCATCACGATGGTGGTACCTTCTTGATTCAGTTCGGTCAAAAGGTTCATGACCTCGGTCCCGTTTTTGGAATCCAGGTTTCCTGTTGGCTCATCCGCTAAGATCAGTTTAGGTTTGGTAACCACTGCCCTTGAAATTGCCACCCTTTGTTGCTGACCCCCTGAAAGCTGGTGCGGAAAATGCTTCTCCCTATGGGCTATTTTCATACGTTCTAGTACTTTCATCACCTTTTCCCTACGCTCGTTCTTTTTCATTTTGAGATAAATAAGTGGCAGTTCCACATTCTCGAATACGGTCAACTCGTCGATCAGGTTAAAACTTTGGAAAACAAAGCCCAAGTTGCCCTTTCTAAGCTCTGTTCGTTGACGCTCTTTTAGCCCTGCTACTTCATGTCCTGCAAATTGGTAACTGCCCTCGGTGGGGTTGTCCAACATACCAATGATATTCAACAAGGTTGATTTTCCGCACCCGGAAGGCCCCATAATAGCAGTAAATTCTCCTTCTTCTACCTTAAGGTTGACCTTATTCAAGGCCAAGGTCTCTACTTCTTCTGTTCTAAAACTTTTCTTTAAATTCTGGATCTGTATCATTTTTTGATTAATTTATTTTAATACTATTTTCTCGGCATCTCCGAAGTTGTCATAATTGCTCGTGATCACTTTTTCACTTGCTTGCAGGCCTTCCAAAACTTCATAATATCGAGAATTTTGTTTTCCTATTCGGATTGATCTTCTTAGGGCTTGGTCGCCATCTGCATCGACAACAAAAATCCATTGTCCTCCCGTGCTTTGAAAAAAACTGCCTTTGGGCAGGAGAAGGGCATCTGAAGACTCCCCTAGCTGTAATTTTATATTATAGCTTTGGCCTGTTCTGATGGTTTCCGGCTTCTCCCCGCTGAAAACAAGGTCTACTTTGAATTTTCCATTGCGTACTTCGGGAAATACTTTTCGTAACCTAAGTGAGTATTCGTTGCCATTACGCTCCAGAATAGCGGTCAAATCCCTTATAACCCTGTCTATATAATGTTCGTCAATTGTGGCCTCAATTTTATAATCTGTCAGTACATTAATCTGCCCTATACGCTCTCCTTGTGCAATGCTTTGTCCAATTTCAGCATCTAAAAATCCTAATTGACCATCTGCAGGAGCTCTAACATTTAGCTGGTCCAGGCGTTCATATACCATAGACAAAGTTTGTTGCATACGAGCCATATCGGTATCCAAACCAGCTAAAGAAGTTCTTCTTAGCTCATCATCCTGCACCGTTTGCAGTTTTATAATTTCATATTGCCTTTGGGAAAGCTCATAATTTTCCTTGGAGGTTAGGTAGTCCTCATTTGATATTAGTTCATCCTTATACAAAGCCTCGTTTTGCGCAAAATTTCTTTTTAAGCGGTGCACTTCATATTCAGCAGTTGCCAAAGATTTCTTCCCCTCTACCTGTCTTGAGTCGAATGCCAGTTTAGTGGATCGCAGATCATTTTGTTTTAAGGCCAGGTTACTCTCACTAGCCAATATTTGTTCGTACAAACCCCTATTCTCCAATTTCAAGATAATATCCCCCTTTTTAACTGTTGCTCCTTCTTCAATCAATTTTTCAGTCACACGCCCGCCCTCATAGGCATCCATATAAATAGTTGCAATTGGCGCAACGTTTCCATTAATGGTGATATAATCATCGAACTTGCCCTGTGTAACCTCAGCTATGGATAACT
>RCNE010000364.1_pt1 | contig 29174 bp, 26 predicted proteins | sample 2041361 | NCBI WGS metagenome assembly RCNE01 (sample SAMN09708229, study PRJNA481090) | Marine sediment metagenome, whole genome shotgun sequencing project. | reverse complement strand
ATGGAAAACTAAAGTTCAACAATTGTATTAAATCCGCCAAATATCATTCGCTTTCCATCAAAGGGCATCTTACTTAAATCCCAACCTTGCAATCGAGGATCTTTCATCGCAGCTTTATTTCCAACATCCCGGGCTTCTCGAGATGGCCAAATAATCCACGAAAAAACAACGTCCTCTCCTTCCTCACACTTAACAGCCATGGGTAGAGAAGTAATCTCACCGTCAGGCACATCATCTGCCCAATTTTCTACGACAGACAAAGCACCATGGGCTTTGAATACAACGGCTGACTCTTCAGCAAGCTGTATGTACTCTGGCTTGTTCTTCCTCGGAACTGCCAGCACGTATCCATCAACATATGGCATAGGTTTGTCTCCTTCATTTTGTTTCATGGTGGCACCAATGCGTCAATTTATTAGTTGGCACATAACGTCTTAGTTAAGCGGCCCAAAAGGGCGTAGCCTTTTTGGGTCCGGTGGAGGGCCACAGGCCCAGAACGAACTTTAACGTTTTGTTATGTGTCACAGGCACAATACCAACTTTAAACCTTCATCTACCCGCGCTAATACCTTGCCAGGCAATATTTTCACGCGCTTTGTCAGAATTGATTTGTCGACGGTAATTACTTGTGAGATGTTTATCACTGACGGTTTAGAAAGGCCTGAGTCGGTCTTGGAAACACGAACGTTTCCAGGTGCGAGAGCCAAAGAAAGATTCGAGGTGATGGCGGTTACTAAGACGGTGGAAATCTCACTTTTATTGAATGAATTTGCTTGAACAACTAAAACCGGCCTGCGGTAACCTGGCCCCGAACCGGTTGCCGGAGGCAACGATGCCCACCAGATTTCACCACGCTTCATGACTAATAGCGTCGAATTGAGCATTGGTCAATGCTTCGTCAACTTTCGAGGGCTCTTGACCGTAAATTTCATTCAAAAGCGTTGTGACTGATTCTGAGTTTCTCAGCTCCAGATATATAGACAATGCTTCGGCAAAAATTTGGCTACGCGGAATGTTTCGTGCTTTGGCCAGTTGTTCTGCGGCTTCAAATATTGGGTCTGGTATGGATACTGCAACTTTCATATGTCTAGGGTATCACTTTGGTAATACCAACTCAACTCAGACACATAACGTCTTAGTTAAGCGGCCGCGCGAAGCGCGGTCCGAGTGAGCGCAGTGAACGACTTAAACGCTTTGTTATGTTGATCTTGTTAATGAATTAGCTCCTGTGTGAACCGATCACGATTCTTCCAGTACAAGCAGTTTGGACATGACTTCCCCTCCGGATAGTCGATGCCCTCTTCATGCGGACATCCGAAAATTTGATCAACCATTACTACTGAACTTGCTAAATTTTCCTTCACAAAGGAGAGCACTTCCCCAAGAGTGTTTTCGGCTTTCCTTGCATCAGCGTTGGTAAACCACTTTTTGATTGGATCTGCTTCGGCTCCATCAGACCTGATAATTGCGCACACCACTTTTGAGGCGCGTAAATTGTCTGGACCATAAAAAACGACGGTGGCGACGGGAAAACCCTTGTCACCCTTTCGGGCTCTCTTTGAAAGCAGTTTCCTATTTTTACCCTGAGCCATACATAATCCCAACCAAAATTTACCTGCCAATCCTACCTTGAAACATAACGTCTGAATTAACCGGCGCCTGCGCAGCAGGCGTCCGTGTTTAATGATTTGTTATGTGCCGGTCTTGGGCACGAGTATAAGCATCTAGGAGACGTCGAATCATCTGCTGATACTTTGTGTCATGCTTTTTTGCTTCCCGCTTGAAAAAATCGACGCTAGATTTGCTTAGGGAAATTGTGACTTTCACGGAGTCTTCCTTAAACGCCAACTCTTCGGGAGAGGGCAGCATGTCAGCAACCACTTCCACTTTCCCTAAGGGTTCATTTGTATATTTGATTTTCGTGCTCATAAATTCGTTTACCTTTTCGCCAATAACCTGCGCCAAAAATACGGATAATTTTGTCACGATATGTGAACCTGACAGTGGCAATACCCTCACCAACCTGACCAAAGCAATAGAACCGGTCCTCATCACTACTATGGGTTAAGTCCTTAGCAATGATTCGATTTGGATCTGCGAAAGCGTACTGAGCTTGCGCGAAGGAAATCCCGTGTTTCTCTTGGTTGGCGAGGTCTTTTGCTACGTCCCAGTCAAAACCATCCTTGCTCATAAGGTAACTATAGCATAAATATGGCTAATTACCCATACTATGGTATGGCTTTAGGAAGGCGCACACTGTAGGTGCACATAACTACATAGCATTTATCTGCTGTGCGTAGCATGGCAGATAAATGTCTGTTGGACTGAGCCGCCCATCAGGCTGGCACATTCTATATAAAGGGGATTGTATTTCGACAGTTGCTACGAACATCGGCCATTAGCCTGGGCTGAGGTTCCTGACCTTGCATTTTGGCCACTTGATTGGGTGTTTTTCTGCACTTTCCCTGCTTGTGATCGTGTGTTTCCTTGTCAGTTTAAGGTATTGAGCACCTCCATGCCATACTGGCCCGTCAGGCACACAGCTGCCTGTCTGGTGATCCAGTTACTTACCTAAGCATCTTGATCTAATTCATCACCCGGGTCTGATCAGGAGGTTTTGCCAGGTGGGACTGAGCAGGCGGATCGTTACAAGATGGCCCTTTCGGCACTTGGGACACGGATAGTCGTTTCGCTCCTCCTTCTTCTGCCTTTCTGTGACCTCTGCAGGTTGTTCCAGAACCTTGCGCAGGACCTCCAATGAGGCCTTTCTGCAACGACTGGCTAGCAAGCCGTAATGCCGGATACGCATTAGTCCTTTGGGCAGTACATGCATCAGGAACCGGCGGATAAATTCAGCACAATGAAGATTCATGGTGCCGGACCGGTTGTTTCGATAATCTTTGTACCGGAAGTACACCTGATCATTTTCTATGCCAATAATTCGCTGATTACTGATTGCAATCCGGTGAGAGTAGCGGGCCAGATATTTCACGATGCTCTGGCTGCGTTCCAGGCAGTGCTTACTGTACACAACCCAGTCTTTTTGCATTAACCGATCCAGAATGTTGCCGATTTCATCCGCTCGTGTGATGCGTTTCAGCTTGCCTGCTGTGGCACTTTCTCGCAATGCGCTGACCATCCTGCCCCGGAAGTGACGTGACAGGGCGCGAACCGGGAACAGGTAGGTGCTGCGGGCAGCATGCCATTCATTGGTTTTGCTCAGCGCCCCACCCGGTACCAGGCAGTGCAGGTGGACATGCTGGCTGAGATTTTGTCCCCAGGTATGCAACACAGCAGTCATGCCCAAGCGTCCATCCAGTCTTTTTGGATCAGCTGCAAAGGTCTTGAGCGTATGCCATACGACCTTGAACAGCAGGTCGTAAATTACCTCCGGGTGCAGCTGTACCCAGCCATTGAGTTCATGTGGCAGAGTAAACACCAGGTGATGATAGGTGACCGGCAGAGTGTCCTGTTGCTCACGTTCACTCCACCTCCTGGAGGCCCGTGACTGGCACTGCGGGCAATGTCGATCCCGACAACCATGATACAAGGGGAACTGACCATGGCAGTGGTCGCATTGATACGCGATACCACCCAATGCCGGCGTGTGACAGCTCAACAGGTGTCGGCACACCTTGAGGCGATGCGCATCCAGTTGGTGGGTGCTGAGATACTCAGCAAAGCGCTGTAACAGAAGTTGCTGGATTGTCAGTGGTTCAATCATGACCTGCATCCAGCCGATCCACCAGGTCACTAAACACGGTGTGCCCTTGCTGATAGTCAGGCACCCAGTGTAGATATTGCATAGTGGAGCGCAGATCCTGATGGCCCAGCTGTTGTCGCAGTTTGTGTACTGGCAAGCCATTTTCCAGTTGATGCGTGGCATAGGCATGACGCAGGCTATGGATACCGCCTACCTTTTCAATGCCAGTTTTGTTTTTGGCTTTCCTGAACGCCTTTTGTGCTGTTGCAGACGTCAGGTGTTGAACCGGCCTACTGGCGTTGGGAAAAAGCCAGAGATAGGGGCGATACATCATCCAGTAATCGCGCAGGTGACTGAGCAGTGTCGCTGACAAAATGACAACCCGGTCTTTAGCGCCCTTGCCCTGTTCCACACGTAGCAGATGACGCTCTCCGTCAATATGCCGAACCTTGATCGCCACCAACTCGCTGACCCGTAAGCCACAGCCATAGCAGATCGTCAGCATCATGCGGTGCTTGTCGTTACTGCAAGCATCAAGGATTTGTTTCACTTCGCGCCGGGTCAGGAGTTCCGGAATCTTTTGCGTCTTTTTTGGATAGTGAACCGGCACATCAAAATGATCCCACTCCAGAACCTGTAGATAGAGAAAACGCAGCGCGTTTAAATACAGGCGGCAACTGGCGCCACTCAAGCCTCGCTCCTTGACCAGGTAAACAAAATACTTCTGGATTTGATCCAGTTGAATCTTATCTGGTGGTGTGTGGTAGTACTCTGCCAATCTCCTGACTGCTGACAGGTAAGTCTCATGGGTGCGAACAGAAAAACCACGCTGCTGCATGGCATCAATCATTTGTTGACGTAATGGGGTCATCGACCGTCTCCATTGCTAAGACCAGGAAACTAAGTGTGGTCGATGATCGGGAATAAGCTAGTTCTGGGAAGCTACCGCGTAGCGGTTTAGTTCAACTACATTTATCGAGAATAGGGTTCGATATGCACGCAAATTGAGCATATTGAGGTGGTTTTAGTGTGTAACATACTGTATTGCATATATATATTGTGCACTCCATGCGCGGTAATATCGAGAATGGGTGTAGATAAATATCAAAGTTCTTACATCGATTGTACATTCTTAGCTACTGAATTCGCTAGCAATTCCTAGCAAATGTTGTGAATATCAAATTCATGGAAACGAGATGCCCAGACCACGCCTTGGTACGTGGTTTATCGAGCGGAATGGTTTTGTGTTTTAGGATGATATCTTGGTGGCTGAGGGAGAACCAAACCTCACCTCAGGACCATATGCATCAATGACATTCCAGCTCCGAGCCCTGCAAGCCAACAAGCTTCACCATGTTCATGGTTTGCTGCCCGTCAATGCCATCGAGTGTTGCTACCGCGTTATTGCAGTCGGTGAAGTTAATCGTCAGCGTACCCCAACCCGTCTCGGTGATGTCCTGTGGCGTGAAGCCGCCAAAGCGGCCACCGCTGGCGAATATCATGTTGATGACCAATGGTTCACCTTTAGTGATCGGGCCCTGGTAGTTGCCGATTAGCCAGAGTCGTTCTGAACTGTTCTTATAGCCGTAGAACGAGACGATCATCTGTCCGTCGGTCATCGGGTGCAACACGAAACCCTGGCCTGAGGTGGCAGGGTCGAACCAGCTGCCGGTCAGGCCGGAAGATTCAGGCTCAGGAGGAGTCTGGAAGTAGAAGCACTCCAATCCTTTCAAGCCCGCCAGGCGGATCATGTTCATGCTCTGTTGACCACTCAAACCATTGAATTCGGCGGTGGCTTTGCTGCAGGTATTGAAGGTGATGTCCAGGGTTCCCCAGGGCTCCTCACTGATCTGGTCCGGGGTGAATGTGCCGAAGTTACCACCCGAGTTGATGTACATCGTGATCTCGGTCGTGTAACCCGTCTCCAGCATATCTCTGGCAACACCGGTCAGCCACAATGGTTTGCCATCGTCTTCAAAGCCGTAGAAGCTGAACACGGTGGTGTTTTCATCGGCAGCGTGCAGTACAAAACCCTGGCCGGACGTGGCCGGGTCGAACCAGGACCCGGTTACCGCAGCCAGGCGTGGAACGGGTTTGATCACGGCATCGGGGATTTTTCGCAAAGCCATACCGACAACTTCGTCTTCGCCATAGAAATAGATATCATTGCCGATGTGTCGGAAGTCGAAGTCTGCATTGGTGACCACATGGGTATCATCGGCCATCAACAAGCCAGCCTCGGTATGGTTCCATACCCAGATCCTCGAGTCACCTTCTTCGCTGGTTTCCTTGATGTAGGCGTGCTTGAAATATTCGCCGGACCCGACGAACTTGAACACCGAATTAACCCACTCTGATGGCAGCTTGAATGGCAGTTCCTCCGCCGAGGTTTCGCCCAGCCTGAATAACCGGTTGTTAGCCAACACGAGTGCTTCGTCATTCAGGACGGCACCCGACCCATAGGACACTTTTTCGGGAGGAGTCAACAACTCGTAATCAGAACTTGCATCCTTACCGATGCGTAAGACGGGTATCCCAGCTGTATCTTTTTGCGGATCTGAGGTACCAACGACGTAGCGGAGCTCTCGCGTTTTGATGAATGCGCTTAATGCATTATATTCGTTCAGGAAGCTTGTACCTTTATGAGGGAGTTTGACTACACGATCCCCATCAGTGTAGACATAGGCAAAATGCTCCTGCCCCAATTCATTCTCTACTAACGCGCGGAAAACCCAGGATTCATCAAAATAAAACCACAGATCGCTCCTTGAATAGCCAGGCAGTGAGCCGAGACTCCCTGGTATAAGATCAACAAGTAACTCATATTCAACGCCATTAAAAATCCTGGGTTCATGGCCATAAATTGAATCGTTTACAGTGACAATCATCTTGTCGAATAATGTGTAGTGTCCAGTGACACGGCCATTGTTGGCGAGAGGAGCCGGCGGTTCTGCGCGCATAGTATCGCCATCGGTTGAGTAGAATCCATATTGTTGCCCTAACGGCTGGGCCTTAAAATAAGTTCGGTCTTTAAAACCAGCCTGGTAAATGGATATACTTTGATTCTCAAATCCATCTGGTACTGGTTCATCTTCTTGGATTCGCTCAAGATTCACACCGTCGGTACGCCACAATCGATGCTTATTGACTTCATCGTAGGCGCCAAAGTAATACCAACCCTGGAACAATGGGCCATAACCAAAGTTGTAGGAGGTATCCGAGCTTTCCTCACCAGTGTTTATATCGGCAAATAATGCATGTGCCCCACCTGGGTCAATTCGCCATAATTCACAGCCGTATTCATCCACGTGAATTAGAGCAAGCAGTTCGTCATTTATTTCTCCGATACCGCGGCAAAGCCTTTCAGGTTGGCCGACACTTTCAAAGGCTTTTACCACCTGTGACTGCTGGTCTATTACGCTCGTCTGTTCACAGGCATCGCCGATGCCATTGTCATTGCTGTCTTGCTGATCGGGATTAGAGGTGAAAGGGCAATTGTCATTTGCATCGCCAGTGCCATCGGCGTCGCCATCAAGGTCAATTGTGAATGTACAGTTGTTGCCATTACCGGGAGAAATGGCGAGATTTAAGCAGTTAGAACTATCCAGGGCATATCCGTCTGGCGCGGCTCCGCTGGCGTTACACAAGGCACCGTCATATTTAAAATCTCTTATTGTAAATTCAGCCGGGTCGATCAGTGATGACGTGAAGTCGTCTGCGACTACAGCGCCGGAGTCGCAATTCAAGACCACCGCTATATCTGAGTCACTGCCATCCGTGAAGCTAGTGCTGACAATGACTTGAACCGGATCCTGCGTGTTGGTGATCTCACAACTGTGGTTGCCATCTTTGCTTAAGGGAATGTCCACGCACGTTAGGTTATCAGTAGTGTATCCAATCGGTACAAGTTCTTCGGTCGCAGTACAGCTTGCCATGAATCCAGGCGTAAAGCGGCGCACGCCAAACTCGGCCGGTGTACCAGTGGATGCATTATCGTTGATGACTGATATCAGTGTTGATGGGTGCTCACATGTCAGAAAAATTGTTGCACCGATGGGGTTTTGATCAGAATAGTTTTTATCCGCCAACACTGTCGCGCTAGGCTCAGAAGCCAGAATGGACTCTAAAGAACTACAGTTTTCAGAGGGATTATTCAGGTCTGTGCTCCCCCCGATGTCTGGAATACCAGCGTCGCTCGGACCAGGCCCAGTTTCACCATCGTCAATATCATCCAACAGGGGAATCAAGCCGATACAATTACTGAGCTGTTGGTTAAATGTGACTTGAACGACGTTTCGCACACTTATTAGGCCCACAAGCCCATTGAGATTGGTTAACGTGTTATTCCCTGTGATAACCAGATTTCCACCTACATCAACACCACCTCCCACACTTAGCAGTGAACGCAAACCATCCACATCTCCGAGTGCATCATTTCTACTAATGTTAAGAGTGCCACCAATACCGGTGACTCCGGACAAGGCGCTGATATCCGGCAAAATATCGTTTTCATGGATGGTTAAGTTTCTTCCAAAGCCGGTGAGCCCGGATAGGCCGTTAATATTGGCAAGAGCATCATTTTCTGAAATTGTCAGGTCGTCACTAATACTGGTGACTGAGGACAAGCCATCTATATTGGCCAGTTTGTCGTTACCTGTAATGGTCAGCCAATTTGTCAAGGCGGACAGTCCGGATAGGCCGTCGATATTTTCCAATGAGTCATTGTTGTAGATATACAAGGGCCAGTTCATGCTTTGAATGACTGAGAAGCCGTCGACATTTGCCAACGAGTTATTGCTGATGATTGACATGTAACCCACGTTATTCAGGCTTGACAAACCACTAACATTCTCCAGTGAAGCATTATCCAAAATAGAGAATTCGCCCAAAACGGTGGTCAGCGATGATAAGCCGCTGATGTTAGTCAAAGACATGTTTTCCTGTATCTGAAAGTATTCACCGACACTAACCAGGTTCGAAAGGCCATCGATATTATTCAGGCTATCGTTATGGGAAATGGACAGGTATGTTGCAACTCCGGTCAGCTTTGTCAGTCCATCGATATTCGTCAAATTTGTATTATTTGAAATCTCTAACCATTGAACCTCACCAGTAAGAGATGAAAGCCCATCGATACTGGTCAATGTGGGGTTATTCAAAATGGTCAAATGTTCAGTGACGCTTGTTAGTGCTGACAGTCCATTGATATTGGTAAGCGCATCACATGCCTGGATAACCAGGTATCCACCCACACTGACCAACGATGAAAGGGCGTCAATGTTCTCCAACTTATTGTTGTTGTAGATTACCAGGCTCCTGGTTACGCTGGTCAACGAGGAGAGTTCATTGATGCTCGCCAGGTTTGCATTACCTGCTATGTAGAGGTCGGCTCCAATACTGGCCAGTGCCGACAGGCCGAAAAAATCAGTCAGGGCATCATTTCCTGAAATAGTCAGATTCCCACCCAGCGTGGTCAGGCTGGATAAGCCACTAAGGTCATTGAGGATCAAATTGTCTCTTAATTGTAATGACCGATTGATACTTGTGAGAGAGGACAGTCCATCCAGGTCGCTCAGTGCAGGGTTGGATGAAATATCCAGATCACCACTCACATGGCTCATTGCAAACAGCCCATCTACATTGTCTAACAAATCGTTGTAATCAATCTGTATATCACGACCGGTACTTGCAATATTTGATAGGCCATCAATGTTATCCAATATTAGGTTATTACGGATAAACACATCATTACCTACAAACGTAAGCCCGCCCAAATCATCGATATTTCCTAATAGGGGGTTCTCATTAATCTGCAGATTTCCACTAACGCGCTCAAGGTTGAGCAACCCTTCCAGATGAGTCAGAACTTTGTTCCCATAGATATTCAGGTTGGTACCGACATTGGTGAGCGCTGACAGTCCATTGAGATTAGTAATATCTGCACCATTGATTTCCAGAAAACCAGTCACGGTGTCACAAACTCCGCCACTCCCGTAGTTTGTCTGAAAATTATCAACGTCGGCCTGGCTGTTGATATAGAAACTTGTCCCGGAGCAATCCACTGCCAGTACATCGCTAGCCCAAAAAGCCATGGCAAGTAAAAGACAGGTGATGCCTCTGTGTAAAGTAGGTTGTTGATACTTTGTGCCTGTAATCAATTGTGAGATTAGCATTCCTGCCCCTTGGTTGAGAATGTCGCTTTTAGGCTTACCTTGACGGGTATTCGGCCGGGATTGGTTTTGGCCGGGATGTAGCGGACTTGACTAAGATAGTTGAGCGCTGACCGGTCGTAAAGACCAGCGGTAGTGAGTAATGCGATCATTCCTTTGAACATTTCTCTTCCTTGAGTTCTGATGACTCATTCAACCAGCCCAAGTCTAACAATTTTACGGGGCAAGCAATTGATTTATATCTCCTGTGGGTGGCAATGAGGTCAGTGGTTCAACCGCCATTTTCAAGCTTGTATCCGGTTGAACCTGTTACCATGGTTAGCAGTAACCTGGCCTCTAAAGACGCAAGCCTCGATACCCCGACTCTGGGCACCTTCTTTATCTCTCGCCATACTGGGTACTACTGTTAGAATATCGACAAGTGAAACCCCATCTTCAGATTTTTCCTGCTTGAAATATCCGGGAAATATATTGAGGTGTCGATATCCGGGTTGATTGATACACCCCGGTGAAGGATTGAAATTGAAAACAATAGTCGTCAACAAAAGAGAAAATGAAAAAACACCGTTTCTGCGTGGCATCCTGACCCGGAGCCTGCTGGATGCCGGTCTTGCTTTCGATGATGCATTTTCAATAGCGACAACCATTCGCAATAAGCTTGCCAGCACAAAAAGGATTACAACAGAAAAGCTTCAAAGGAAGGTTTCCGCCTCGTTAGAGGAAAGAGGGGAAACCGAGGTGCTGGAACAATATAACGTTCCGTCAGTGGCACCTCCGAGAATACTGGTCACAAGCCTGAATGATACAGAGAGCGCATTTTCCCGTGGTCAGCATACAAGGTATCTGCAATCAGCGGGAATGAAAACAGAGAGAGCAGAATACACAACGGAGCTGATTTATGCCCAGTTGATTGCAGCCGGAATCAATTCAATTTCAACCTTTGAACTCGGCTACCTGACTTACCTGTGTCTGCAACAGGAGATTGGCAATGAGGCAGCCAGGCGTTACCGGGTCTGGTCGGAATTTCAAAACAGCGGTCGGCCGTTGATCCTGTTGATCGGAGGTACGGTTGCTGTCGGCAAGAGCACCATTGCCACCGAAATGGCCCATCTGTTGGAAATCGTCCGAATACAGTCTACCGATATGTTACGCGAGGTTATGCGGGTGATGATCCCCGAGCGTCTGCTGCCGGTACTGCATACATCATCATTCGATGCCTGGAAGACCTTGCCGATACAGGACAAACCCAATCGTGAGTGGGAGCAGTTGGTGGCGGAAGGTTACCAGAGCCAGGCCGAGCTACTGGCAGTGCCCTGTGAAGCGGTTTTACAACGGGCGGTAGAGGAAGGTGTGCCCATTATCATGGAAGGCGTGCATGTGCACCCGGAACTGCTTAACCGGGTACCCGATGACCCGGAAGTCATCAAGGTGTACGTGATGCTGGCAGTCCTTAAATCAAAAAAAATCAAGGCACGGTTGAAGGGCAGAGGGGTGGACGCACCACGCAGAAAGCCTGAGAGATATCTGAGCAACCTGGAATCCATCTGGAGCCTGCAATCGTTTTTGTTGTCAGAGGCCGATCGCTGTGATGTTCCCATTGTCACCTCCGAAGACAAGGAAAAGGCCATTCTGCAGATTACCCGCGAGGTCAATATAGAGCTGGGCAAGCACTTCACCGGCTCGGACAGAGAGGTGTTTGGTCCGGTCGTGGATAGCCTGGAACAGGTGGTCGAAACCAGGCCATGGCATGAACTGATTAACTTGCTGTGGGATAAACCCGGGTTAAAAAATGAAGCTGAAAAGCCGGCAAAAAACCCCGTGGTTCCTAATAAATGTGTTTTGCTTATCATCGATGGGCTCGGTGACTTGCCCATCCCTGAGCTGGATGGCAAAACCCCATTGGAGGCGGCGAAAACACCCGTGCTTGACCGCTTGGCCGGTTCGGGCCGGTATGGTCTGGTGGATCCGATCAAACCCGGCACAATCCCCAATACCCACACCGGTACCGGGATGTTAATGGGGCTGTTACCGGAACAGGCTGAATATTTGAAACGCGGTCCTGTGGAGGCTTACGGCGCTGGCTATGAACTGGCACCGGGTGACGTTGCCTTGCGCGCCAATTTCGCAACGGTTGAACATCGCGACGGTGCATACCTTGTAACCGACCGGCGCGCGGGAAGAATTACCGACGGTGCAAAAGAGCTGGCGGCCTCGCTGATGGATATCGATCTTGGAGACGGTATCCGTGCCAGTTTTATTTCAACGGATCAACATCGTGGTGCGCTGGTTCTCACAGGCACCGGCTTATCGGATGCCATCAGCGATACCGACCCTGGTGACCAGAGCATGCCCGTGGCCCTGGAGGCTTGTCGTGCCCTGGAACCCGAAGCAGAATTTACAGCGTCCAAGATCAACCTTTTTAGCAGCCAGGCCCATAAGATTCTCGCCGATCACCCGGTCAATACCGCCAGGAGTGGCGACGGCAAACCAGTAGCCAGCGGAATCATTATGCGCGGGGCAGGCTCATATTCTGAGATCGATAACCTGCTTCAATTACAGGGCGTCAAGGCGGCCGTTGTAACTGGCTGCAATACGGTAACCGGTCTCGGGCGTTTGTTTGGTTTCGACGCAATGAGAGATCCACGTTTCACCGCTGACCTCGATACCGATTTAGGTGCCAAGATTGAAGCTGTGTGCTCAGCACTGCAAAGTCACGATATGGTTTTTGTTCATGTCAAAGCCCCGGATATCTGCTCCCATGACCGTCAGCCGTTGGCCAAACGCGATTTTCTTCAGCGACTCGACAAGGCCCTGCAGCCGTTGCTGGACGAGGGGGTGATAATTGTAGTAAGTGCAGACCATACGACTAACAGTAATACAGGTGCTCACAGCGCCGACCCGGTTCCGTCGCTGATTTACCAACCGGGCACTGACAGTAAACTTGAATCAGTCAAGTTTGGTGAGACCTTGTGCGGCGACGGAAACATGGACCGCCAGATCAGCAATGAATTTTTATCCGGGGTGTTGCGCAAAATGGGTTTTCCGGCGGTTTAATCACCAAAAACGGCGTATTTTTCCGTTGCAGATGATGACCCTGATCAACATTGGCAGTGGTGAAATGTGGCATTCTTTCCAACTGTCATATAACTGTCATATTAGACCTATAGTCTTGTAGAGATTCTTATCATCCAAAATGGAGATTTCTAATGTTTAAGCGCAATGTGTTTTCGGCTGTGCTCGCCTTGACTGTGTCAGTTTTTCTTAGTGCCTGCGGTGGTGGACAGGATCGCCAGGTTATACAGAACAAAGGTTCAGATACCCTGGTTAATGTCGCCCAGGCCTGGGCCGAAGCGTATCAGACGGTAGACCCGGCCACCGTCGTTGCGGTTAGTGGTGGTGGGTCCGGAACGGGAATCGCAGCCCTGATCAATGGTACGGTCGACATCGCAAATGCAAGTCGTGCGATGAAGGACAAGGAAATTAAACTGGCCCAGGAACATGGCCATGACCCGGTTCAGCATATTGTTGGTTATGACGCACTGGCGGTCTATTTGCACGCCGATAACCCAATCACAGACCTGAGCATTGAGCAACTTGCCGAGATTTATGGTGACGGTGGTGGCTATACGAAATGGACTGACCTCGGTATCGAAGTACCCGGTTGCAAAGACCAGACCATGGTTGTGGTCAGTCGTCAGAACAATTCCGGCACCTATGCCTATTTCCGTGGAACGATTCTTGGAAAAGGGGACTTCCGTCTTGGGACCCGTGACATGCATGGCTCCAAGGATGTTGTCGACCTGGTTGAAAACACACCTTGCGCAATTGGTTACAGCGGGCTTGCCTATGCCACCGAACATGTCAAGTTAACCTGTATTTCGGCGCAAACCGGGGGTGAGTGTACCGGTCCCACTGTTGCCACGGCCAGTGATGGCAGTTATCCGATTGCCCGCCCGCTGTTGATGTATACCAATGGTGAGCCAGGCGGTTATGTTGGTGCCTATCTGAACTGGATCAAGAGTGATACCGGACAGTGTATTATTCTTGAAAAAGGTTATGCGTCTGCGAATGATGTCAGCTGTGGCTGATCGACGGGCAGATTAGTTGTTTATTGCCACCGTTCCGGCTTGTCACGGAACGGTGCCGCGGTGATAATTGTGCGATGAATGTTGTCATTCCCAGGCAAACCAGGAATCTTAAATGAGTCATTTTGAAGAACGCATGGAAGCCGACCTGAATATCATCAGGGACCGGCTGTGGAAGATAGGCGAGGATGTCGAAGCCGCATTGCACAGTGCAAAGAAAGTGATGATATTGCGCGATAGTGAACTTGCCTTTCAAACAGTGTTGGGTGACTACCCGATAAACCGGGATTCCCGGGAATGCGACCGGTATTGCCACACATTTATTGCCCGTCATCTGCCAGGTGCCGGTCCATTACGTGAAATGGCAGCAACTTCGCGTGTCAATGTGGCCCTGGAGCGTATCGGTGATTATGCCGTTACAATCAGTCGTGAGGCGTTGCAGGTAAGCTCTCCGATTGCTTCGCAGCTGACCCGTAGCATTGATGCGATGTTTGACGAGTCTATCTCCATTCTTTCCGATGCCCGGAAATCGTTTCGTGATGCCAATGCAGAATCGGCAATCGCACTTATGACAGTTGCGAAACGTGTGCAAAATCGCATGGATGGTGTGTACGAAATACTGTTTGCCGAAGATGACCGCATGGATGGTGCGAGCATGATGGCTACTTTTGTCGTGTTTAACCTACTTAAACGAATTGTAGACCAGGCAAAGAATATCTGTGACCAGACTGTCTATGCAGTCAAGGGAATTGCAAAAATTCCAAAGACCTACCGTATTTTGTTCCTGGACAAGCCAGGCTCAGGTTTGGCGCAGTTGGCTACAGCCATTGGCAGGAAAAATTTTCCGGAAAGTGGTTTTTTCATGCCGGCAACAGCTGGAAAACCCGAGCCACTTGTACAGGAATTGCGGGAATTTCTGGTTGAACGGGCTTTGCCGGATGAAAACCTGGTTACCGAGCAACTTAAAGTTTCGGAACATGATTTGGATGATTTCACAGTCATCGTGAGTCTGAATGGCAAATATGAAGATCACATATCCAAAGTGCCATTTCACACCACAGCGCTTAACTGGGTACTACCTGAGGGTAGTGATCTCAAGCAGAACTATCGTGTGCTGCATGAGGAAATTCAGCAGTTAATGACCATTATGGCAGGTGATGAAGCCGGTTGAACCCAGGGCGAAATAAGAACGCGGCGAATAATAACCCATGAACAAACAAACCCCGGCTTCTATTAAGCCTGCAGATTTTGACCGGTTAAACCGTGATTGGTATATAGACAAGCTCGTCCAGACACTTGTCTTTATCGGTGGTATTTCAGCCATCATTTTTATTATTGGAATTTTTGTTTTTATTACCAAGGAAGGTTTTGGTTTCCTGGTGGCTGATTTCAATTTTAAAGAGTTCTTTTTTTCGCCTAACTGGCGACCGACCTCCGAGAACAGGGCCACGTATGGCATTTTGGCCCTGATAGCGGGCACCGCAAGTGTGACCGGTCTTGCGATGCTCGTGGCGATACCATTTTCTCTTGGTGCGGCGATATTTATTGCCGAATTTGCATCGGGCAAGACACGTGAATTTCTAAAAATAACGGTCGAACTGCTGGCGGCCATTCCTTCGGTTGTTTGGGGTTTTATCGGTCTGGCCATTATGAACCCCCTGATCATCGATATATTCGACGTCCCGGTGGGTTTGAATGTTTTGAATGCCGGAATCATTCTTGGTCTGATGGCAGCACCGATCATGACGTCAATTGCCGAGGACGCGTTAAAAGCGGTTCCGGACCGTTACAGAGAAGCGGCCGAGGCCCTCGGAGCTACACGCTGGCAGGTGATTTACAAAGTCGTGTTACCCGCCTCAAAAAATGGACTGCTGGGCGCAGTGTTGTTGGGTGTCGGCCGGGGTTTCGGTGAGACCATGGCCGTGTTAATGGCCACGGGCCATGCCATCAATATACCGACCAGTGTGTTTGACTCGGTGCGTGCCCTGACCGCAACCATTGCAGCCGAACTCGGTGAAACTGCCGTTGGTTCACCCCATTACAAGGCATTGTTTACCATCGGCATATCGCTGTTCCTGATTACATTCGTCATTAACCTGATCGCAGACCTGGTGGTCCGTGGTGTGCGGAAGGGATAAAAAGCATGTTTGAAGCAACCCAGATTAATCGAAAGAATCTTTCCCGGCAGAAGTTGTTCCGTTTTTTACTCGGTGGTATGACGGCGACGTTGATACTTCCGGTGGTATTGATTCTTGGCACCCTGATCTACAAAGGTGCCCCGGTCATCTCTTTCGACTTCCTGTTCACCAGTCCGACCAATGGCATGACAGCCGGCGGTATATTCCCGGCGCTGCTTGGCACGATACTGTTAGTACTGGTTGCTTTGCTGGCTTCGGTGCCGCTGGGTGTTGCGGCTGCAATTTACCTGAGTGAATATGCGCCCGATAACTGGTTTACGCGTGCAATCAACCTTGCCATCATTAACCTGGCAGGTGTGCCTTCAATCGTCCACGCCCTGTTTGGCCTGGGCGCTTTTGTGCTTTTCTTCCGCTTTGGTACCAGCATCCTCGCAGCCAGCCTGACATTGGCGGTTATGACCCTGCCGGTGGTGATCGTTGCAACACGTGAATCCTTGCAGGCGGTTCCCATGGCCTTTCGCGAAGCGTGCTGGAACATGGGCGCAACGCGTTGGCAAACCATCCGGCGTATCGTGTTACCCAATGCGGTGACCGGAATATTAACCGGTGTGATCCTCGAGGTTTCGCGAACTGCTGGTGAAACCGCACCGATAATGTTCACGGGTGCCGTGTTCTTTCTGCCATTTTTGCCACAGGGTGTGTTCGACCAAACCATGGCGCTTTCCCTGCATCTGTTTGTTGTGTCTACCCAGGTTCCTGAAATGCCCGAAGCGGTACCCTATGGCGTTGCACTGGTGTTGATTGGTCTGGTGCTGCTGATGAACAGCGCGTCGATCGCCTTGCGTATGTATCTGCGGGGCAAGAAGAAATGGTAGGCGGGAAAGCTGTGAATGAGAATAGACCGTTGGTCAATGATGTGACAAACCAGTCTCCGGTAAAGCTTGGTGTTGAGAATCTGTCGATTCATTACGACACCGGTCCTGCGCTGGAAAACGTAACACTCGATATCCGTGAACACGAGATTTTCGGCATCATCGGTCCCGCCAATGCCGGTAAGACTTCGTTTCTGAAGGCCATTAACCGCATGGATATGTTCAACCCGGAGATGAAAATCGACGGCAGGATTACCTTTAACGGGATAGACGTCAGCAAGGTACGGAATGTTTATGGTCTGCGCAGTCGCATAGGCGTGGTATTTCCACTGCCGGTTGGGTTGCCACTTTCAGTTTACGACAACGTTGCGTTGTCGCCACGACTGAGAGGGTTGAAGGACAAAGCGGAACTCAATGTTATCGTTGAACGCTGCCTGACCAGGGCTGCACTCTGGGATGAGGTTAAAAATCGCCTCGACTCACTGGGCAGTATGTTATCCGGTGGCCAGCAGCAGCGTTTAACCATTGCCCGTGCGCTATCCCAGGACCCTGAGCTTTTAATGCTGGATGAATTTTCAATCGCGGTTGATCCCGTCACCACGATGCGAATCGAGGATGTGCTCAAGGAGTTGAAGAGCGAAATCACCATTATCCTCGTGACAAACCTTGTTCAGCAGGCACGACGCCTCGCGGATCGCACCGCATTTTTTCTGGACGGAAAATGCATCGATGTGGGTATTACCGAGGATTTATTTACCGGTGAAATCAATGATCAGCGCACCCGTGATTACGTTGAAGGGAGGTTTGGTTGATGACCGTTCAGGGGAACAAGTCCGGTATTGATACCAGTCTCGCCATCAGCGCCAGGAAACTGAATTTCTGGTATGGAACTTTCCAGGCCCTGTTTGATATCGATCTGAGTATCAAGCAAGGCATCATTACTTCGATGATTGGCCCGTCCGGCTGCGGGAAAAGTACCTTTTTACGCACCGTGAACCGCATTAACGAACGTATGGATTATGTCCGGATCAACGGCGAAGTAGACGTGATGGGTGAAAACATTTTCGGTGCCGATGTCGAAATGCTTCAGGTTAGGAAACAGGTCGGTATGGTATTCCAGAGACCAAACCCCCTGCCGATTTCGATACGCAAGAATATTCTTTTCGGTCATACCATTCACACTGGTGGTAAAACCGATAAATCAGAGCAGGACGAAATTGTTGAGAGCGCCCTGAAACAGGTGCTGTTGTGGGATAAGGTCAAGGATAAACTCGATCACAAAGCCACCACCCTGTCATTGGAAGAGCAGCAGAAATTGTGTATTGCACGTCTTCTACCGGTAAAGCCCAGCGTGTTGCTAATGGATGAGCCCTGCTCGGCACTCGACCCGAAGGGCACCGAAGCCGTCGAAGAACTGTTGTGGGATCTGCGTGGAAAATACACCATTCTGATCGTTACCCACAATATGGCCCAGGCCCGCCGTGCCAGTGAAGAATGTATATTCATGCTGATGGGCAAGGTGATTGAACACACCGAAACGGGTGAAATGTTCCTGACACCGAAGCATAAAGAAACCACCGATTACATCGAGGGTCGCTACGGATAAGACATCCGGGGCAACGCGTATTGCCCGTGTAACAAAACTGTCACACTAGACACTTAAGATGCAGTAATGAATTCACCTCACAGAGCCGGACCGGCGAAAATTGCCGTGCGCTCGGATAATTTTCACCTCTGGCGTAGCCGCAAAGACCTATTGGCCAGCAGGGTTATCGGTCTTGGTGGACTGGTCGTCATTGCTGCTGTATTGCTGATTCTTTTTTACCTGATGTACGTGGTAGCTCCATTGTTTATGCCGGCGAAGCTATCGCGGGCCAGCCTTGAAGGTGATGTTGGCTGGCTTAACAACGACACCGCTTACCTGGCACTGGAAGAGCAACAACAGGTTGCTTTCCGGGTCACTCAAAATGGCACTGCCGATTTTTTCAGTCTTGACGGATTACAGTTGCTGGAATCAACTGACATCCGGGCCGGTGACCGGAAAGTGGCAATTGTTGCGGGTGATCAGGGACACAGCGGGCTCGTGGCCGTGGCTTTTGACGACGGCCAGGTCAGTTTGTTACGGAATCAGTACAGTACGGATTTTTCTGCTGGTATTGAGCTACGGAAGATTATCCCAAAACTCGATTTTCCCCATGGCACCGATCCACGGGCTCTGATGCCTGATGGAGGTATTACCGGTTTGGTATTGTCTGATAACGAATCAGAACTGGTGCTGGCTGCTGCCGGAAGCGGTGGACGGGTTCGTTTTGAGCGGAACATCAAGCAGGAAAACCTCCTCAGCGGCGAGATCAAGCTTGAAAGTACTGTCAAAACCCTGGAAGTGGACTTTGAAATTGCCGCGATCACTATAAGTAGCGATCATCGCTGGCTGTACCTGGCTAATGAAAGTGGTGAGATTCATTTCTTTAGTACCGTCACCATGCAGGAAGCACAGGCTGTAAAGGTCTCTGATCAGGCAATCACAAGCATGAGTATGCTGCTGGGTGGAATTTCAGTGCTTGCAGGTGATGCCGATGGAAATATTACGCAGTTGTTTCCGGTCAGGGACGGGGATAACCAATACAGCCTGGAAATTATCCGGCGTTTTGAAGGACACCAGTCAGCGATCACTCAAATAATTCCTGAAAAACGCCGTAAGGGTTTTATTGCGGTGGATGCCGCGAATAACCTGACCATATTTCATAGTACGGCAGGGAAAACAGTTCTCAGGGAAAAACTGGAAGGTCAGCCCTCCGCCCTGGCGCTGGCACCACGTGCATCGGGACTATTGCTGCTTTATGCAGATAACAAGGTGGAGTTCATTGATATCGACAATGAGCACCCGGAAGTTTCATTTGCATCGTTGTGGTCAAGGGTCTGGTACGAAAATTACGCCGAGCCCGAGTATGTCTGGCAATCATCGGCATCAAGCAACGAGTTCGAACCAAAATTCAGCCTGACACCGCTGGCTTTTGGCACCTTAAAAGCAGCCCTTTATGCGATGTTGTTTGCCTTGCCACTGGCTTTGATGGGGGCCGCCTATACCGCCTACTTCATGTCACCCGCTTTACGCAGGATGGTCAAGCCGACCATTGAGATCATGGCGGCTTTGCCTACGGTTATTCTTGGCTTCCTGGCAGGTCTTTGGTTTGCACCGTTTCTGGAAGAGAACCTCGCGGGGATGTTTTCCCTGATGCTGGTCATACCGGCGGGCCTACTGCTTTTTGCCTGGTTCTGGACGAAGGCCGACTGGAGAATCAAGGATTATGTGAAGGAGGGGTGGGAGCCGGTTTTGCTGTTACCGGTCCTGGTGGTTCTGGGTATTATCTCGATCGAATTCGTGGGTCCTTTGCAGGATGTCTTTTTTGATGGAGACCTTCGTAGTTGGCTCAGTCGTGAAGCAGGTATTTCCTATGACCAGCGAAACGCCCTGGTGGTGGGTTGCGCGATGGGTTTTGCGGTTATCCCAACGATATTTTCGATTGCCGAAGATGCGATCTATGGGGTGCCAACATCCATTTCTGACGGATCACTGGCACTGGGTGCGACGCCATGGCAGACCCTGGTCAGGGTGGTGTTGCCAACCGCCAGTCCGGGTATGTTTTCGGCGGTCATGATTGGCCTTGGCCGGGCTGTGGGTGAAACCATGATCGTGCTGATGGCCACAGGTAACACACCCATCATGGACTGGAACCTGTTTGAAGGTATGCGCACGCTGGCCGCCAATATCGCGGTTGAAATGCCTGAATCCGCAATGAACAGTTCACACTATCGCATCCTCTTCCTGGCGGCGTTGGTTTTGTTCATGTTTACCTTTGTAGTTAATACAGGGGCTGAGCTGATACGCCAGCGTCTGCGTGAAAAGTACAGTTCACTATGAGGTCGTTTAGATGAAGGCCTTCGCAAAATGGATAGCTGATGGCACCCCCTGGGTGTGGCTGAATGCGGCAGCGGTCAGTGCGTGTATTCTGCTGGTTGCCGGTTTGCTGATCCTGATCGGTGTCCGCGGTATGGGGCACTTCTGGCCACAGGCAGTTCAGAAGATTGTTTACCAGCAAACTGATGGTAGCGAAGTGCTTCTTGCCGGCCAGATCAGGGAGGAGGAAAAGGTTACTGCCAACCGTTTGCGTGAAGCCGGCCTTGAGGTTGCCGAGGGTAGTGAGTTCGTTACCCGCTTCCTGTTAAAAACCGGCAATCGCGACATCCTGGGCCAGGATTTCCGCTGGATACTCAAACCATCCATCGAATCGATTGGTCAACCTGACAGTTTGGTCATATTTGAACGCGAGGAGTGGGGTGTTTTTGTCGGCCTGTTAATTGGTGTCAGGGAATCCGGCCAATTAATCACAGACCATGATGTCTGGAGAAGTTTCCAATCCCGGCTCGATCACGCCAACGGCTTGAGGGATGAAATTCGGGATCTTGAAAAAGGCCGTATTGGCAGTGTCAATTATCGACTTGAACGTCTTCGGCTAAAGCAACGCGGTCTGGAGTTAAAGGGCAGGGATGACGCAGCGAGCCTGGCGGAAATTGAAAGCAAGCGTGCTACCTTGCAAGAGGAATATGAAGCGCTGGAGCAGGAACTCGGTGAACTCTATACCCGCTTGCGTAGTGATGCGGTAGTTGTCAACACGGTGGATGGACAGGAGCTTGAGTTGCCGATGTCATCCATTGTTGATGCATACCAGCCGAATAAGATGAACCTGGCTGGAAAAATTGGGCACTTCTTCCATAACGTCTGGAAGTTTATTGCTGACGACCCGCGCGAGGCCAATACCGAAGGCGGCATATTCCCGGCCATATTCGGTACGGTATTGATGGTCTTATTGATGAGTGTGTTCGTGACCCCACTGGGTGTCGTGGCGGCAGTCTATTTGAAGGAATACGCCCGCCAGGGTCTGTTTACACGTTTTATACGCATCGCGGTCAACAACCTGGCCGGCGTACCTTCAATTGTTTATGGCGTGTTCGGGCTGGGCTTTTTTGTCTATACCCTGGGGGGGAGCCTGGATCGACTCTTTTTTCCAGAGGCATTACCCGCGCCAACCTTTGGTACCGGTGGTCTGTTCTGGGCTTCGTTAACCCTGGCATTGCTGACTTTACCGGTGGTTATTGTTTCGACCGAGGAAGGGCTTTCAAGAATCCCCCGCAGCATACGTGAGGGTAGCCTGGCACTCGGTGCGACAAAATGGGAAACCCTGTGGAGAACGGTGTTGCCGATGGCCTCACCCGGCATCATGACCGGTTTGATCCTCGCTGTGGCCAGGGCCGCAGGAGAAGTTGCGCCATTGATGCTGGTGGGTGTGGTCAAACTGGCACCGGCCTTACCGTTAGATGGTAACGCACCGTTTTTGCACCTGGATAGAAAATTCATGCACCTGGGCTTTCATATTTATGATGTAGGCTTTCAAAGCCCGAACGTTGAAGCCGCAAGACCGCTGGTTTATGCAACCGCGTTGTTACTGGTAGTGGTCATCGTTCTTTTAAACCTGGTGGCCATCCAGGTGCGTAACCGATTGAGTGAAAAATATCGTGGACTGGAATCATGACCGAGCAAGATAAATCACAAACCGAACCGGAAGAAGGCAACCTGCTTCCGCATCCAACAGCGGTGATCGTCACCGACCTGGATCTGTTTTACGGCGATACGCAGGCACTGAAAGAGATCAACCTGGTCATACCGGAAAAGCAGGTGACTGCGTTCATCGGTCCCAGTGGTTGTGGAAAATCCACTTTGTTGCGATGTTTTAATCGTCTTAATGATCTGATTGACATATGTCGGATTGACGGCGAAATACTGCTCAACGGACGGGATATTTATGCCGACGATATCAATGTTCCGGAATTACGCAGGGAAGTGGGTATCGTTTTTCAAAAACCTAATCCCTTTCCCAAATCCATCTATGAAAACGTGGCTTATGGATTGCGTATCCAGGGTATGAACAAACGCCGTGAGCTGGATGAAACTGTTGAGTGGGCTCTAAGAGGCGCTGCTTTATGGGACGAGGTAAAAGACCGTTTGAATAACTCCGCTTTTGATCTTTCCGGTGGTCAACAACAAAGACTGATTATCGCACGTGCAATCGCGGTTCAGCCCAAGTGTATTTTACTGGATGAACCTTGTTCGGCGCTCGATCCCATATCAACCCTGAAGGTTGAAGAGCTAATTGCAGAGCTGAAGGAACAATATACGATCATTATGGTGACGCATAATATGCAGCAGGCGGCACGGGTTTCTAACTATACGGCCTTCATGTACATGGGAGAGTTGATTGAGTTTGGCGCGACTGATCAGATATTTACCAAGCCACGTCTGAAGAAAACAGAAGATTACATAACCGGCCGTTACGGCTGAAGATTTTGAGGAGCGTTTGATGAGTGATTTGCATCTAGGCCAGCACATTTCCCGCCGGTTCAACGAAGAACTGGAGGATGTCCGCAGCAAAGTACTGCATATGGGCGGGATTGTAGAAACCCAGCTCGCTAATGCACTCAGGGTGATGGTGAATGACGAAACCGAACTCGCAAAGGACGTTATTAATGCTGATTCGATCGTCAATTCGCTTGAAGTGGAGATTGATGAAGAGTGCACCCGCATCGTCGCATTACGTCAGCCTGCTGCGACAGATTTGCGTCTTGTCATGGCAGTGACCAAGACAATTAATGACCTGGAACGCATGGGTGATGAAGCCAAACGCATTGCCAGGATGTCCCGAAAAGAAATGGATGGTGCGCTCGATGATGAGGTGCGTGCTGATTTGGAATTGCTGGGAGAAATGGTCCGCAATATGTTGCGCCAGGTGCTCGATTCTTTCGCACGGACCGATGTTGATACAGCCATCCTGGTGGTTAAGGCAGATAAAAAAGTCGATAAAAAGTATAAAAAACTCTTAAAGCAACTCATCAAACAAATGTCAGAAGATCCGGCAGTCATTCCTGCAGTAATGAATATCATATGGGCGGTCCGCTCGCTGGAGCGATTGGCCGACCGTTGCCAGAATATCGCCGAGCATGTCATCTACATGGTGCTTGGTATGGATGTGAGGCATATCAAACTGGACGATGTGCTCGCGGAAATTGAGGCTCAGTTAGAAGAGTAACTTAGGTTTGTGGCTAGCGGGATAATCGCCGAATACTCTAACCGATCGGTGACATCCCCCTGTTCATTCCAAAGAACAAATTCTAAAGGGATCATAAGCTGGTGGGGGATTTAACATCGCTTGAGCTCTCAATCCCATGGTATAGTAGTCAAAGGTACTACCTGGTAATGATGAGGACGCTACTGTGGCAACATCTGTCAAATTGGATGATGATTTGAAGGACCGTATCCAGCACCTGGCTGAGCTACGTGACCGCTCAGCTCACTGGATCATGCGCGAGGCGATCCGTGACTACGTGGAGCGCGAGGAAGCCCGTGAAAGTTTCAAATTGGAAGCTTTGACATCCTGGACCGCATATCAAGAAACGGGACAGCATCTCACCGGCCCCGAGGTGCGCGACTGGCTTAAGACCTGGGGTACTGATGAAGAAACAGATACCCCTCAGTGCCACGAGTAATTGTCACCCAGGGTGCCGTGCAGGGGTTGGAGCGTTGCCGGCAGTTCCTAACTGCAAAACACCCCCAGGCAACGCGGAGAGCAGGTCTCAGTATTGAGCACCAATTTGCACTGCTGGAAGCAGACCCAAAAATTGGACGCCCCCTAGACGATTTGCCAGAACTGCGTGAATTGGTCATTCCTTTCGGAGACTCAGGCTACGTAGCACTCTACAGCCATGAGGTACAAACTGACTCGGTGTATGTCCTTGCCTTCAGACACCAAAAAGAAGCGGGGTACCTACAAAGTTAGCGCTACAAGGCTTCTTGCCGAACGACCTATTTCTATGCGCGAAGAAGGTATGAAGAAGGTACCGGACACCCATGAATGGCACTAAGGGTGTTCATCAATCTGTCTGTAGCGCCATTCAGAGCGCCCATAACTTTTCGTTAAAACCGGTTGGTGGGTAACAAGTTACCCACCCTACAGATACATCCGAAACCACTTACCGTAGAGTGCGTAACTTGTTACGCACCGTCGATAAAAGCCGCGACACCCACATCTCATCAGCAACCCGGCAACTGTGCCTGTTCGGCTACTGTAAATGTTACGTTTTAACGCTCAACGGTAGACAAAAAGAGAATCAAGGGGGTCAAAATATTAAAATATTTGGGGTCAGAATAAATGGGGTCAGCTATTGGCAAGTTCATTGCAAAACGCGACAGCATAGTTCTGGGCTTTGCTTATTACTGTGAGGACCGGGGAAAGATCACCGTCATTCGTACGCACCACCTTCATGGCTTTACCGAGCTCTCCCTTGAGTCCCAGTTCACTGGAAAAAAGAGCCGGCATTAGCCCCGCCCACTCCAGTTCCCTGTTTAGCCAATTCATGGCGACCCGACCATTACCATCAGCAAAGGGGTGTAGATTACACACTGTCATCCATACGATTGCAGCACGGATAAGTCCTGGCTCCAGATCAGTGTAAATGTCACTGATGAAATACCTGAAAGTTGAACTGGTCAATGCCGGCTCCACACGTTTCAGTGCCGAATTTGTGCCCGTTCGGTTTTGGGTATACTTGAAATGACCTGGGGAAAATCCCGGTACCTCCCTGCAAGCCAGCGCATGCCAGTGACGCATGTGCAGTTCAGCTTTAATGGGATCGTGAAGATCCCGTCGGGTCTTGCGTGCTACCTGAATTGCGGCCTCCATGTTGACCGATTCCAACAGGGCTCCGGTTGCCTTCTCTTCCTCGCCCTTTTTTATTTTGATTTCAAGGTATTCTCTGACCGTATTGACCATCGGGACCATGAACATTGCCTCAATGAAAGGCCATTCCTTGGGCAGGTCTGTAATCACTGGAGAGGAATACGCAGAGTGGTCATTTGCAGCTTTAATATAGGACTGGATGGGTTTGAGGGCATCTTCATCCACAGTCCCATTAGCAAGGGGCGAATCAGCTAATGCTACTTCCAGGGGCGCAGGATTATTTTCTTTGCCCAGGACATCAAGCGGCTCTTTCAGGCGAAAATATTCCAACAAGGTTGTATGTGAGTTCTCTACTTCTTCGCGCTCGGCGGGAGGAAGCGTCCGTTTCGCTAGTGCGTTCAGCTGTGCTTGGGCCTCCTCGAATTGAGACATTTCAATATGCAGCGTTGCAAGGTTGACTTTCGCCAGCGTGAAGTTGGAATCCAATTGAATTGCTTCCCGAAGGAGTTCTTCTGCCTCATTCACCTCTCGTTTGGCGCGCAAAGCACAGGCCAGCTTATTAAGTCCCATTGGGGTTCTTTGCAGCGAAACCGCCGTTCGATAGCTTTCCAGTGACTGAGGACTCAGGCCTAAAAAACGCATGGCATCTCCAAACATCATGTGCGATATCATGAGTTTGGGGTTAATTGAAAGAGCCTTTTGCAGGGCGGTGGCGGAAGCATCAAAGCGCCTGGCTTCAAGTAGTGCGGCACCGAGATTAATCCAGCTTTCAACTTGTTCTGGAAGTATTCTCGTTGCCTCGCTAAATGTATTCGCAGCATCATTAAAATGACCCTGTTGAAAGCTGCGTGCGCCCGTGTTCATGCTGTTCAGCCAGTTTTTCTGCTCAGTTGTTGGGCTATTCACGCTTTGTCTCTATCCAGGTCCACCTTATCCCAGGCGTCACGAAATGCGCATGCACCCGCTTCTATACCTTCTGGATGATTGTCCAGCCAAGTAGCCGCGACGATCATATAGTCGGTCGATCCAACGTCTGCAGTGTATTGTGCGAGCTCTGCAGGCTGCTTTCCTCCCTGGATTATCGGCAATATCGGCGCACACGAGCCTAGGTTGTCGCGGCAAGACTCTAAAAATGCCTGCGCCTCTGCAACATCCTGGTAGGGTGTTGCAAATGGACCAGGAGAGACCACAAGATCAGCACCGGCGGCACGTTGTAATCTTGCCATGACGGCATCGCTGGCTCCCCAGGGGCCGGCACGGGTGATGGCGTCACCACAACTGTTGTGTGACAGTATGATCAGGTCTGTTCTGTTCGAAACTTCACCGATAAAGGATAGTCCCTGGGCACTGGTACTAAGCAGCACCCCATCGGCGCCAAGTTTTGCAGCCTGTTCCGCCATGGCCAGGGAAGTGGAAATATCATCAATGATATTGGCAAAATAGAGTTTTTGTTCACCGGTTTTATCCTCAACCCGGCGTTTCATATCAACCATGCGTTGCACACGATCCGGGAATGGCGACCGCTGGCAATCATAAGTCAACTCATCATCCTTGATGACGTCAAATCCTCCTGTCAGCACTGACTCGTTAAGCTGCAACATCGTATCTGTATTAAAGCAGGATGCGGGCCGCATTGATCTGCAGAATAAGGGGCGCCCCCAAAAGCCGAGTTTTTCTCGTATTCCGGCTACACCAAATTTTGGCCCCTTATATGCTGCTGCCAACGACGGAGGGAGTTGAAGGTCTATCAATGCAGCAGCACTCAAAAATCCCAGCCGGTGCGTTTCACCAAAAACAGAGTTCCACAATCTGGTCAGGCTGGTGCCGAACAACTGCAGCGGATAAGCGATGACAATTTTGAAACGCCGTAACTCTCCTGCCGGGGATTCTGAGCCGTAAACAGGCGTCTGGAGAAAGTACAGCGAGGCTATTTCTCCGGGCGATCCAGTCAATGCTTCGACTTCCACCACCTTGGCACAGTAGTCGCCGATGTCCTCGGGCATTTCCACCCCGTTCAAATTGGTGGCGCAAATGCTTTGTTCCCGCGCCAGACCCAGGGCAGCCCGCTCACCATCCACAGGCGTCGTGATGACATATGTGGCTAGAACGTAGTCGATGGCAGCCTGATTGTCGTGGAAGAGAAACAAATCACTGTCGTCACTCTGCAAGTTCTCTGAGCTCATTCTATTTTTCAATTCCTAATGTTGGGGAGATGACTTTTTGCACTACTAACCAGTCGAAAGGAGTAGTGATTTTAATATTTTCGGGTTCGCCTGGAATCGCCTGTAGCGCGAAACCGGCATCAATTACCATTTGGGCGGTCGACTGAAACTGTTGACCGGCTGTCCGTTGCCGCGCGGTCATAAGTACGTCACGTGAAAAGGCCTGAGGTGCCTGAAAGATTCCTGCCTGGTGTTTTGACTGATAGCTCGCCACAGCGCCGTTTTCGAGTAGGCCCACTGGAACAGTCGGATCCAGAAAAGCACCTGCCGCACCATGCTCCGCTGCAGCCTCCAGCACTGCGGAGCACAACTTTCTCGATGCGAAGGGCCGGGCAACATCCTGGATCAGGACGACCTCCCCTGAACTGGCGTAAAAGAGATTATCGATACTATCCTGACGGGAATCACCCCCGGACACAATCACAGCCCTATCCCCTAGGGTGGTTGCTATTTCATGCTCGTATCCACCAGGTACCGCTACAATTATTTCATCAACCAGGGGTTGAAGGGTCGTGACCAGGATTTCAACAAGAGACTGCTGCCCGATACGCAGCAAACATTTAGGACCCAGGCCCAGGCGGGCACCAAGGCCAGCAGCCGGTATCAGAGCTGATTTACCGGGTGTTGAGGTCATGGGTTGTTTCATGGTGGCGGATTCCCATAATTCTACATATTCCTGCGGTACTCGCTCCCCCACAGCATAGGGAGCATGACTTATCGAGCCGAGTGAACAATCCTTGATGGCCTCAATTAGCGATTCGAAAGTATTGGCAAAGTATTGGCCTGGTCCTGCGTTAGCTATTGTAGCTTATCCAGTTTTGCTTGGGCGATGTGCTGGTGAATATTTCGGAATAAATCGGCACTCCCGACCTGCCAAAAAACGCAGCCAAACCCTGTTATTCATGTCAAAACGGCCCAGGTTGACCGTGACCGTGAATAAGACCTGTTGCGATTGAATTAATTTACCTGGGGAAAGTTATGGGTGTCCGGAATGGCACTACTTGGCATGGATGTCCGGCATATCAAGCTGGACGATGTGCTGGCGGAAATTGAGGCTCAGTTAGAAGAGTAACTTAGGTTTGTAGCTTTCGGGATTATCGCCGAATACTTGAACCGGTTGGTGGGTAACAAGTTACCCACCCTACAGATACATCCGAAACCGCTTACCGTAGGGTGCGTAACTTGTTACGCACCA
>RCNE010001276.1_pt1 | contig 29197 bp, 23 predicted proteins | sample 2041361 | NCBI WGS metagenome assembly RCNE01 (sample SAMN09708229, study PRJNA481090) | Marine sediment metagenome, whole genome shotgun sequencing project. | reverse complement strand
AGAGAAATACCCTATACATATATCCGATAAGGAACCAAATAAATTTTATAAAATATTGAAAACTAAAAATCGGTTCTTGTAAAAAACTGCAAATAATTAGTATTTTTACAAAAACCTGCGAATTGGACACATTTGATTTTTTAAACTTTCGTATTCTAGATGTTCTAGATATTGTATTAGTTGCACTACTACTCTATTATGTGTATCGATTGATAAGAGGTACAGTAGCCATTAATATTTTTTTGGGTATTGCCATTATCTATTTGATTTGGAAACTGACGGAAGTATTGCGAATGGAACTTCTGAGTGATATTTTAGGAAAATTCTTAGGTGTAGGTTTTATTGCTATGATTATTGTTTTTCAGCAAGAAATTAGAAAATTTCTCTTAATGGTTGGTTCTACTAATTTTGCTTCAAAGAAAGGGTTTTTAAAAAAATTAAAGTTCTTAAAACCTGATGGTCATACTACTAAAACAGACGTTGAGAGCATAGTCAATTCTTGTGTAGACATGGGATTAACCAAAACGGGAGCTTTATTGGTTATTGAACGAAATAACAGTCTCGATTTTGTAAAACATACGGGCGACAAAATGAATGCTGAGATTAACAAACCACTTTTAAAAAGTATTTTTTATAAAAATAGCCCTTTGCATGATGGTGCAACTATTATAGAAGACAATATTATTACTGCTACACGTGTAATTTTACCAATTGAAGATAACTTAAATATACCAGGCAGATTTGGTTTACGACACAGAGCTGCTTTGAGTATTACCATGAAGTCAGATGCTGTTGCTTTGGCGGTTTCTGAAGAAACCGGACAAATATCTTATATTAAAAATGGAGAATTTATTCTATTTGATGATGTTGATAGACTCATTGAAATTATGAAAGAAGACTTAGGATAAATAAAGAATTTCTCGAAATTCTGTTATTTAGATTCCCGTTTTCACGGGAATGACAATTTCAACGGAAACCCCGGAGGCGAGCCTCGAGGAATTCTTTTCGATTAACTAGCTAAGGCAGTTGCAAACTGAATTTCATACAATTTACTATAATATCCTTTTTGCTTCAGCAATTCATTATGCGTACCCTGCTCAACAATTTTACCTTTTTCCATAACGATAATTCTATCAGCCTTTTTAACCGTTGCCAATCTATGCGCAATGACAATAGAAGTTCTTCCTTTTGTAATTTTATTCGTCGCTTTTTGTATCAATATTTCCGATTGTGAATCAATAGAGGATGTTGCTTCGTCTAAAATTAAAATCGCAGGATTACTAACATACGCTCTTAAAAAAGAAATTAATTGTCGCTGCCCAGCCGATAACATTACACCACGTTCTTTTACATTATAATCATAATCATTTGGCAAACTCATAATAAAATCATGCACTCCAATTACTTTAGCAGCTTCTTTTACTTCATCTAAACTTATGCTCTTATTGTTTAATGTGATGTTGTTATAAATAGTATCAGAAAATAAGAATACATCTTGCAAAACCACGGCAATGTTAGTTCGCAAAGAACTTAATTTATAGGTGTCAACACTAATATCATCTATTAATATTTCACCCCTATTTATATCATAAAACCTATTTAATAGATTAATAATTGTAGACTTACCTGCACCTGTTGCACCAACAACTGCAATTGTTTCTCCTTGATTAACTTTAAATGATATCCCTTTTAAAACAGGTTCATCTTTTATATAACTAAAATGTACATTTTTAAATTCTATGTCTCCCTTAACGGATGCAACAACTAAATCTCCTTCGTCAATCTCTTGCTCATTTTCATCTAAAATCTGAAAAACTCTATCGGCGGCGACCATACCCATTTGCAGCGTATTAAACTTATCTGCAATTTGGCGTAAAGGTCTAAACAGTAACTGACACAACATAATAAATGCTATAATTTCACCCGTCGTTGTAAAGGTTCCACTAATAACACTTAATCCTCCATACCAAACGATAAATCCAATGGCAATTGAAGGAAAAATTTCAGCAATAGGAAAAAAGATAGAGTTATACCAAATTGCCTTAATCCACGCTTTCTTATGTTTATCATTAATTATTTTAAACGAATCATATTCTATTTTTTCTCTTGTAAACAATTGCACAATTTTCATACCCACCAAGCGCTCTTGCACAAAAGTATTTAGGTTAGACACTTCATTTCTAACATCATTAAAAGCAAATTTCATTGCTTTTTGGAAAATTTTTGTAGCATATATAAGTATTGGTAGTACAGTAAATGCGATGAGTGCCAACTGCCAATTTTTATAGACCATAAAAGCCATAACGACCATCATGGTTAATAAATCGCTTACAATCATAAAAAGACCTTGTCCGAAAATACTTGCGATGGTTTCTATATCAGAAACTGATCTTGTCACCAATTTACCTACTGGTGTATTGTTGAAATACTGCATTTTAAATCGCAGCATATGTTTAAATAATTGTGACCTTATATCTTTTATAATATGCTGGCCCAGCCAATTTGCGAAATAGATAAATAGAAATTGAAAAACTACTTTAAGTAATAACACACTTAACATTATAGTGACCGTAGCTAATAATGCCTTAGAATCTTTGTTAGGTATATATGTATCTATAATGTCAATTAATAATCTTGGGTTCACAATCGCTAATAAAGCACCTACCAATACTGAAATTAGCGCTATAAAAAAGTTTAAACGATAAAATCGAATGTAGTTCAATAAGCGTTTGAACAATTGAAAATCGAAAACTTTACCTGTTACTTTTTTAGACATTATTTATTTTTTATTATTGCTTCAGGGTAGGCTACTTTGGTTAAAAAAAGCCCTTGAGCAGGCACTGAAAACCCTGCTTGTTTTCTATCTTGACTTTCTATTATTTTCACAAAATCTTCTTTCGTTTTTTTACCTAAACCAATTTCTACTAAAGTGCCTACGATTGCTCGAACCATATTTCGCAAAAAACGATCTGCTGTAATATAGAAAATCAACAAATCTCCTTCATTTTTCCAAATAGCATTCGTTATGTTGCAATTATAAGTACTTACATCGGTTTTAGACTTCGAAAAACACTTAAAATTAGTATAATTTAATAAAATAAGTGCTGACTCATTCATTTTTTCAACATCAAGTTTCTGCTGATAAATTTGCCAAGTCGTATCGATTAAAAACGGATTTCTACCTAAACATATTCTATATTCGTAACTTCTACTCGTTGCATCAAACCTTGTGTGCGCTTCTTCATCGGTTAAAAAAATTGTCTTTATAACAATATCCGCAGGCAAAAAAGCATTCATTCTATTTTTTACTTCAATGACATCTATTTCTTTATCTATATCAAAATGAGCAAACATTTGAGCCGCATGTACACCAGCATCAGTCCTACCGGCACCCACTATATTTATATTTTTTCTTAGCAATGTAGACAACGCTTCATTGATAGTTTCTTGCACTGAACTTGCATTGGGCTGAATTTGCCAACCATGATAGTTTTTACCGTTATAAGAAAGTTCAATAAAGTATCTCAAGAAGTATTATTTTTACTGCTCACAAAGATAAATTAAAAAAATTAAGCTTGGTACGTATTTTATTACTGTCAGATACTCATAGTTATATTGATAATCAAATATTGAAATTTGTAAAACAAGCCGATGAAGTATGGCATGCTGGTGACATTGGCGACATAAAAGTTACCGATATTATTAAAGAATTAAAACCTTTAAGAGCTGTGTATGGAAATATTGATAATGCTCAAATACGGACAGAATTTCCGTTAGACAATGAATTCATTATCGAAGGTGTTTCAGTTTATATGACACACATCGGTGGATATCCTCCTAAATACAATCAAAGGACAAGAGAAAAGCTACAATTAGGCCCTCCTGATTTATTTATTTGTGGACATTCACATATATTAAAAGTAATGCCCGATAGGAAACTAGACTTGTTGCACATGAATCCTGGAGCAGCAGGAAAACATGGTTTTCATACTATTAGAACAATGCTACGTTTTACTATTGATAAAAAAGAAATAAAAAATTTAGAAGTTATTGAACTCGGAAAAAGAGGTTAAGCTTTTGGTATTATAGGCACTAAAATAAAAATACTGGTGCCGTTGTCTTTTGAAGATACGATGTTGAAAACACCTTTCATCACTGTAATACGTGCTTCAATATGACTTAAACCCAAACCACCTTTCATCTTGGCTTTTTTGGCATCAAAGCCAACACCATCATCATTCATTCGAATACTCAACATATTATTTTCGCGATGTGCTAACATAATTGAAGCATTTTTAGCTTTACTATGTTTGAGAATATTATTTACTAGTTCTTCGATAATACTATGAATTTTAATCTCGAAATCTTGTTCATATCGTTTCACACCATCATCGTCGCTAAAGAATGCTATTTCTGAATTAGAATATTTTTGACACATATCATGCACTGCAAATGCCAATCCGAATTTTAATAATACCGACGATATTAAATCATGAGACAAATCTCTAATCTTAACAGAAGCCTCATTTACGATAGTTTGTGCTTTCGTAATCTCTTGAGGATAGCCTGTTTTTAATTGTGCTTTTGTAGCTTGTAAATGTAAATTAGCCGATGATAACAATGCACTTACACTATCATGTAAGATCTCAGCTATAGATTTACGTTCTTTTTCTTTAGCATCTATAGTAGCATTGATGATTTTTATTTGCGTGTCATTAATAAGTTTATCAACTTCCATTTCACGTTTAAGTCTATAATTTCTATAAAAAATATAACTCAACACTAGCACAGAGATAAAAGCAAAAATAGCCGCATAAAAAAAGAATTGTGTACGTTGACGTTTCGATTTTTCTTCTTCAAACTTTTGAGCTTGCTTAGCTATATTATATCTAGCAGCTAGCTCGGAAATATTTTTATCAACACTCGCACGAGCCAAGCTGTCAGTTAGAGTCGCGGCTTCTTCTAGAAAATGATATGCATTTTTATAATTTCCCAGCATTTCATTTGAATAGGCAAGATTATAAATTAGACCTTCCTTAGTTCGAAAAGCTTCATTCGAATTAAAATTTTTTATTAATTCATAACCTCTTTCACAATTCTCTATTACTTTTTCGTATTCTTCCTCTTCATAATAAATACCACTCAAATTAATCAAAGCGGTAGCTATTCCTAAAGTATCTTGTTCTTCTTTCCTAATTTCAATCGCTCTATTTGCATATTTTAAGGATAATTCTAAATCACCAATTGTAATATATTTACCACTTAAATTAGTATAGCTTCTAGCAATAATATTAGCAGTTTTATGAGTTATAGGGTAATTAATTATTTTATTATAATAATTGATAGCGGAGTCATTTTCTTCTCTTTGGGAATAATTTTTCCCGATAAAAAAATAGGAATTTAATTCATTAAGAGTATCTTTTATTCTATGTGCTATTTTTAAAGATTGTCTATAATAATTTAGCGATCTTTTATAGTCTTTTGAGTCATAAAAAATTTTACCTAGATAATCCGAATAATCAATTTCAAGTTCTTTTAAGTCTAAGTTATTTAATTCATCTAAGCCATTAAATAATAGGCCCATGGCTATTTCCTTATCTTTAATTCCATAGTGCGCCTCAGCCTTTTTGAGATTTAGTGAAAGTCTATTTTCGTCTGACGAGATAAACTCCGTATAAGACTCTAAATCCGTCAACTTAGATAATGCTAAATTATATTCCTTATTAACAATAAGCTCATCTATATCACATAACTTTTCTTGAATGTGACTCTCTAATTGTTCAGTTTGAGCAACGATAATATTAAAACCATTTAAACACAGTAGTAAACAAAAAATAAGTTTAAAAATTGAGTAGGGCTTATTCATGAGGCTTGGATAAAGAAAAAAGGCTAAACGATTTCATTACGCATAGCAAAAATAGCGAGTCCTACACTATTTTTTACGTTGGTTTTTTTGATCAAGTTTTTTCGATGTGTCTCTACCGTACTATCACTAATATGTAAGGTTTCACTTATTTCTTTAGTAGTGTATTGTTGCGCAATCAATTTTAAAATTTGATATTCACGACGGGTTAGAGAACTTATCAGTACGCCTTCTATATTTGAATCATCCATTTTCAAAGGTTTACTCATCAACGTTTTCATCATTTTTTCTTTGATTTCATCACTAAAGTATTGCTCCCCTTGGTGTACTTTACGAATGGCTCGTACAATATGTTCACCAGCCGATTTTTTAGGCACAAAACCCATTGCTCCCATACCCAAAACTTCTTTTACTAATTTAATATCATCATAACTGGAGAGTATAATAACATTTGGTACATCATCATAGCTATCAAACTCTTTTAAGACGCCAATACCATCTAGTTTAGGCATGTTAATATCAAGAATCAATACATCAGAGCTTCGTTCAGAAAACCATTCAAGAACTTGGCTTCCATCTAAAGAATAACCAACCACTTCTATATCTTCTTCTAGATCTAATACCGCCATCACACCATCAATCAATATTTGATGGTCATCTGCTATATGAACTGTTATTTTATTATCTAAAAGATTCTCCATAAATTATGTCAGTAAAATACTATTAAATCAAACACTAAATTACCACTTATATTGTGTAAAATAAAAAAAGATCAAAATTAAAAACTTTGATCTTTTTTTATTCTATGTATTTCTCGGATTATTCAATTCTCCAAGGTTTCTTTAACTTAACTTGAGCACTTGAAAGCATTTCTTCACCAGAAGCAACATCATAAGATGCTTCAAAATAATGATCGAAACTAATATTCTTTACACCATTAGTATTTAATGATACTGAAACATTTTTTCCCGCGTTTCCGTTTTCTAATAAGAACACTTTAAATTCACCATTAATTACAGATGAAGAAACCGATGTATTGGCATCTACAGTAAATGTTACTGTATTAGCAGTATCATCAATCACTACATATGATTCTAATAATGTTCCGTCAATGTCTTTTAAAATTGTTTTGTTACCTGTATCATTAGCAAAAGATGCTAACAAAAATACAGCGCACACAGCTAGTATAGCTTTTCTCATGATTTAGGGGATTTAGGAGTTATTAATTTGAGCTTTTAGTAAACACTTTTGATTCACTAATTCTACGAATCAAATGTATTAGAATAGGCCCATGCAAAACAATAGCGAAAATGGGGGTTTTTAAAAATCCCTAGAAACCACTAGTTACTACCCATAAACCACTAGTTTTTGCATTCTTATCTATGCAAATAAAAGCAAAATTTGTTAATAACCAACTACTTTTGTTAATAAATATTAGTGGTAAAATAATTATTTACTTAATAATCAGGTATTTAGATACTTGAAGAGTGATCTAAAAAAAAATAATTAAATAATTGCAAAAGCTTAATATTTTATTAACTTAGCAACCGAGAATAGGAAACTCCTATTATAGTAAGGAGAGAAGCTCTATTAAAAATAATATTTTTACTTCTCCCCTTTCTCCCCTTCCTTTCTCCCCTTTTTACTAAGGAGTGTATTATAAATGTTTAGCGACGATTAATACTCCAAAAGTATTGCAAAACAAGACGCCTGTCAATAGAGAGACTGGGTGTTTTTTAAAATCATGGAAAACCATGAGTTTTGCAACAATTTTAAGACCTTGATTTATCAAGGTCTTTTTTTTAAAAAACTCTTTTCAAAAACTACATCTTGGCAGCTATAGCCATAAAAAAAGCTGCCCTAAATGAGCAGCTTTTCACACAAATATAACTAAGATGTTAGAACTATCGCAATCTATCTACAGATTTTACGAGATTTTCATCTTTATATATTGCTCTGTTTGCTAAAACTAACAAAAGAACTACTATAAAAGGAATGAACACCCCAATACCCTTCTCAGAAATTTTAGTTTCTCCAGATAACATTAGTAAATAGTATATCAATACTCCTAATAAAATAAGATTGATCAAAATATTTAATCTGTTTAACACAAACTGCAACTGTCTTTTATTAAATAAAAAAATCGTTATTAGTGAAAGCACAGAAGAACCAATAAAAAAAATAGGAATCATTTTTAACAACATATTTTCTGATGAAAATAAATTAAAAGCATACGTTGTTTGTTCATTTTCTATCCATAATGAGAATACAAATATCAATCCGCCAGCAGCAACTGCAGCAACCATTAAATATAAGGTTTGTATTCTTTGAATCATTATTTTTTCTTTTACCGCGACAAAAATACATTAATCTTTTTAACAGATACAGTTTATATATTAAAATAAATTTGTATAATTGCATCATATTGTAAGTAAGACTTCTATACAATATATCTAAAGACAACTCAAATCAATTAATTTATTCAATCCTATAAAATCAAAAGGATAACTCTTATTTAATTAATCTCATTAATATTTCGAATGTTTGAAATCGAAGCACTAAAAGAAAAAAAGCTTCCTGAGTTACAGGAAATTGCTGAAAAAATTGGCGTACCAAAGTTTCGTCAACTAAAAAAATTAGATCTAGTCTATCAAATTCTAGATGTACAAGCTACGAAACCCGTAGTTAGAGAGGACAAACCTCGTCCTAAACCTAGACCGCAACGTAAGCGAATAGGAAAACCTCAACCAACTGATACTGCTCCACAAAAGCAAGAAGAAAAGCAAGAAGAACAAAAAGCAGTTGTTACTGAAAACAAACCTGTTGCAAGCAAACCTATCGTTGAAAACGAGGTTAAAAGCGAAGCTCCTAAGCAGCAAGCTAATCATAAAAAAGAAGAGCAAAAAGCTACTAGTGAGCAAAAACCTAGACCAAAAAGAGAACAATCTTCGCACCCTCAAAAAAGAGATAACAGTAGAGATCAAAAAGACAAAAGACCTCAACCGCAGCAAAACAAACAAAAAGGAAATAACATCCAACGTTCTGGAAAATATCGTGATCCAGATTTTGAATTTGACGGTATTATAGAAAGTGAAGGTGTTTTAGAAATCATGCAAGACGGTTATGGTTTCTTACGCTCATCTGATTATAACTACTTATCATCACCAGATGATATTTATGTATCTCAGTCTCAAATAAAATTATTCGGTTTAAAAACTGGTGATACCGTAAGAGGTATTGTACGCCCTCCAAAAGAAGGTGAAAAATATTTTCCATTAATTAGAGTCTCTTTAATTAACGGATTAAACCCGAGTATCGTAAGAGATCGTGTTGCTTTTGAGCATTTAACACCGCTGTTTCCGAACGAAAAATTCAACTTAGCCGAAAAAGGTTCTTCTACATCAACAAGAATCATGGATATGTTCTGCCCTATAGGTAAAGGACAGCGTGGTATGATTGTATCGCAACCAAAAACGGGTAAAACGATGTTGCTGAAAGATATCGCAAATGCTATTGCCGCGAATCATCCTGAGGTTTATCAGATCGTCTTATTAATAGATGAAAGACCTGAAGAGGTTACTGATATGCAACGTAATGTAAAAGGTGAAGTTGTTGCTTCTACTTTTGATGAACCTGCCGAAAAACATGTAAGAGTCGCTAATATCGTACTTGAAAAAGCAAAACGTTTAGTTGAATGTGGTCATGATGTTGTGGTGTTACTAGATTCTATTACACGTTTGGCAAGAGCATATAATACGGTAGCTCCAGCCTCTGGTAAAATTTTATCTGGTGGTATTGATGCTAATGCCTTGCATAAACCAAAACGTTTCTTTGGTGCTGCTCGTAAGATAGAAAATGGTGGTTCTTTAACCATAATTGCCACTGCCTTAACGGATACTGGCTCTAAAATGGATGAAGTTATCTTCGAAGAGTTTAAAGGAACTGGTAATATGGAACTTCAGTTAGATAGAAATATCGCTAATAGAAGAATCTACCCTGCTGTTGATTTGGTAAAATCTAGCACTCGTAGAGATGACTTATTATTAGATGCGAAGACCGTACAACGTATGTGGGTTATGCGTAAGTATTTAGCCGACATGAATCCTATTGAAGCTATGGAATTTATTTCAGAAAAAATTAAGTTTTCTAAAGACAATCACGAGTTTTTGATTTCCATGAATGGATAATATTTAAAAGTAAACTAATTCAAATTACTGAAAGTCAAACACTCATAATGTTTGGCTTTCTTTTTTTTTTAAAACTTGCTGATAACCATTAAATATGCGTATCTTTGCAATCCAAAATAAATCAGTCAGTATTATGAACTGAGAGTTTAAAAGCTAAGTTGATTGTTTTGAACACATCGCGGGATAGAGCAGTAGGTAGCTCGTCGGGCTCATAACCCGAAGGTCACTGGTTCGAGTCCAGTTCCCGCTACAATGAAAACCAGTTGCAAATGCAGCTGGTTTTTTCGTTTACCGAAAGCAATGTTTACACCAAACTTGGAGTTACAAAAAAAACAGTTCGTGCGAAGAATGGCAGTTTTTCTCTGCAAAGCTTTCTCCTCCCTTCTGGCGCGACAAGATCAGTAGAACGACTCAATTTTAAATAGCTCTAAATCAAATAATTATAATAAAATAGCTACTTTTTTTTATTAAGGAGTACAGAATAATGAGTTTCTATGTAGAATGATTTTTAACAAAAGCATTTAAACCCCTTGAAAGTTCTGGTCATATAAAATCATTATAGCCCCAAAATAGAAAATAAATTTTATCTTGGTACTTCAATTAACTACCTTATGAATACCGATCTTCAAAAAAAATACTGGAAAGAAAATCTAAAATATCTAGCCATATTACTATCTATATGGTTTTTAGTGTCTTATGTTTTCGGGATCTTACTCGTTGAGCAACTAAATACAATCAAATTTGGCGGCTTTAAACTCGGCTTTTGGTTTGCACAACAAGGTTCAATATATGTGTTTGTTGTTCTCATATTTGTATACATCAGGTTAATGAATAAGCTCGATAAAAAATATAATGTAGACGAATAAGCAATGGATATACAAACTTGGACATGGATTTTAGTCGGACTAACATTCACATTATACATTGGTATTGCTATTTGGTCAAGAGCAAGCACTACAGGAGAATTTTATGTTGCTGGCAAAGGTGTACATCCCATTGCTAACGGATTAGCAACTGCAGCCGATTGGATGTCGGCAGCTTCTTTTATCTCTATGGCTGGCATCATTTCTTTTGGAGGTTATGATGGCTCTGTTTATTTAATGGGATGGACGGGTGGATATGTTTTATTGGCCTTATTGTTAGCACCTTACCTTCGAAAATTTGGAAAGTTTACAGTGCCCGATTTTATAGGAGATCGTTATTATTCTAACGTTGCTCGTGTTGTCGCTGTCTTTTGTGCCTTGATAGTGTCTTTTACGTATGTTGCCGGACAAATGCGCGGTGTAGGATTGGTGTTTTCACGATTTCTAGAAGTAGATATTGATACAGGAGTTATTATTGGGATGTTTATAGTATTATTTTACGCCGTCTTGGGCGGAATGAAAGGCATTACGTATACCCAAGTAGCGCAATACTGTGTCTTGATCTTTGCTTTTATGGTACCCGCTATTTTTATTTCTATTCAAATGACAGGAAACCCAATACCCCAAATTGGATTTGGAAGTACAGGAAATGATGGTGTTTATTTATTAGACAAACTCGATGGATTGCATCGCGAACTAGGTTTTCATGAATACACTTCCGGTAGTAAATCAAAAATAGATGTCTTTTTTATTACGGCTGCTTTAATGGTAGGTACGGCAGGTTTACCTCATGTTATTGTTCGATTTTTCACGGTAAAAAAGGTAAGTGACGCTCGTAAATCAGCTGGCTGGGCATTACTATTCATTGCGGTTCTATATACTACCGCACCTGCAATTGCAGTCTTTGCAAGAACCAATATGATAGAAACTGTGAGTAATCAAAAATATGAAGATTTACCCGATTGGTTTAATAATTGGGAAACGACCGGGTTGATAGCTTTTGAAGATAAAAATAAGGATGGAAGAGTACAATATGTAGCTGATGCTTCTAAAAATGAATTAACTGTTGATCCAGATATCATGGTCTTGGCAAATCCTGAGATTGCGCGATTACCAAATTGGGTGATAGCACTTGTAGCGGCTGGAGGTTTAGCAGCAGCATTGTCTACAGCAGCAGGATTATTATTAGTAATCTCTTCTTCTATTTCTCATGATATTATTAAGAAAATAGTAAACCCAAAAATTTCTGATAATGGCGAGTTAATTGCTGCACGTTTATCTGCTGTTGTTGCAGTAATTATTGCTGGTTGGTTTGGAATCAATCCCCCCGATTTTGTCGCCGCAACCGTCGCATTAGCTTTCGGGCTAGCCGCAGCGTCCTTTTTTCCTGCTATTGTATTGGGAATTTTCTACAAACGAATGAATAAAGAAGGTGCCATTGCAGGTATGGTAGTTGGTATCTTACTCATGCTTTATTATATGATGAAATTTAAATTTAATTGGTTTGGTGGTGGTACAAAAGAAGATTGGTGGTTCGGTATTTCTCCAGAAGGTTTTGGTACTGTCGCAATGATTGTTAATTTTATAGTGTCATTAATAATTTCATCATTCACACCAGAGCCGCCAAAAGAAGTTCAGGAAATAGTAGATACTATTAGAATTCCTAATAATGTCGGAAAAGCGACACACTAAAATTTAAGACATGAGTAATTATCATATAAAACATTTAGAAGAATACTATCAGGTTTATCGAAAATCAGTAAGAAACCCTGAAGTTTTTTGGGAAGAAATTGCCGAAGAACATTTTATGTGGCGTAAAAAATGGAACAATGTTTTGACTTGGGATTTTACAAAACCAGAAGTAAAATGGTTCGAAGGAGCACAATTAAACATCACTGAAAACTGTATTGATAGACATTTAATAACAAGAGGTAATAAAACAGCTATCCTTTTTGAACCTAACGATCCAAAAGAAGCTGCGGAGCATATTACTTATAATCAACTACATAAACGTGTTAATCAGTTTGCAAACGCTTTAAAAGAGCAAGGCATTACAAAAGGTGATCGTGTTTGTATTTATTTGCCAATGATTCCAGAATTGGCAATTTCGGTATTAGCATGTGCCAGAATAGGTGCCATACACTCTGTTGTATTTGCTGGATTTTCCGCGACAGCGTTAGCAACGAGAATTAATGATAGTGATTGCAAAATAGTCATTACTAGTGACGGCTCTTATCGTGGTGCCAAAACTATAGACCTCAAAAGTATTGTTGATGAAGGACTTGAGAATTGTGCTGGTGTAAAAACCGTGTTGGTTGCAAAACGTATTAATACAGAGATTCATATGAAAGAAGATCGTGATAAATGGCTACAGCCTTTATTGGATAATGCTTCCGAAGAATGTGAGCCTGAAATTATGAATGCCGAAGATCCATTATTTATTTTGTATACCTCAGGTTCAACAGGAAAACCGAAAGGAATGGTACATACAACGGCCGGTTATATGGTATATACTGCTTACACTTTTAAAAATGTATTCCAGTATAAAGAAGATGATGTCTATTGGTGTACTGCTGATATTGGCTGGATAACCGGACATAGTTATATTGTATATGGTCCTTTAGCAAATGGAGCTACAACAGTGATGTCAGAAGGGGTACCAAATTATCCAGATTGGGGACGTTTTTGGGAAATAGTAGAAAAACATAAAGTAACTCAATTTTATACAGCACCAACTGCAATTCGAGCATTAGCTAAAGAAAAATTAGATTTCGTAGAAAAATATGATCTATCATCTTTAAAGGTTCTTGGTACTGTTGGTGAGCCTATTAATGAAGAAGCATGGCACTGGTATAATGATAATATTGGTAAAAAGAAAAGTCCAATTGTCGATACTTGGTGGCAAACTGAGACCGGAGGCATTATGATCACACCTATCCCTTTTGCTACGCCCACAAAACCGACATATGCCACCTTGCCGTTCCCTGGAATTCAGCCAGTATTAATGGATGAAAAAGGCAAAGAAATAACAGGAAATCAAGTTGACGGTCGTTTATGTATTAAATTCCCTTGGCCCTCAATGGCACGAACAATTTGGGGTAATCACCAACGCTATAAAGACACGTATTTTTCAGCTTTCAATAATATGTATTTTACAGGTGATGGCGCTTTACGCGATGAAGTAGGTTATTATAGAATTACCGGTCGTGTTGATGATGTGATTATAGTTTCTGGTCATAATTTAGGAACTGCTCCTATTGAAGATGCAATTAATGAACATCCTGCTGTAGCTGAATCGGCTATTGTAGGGTTTCCTCATGACATCAAAGGAAATGCTTTATACGGATATGTTATCTTAAAAGAAACTGGCGAATCTCGTGATCAGGACAATCTTCGAAAAGAAATTAATCAAATAATTACGGAGCATATAGGACCCATAGCAAAATTGGATAAGATTCAATTTACTAATGATTTACCTAAAACACGTAGTGGAAAAATCATGCGACGTATTTTACGAAAAATTGCGCATAAAGACACAAGTAATTTGGGAGATACCTCAACATTATTAAACCCAGATGTGGTTCAAGAAATAATGGATAATGTATTGTAATTAATAGCTGATATATTTATATAAAAAGGCGTTCAGAGATGAGCGCTTTTTTATATAAAGAAAGCCTGTATTTAAAATGTAACTTTTGACCCTTATTTCATTTTTAAAATAATTCTTTTTGAAATGTTTTAAGGCTTATTCCTAATTCAAATTCGTACCCAATAGTAAACAGTGCATATTCAATAGCACTCAAGGTAGCGATTAGATCTTTTTCAGAGACTGATCCCATATGCCCTACTCTAAAATACGTAGTTTTTATTGTTGCCAGCAAACCACCAGCGATTAGCACATCATAATCGGCCATTTTACTAATAAATTCAGCTGCATTTACTTTATCAGGATAATATATTGCTGTCAAAGTATTTGCTGCTATTGCACTTTTTATTGGTAATAATTTTAAACCAAGCGATGCAATAGCCAATCGAAATGCTGATGCTAATTTTTGATGTCTTTTTACCCTGTTTTGAACACCTTCTTTATTAATAATTGTCAGACTCGTTTCTAAAGCCGTAATCAAATTAACAGGGGGTGTTCCAAAATAGGAAGGACGTCTCTCCTCATATGCTTTCATAATAGGCAACCAATTTTCCCAATCGGCGTAATAATTTGGTACTGGTGATTTTCTATTTTCCCAAACATTCATAGCTTTTTGCGAAGCGACAAGTAAGGCCAGTCCGGGAGGAACGCCTATAGCTTTTTGTGAAGCCGTAAGTACTACATCTATTCCCCAATCGTCTTGCTTAATCTCTTCTCCTGCAACCGAGCATACCCCATCCAATACACTTAACACATTATATTTCTTTGCCAATTGGGCAATAGGTTTAGGGTCAACTAATACGCCTGTTGATGTGTCAACATGTGTCATAGTTATTACTTTATAAGGTTTATTTTTAAGTTCCTGTTCAATAGTATCAATATCAACGACATCTCCAACAGGCGCTTTTAAGATGGTAGTTTTTGCGCCATAACGGTCAAAAATATTCTTAAAGCGTTCTCCAAAATAACCGAAATTATTAAAACAGCATCTCCTTGTTCCACAAGATTTGCTGCAGCCATATCCATTGCCAAAGTACCACTTCCTGAAACTATGAATGGCTGACCTTTAGGTGCCATCCATACCTGTTTCATCATATCTAAACAATTACCAAAAATTTCAATAAAATTTGATGCTACATGGCTCGTAGTTTGCATACCCATTGCCCGTAGTACTTCTGGTTCGAATTCAATTGGACCAGGAATCATTAATAATTTTCTATGTTTCATTTTCTTCTTTTATGGATTAAAAAAACCTTCTATAAAAGTTTCTTTTCACTTAATAATAGTCCGTCTTCATCAGTATATATAAATTGACCAGGATTGAAGGTAATACCAGCAAATTTAACGGATATATTTTGTTCTCCAATATTTCTTTTGATACTTTTAACTGGGCAAGTATTAAGAGCTTTGATGCCAACAGCCATTTTATTAATTTGATGGCTATCTCTTATACATCCATTTACAATAATACCTTCCCAATTATTTTGAATTACTAGTTTTGCCAATTGATCTCCAACTAATGCACAACGTAAAGATCCTTCGCCATCTACTATAAGTACTTTTCCTTTTCCTTCAGTTTCTAATTGTTTTCTCACTAAAGAATTATCTTCAAATAATTTAAGTGTAACAATTTCTCCATAAAAAGTGATTTTTTGTCCGAAAGAACGAAAAATAGGTTCCGAGCAAAGTAGAAGTTCTGGATGCTCATCCCAAAGATCTGCTGTTGTAAACATATTTATAAATACTATTTATAGAGGATATTTTAAATGATGCTAATACAAAAGGCAACACGCATAGGTGTTGCCTTTATCAATACATAGAATACATATTATTTATCTAGAACAAGTTCTCGCTTTGAAACATTTTTTTTGATTTCAAACTGATTACTTGTATTCTTCCCACCTCCAGCTTTTATAGCTTTGTCTCCAGCAAAGAAGGTTTTATGATCGTCTCCTAAATCTGAACCAGCCATGCGTTGATGTTTAACACAAGATACGCCTTTACGTATTTCTTGACGTTGAACCGAGTCAACATAAGCTAACATTGCCCGGTCACCAAAATAACCTTCAACAAGATCGTTCATATGCAATGCTGTTGTATGGTATGTTGGCAAAGTAATTAAGTGATGGAATACACCTGCATGTTGAGCAGCATCTACTTGAAATGTTCTAATCATTTCATCTGCACGGATTGCTAACGCTGTGCCATCATATTTAACATCCATTAGTTCTTCTCTATTATAAGCATATACATCTTCTCCTGCCTCTATCATGGCATCGTATGCTTGTTTACGGAAGTTAATTGTCCAGTTAAATGATGGAGAATTATTATACACTAATTTAGCATTAGGTACTTGCTCTTTAACGCGGTTTACCATATGTGCAATTTGTGCTACATTTGGTGTTGGAGTCTCAATCCAAAGCAAATCTGCTCCGTTTTGTAGACTAGTAACACAGTCTAAAACTACCCTATCAATATTAGAGCCTTCTTTAAACTTATACAGGCCATTAGGCATACGTAAAGGGCGTACTAATTTGCCATTGCGTTTAAATAGCACGTCATTTTCTTTTACATCTTTCATAGAAACTTCTTCGGCATCAACAAAATCCATATACTTAGATGCTAAATCTCCTTCTTCTAGAGATACAGGAAGTTTTTGAGTTAACCCTGCTCCTTCAGAATCTGTACGGGCAACAATTATACCTTCTTCAATTCCTAGTTCTAAAAATGCATAACGTAATGCATTTAACTTTGCAATAAAATCTTCATGCGGAACTGTTACTTTACCATCTTGATGGCCACATTGCTTAGCATCGGACACTTGATTTTCTATTTGAAGCGCACAAGCACCAGCTTCAATCATTTTTTTTGCTAGTAAATAGGTGGCCTCTTCATTGCCAAAACCTGCATCAATATCAGCAATGATAGGAACGACATGCGTTTCAAAATTATCGATTTCAGCTTGTACATCTTCTCCAGCATCTAAACGACGGAAAAGGTCATTTAATTCTACAGCATCAGCTTGGCGTAAGAACGTGTATATTTCTTCAATCAACTTTGGCACAGCAGTTTTTTCATGCATAGATTGATCTGGTAAAGGGCCTAATTCAGAACGTAGTGCTGCTACCATCCATCCAGAAAGGTATAAGTATTTTTTGTTTGTAGTACCATGATGCTTTTTAACGGCAATCATTTTTTGCTGTGCTACAAAACCATGCCAGCAACCTAATGATTGGGTGTAATTCATAGGATTAGCATCATACTCAGCCATGTCTTTACGTACTATGGCTGCTGTGTATTTCGCTATATCTAGCCCTGTTTTAAATCTGTTTTGTATTGCAATACGTGCTGCGTTCTCTGAGCTTATACCAGCCCAGTTATTTCCGTGTTTAGCTTTTAAGTTTCGTATGGCTTCTAAAGCTGTATTATATTGTCTCATATTCGTAAGATTTAAAGATTAATATGGTTGTATGGTTTTGAACTTAACATTGTAGGTTTTTGTTGGACGATGTATTCTACCGTGTTATTGATTGCCCAATCTGTAATTAATTCTTGAACTTTTTCTTGATTTTTCATAAATTTGATAATTGGTATTAATTTATTAATAATTGAATCCCGTAATAGAATGTTGCCGCATTCGCGGGATTTTTTGATTTTATAAATATTGATATGCAGATATCGTTAAAAACTCTTCAAAATCTTTTGACAATACTAATTTTTCAAAAAGCTCAATTGCCAGCTTAAATTTTGTGTGGTGCAAATTCTTTTCACCAACTTGATGAATGATTTTTTTCACCTCCTCTTCAAAAATTTCTTCATAGAGTTCAATATTAAATCGCTTACCATTTTCTAATATGACTTCATTTTTCAACCATTGCCAGAGTTGTGTTCTGGAGATCTCGGCCGTAGCGGCATCTTCCATTAAATTGTATAGTGCAACAGCACCATTACCTCTCAACCATGATTCCAAATACAAAATACCTACATTCATATTTTTCCGTATACCAACTTCTGTAACCGTTCCTTTTGGAATTTCAACTAAATCTTGCTCTGTAATATTGAGCTTAGTTCGTTCAATTTGTATTTGGTTGGGAGTGGGCATATGCTCATTAAAAACCTGCATAGCAACAGCTACCAAATCAGGATGTGCAACCCAAGTTCCATCATGACCATTATTAACTTCTCGCATTTTATCCAAGCGCACTTTTTCTAATGCCACAGCATTTGCTTCAGGACTATTTTTAATAGGAATTTGTGCAGCCATTCCACCCATAGCGTGAATTCCGCGTTTATGACAACGCTCAACTACCAAGTTTGAATAAGCCGCCATAAAAGGACTTTCCATTGTTACTTGATCTCTATTTGGAACAACAAAATTAGGGTGGTTTCTAAACTTTTTAATGTAGGAGAAAATATAATCCCAACGACCACAATTCAGGCCAACAATATGCTCTTTTAAATAATATATAATTTCATCTAATTGAAAACTAGCTGTAATTGTTTCCACCAAAACAGTTGCTTTAAATGTACCTCTTGGCACTTCTAAATAATCTTGTGCAAATTCAAAAACTTTATTCCACCAATCCGCTTCTAAATAGTGTTCTAACTTGGGTAAATAAAAGTAAGGTGCAGTGTTGTTTGCCATCAAGGTTTTTGTATTATGAAATACGTACAACCCAAAGTCTACTAAACTTCCTGAAACTTCCTCGCCATTTATTATAAGATGTCGCTCATTAAGATGTAATCCTCTAGGACGAACTAATAATACAGCAGTTTCATCATTTAAAGTATAGGATTTTTCACGTTTAGTATCATAAAATGAAATTGTTTTTTTATTTGCATCTATTAGATTGTGTTGTCCTTCAATAGTATTACTCCATGTTGGAGAATTACTATCTTCAAAATCGGCCATAAATGTTTTAGCCCCAGAATTGAGTGCATTGATAACCATTTTTCTATCCACAGGTCCCGTAATCTCTACACGCCTATCTAACAAATCTTGAGGAATACTATTGGCAATCCAATCTCCATTTCGGATATTCATAGTTTCTCTGGGAAACTCAGGAAACTTTCCTTTATCAAACTGACTTTGTTGCTGTATCCTTCTCTCTAAGAGTTGTAATCTGGCAGTATCAAACTTTTCATGAAGGGCAGCTAAAAATGCCAATGCCTCGTCAGTTAGAATCTCTCGATACTGATCTTTTACATCGTTAGCGAACTGAACTTTTGGTTTTGTAATTGTTTCTTGTACCATGACTAAATAATTTTGATTTGACAATATTAGAAAAAAGTTTTTGAATAAACAAGCGAACGTTCGCTAATTTTATATTTTCCACAAAATTTATCATATTCGCAAAATATCGTATCTTTGATTTTGAAATATGGAAGAAGAATACATAAAATTAATTTTTGGGCTGAAACTCAAGCAAATACGTACAGATAAAAAGCTATCTCTTTTTGGACTATCTAAACTCTCCGGCTTATCAAAATCTTATTTAAATGAAATTGAAAAAGGAAAAAAATATCCTAAAACGGATAAAATAGCCCTTCTTTCCGATAAATTAGATGTGCCATACGACCATTTTGTCTCCTTAAAACTGGACAAAAATTTGGCACCCATTGGTGAAATACTACAATCAAAAATCTTAAAGGAAATACCTTTAGAGCTTTTTGGAATTCAGGAAAGTAATCTAATAGATATTGTCGCGAATGCTCCTGCTAAAGTCAATGCATTTATTACAACCATTATTGAAATAGCCAAAAATTATAGCTTTAGTAAAGAAAGTTTTTATTTAGCTTCCGTTAGGTCCTTTCAAGAAGCAAACAATAATTATTTCGACGATTTAGAACGAAAAGTTATCGCCTTTTCGGAAGCGTATCAAATAGACCTTTCTAAACCTATTAACTCTAAAGAACTTGAAGAGGTTCTAATTGATGAATATGGTTATACAATAAACAATAAAGATTTAGAAAAACAAAAAGAACTCTATAATTTGCGTTCTGTTTTTATCCCGAAAACAAAGACCTTATTACTAGCAAATCATATTGACGATGCACAGCGAGCTTTTATTTATGCAAAAGAAATAGCCTATAATTATTTAACCATTGACGATCGTTTATACACCTTTTCATGGATTAAATTTGAAAATTTTGATCAGGTATTGAACAATTTTTACGCTTCTTATTTTGCTGGTGCGCTACTATTACCTAGAGCATCTATAACTAAACAATTAAAAGTCTTATTTGACAAAAAAACAATCAATAAAGAATTATTTACAAAAACTATTGAGGGATATAATGCATCTCCAGACTCTTTTTACCATCGCTTGACAAATATATTACCAAAGGATTTCAATATTCAAAATTTGTTCTATTTACGATTTACTCATAAAGTAGGAATTGATCAATTTCACCTAAATAAAGAATTACATTTAACTCACCAACATTCTCCTCATGGCAATGAAACAAATGAAAAATATTGCAGACGCTGGATTTCACTAAAAATATTGCAAAATATTAGTAAGAGTAGTAAAAAACATCTTTTCGATTTGCAGATCTCTCATTACCCGGAGGATGATAAATCTTATTTAATATTTTCATCGGCCACTAAAGATCCTTTCAAGGAAAAACAATATCGAAGTGTTAGTGTTGGTCTATTAATCAACAAACAATTAAAAGGGAAAATAAACTTTTTAAATGACCCAAAAATAAAAACATTTGATGTTGGGGTTACATGTGAGCGATGCGCTATTAAAAATTGCAAGGAACGCTTGGTTACACCAATAATTTTAGAGGAAGAAGCCAAAAATGCCAAAATTGAATCATTAGTTAATGATCTATTTAAAACATTTAGCTAAATTTTAAGGCGAGAATTTGATTATGTATTCGATATTTTAAAAACTTAATTTTATTTAGAATTATTTCTTCTCTAGTAGCACAACATCAAACTCTGAGTTTATAATTACTGTTCCGTTTGTCACTTTTGTAGAGTTTCCTGAATATACATCTTGTAGCTCATCGCCATCATTAAACAATGAAGAAACATCTAACGTCTTCTTTCCTATCTCCAAATCTAAACCAATTAAAACAGTATCTGTATAATCATCTTTTACAAATCTACGTGCGAACACGTATGGAGTTTCAGAAATCATAGTATGCCTCCCCGCTCCTACTGCTGGGTGATTTGCTCTAAATTGCCCTAGTTTTTGCCAGTGAGTAAGTACCCTTTGAGTAGCACTATCTTTTTCAATAGCTACCCAATTCATCATTGAACGTAGTGTAGCATCGCCTTGCGTTCCTTCAACAACCAAAGAACGTGCTGATTCGTCACCATAATAAACCTGTGAAGCTCCAGGCGACAGTAATAAAAAATTAGCTGTAGTGTATGTTTTTTCTCTTTTCGGATCAAATGGTTGCCCGTCATCATGCGAACTTAAATAATTAAGGGTACTAAACCCTTTTAAATCAGTATTCAAAATGGAATCGTACTTCGTAAAAACAGCATCCATAGGTAATTGCTTGGCGTTCCATTTTAGGTCAAAATTAATCAAACTATGAAAAGCTTTATCAAAATAATCTACCTTCTTATTTCCAAAATCGTACAAACGCCCAGTACTAATTCCGTAGTTGTACACTTCGCCAACCAAATAAAAATGACTATCATCTAATACCTCATTCGGATTTTTCTTCTTCCATTCCGCGAAAGCGAAATCACATTCAACCTTAAATTCTTGCCATACATTTTCTTCGGTATGTTTAACTGTATCGACGCGATAACCATCGATACCGAACTCAGTAATATAATCTGTGAGCCATTTCATAATATAAAAACGCGGTGCTCTAGGATAACCTGTTCGTTCGAAAAAAGTATTCAATTCAGCAACTTCTTGCTCATAACGCCCTTCTGTTTTCCATTTTTCAACCAATCGAGGTGGTAATTCTACAGCTTCATTGCTCTCTGTCTTAATATCTGGTAAATTTTCTACCAAAGTACAGTTCACAGTATTTTCATACGTATCGTAAGTGCATATAGGCCCTGTTCTTACCCATTCAACTGGCCACACAGGGTCTGTTTCTGTTACAGGTCCTGTGTGATTAATGACAGCGTCTAATACTATTCTAATTCCGTTTTTATGCGCTGTCTCCACCAATTCTTTCAGATCGACTTTAGTACCAAAATTAGGGTCTAAATTTGTCCAATCACTTGTCCAGTAACCATGAAAACCATAGGTTATACCAGTTCCTTCATCGGTACCTCCATGAATTTGTTCTACAATTGGTGTCATCCAAATAGCGTTAATCCCCAAATCGGCAAAATAACCTTCATTGATTTTCTGGGTAATTCCTTTGATATCTCCCCCTTTAAATCCACGCAACTTTGCTGTTTCTTTAGTTCTATCAAAGTTTATATCGTTAGAAGTATCTCCGTTATTAAAACGATCGGTTAACAAAAAATAAAGATTTGCACCGTTCCAAACAAATGGCACATTCTTTACTTCTTTCACTATGCGATTTTCACTTTTTTTAGCACATCCAATCATAAAAAATAGGCTGATAGCCAAAACTATTAACTTGTTCATAATATTCCGTTTAGTTTATTCAATTTTGAGGATAAAAGACTCTAATGGTTTAACATCTATTCTAACTGTTGCTTGACTATTGCTAACTTTTAGAGTCGAACTATAAGTTTTGTATAATTGATCTTCTACTTGATATTCTCCATCTTTTAAATTCCATTTTTCAATGATATCTTGAGGTAATCTAAGTTCAAATCCAAATGTATTATCTGCATTGAAATTTGAAATAACTATTAACTTTTCATCGTCACTCCAACGAACATATGACAGTACTTTATCGTTATACCATTCTGTATTATCTCTGTTATGTGCGTGAATATCTTGGTAATTTCCAGCCAACGCAGAACTGTTAATTGTAAAATTCAATAATCGCTTATAGAAATCGCGAAGTGCTTTTTCATCATCTGTAGATTTTCCGCCATCAAATTTTTTATCATTTATCCATCGTTGAAAAGTTGGGACACCAACATAATCAAAAATTGACGTTCTCGAAGGACTCCCAAATCCTGCTTCCTCTTCTCCAGCTTCACCTACTTCTTGAGCAAAATATAATAAAGTTGGCGATGTGCTAATTGTTGCAGAAACTACCATAGCAGGCTTTCCTTTTTCTGCACTTCCTGCAAAATCTGGACTAGATATACGTTGCTCATCATGATTTTCTAAAAAATGTAGCATATGATGTTCTATATCTGCTAAATCGTTTTGAATTGGTGGAATATTATCTGTACTTCCATGACCTTGCATCACGTGTTTTATAGTATCGTACAACTGAACTTTGTCATACAAATAATCCATTTTTCCTTTTTTGATGTAATCTCTATACAAATGTGGCTGATAGACCTCTGCTAAGATAAATGCTGTTGGGTTTTTCATTTTTATGGAAGAGTTTAGATAACTCCAAAACTCAACGGGTACCATTTCTGCCATATCAAATCGAAAACCATCAACTCCTTTCGCTAACCAATACACCGCAATATCTCTAAATTTCATCCATGAATCTGGCACCGTTTTATCTTGCCAAAATTCATAATGCTTTTTATAATCTTCATTATCGAAACCTTCGGGCAATTCATCAAATTCTTTTGCACCATCGGGTGTTACACCATAATTTATTTTTACCGTTTCATACCAATCATTCATACTTGGTTTTGACAAACGTGACCCATTACCTGTCCATTTAGCAGGAATTTCTTCAAATTTACCATCCGCAGCAGCGTGATTCTCTCCGCCAAGAGGTAAATAGCCATTTTTCCATTCAGGTGCTTTAAACGACTCACCTGGATTGTAATAAAAATTATTATTCACATTATAAATAACTGATGTATCATCATTGGCACCAAAATCTACAACGCCAGTAGGGTTGGTTTTACCCTCATAATTTCGCGCCACATGATTCGGTACAATATCAATCAATAATTTTAAACCAGCTTTGTGTGTGCGCTTAATTAAAGCCTCAAACTCTTCTAAACGCCTTGAAGGGTCTATAGCCAAATCAGGATTTACATTATAATAATCTTTTACAGCATATGGGGATCCAGCTCTACCTTTTACAATATCTGGGTCATCATTTGAAATACCGTATTCAGAATAATCAGTAATTACATCATGATGCGGCACCCCAGTATACCAAATATAGGTGACACCTAAATCTTTAATCTCTTTGAGAGCTTTCTCGGTAAAATCATCAAACTTTCCTACACCATTTTCTTCTAAAGTACCCCATGGCTTATTGTTGGTATTTGTATTCCCGAACAATCGTGTAAAAACTTGATACACTACTTCTTTATGTTTCTTTTGATCTAATTTCATTTCTTTATGTAATTCTTCTTCATGTTTTACCTCTTTGCAACTTGCTAACATTAAAAATATAGATATCGCTATTAGTCGTATGCCTTTTGATAAACTCACTGTAGTTATATTATTTTTTTAGTAAAAAGATGAGTGGAATATCAAACCGCATATTCCATGAGCTTTCAGAGTGATCGGCACCCTCAAACTCTAAATTCATATATTCTTTCGAAGTATAACCTTTAACGGAAAATATTTTATCGACATCTTCTAAATATTTTGGGTAAAAAGCATCTAACGTTTCTGTACCATAATCGAAATAGAATTTATGATTTTTAGGACTTGGCAGATGTGCCTCCATATAGTCAAAAATTGACTTTGAAATCGAATTCTTCTTCTTAGTAGGATTCATGCCTGGCCAATGTGTAGAAATACAAGCCGCGCCACTAAAAACTGTAGGGTACTCACACATTGCATACATTGATATGAGTCCGCCCATACTAGAACCTGCTATAAAAGTATTTTGCTGAGTTGGTAAAGTAGCATAGGTACTATCTATAAATGGCTTTAATTCTTGCGTTATAAATTTTAAATATTCATCTCCTTTAAAATGATCAAAAGTGATATTTAAATCTTGTTTTTTACCATCTTCTAACAATGAATCTTTTACCTTTTCGGAAAGATATTCGAATGCTTTTTCTGGATAATAATCTAGAAATCTAATCTTTGGAATATTGTGAACACCCACAACAATTAAATCATGTATACTATCAATTTTCATTAAATCAGAAACCCATTCATCTACCTTCCACTCTTGATTATTCCAAGTGGTATTGGCATCAAATAAATTTTGACCATCATGCATGTACAATACACTATACTTTTTTCGATTTGTATATCCTTCAGGCAACCAAATATCTACTGATCTAGGTACAATATATTGAGATGGAAAACTATCGATACGCTCTAATTCACCACTTGCCAACAGTACATTAGTAAGTGCTCTAGGTTTTATAGTACTTTCGAAAGTTGCTTGACTCTCTTTTTCTTGCTCTTTACAGGAAACAAAAAATAGTAATGTAATTGCTATTAATACTATTTTTTTTATCATAATATTATCTATTATACTTCAACCAACGTATTTGGTAAAATTTTTACCTTAGAACCATTCACAATAATATCTAGATCATTTGTACCGTCTACTATAAAAGTAGTTTCCTGCTGACTAACACTCACCTTTAATAACTGGTTTCTAAAATTAATTTTAAAAGAATATCCTTTCCATTGTTTTGGAATTCTTGGCTCAAATGATAATACGTCCTTTTTAACACGCATTCCTCCAAATCCTTCAACAATACTCATCCAAGTTCCTGCCATCGATGTGATGTGCAAACCCTCTTCTACTTCATGATTATAATCATCTAAATCTAAGCGAGATGTACGTAAATAAAATTCATACGCCTGTTCCATTTGACCAAGTTTAGCAGCTTGAATACTATGCACACAAGGAGACAAAGAACTTTCGTGAACCGTAAAAGGCTCATAAAAATCAAAGTGCTTCTTTAATTGGTCTTTACTGAATTGGTCTTCGAAAAAATAAAACCCCTGTAAAACATCAGCTTGCTTAATATATGGTGAACGTAAAATACGATCCCATGACCATTTTTGATTTATTGGACGTTGAGATGTATCTAAATCGGCGACCGAAATTAATTCTTTATCTAAAAAACCATCTTGTTGCAAATAGACTTGATGCTCTTCCGAAAAAGGAAAATACATATCATCAGCCACTCTAAGCCAATTATACGTTTCTTCTCCTTTTAAGTTAGTTTTAGCTATAATTCGATTAAAATCATCTATATAATCATGCTTTACTTTATTTATAGTATCAACAGCATATTCTAAACACCATTTTGCCAAATAATTAGTATAAAAATTATTATTCACATTATTTTCGTACTCATTTGGTCCGGTAACACCTAAAATTACGTACTTATTTCTGGCCGTTGACAATGTAGCTCTTTGATACCAGAAACGTGCGATACTTATCAATACTTCCAACCCCATTACCGGGATATAAGTAAAGTCACCTGTATAACGATGGAAATTATAAATTGCAAATGCAATAGCCCCATTTCTATGAATTTCTTCGAATGTGATTTCCCATTCATTATGACACTCTTCTCCATTCATTGTCACCATAGGATATAAGGCCGCACCATTGGTAAATCCTAATTTTTCAGCATTTTCAATCGCTTTATCTAAATGGTTGTAACGATACTCTAATAAATTACGTGCTACTTGCTGATCTTTGGTCGCCATATAGAATGGAATACAATATGCCTCCGTATCCCAATATGTACTTCCGCCATATTTCTCACCAGTAAATCCTTTGGGCCCAATATTTAATCTTGCATCTTTTCCTAAATAAGTTTGATTTAACTGAAAAATATTAAACCGGATACCTTGTTGAGCTTTTACATCACCATCAATAGTAATATCAGCCATATCCCAAATTTTTAACCATGCACTTTTTTGCTGCTTTAATAAATTATTAAAACCTGCTTTTTTAGAAGCTTCAAGATTATTTTTTGCTGCAGCTATTAAGCCCTTTTTATCATAATTTCTATCCACAACATAACCACCGAACTTATTTATAGTAAAGGTATCATTCTGTTTTATACTTGATGAATATGAGAAACTAATGTATGTTTCGTTCTCGATAACTTCGTGCTGCAAATCAACTTCCTTATCATTCACAAAAAATTGAGATTGCATAAAAGTGCAAGTGTGGAAATCTGTCTTCATTGTTTTGGCTTCAATAAAAGCCTGATGTCCTTCATACTTAACATTCGTAGTATCCCAAAACTTGTCATCCCAATTCGTATCTTCATTGGTAATTCCACTATCTATATAAGGTTGAAATATAATTGTGGCTTCTATATTTAAGGGAGTTATTGCATATTGAATTGCTCCTAACTTATCAAAATCTAAACTTAAAAAACGTTTTGCTTCTACTTTAACTTGTGTACCATTTTTAAGTGTTGCTATAAAACTTCTAGAGAGCCAACCTTCTTTCATATTGAGTTCTCTACGGAAATTCACAACCTCTTTACATTTAAAAAGATCTAAATTTTCATCGTTTATTAGTACGTTTATACCAATCCAACTTGGTGCATTTAATACTTTTGCAAAATATTCTGGGTAACCGTTCTTCCACCAACCAACTTTTGTTTTGTCTGGATAATAAACACCGGCAATATAACTGCCTTGAAATGTGGGGCCAGAATAGTGTTCTTCAAAATTTGCACGTTGCCCCATAGCACCATTACCGATACTAAAAAGGCTTTCGGAAGATTTTACGCGATTAACATCAAATCCTTCTTCAATAATTGACCACTCGTTTGGTTGAATATAGTCTTGATTCATTTTTTACTGCTATCATTCTTCACTTAGAAATGACTTTATTTTTTATTAATTAATTCTTCTAAAAACTCAGTCGATATTTCTGTAAACTCATTAAAAATATAAGTTGCTTCATGTAAAATATCTTTATCACCTATACCAATTGATATCATATTAGCGGTATTTGCCGCCTGTACTCCAGCAACCGAATCTTCAAAAACAACACATTGATTAGCCTCGACATTTAATGATTTTGCCGCATTTAAAAATACTTCGGGATCAGGCTTTGCTTTTGATACATCGTTACCATCTACTATAGCATCAAATTTATTAATTAAATCTACCTTTTCCAATATGATTCTGGCATTTTTACTCGCTGAACCAAGTGAAATTGGCTGCTTTTGATGAATTAAGTAATCTAAAACTTTTGGTACATCTGGTAAAATCTCACTTTTATTCATTTGATCTATATAACTTAAATAGTCATCATTTTTTTTAACCATTAAGTCGGCAAATTCTTCTTTCGAGATACTTTTATTTCCCCATGCTAAAATTTTCTCTAAAGATTTAACTCTACTCACCCCCTTTAATTGTTCATTTTGAGTTTCCGTAAAGTCTATCCCTATACTATTGGCTAATTTCCGCCAAGCTAAAAAATGGTATTTAGCAGTATCAACTATGACTCCATCTAAATCAAATATAAATCCTTTTTTACTCATTAATTTGTTATTTTTTGTACACTACTTTTAGAATAGAAAATAACACCAAAAGCATTGAAATCTTTTTTCGACCTTATGACTCAAAGCTTTTGATACTATTGAATTGAAAGTTCGAAATTCTTTCGTGATTCTTTTACGGCTATTTTAGAT
>RCNE010000707.1_pt1 | contig 29276 bp, 25 predicted proteins | sample 2041361 | NCBI WGS metagenome assembly RCNE01 (sample SAMN09708229, study PRJNA481090) | Marine sediment metagenome, whole genome shotgun sequencing project. | reverse complement strand
GCGACCGGACTCGGCAACATCGCGATCTTGTTCGGATCATCGACTGGTCGAGACGGCATCGGTGGCGTAAGCGTGTTGGCTTCTGCCGGATTTGATGACTCCGAGGACGACAGCGCGAAACGACCCAGCGTCCAGGTGGGAGACCCATTCGAGGAGAAGCGCCTCATCGAAGCATGCCTCGAACTCCTCGACGAAGGACTCGTCGTCGGCATCCAGGATCTCGGCGGCGCCGGCTTCTGCTGCGCGACATCGGAGACTGCCTCACGAGGGGGTATGGGCATGGATGTCGACGTGACTGCAGTCCACCTCCGACAGGCGGGCATGGAACCCTTCGAGATCATGACGAGCGAGAGCCAAGAGCGAATGTTGGCCATCGTCACTCCAGCGAATGTCGATCGAGTCCTCGAGTTGTGCGCCAAGTGGGAAGTCCAGGCTTCAGTCGTTGGCAAAGTCGTCGAGGGTGGTGCGTTGCGCATTCTCGACGGATTCGATGGTGAGGTTCTCGCAGACGTTCCTGCGTCGTCACTCCACGATGCGGCGCCGCTGTATGACCGACCAATGGCCGAGCCCGATCGATCTGGCGAAACAGACCCCGCATCTCTCGCTGCACCCGCCGATGTGTGGAGTGACCTCACCGCGATGCTCATGGATACGTCCTGGGTGCACAACCAGTACGACTCGCAGCTGTTTCTCAACACCGTGATCGGTCCCGGAAGTGATGCAACACTGCTCCGGCTGAAACATCCAACGACCAACGTCGACACCGGTCGCGGGCTCGGAATGACCACCGATGGCAATCATCACTGGTGCATTGTGAATCCCTTTCGCGGAACCGCTATGACCGTGGCCGAATCGATGCTGAACCTTGCCTGCGTCGGCGCCAAGCCACTTGCGCTCGTGAACAACCTGAACTTCGGTAACCCCGAGCACCCCGAAACGATGTGGCAGCTCAGCCAAGCCGTCGACGGTATGTCTGAGGCCTGCGCAGCATTCACCGTGCCGGTCGTTGGCGGAAACGTCAGCCTCTACAACGAGGCCAATGGAAAGAACATCGACCCGACCCCCGTTGTTGGCATGCTCGGAATGACCGAGACGATCGAACATGCGCCCCCCGGCATGGGATTGACCGAGGGGCATCGACTCATCGTGCTTGGCCCCGAAGGCGCTGGACTCGGCGGTTCCCAGTGGGCTCGCAACAATGGTGCCACCGGTGGAGATCTTCCAGAACTCGACTACGACGTACATCTCCGTGTCACCGAAGTGACCCGCAAACTTGTCGCTGCTGGCATCGTGTCGGCCGTGCACGACGTGGCCAACGGAGGACTTGGTGTCGCAATTGCCGAAATGGCGATCGCCGGAGGTGTTGGTGTCATTGCAGCTCGCGTGAAAACCCACGACGCATTGTTCAGCGAGTCGCCTTCGAGAGTTGTTGTGGCGGTCTCAATCGAGAACATGGGCGTCGTCGAAAACATGGCGCAGTCGATGGGGGTTCCCCTCATGCGACTCGGCCTGGCGCAGGGTGATCAGATCTCGTTTAAGGGGTTGGTCGAAGGATCCCTCGCCGATGCCACCGACCAGTGGCGCTCGAAACTTCCCTCAGCGATGGGCGCTGTGTGACAACCGTGGTCGGGACTTGTTACCTTCGAGCTCTCCCGGCGGACCGGGGCCGTAACTTCGGCCTCGAGGTTGCACATCGCTTCGCTCGTTCCACCAAGGTCGGCCTGCGTCACGACCCCGTCCCACCACGAGCTCTACGGCACCAAGCCCCGACGACTTCCCCAGCGCCCAAGCTGGTGAGTGCGGCGCCAGCTTTCGCTCACTCCGCTCGGGGCGGCGAGGAGGTCGGCGGGTTCCCACGTGAGTGCCTATACGCACGGGGGACTGCTTGCCGTGGGCGGGAGCGAGGGACGAGCGACCAGAGTTCGCCTTCGGCGCAGCAGCCGAGCATCGAGGAGCGCAGCGACGGATTGCGACTGCTGGAAGGTACTGGGATTTAACGTGTGCGGGATTTTTGGGGTCTATGCGCCAGGGCGGATGGTTGCGCATCTCACCTATTTGGGGCTTTATGCCTTGCAACATCGGGGTCAGGAGTCGGCCGGCATGGCGGTCTCGAACTTCGAGGACGTGATGGTGGTCAAGGAGATGGGCCTCGTCTCGAACGTGTTTGACGATCGTGTGCTCACGTCACTTCCCGGCGACATCGCTATTGGGCAGACGCGGTACTCGACGACGGGGTCATCGCAGTGGCGTAACGCCCAACCGATTTATCGAGGTGTTGGTGACCTCCAGTTCGCGCTCGGCCACAACGGCAACCTGGTGAACACCGAAGCACTGGCAAACGAAGCTGGCATGTTGCCAGGCACCGTGACGAGCGACTCCGATCTCGTTGGTGAGCTCGTCGCGACACAACTTTATGCCGACTCGCATGCGGACAACCCTCTCCTCGAAGCTATGCAGCAGGTGCTTCCGAAACTCGAAGGAGCCTTCTGTCTCTCTCTGATGGATCAGACGCAGATCATCGGTGTCCGTGACCCAAATGGGTTCCGCCCGCTCGCGTTGGGTCGTCTTGATGACGGTGGCTGGGTATTGGCATCGGAGAGCCCGGCATTCGACGTTGTCGGAGCGACCTTCGTCCGAGAACTCGACCCAGGAGAGATGATCGTCATCGACTCTGAGGGTGTCACGTCATATCGCCCGTTCGATGAGGCCAAGGTCGACCCGAAACTCTGCGTCTTCGAGTTTGTCTACTTCGCTCGACCTGACACGACGCTGTACGGCCAGAACGTGCATCAAGCTCGTGTCCGAATGGGTGAGGCACTCGCCGAGCAAGCTCCCGTCGAGGCTGATCTCGTCATGGGAGTTCCTGAGTCGGGGATTCCTGCGGCGGAGGGGTACGCAAAGGCCAGTGGGATCACCTTTGGCCACGGCCTCGTCAAGAACCGGTACATCGGCCGTACCTTCATTGCGCCGACCCCAGCGCTGCGGGCTCTGGGTGTTCGTATGAAGCTCAACCCGCTCCGCGAGAATATTGCCGGCAAACGTCTCGTGGTTGTCGACGACTCCATCGTTCGTGGTACGACGACCAAGGCCATGGTCGCGATGCTTCGCGAGGCAGGTGCCGTGGAGGTGCATCTCCGCATTTCCTCACCGCCATATCGATGGCCGTGTTTCTACGGGATGGACACCAGCGTTCGGAGCGAACTACTCGCAGCGAACTTGACGGTCGACGAGATCAGGGCATACACCGGAGCTGACACTCTCAGTTTTCTGCAGAACGACAAGTTGATCGAAGCTACGGGCGCGGTCAATGCTGGTTTCTGCGATGCCTGCCTGTCCGGCAACTACCCAATTGCCATACCTGTGAACCTCACCAAGAACGTCCTCGAAGCCGGGTCGATGCAAGACGATAAGAACTCGATTGGCAACTCGATGACGGTCGAGGCCAGTGCGGGTTCTTCCGGCTCGCTGTTTTGATGGAGGCAGCACATGTCTGATTCGGGTGCGACGTACCGAGATTCTGGTGTCGACATCGATGCTGGTGAGGCGGCGGTGGAACGCATCAAGCCGTTGGTTGCGTCGACAAATCGCTCTGGCGTTGTCGGTGGCATTGGTGGATTTGGCGGCCTGTTCGATGTTCGTGCCGCAGGGTACGAGAACCCACTGCTTGTGTCGGCGACCGATGGTGTTGGCACGAAGGCGCTCGTCGCGACGGCAGCCGCACGATTCGACACCATCGGGATTGACCTCGTCGCTATGTGTGTCGATGATCTCGTTTGCCAGGGTGCTGAGCCGCTGTTCTTCCTGGACTACGTCTCGGTCGGTGCACTCGATGCCGACCAGATGGAAGCACTCGTCGGAGGGATCGCCGAGGGCTGTCGACAGGCCAACTGTGCACTGATCGGCGGCGAGATGGCCGAGCACCCCGGCGTCATGACGGCCGGTGAATTCGAACTCGTGGGTTTCTCTGTTGGTGCCGTGGAACGAGAGAAGGTCATCACCGGTAAGCGTGTCGAGATTGGTGATGTATTGATCGGCTTGTCCTCTCCAAACCTTCGTTCGAACGGGTACTCACTAGCTCGCCGGATCATGTTCGATATCGCTGGTCGGTCCCTTGATGATCTTGCGTTCGACGGCGCTGACGAGACCGTCGCCGATGCGCTGCTCGATCCGTCGGTGATATACACGCCCGCTGTGTTGGCCGCTGCGCGGCAGTTCGATGTTCGTGCGGTTGCGCACATCACCGGTGGCGGCCTGCCGGGCAATCTGAACCGGGTACTTCCATCGGGTGCCGACGCTGCCGTCGATACGTCGACATGGGGTGCGCCACCGATTTTCGCCGAGCTCCAACGTCTCGGAGGGGTGGCGACAGAGGAGATGTATCGCGTGTTCAATATGGGCGTCGGCATGGTGCTGGTTGTTCCGCCTGAGCAGGCCGATGAACTTCTGGACCTCGCGCTTGACCATGGGCATCCTGCGATCACGATTGGCGAGATCGTCCGGGGGACCGGCAAGGTCAGTCTTCGTTAGAACTCAATGTCGGATTGTTGCCCGAGGAGCGGTAACGTAACTGCGCAATACAACTGCACTTCGGTGCAGCGCAATATGGTCCCGTGGTGAAGTCAGGAGTTCACGCCGCCCTGTCAAGGCGGAGGTCGCGAGTTCAAATCTCGTCGGGACCGCTACAGTAATATGCTGCGAGTTCGAGCCCTTTGGGCTCTCATGCGCAGAAGAAAACCTAGATCTGGTCAGGTAGCTCAGTTGGCAGAGCGACCGCCTGAAAAGCGGTAGGTCCGGGGATCGACGCCCCGCCTGACCACCATCGCTCGAAGAAACAGCCACCGCCTTAGGCGGTGGCTGTTTACGTTCTAGCGGTTGATCATGTGTGTGGCGGCCATTTCGAAGTAGTCCACCATCTGCTGTTCGATCTGAGCAGGCAGGTCACCGGCCCGAACGGCTGAAAGCATGTGTTCCAACCATGCGTCCTTCTCTGCGTTCGCGATCACGAACGGTGCATGGCGCATGCGTAGCCGGGGATGTCCGCGCTCCTCGGAATAGGTGGTTGGGCCGCCCCAGTACTGCGACAGGAACTTGACCATGTGATCGCGCGATTCGGTCAAGTCGTCGGGATACATAGGGCGCAACAAAAAATCGGTCTCGATCCCGTCGTAGAAGCGGTCGATCATGGCTTCGAACCACGGCGTGCCGCCAACTGCTTCGAAGATCGTCACCTGCTGATCCATCGACACAGGCTACGACCAATGTGACGGACGCGAGCGTTCGGCCCGACCGGGTTCTGGAGGTGTCGCTACCATTGACACTATGGAACTCCGAGCGAGCAATGTCTCACGTCTCGATGGAGGAACGTTCGACGTTCTCATCGTGGGTGGCGGAATCAACGGCGCGGTTTCGGCGGCGGTACTCGCTGGTCGCGGCCTCAACGTGGCGATCGTCGATCGAGGCGACTGGGCTGGCTTCACCAGCTCGTCGTCTTCCAACCTTGCGTGGGGTGGATTCAAATATCTCGAGAACTATGAGCTGAACCTGGTTCGCAAGCTTTCGTTGTCTCGAAATCGGCTTCTGAAGGCGTACCCGTCGAACATCAGCCAGCTGGGATTTATGGCTGCGCTCGATCACGGTTCGCCCTTCCCACCCTGGCTCGCCGCGCTTGGAAGTTCGGCATACTGGGCGATCGGGAACTTCCAGACCCATCGTCCACAGTTCCTGGGCCCTGAAGAGATCAAATCGCAGGAGCCGGTCATCAACATCGACAATGTGCGCGGTGGCATTGAGTACTACGACGCCTATTTGCGTGACAACGACAGCCGGTTTGTGTGGAATTTCGTCCGCCAGGCGATCGAGGCTGGCGCCACTGCTGCCAACTACGTCGAGTTGACGTCAGCTAGCCAGCACGGCGCTAACTGGAACGTCGAGTTAGAGGATCTCGAAACCGGGGCACCGTTGTCACTGACCGCGAAGGCGATCGTGAATGCGGCCGGACCCTTTGTCGATGGGCTCAACAAGAAGTGGGACAACGAGACCGAACAACGAATCGTGTACTCGAAGGGCATCCACCTTGTCGTTCCCCAGCTCACCGAGAACGAGCGCGTCCTTGCATTCTTCGATGACACGCAGCGGCTGTTTTATGTAATCCCAATGGGCCGACGATCGGTGATCGGCACCACGGACACCCGTGTAAAGACGCCGTTCACCGAAGTCACCGAAGAAGACCGTGACTTCTTGCTCGAGCAGATCAATGCTCGACTCGACCTCGACACACCGCTGACCAAGCAGGACATCATCGCTGAACGGTGCGGCGTGCGGCCTCTCGTGGTGAAGAACGACGGCGACGATCGCGAAGACATCGACTGGGGAACGTTGTCCCGGAAACACGAGATCGACCTCGATATTGAACGCCGGATCGTCACGATCTTCGGCGGCAAGATCACCGATTGCCTCAATGTTGGTGAAGAGGTCGCTGCCGAGGTCGAAAAGCTCGGTCTGGTCCTCGAAGCCGACCAGGCTGATTGGTACGGCGAGCCCGCCGATGAGGTTCGAAATGACTTCATGCGCCAAGCCAAACGGATGAGACTCGACAACCTCCGACACAAGCAGGGCGTCGAACCGCTGAGTGAACGGCTGTGGCGGCGGTACGGGCGCCGTGCATTCACCATGCTCGATGAGATCCGTCAGAACCCAGAGATGGGTGAGGACATTTTGGCGTCCGCCGATTACCTGCGGGTCGAACTGCACCACGCTGCCCGCCATGAGATGATCACCCATCTCGAAGACTTCATGCTTCGCAGGTCCAAGATCGATCTTGTTGTACGCAACGAGAAGATCCGCGAAGGCGACGGCCTCGCTGAGGTCGCGAAGATCCTCTTCGGTGATGACAGCGATTCAAAGCTCGCCGACTACCTCGCCAAGAAAGACGCCCAAGCCCGCATCTAAAGGTTGGCGATGCCGGCGATGCCGAGCCCGATGGGCAACGCGACGGCTGCGAGAACTCCCAGCACGAGTGCAACCACGATGAACACGATTGAGTCGTCGCTGGGCGGATTGCCGCAACGTCCGATCGTCTCATAGAGCGCCCGCACTGGTTTGTCTGTCGTCAGCTTGATGCGTTGGCGTGCTGTCGCCGCGCCTCGCACAACGATCCACGAGGCTGCCGCTGCGACGAGTGAGACAAGAATCGATGCGATTGTTTGCCAATACCAAGTGTTCAGACCAGAGATGAGAACTTGGAGTGATCCAAGTAACCAGCTCAACACTGCTCCACCAAAGATGAACGTTGGGACGCCGAGTGCACTCGTGTTGAATGTCGGCTCGAGCCGGGCAGCTTCGATTCGAGCTCGCCGAAGTTTGTTTCGGAACGGATTTCCGAGGTCGGTGTTTGCTTCGCGTCGGACATACAGCCAATGCACATTCTTGATCAGCCGCTTCAGGTGTTGTCGAACGATGAACCGGGTGACGAGCTGAACGAGAAACCCCGCCACATGATTCAGCGGACCGATGGGGGCATGTGTCTTGACGCCGCGCGCACCGTTTCGGTCGAGGACCTCGAGCGAGCGAACCATGAGCATGTGTGCCGTCTCGAAACGATCCGGGTGGCCGAGAGGCCAGGTCGACGACAGTTCGAGGATGATGTCGGCGTCAACCTCGGACGACGCGCCGAGCTCTGACAGCACCTCATCCTTTGCACCAGGGTCGGATTTTCGAACAAGCTGAAAAGCGCTGAATCGTTCCTCGATCTCATCGAGAACCAAGTTGGGTTCGTCCATACGCCCGACTGTATTCAACTGACGCGAGCTGCGGGTTCTGTAGCGCGGAGTTTGTTTCGTACAGAAATGACGCCTCCTTGTCAGAACGCCGTTCCTTGCTCACATACGGTGGAGACATTCGGACGTATGAGGAGACAGTGTTGATGCGCGGGTACAGGTGGTTTGCGGGAGTAATGGTGACGGTGGCGGTGCTGTTGAGCGCCTGTGGCGGTGGCGGCGATGATGAATCGTTGGATTCAGCGGGAACGAGCACTGACACCGTTGCTGAGCAGGCTGAAGCCGATGACACAGGTTCGTCGACCGATACCGGCGAGGAGTCGGAGGACGAACCCGATACAGCCAGTCTGACCGTCGACGATCTCGAAGTGGTCGTCTTGGATGGATGGGACTACGTATGGGATGCGGACTTCTCCTCGCTTTTTGGGCTCTACACGTCCGATTGCCAAGCTCGTCTCTCCGTCGATGATTTCGAGGCCACATTGGGCCAGGGAGTGGCCAACTTGATCGAGTTGGGCGTCGACTTCGACGACATCGGCGTCGAGGTCGCAATTGACGATTTCGTTGAGAACACCAGCGCCACGTCAATGTCGACTGTGACATTTCCCGGAGAAGAGCCCTCTGAGGAGGACCCGTCGGTTTGGGTGATCGAAGGCGAAGAGTGGCGGCGAGCCGATTGTGACGAGATTGCAGGTGCGGGTGCTACAGGTGAGGCTGGTGGGATTGGATCTCTGGAGCAACCAGCCGCCTTCGGAAGCGCATTCGATCTCGACGACTGGAGGGCGACCGTCTTTGATTTGCGCGATCCAGCAGCGGAAGGATTGCTCGCAAGTTTCACCGAACCACCACCGCCCGGACAGATCGACATCATGGTCACGTACGTCGCGGTGTACTTCGGAGAAGAGATCGGGTCCGACGACCCGTTCCTGCTGCGAGGGCTGGGCACAACCGAATACGCATCGTTCGACAGCGGTTGTGTGTTGGCTGGTGATGTCCTGGCCGCCGAAGGCATCAGCACCTTCGCCTCCGCTCTACCCGGTCAACAGCTGTCCATTGCGAAGTGCCTTACCGTCCCCGAGGATGAGCTCGACGGAATGGTGTTCCAGATCGAGCATGCGTTTTCGAACAGTGCCCCCGTGGCCAGCTTTTCGACCACCGGAGAGACCGTTACCGACCCGGGTCCACGCACGTTTCCTGATGTCGACCTCGCTGCCGGGGCGATCACCTATGGCGAGACGATCCCACTGGGCGCCGATTGGACGTTCCAATTGGTCGACGTAGTCGACGGAATTTCACAGGGACTGACGAGCGAGTTCAACGAGGACCCACCCGAGGGTTCGACCTATGTCGTTGTTGTGCACGAAGGGCAGTATTCGGGATCGGATGCAACGGTCTCGGATCCGTTCGCCATCGACGGTTTAGGAACCGCGGTATACGAATCGATCTCGTCGTTGTGTTCGATCGACTTTGATGCGTCGGCTGCAGCGTTCGGGACGTCGAGCGAGTTCGAATTCGCAGCGGGTGAAACCTATCGAGCAACGACCTGTCTCACCGTTCCGCTCTCCGAAGTGGACAACCTCGTTATCAAGGTTGACAACGTCTTCGATTTCGAGGCTGAACCCGTCCGATTCGCTCGGTGAAATAACAGGCTTAGCCTGAAGAGCGCGCATAGAGGTGGTGTTCCTTGAGCTCCTTCGAGAGAGGCGCCACCTCAGCGACATGTCGGCGAATGATCTCATCGGCGGGCGTATTTCGTTCGAGGTCTTCGCGCAGTCGGGATGAACCCGACAGCTGGTCGAGCCACTCGGGTCGGCTCAGCACGTCCACCCCAGCCGCTTTGCCTTCAGATACCAGGAGGTGGAGAAGCTGCACCCCAGCCTCAGCTGGCCGTACTGCGGTGTGATCGACGACGTCGATCTGGACCGCGGCGATCTCGACGTCAAGAAACGCGGGTTCGACCGACATGGCCTCGAGCATTCGGGGTGTCGCAGTTGTTGCGGTGAACTGAAGGCCCGGCAATGACAGGTTTCGGAGTTCCTCCACGACGTGTTGTGCATCGAGCCATGGAGCGCCGATGAGCGTGAATGGCCGATCGGTCCCTCTGCCGTAGCTGAGCGACGTGGCCTCGAGAAACACGGTCGCCGGATACACGACGGCTGAGTCGGCTGACGTGAGCGCTGGACTCGGGGCGATCCAGTCGAGCCCGGTGTCGGGCCAGCGCATCGACGCATCCCAACCCCTCATCTCGATCACCGACAGTTGTAGCGACTCGACTTCCGGCAGCCACTCGTTGGCCTGCGCTGCGAGTGCAAGTTCGCCCGCGGTCAGACCGTAGATCTCTGGCACCGGGTAGAGGCCGACGAAGGAGATCGAAGTTTCGTCCAGAACGCCGCCACCGATGTGCCCTCCGAGCGGATTTGGACGATCGAGAACAATGAAGGGAATGTCGACCGCTGCTGCTGCTTGCATGGCGAGGCCCATGGTCGAGATGTACGTGTAGTAACGCGTCCCGACGTCTTGGAGGTCGTACAACAAAACGTCGATGCCTTCGAGCATTGCTGGTGTTGGTTGACGGGTCTCGCCGAACAAGCTGAACACGCGAACCCCTGTGGCGGCATCCGTTGTGTCCTCGACATACTCGCCCGCGTCGCGATCTCCACGAGCACCGTGTTCGGGACCAAACAAGGCCACGAGCTCGACCTGCTCCGAGCTATTCAGATGGTCGGCGAGGTGTCGTCCATTCACCACGGAGTTCTGATGGCTGATCAACCCCACTCGTTTTCCTGCAATGGCTGCGAAGTCTGAAGCAACAAGAAGATCGGCGCCTGTCTGTACCGTCGCGCTCATCTGTTCTGGCAGTGTTGTTGTGTTCAGTGTCGTAGTCGTCGTAGTCGTCGTAGTCGAAGAAGATGTTTGGGAGACGGTAGAGGTGGTCGTTCTTGAGGGACTTGCACAACCGGCGAGCAATAAGATGACTGCGGCCATTGTGAGCACGACGAGGTGACGCACCTCTGAGGTCATCCAGCCACCACTACTGCAGCGTCAGCCTCGACCGGGGTTGGCTCAACCGACAGCTTGCCGACCATACGATCGATTCGAACGCCAAGGGTTCGGGCGATGACAAGGAACACCATGGCGACGAGGCCGTCGAGCCAGTAGTGGTTTCCGGTGACGGCGACGACGATGAAGGTGACAACGAAGTGGGCGGGTCCGGTCCAACGCCATCGGCTGGTAGAAGCAGTGAACACCGCCCATCCAATCAAGGCCGCCCAGGCAACATGAATCGATGGCATGGCCTGTAGCTGACCAGCAATCCCGCGCCCGAGGACGCCGTACACGGATTGTCCGTACGCGACGCCCGTGTCGATCATCTCGGTTTTTTCGGTGAGCCGTGGCGGCGCGATCGGAATCAGCTGAACCGCGAGGCAGATACCAGTCACGAGGGCGAGGGCGTTGCGCCACGCGGGGTAGCGGTCGCGGTGTTTTGCGAACAGCCAGACCAGAAAGATGCCCATTGCTGGAACATGAGCACCGGCGTAATAGATGTTTGCTGCTTGGGTCCAGAAACTGTGTGGAATCAACGCGTTCTGGAGCGTCAGCTCATTGGGTAGGCGAAGTGTTCGTTCGAGATCCCACAACCAGGCGCCACGCAATAGGGCGTCGTCGATGCCGAGTAGGGAGAGTCGCCCGGCCAGCTGCCACAGGCTGTAGAGGACAGAAACGAGGGAGGCTTCGCGCGCAAAGGCGGCCAGTCCCGAGTACACGGGCTGCGACTGCGAAGCCGATCGCCAGTGCAACGCCGTATTCCCACGGAAGCCACATGGCCTATGACGGTACTGCCGTCAGCTAGTTCGCAACCAGAGCTGTTCTTGACCAGCGTGTTCGCCGGCGATTCTGCGACACGTCTCGGTGATCAGCCCGACTTCAGCAAGAAAGTCGTCCGTGGGGTTGATGAACTCAAGGCCATACCTAAGTCGTCCATCACCGTCGCCACTTGGTTGTTCGGAGCGAACGATCGCCGTTGCTTTGGTCGGCCCGAGGCTTACCCCGAGAACCTGACCACGCGCAATCCGGTCGCTCTTATTCGCAAACACCGACGCACCAAACATCGACAGATCGGCGACCGGAAGCTCCGCGGTGCGCGCACGCCCGAGGACACCCTTTCGGGGTCTCCAGATCTCGATGATCGAGTCGGTCACATAACGACGGGCAATTCTGCGTTCCACATTCTTTTCATCGGTCCGTCACCACCCGACTTGAGTAGTTGTGGCCGTACGGCCTATCCCCAAAGCTGAGCGTCGCTTCGAAGTACCGTTTTCTGCGTCTTTCCCATTGAGTTCCGTGGCAGTTCGGCAACGGCTGCGAAGACGCGGGGAACTTTGAACGGAGCGAGCGCAGTCCGCAGCGCAGCGGTGAGCTGTTCTGGGTCCAGAACAGCCCCCGGTGACAGGACCACAGCTGCTGCGACCTGCTCTCCGAAATCATCGTCGGGTAGTCCAACGACTGCTGATTCGGAGATCTCCGGCAGAGAGTCAAGAACCAGTTCGACTTCACGGGGATACACGTTCAGACCACCAGAGATGATCATGTCGCCCGCTCTACCTTCGAGTGTCAGACGACCTTGCTCATCGAGAAAACCCACATCCCCAGTGATGAACCATCCGTCGTGGTGTTCCTCGTCCGTGCGTTCTGGCAGGCGCCAATATCCAGCGAAGACGTTTGGTCCTTGCACTTCGACGACACCGGGATTCCCGTGGCTACATTCATCTCCATCGGAGTCGACGACTCGGATACGCACTGCGGGAAGCGGAAACCCGACCGTTCCCGGGATTCGTTCTCCCTCGTACGGGTTCGAAGTGATCATGCCCGTCTCGGTCATGCCATAACGCTCGAGAATCACCTGCCCTGTTCGGCGCTGAACCGCCTCGTGAACCTGCTCGGTCATCGGCGCAGAACCCGAGGTGAACAGGCGAATGTTGCTGCACGTGACCTCCGAGAACTGCTCGTGATCGAGCAGCCGTGAATAGTGGGTGGGTACCCCCATCATCACCGTGGACTCTGGAAGCAGATCGATGACGCGTTCAGGGTCGAAGCGTTCACAAAAGAAGACGGTGCTTGCATTGAGGATGGCGGTGTGAAGCGCCACGAAGAGTCCATGGACGTGGTAAATCGGCAAGATGTGGAGGAGCACATCACCGGGCGTGAACCGCCAGATGGCATGCAGCGCGAGTGCATTGGACGTGAGATTGGCGTGGGTGAGCATTGCGCCCTTCGACCGTCCCGTGGTTCCCGACGTGTAGACCATTGCGGCGAGATCATCTGCGAGCCGTGTCTCGACTCCGAGCCATGGATCGGATGTGGTCGCCTTTTCTGCGAGCGATGCCACGCTGATGGCAGCTGCAGGCTGACCGGCGCTCCGTTCGCCTTCGTGGATGTATACGACGGGTTCGGCGTCGCCAAGAAAGTAGGAGACCTCAGCGTCGGTGTACGCGGTGTTCAGCGGTACGTAGACGACACCGAGACGAAGACATGCGAGGTAGATGGCCACAGCGTCGGTCGATTTTTCGATCTGCACGACGACTCGATCGCCAACACTTGCGCCGAGTGAACGCAGCGCGGTTGCAAATCGCCCCGAACGAACGTCGACGTCTCGGTAGGTGAGGGCGTCTCCTCTGTCGGGAACGAGGAACTGTCGATCGGGCGCAGTCGACCAGTGGGTTCGCAGCAGATCGAAAAGGTTTCCGTTCGTCCCATGCTGCATGTGGAGATTGTAGTTATGACAACTTCGGAAACGCTGGGAGCAACCAATCCAGCAAGCGGGCTACCGGGCTTTACTTAGAGCATGATCTCGACTCGACATGTCGCGCTATTGCTGGTTGTCGCTCTCGTGGCAGGCGCATGTTCGTCCTCGAGTGTCGAGGCCGATGCGCCGACAGCATCGAGTGCCGAAGAACCAAGTGGCGAATCGACCGAACCAGGGCCGCCAGCCTCGATCGATCCCGACGATGTGCCACGCGGAGAAGTACGCGATTTCGGTCCAGCGCCCTTCGTGACTGATGCGGACCTGTCCGCTTCGGTGGCTGACGCGATCGGCATCTTGTTCGACAACGGCTTCGACGCCTTCTACGTGCTCGATGAAGTCGAAGCCATCGAGAGGTTGGGTTCTTCGGGGGACGTGCGGCTTGGTTGGGTGCTAAGCGACATGTTGCGTCTGGCCCGCGACCGTTCGGCCTCAGTAATGCTCACCAACGCTGCTGAAGAACTCCTTGGCAAGGAGTTCAACGAGTTCAACGGCTGGGGTGAGGTGACCGAGAGCCTGATTGCCTGGGATATCCCGGCTCCACCCGGTTATCTCGACATCAAGAGGATCATCTTGACGGCCATCGTGCCACAGTGGGAACCGTTCTTTGAGGAGACCGCGGACCTCGACTGGCGGCTGATTTCCTGGGGAGGTGTCCGAATCGATGACCGTCCGTTCGACACGACAGACGATCCCTGCAACTGCATCCCAGCTGCGGACAATCCCGCGGTGACGACCGCAGACGACGCAACCTGGCTCACCGACGACGCCGTGGTGTTTGGTGTCGAGATCAACGGTGAGTCTCGGGCGTACCCGCGCCGGATCATGGAAGTCCGCGAGATGGTCAATGACTCCTTGGGTGGCCGTGACTTTGGGATGCCCTACTGCACACTCTGCGGGGCCGCTCAGGTTTGGTTCACCGATGATCTACCCGAGGGCGTCGATCGGCCCGTGCTTCGTACATCTGGGCTTCTCACCCGATCGAACAAAGTGATGTTCGACCTCAATACGTTCTCGATCTTCGACACGTTCCTTGGCACGGCTCAGACAGGTCCGCTCGCCGCACAAGGAATCGAGCTCAACCAACATTCGGTGGTGACTTCAACGTGGGCCGACTGGCGCGCTGCTCACCCTGAAACCACGGTGCTCATCGAAGAACTGGCTCTCGGCCGCGACCCAGACCTTCGTAACAGTCGAGATGCCGACGGTCCAATCTTTCCGATCGGTGATGTGGACCCTCGTCTACCGGTGCAAGAAGACATCCTTGGCGTAACGACCGCAGACGGAAGGCCTATCGCCTTTCATGTGGCGTCGGCAAAGGCGGCGCTTGATCGTGGCGAAGTGATCGACATCGACGGGATCAACATCATCGCCGACGCTGGCGGCGTCAAAGCCGTTGATGCTGACGGAAACGATCTTGGTGGGCACCAGGCGTTCTGGTTCGCCTGGTCGCAGTTCCATCCAGACACCGAGCTGTGGCCCGCAGTCTGAACTGTGGCATCAGTCGGCGGTTGGTGCCTCTTCACGACGACCGTTCGCGTGGACCGCGAAACGTCCATCGGTCGAGGAGTGAACGGGACCGTCGGTCGTCCAAGGCCATCCACCGAACTGCGTGGCCTGATAGTCGGCGAACGCCTGCTCGATCTCGGCCCGGGTGTTCATCACAAACGGCCCATGTTGGGCTACGGGTTCTCCAATCGCTGCACCCTGCAGCAGGAGTACCTCGACATCTTCGTCGGTCGCGACGATGTCGATATCGATACCACTGCGGACCTGCACACCCGTGCGTGCAGGTAGACGCTGATCATCGATCGTAAGTCCCTCACCAGCGAACTGATAGAGCACTCGACTACTCGATGCGTGGTTCGCCGGGACCGTCCACCTCGATCCGGCCGGAAGGGTGATGTGCCAGATTGCGATATTGCTTTCGTCGCGTGCAGCCCAGGAATTCGGAGGTGGAGTCGGCGGGTCGATTTCGCCGAGGCGACCAGCAATGATGGTGACCTGGCCGCCGTCGGGTAGCTCGAGGCGCGGGATGTCCTCTGACCAGAGCATCGTGAAGTATGGGTCGACGAGTTTGTCAACAGCCGGAAGGTTGAGCCACACCTGAAAGAGTTCGAGTGGGTTGTCGTCGTCGGTGTTGACGAGGGGAAACATCTCGGAGTGCACGATGCCCGAACCGGCCGTCATCCACTGAACGTCTCCGCTGCTAAAGCGTGCCGTGGCTCCCAGGGAATCGGAGTGGTCGATGATGCCGCGCCGGGCGAACGTGATCGTTTCGAATCCTCGGTGCGGATGTTGCGGAAACCCCGGGATCGAATCTCCGTGATACATGGACCAGCCGTCTGTTCCGCTGAAATCCGCACCGATGTCCCGGCCGCCCAACGGTGCGTCGGGGGCCAGTGAGCCGTCCCCCCGTGGGTAGGCATCCTCGTGGTGGGCGCAGAACAGAAATGGGTCGAGGGTCTGCCATTGGGGGCCCAACGCGATGGTTGCGAGAACTGTCGAGGGTGACGTGCTTTCCATGGTCAGAGGGTACCGGCGTTGTATAGGCCGAATTGCTCAGTTCTCCTGGTGAGTGGCCGATCAGGGACTCGTGAAGTTGTTTGGGCGAAATGATGAGGCGTATGCGGACGCAACGCAGAAGAAACAAGCGGTAGTGCGCACGCGCCCTCAATCGCGTCTGAACGAACAGTGCGCGAAACTCCGCGAGGTGCACGTCGAATTGGACGCAATCGAAGACCGGATCTCGTCTCTCCGCGAACGCCAAGCAGCGAGTCTCTTGCGAGCTGCTGCCCCGAAGGTTCCTTCCGGCGAGGTAGAGACATTGGATTTGCGCACCCTGGACGATGTTGATCTGACGAATGTGCGACTGGACAGCGCAGCACTCGCCGCCACTGCTCTTGAAGAAACCAGTGGACGTGACGCCGACTTCGATCGACGATTCGCGGCCTTCGCTGCCGGGGAAAGCGACGACTTGTCGCGGCGCTGGCTCGAAACCGACTGAATCGGGAAGCGAAACCTCACTCGACGCCCCTGTGCTACGAAGGGCGGATGAGCGACGATCCCGTTGAGCACGAAGACACCCCTCCAGAGAAGATTGGTCTCGACGAGGCGTACTCGGTCGAAACGCCCGATGACAGTCGTCGGTTGTACGCCAAGTGGGCAGCCACCTATGACGATGACTTTGTCGCGCCAAGTGGATACGTCTATCACGAGAATGTTGTTGCGGCTTTTCTCGACGCTGGAGGCTCGGCAGGTGGCTCTGTGCTCGACGTTGGGTGCGGCACTGGCGTTGTGGGTGTCGCCCTCAGCGATATTGGAGAGAAGTCCGTTGACGGCATCGATATCTCACCAGAGATGATTGAGGTCGCACGAGGAAAACGAAATGTGTTCGATGAACCTGCGTATCGATCACTCATGGTCGCCGACCTGACCCAACCGCTCGACATCCCCGATGACAGCTATATGGGGATCGTGAGCGTCGGGACGTTCACCCACGGCCACCTGACGCCAGAGCCCATTCGCGAGCTCGTTCGAATCTGTGCCCCGAGTGCCGTGTGTGCACTGGGCATCAATGCCGAGCACTACGTGGAGATGGGATTTGATGCGCTGTTCTCGGAGCTGTCTTTGGCCGGTTTGATCAGCTCTCCCGACAACATCGACGTGTCGATCTACGAAACCATGCGAGGCGAACACGCACACACCCGCGGAAACGTCGCGTTGTTTCAGGTTGTTCGCTGAATAGAGGCGTGGGGAATAGCAGCACGCAGTTCGGCGCTGTACAGAGCAGACGAAGAATGAAGGGACTGCTATGAGCGAAATACAGGATTCATGGAAAGACGTGGCTGGTAAGGCCGAAGCGCTTGGTTTGAAACTTAAGCTGCATCTTGAACAAGAGCAGGACGAGGACCAGCCGGAGCGAACGGCCGGAGACACGAAAGCAATGGTCGATGAGCTCGGCCGCAAGATCAACGAGGCGTTCGATTCGTTCGGCAACGCAGCGAAAGACCCCGCGGTTCACGAGGATGTAAAAGACGTCGGTCGTCTGTTTCGTGATGCCTTGGTCACGACGTTCCATGTCGTTGGGGATGAAGTTTCGTCGAGGACGAGTTCAGCTGGCTCGTCGACTGACGCGCCGCCTCCCAGCCCGCAGGATGCAATTGCAACTGATGATGAAGATGATGAATCAAGCGACGGCGATGAAGCCGACGGAAGCGACGCCTGACGTAATTTCAGCGACCCTCACGAATGTCGGTGAGGGCTGACACGGCCCGATCGATTTCCTCGGGCGTGGTCAGGTAGTGGACGGAGAGCCGGAGCAGCGGTGGAAGATCACGTCGGACCGCGTCCCATAACGTGGCATCGCGAGTCGATACCGAGATGTTGATCTTCTGGGCCCCGAGCGCCTTTTTGATGTCGAAGGGGTCGACCCCAGGGCACGTCGTGGTCACGATTCCTGATCGGTGCTTGCCGAGGTCCTTGGGCTCGAAACCGCTTTCGCGGAGGTTGGCGCGAAGCTCCTCGGCACGCGTCTGTACGGTGGCTTCGATCCGATCAATGCCGATCGATGCCGCATGGTTGACGGCGGCTCCGAGACCAAGCCACGCTGCATGGTTGAACTCCCAGTATTCGAAGCGGCGTGCGTCGGGTTGCAGTTCGTATCGGTCGGGTTCCACCCAGTGGGCGCTGTGGTGGTCAGGATGATCGGTGTTGAGACGAGGAAGGATGTCCTCGCTGGCGTAGAGAAACCCTGAGCCTCTTGGACCGCGGAGATACTTTCGTCCGGTGGCGGACAACATGTCGCAACCGAGCTCGTCGACATCGAGAGCGATCTGTCCCGCCGATTGGCACGCGTCGAGCAGGTAGGGCACGCCAGCCGCTTTTGTGAGCACCCCGATTTCGGCAGCCGGGTTGATCAGTCCGCCGTTGGTGGGCACGTGGGTTACTGCCACTACTGCGACGTCTGGTCCAAGTGTTGCATCGAGCGCATCGAGATCAACCTGACCCGATTCGTCGCTCGGGACTACCTCGATTCGAATGCCATAACGGTCGCGGGCACGGAGAAACGAGACGGCGTTGGCTCCGTACTCGGCCTCGACAGTGAGAATCCGTTGACCGGCCTCCATCGGTAGCGACCAAAAGCCAGAGCACCAAGCGATCGATGCGTGATCAGCTCGCGCGATCTCGGTCGTCTTGGCACCGATGAATGAGGCGATCGAACCGTATACGGCATCTTCGGCATCGGCTGCTTCCGCTGCGGCCTCGTAGCCGCCGATCGTGCTCTCGAGTTCGAGGTGCCCGAGTTGGGTATCGATCACTGGTTGGGGTGGCAAGGAGGAGCCCGCATGGTTGAAGTGCGAGACGTGGGCGGTGCCAGGCGTCATGGAACGTTGGGCATCGACCTCTTCAGCTGTGAGCACCATCGGTGTTTCGGCGTTGCTCACAGCCGGCCCTTTGGCACGACCTCGTAGCCGGCCTCTTCGGGTTCGTCATCGACTATGTCGGTGGGAAAACCCGGCGCCAGAATGCTGAGTCCGGTGGCCTCCTCGAGGCGTTTGATGATGTTCGGTGACCACTCTCGTTCGCCGAATCGTTCGATGCCGTCATCAAAGATGTCGACGAGCACTGGGCTGATCTCAAGGGGGACGTCATATCGTTCGGCGATCGATTGGAAGAGTCCGATGTCCTTCTTCACGAGATCCATTGTGAAGTTGATGTCGCGACTGCCATTAAGAATGACCTGCCCTTCGGTTTCGTGCACGAAGGAATTGCCGCTCGAAATAGCGATGGCTTCGTAGGTCGTGTTGAGGTCCATTCCTGCAGCTGCGGACGTCACCAGCGCCTCACACATGGTGAGCAGGTTTGCGGTTGCGAGATAGTTCGTCATCACCTTGAGCATCGACGCCGAACCGAGGTCACCGGTGTGCAGGATCCGCCGACCCATCGTGGTCAAAATCGGCATTATCTGTTCGAACGTGGAACGGTCGCAGCCGGCGAAGATCGCAATGTTGCCCGTGGCAGCACGGTGGCATCCGCCCGAAACCGGGCAATCAACAGGTTCGGCACCAACGGCTCGCACCTTCTCGCCGAGCCGCTTGACCTCGGCTTCGTCGGTGGTGCTCATCTCCATCCAGATCTTGCCCGGACCAAAACCAGCGAGCAGACCATCTTCGTCTTCGAGCACATGGGCGCTCGCCGCTGGGGACGGGAGACAAGTGATCACCACGTCGCACCGCTCGGCCATCTGTTTTGGTGATTCTGCCCAGGACGCTCCCGCGTCGAGGAGGTGCTGTGCTGCGCTCTGATCGAGATCTCGGACCGTAAGGTCCAGACCGTTGCGCAAGATCGACCCGGCGAGCTTTCCGCCCACATTTCCCAGTCCGATGAAGCCGATTCTCATGAGTGACATCCTTGTCAGTGACGTGTCGAACCCAAGCGGTTCAGCTTGGGTCGATTGGTTGGGAGAGTATTTCACAACGGCTTGAGAGCCCGAGCACATGGAAGCGCAGATTCTGCTGCTTTCCTAGAGGTGTGGATTCCTTCGCCGAGCCCCAGCCCGTCGTCTCTGTCGACGAGCTTGCCCGTGAAAAGGGAGCGGTCAATCGGATCCAGGACGCACATCGTGCCCACGTCGAGTCGGCCAGAAGATATGCGACTGGTCTTGCTGACGAAGCCTCGTTTCTTTCCGAGGAGGGTCCTCGCGAAACCGAGGCTGAGGTCGGCGATGAAGACTCCGAGGCCGCGGTAGAAGCAGCGACGGCGCGTGCAGCGGCTGGGCGGACCTTGCTTGCGTGGAAACGTGTACGAGAGCTGGAAGCCGCCGGTGATGCTTTGGCATTCGGTCGTATCACCTCAGCGGAATTCGGCACCGACTACATCGGCCGGATGAGCGTCATTGATGGTGATGATGTGTACCTGATCGACTGGCGAGCACGTGCGGCCGAGCCCTTTTATCGTGCAACGCCACTCGAGCCAATGGGCGTGTCACATCGTCGGCACCTCCATTACACCGACGCTGAACTCACGAACTACAGCGACGAGATTTTCGACGCTGACACCATTGGTGACCACGACTCGCTGCGCGGTGAGGCCGCACTTCTTGCGACGCTGGCGACGCGCAGCGATGGGCGCATGCAATCTGTGGTTGCCACGATTCAGGCTGAGCAGGATGCGGTTATCAGAGCTTCGGCGAAGGGGCCACTGCTGGTGCAGGGCGGACCTGGCACCGGAAAGACGGTGGTCGCACTCCACCGAGCTGCCTATCTCCTCTACGCCGATCGAGCTGCCCTGGCCGAGACCGGCGTGTTGATTGTGGGACCAAGCACCGAATTCCTCGCCTACATCAGTGATGTACTTCCGTCGCTTGGAGAGAGCGGGGTTGTCTCGGTCACTGCTGATCGACTTTTCCCCGGGGTTCTCACAGACCCCGATACTTCCGAGGTTGTTGCCGATCTCAAGGGCAGTGCCACCATGGCTGCCGTCCTTGCCGACGCCGTTTCGCGACGGCAACGACAACCCAAGGAACCTTTGACCGCGTGGTACGGCAGTCGTCGAGTTGTTGTTGCGACCGCCGAGCTCCAGCAGTTCGCCCTACTAGCGGGACGGCAAGCAACACATAATGCCGGGGGTGGGATGTTGCGTCGTTTGGTGGTCGAGCGATTGATCGATGAAGTGCACGAACCGGGATTTGGCGAGCGGAGTGACGTTCGCGACGCGTTGAACGAGTCGGCTGAGGTGTCCGCGTTCTGTGAGGCGCACTGGCCTGTGCTGACCCCCGAGCAAATGCTCAACGACCTTTTCGGATCGGCAGCGCTGCTTGGACTGTCCTGTTCTGCTGCGGGGCTCGACGAATCTGCGGCCGATCTGCTCGTTCGGCGGAGAGTGAAAGAACGCGACCTGTGGCGGCGACGTTGGTATCGCAGCGACGTCCCACTTCTCGATGAACTGTTGTGGCTGCTGGGCGATGTGTCGGAAGCGACCGAGGTTGAATCCGACATGGAGCATGAGTTTGCTGACGAGGATGACGTGTTCACCGTCGACGAGCAGCGCGGCGAGGAAGCAGATCTTGACGATGAGGAAGAAGGGAAGCTCGAGCCCGAACCGGGAGCCGATGACGTGGAGAGTTATGACGCGTGGCGCGAGGGCGAAGAGGACGAAAAATGAGTATGGACAACGACGCCGTCGGCGAATTCTCTAAACGAGATGCCTTCAAGCAAGGGGCACATCTGAGCTACCCGTTGAAGGACGAGATCACAGGCGAGATCGTCGAGGATCCTGACGGCTTCCCCATCGCCGAGCTCCAGAGTGACGACTATCTCGAGCTCGCCGACACCATGACGATCGAAGAGCGATCGATGGGGGAGCGCGCGTGGCGATTTGGCCATGTCATCGTCGACGAGGCACAAGACCTCACGGCGATGCAGTGGCGCATGATCTCGCGCCGTGCACGCGGCCACTCGATGACGATCGTCGGTGACGTTGCGCAACGAACGACCGGAGAACCAGGAAGCTGGGACACCTTGCTGCCGTCTGATTTCGGTGAGATCAATCGGTTCGATTTGAGTACGAACTACCGCTCACCCGAGGAGATCGAAACCTACGCGAACGCGGTACTCCGCCAGCTCGATCCGGCCCTTCGGCCGCCCCTCTCGATCCGTCAATCAGGGCACCCCGTCGTGATCCAAGAGCTGAACCGCGAGGCCACGATAGATCTGGCGATCGAACTTGTCGATGAGGTTGATGGTGGCCGGGTCGCCATACTCACCCTGCATCCCTGGGACATCGAGCACCCACAGATTCGTTGCCTCACGCCTGGAGCATCGAAGGGTATGGAGTTCGACGCAGTGATCGTCTTCGAACCAGCCGAGATCCTCGAGGCATCACACGGTCTCGGGCTGCTCTATGTCGCACTCACCCGCACCACTGACCGTCTTGTGATCGTGCATGAGAGGCCGTTGCCCGAGGTTCTCGTCGATCTCTAATCCCGAGAGAGGTCGTCTCAGCTGCGAGTAAATGTGGGACGACGTTTTTCGAGGAAGGCGTTGATTGCCTCGGAGTGATCTGCGCTCCGGGCAAGATCGCTGAAGAGTTCCGTCATCAGCTCGTCGTGATCATCTGGATTCAGATTGTCGACCGCGTTGAGCGCACGTTTCGTCGCTTCGATTGCGAGGGGTGCCTTGTCGGCGATGGATTCAGCCAGCTCTGTCGAGCGTCGCATCGGATCTTCGTCGAAGTGGCTGACCAAACCCCATCGGTCGGCGGTCGCTGCATCGACGCGGGCGCCGGTGAGCAACATTGTGCGCGCATGGGTTGGTCCGATGGTTTGGTTGAGCGATCGAACACTTGCGACCAGACCCATGTTGATCCCCGACGCTGCGAAGGTCGAAGCGGCCGACGCGATGCGGATGTCGCAGGAGAGCGCGAGTTCGAGACCTCCGCCGTGGGCGGGGCCATCAATCGAGGCGATGACGGGGACACGGTGGGAGCGGATTGCTCCTGCCGCCTCGGTCACGAGGCGCAACATCAAGGATGGCTCGTCGCTCGGCTCAACCAGCGTGCTGATGTCGGCACCCGCGCAAAACCGTCCAGGGCCACCGGTGATCACGAGCACTCGAACCGACTCGTCAGCACTTGTGCGATCGATCTGTTGGCGGAGTTCGGACCAATGATGTGGCGTCAGGGCATTCACCGGGGCACGGTCGATCACGATCGTCGCGACGCCGCTGCTTGTCATCGTCTGTACTACGGGGCTCACCCGTCCGAAGGTAGCAGCGCGGGTTGCGTCACACGTCATGGCGCATCCTCCGTGAAGCGACTAGTAATGGCGGATGAGTGACAAGCCAGATCCGTTCAATTCACCCTTTGGAACGCTCTTCGGCGATCAGATGACCGTAGCCACCTATCTAGACGGCGTCTACGATTATCCGGGCGCGGCGCAACCGTTGGAGAACTTGTCGTTGCACCCGGCGAGCCACGTGCTGCACTACGCCAGTGAGTGCTTCGAAGGGTTGAAGGCTCATCGGCAGGCTGACGGATCTGTGGCGATCTTCCGGCTGGATGATTCAGTCGCGCGCATGTTGCTGAGCATTGAAAAGCTCCGCATGACGCCGCCCGATCCGGCGATGTTGCGCACCTTGATGATCGACGCTGTTCGGGCGAATATTTCGTTCACACCAGACGCCCCCGGCTCCTTGTACATCCGACCAACATTCATCGGTGTGTCGCCCAACATTGGAGCAGCGGCAGCACCGAGTTCAGAAGCGTTGCTCTATGTGATCTGCTCACCAGTCGGTGACTACTTTGCCGGTGGCGTTCGCCCGCTGTCGATCTTCATCGAGACCGATATGCCGCGAACCACTCCGCAATTTGGTTCGGTCAAGAGTGGTGCGAACTATGTGATGGCACTCGGTCCGACACTCGATGCCAAGCGGGATCATGTTTCGGATCAAGTCCTGTTCGCCAGTGGCGACGACGTGACCGAGACCGGTGCATCGAACTTCTTTCTTGCTGATGGTGAACGTCTAATCACCCGCAATCTTGATACGTCGTTCCTGCACGGAATCACCCGCAAGTCGGTCATTCAGATTGCCAAAGATCTCGGCTACGAGGTCGAAGAACGCAGCATTCCAGTGGCCGAACTGCAGGCATGGGCGGACCACGGCGAAATGTTCCTGTCAGGCACGGCGGCAGTCATCGCGCCGGTCGGCAAGGTCATCACGCGGGGAGAGCACATCTCCGTAGGTGATGGTCAACCAGGTCAAACGACTCTCAAGCTACGCCAAGCGCTCACCGATATTCAGACTGGAAAGTCGGAGGACACGCATGGTTGGCTCACACGGATCGATCCCGAATAACGGACTCACTCGACGGCTCATCGCCGTCGTTGCGCTGCTCGCCCTCTTGGGCACGGCATGCGGCACAAAGACAGACTCAGAAACGACAACAGCTGCCGCTGCTGTTGGTGACGATGCCGACTATGGCTCGTGGAACGACTCCGCCGAAGCTGATACGACTGCAGAAGCGGATTCAACAACAAAATCGTCAGATGATGACGCTGACGACACACCCTTGGAAGCACCCGCCCTTGGTGCTCCCGACAATGATCCGTCAGCGCCACGTGATGTCGTAGCACCGGCCGCACCAGTCCAAACAGCACAGGTGCTTGCCTACGCAATCCAGGCGAGCGAAGAACTGAGCTATTCGTTCGAGCAGGGCATGTCGATGCGCATGAACATGCTTGGTATGGATCTCGACATCTCGCCCGACAGGGCTTTCGTGACCGGTGAGGTCTCCGGGGACGACAGCCGAGTGTTGGTCGATCTCGGCGCATTTATGACCGCCACATTCGATTCGATGGATATTGACCTTTCCGACCCATTGTTTGCCGGCATGCTCGGTGACCTCGAGTCGATGTCGATAGAGGTCTGGATCGTTGACTCGACGATGGTGATCGATATGTCGGGCCTCGCAGGGTCGATCGCTGGTCTCGATCCAACTGCAGCGGGCGAACTGTCGGTGTTTGCTGACGGCCCGGTGTCGATCGATCTCGGAGCCATTGGTGGCACCGATGCAACGGCGCTGGTTCAACAGTTCGGTCAAGGCGCCCAGGTCACCGACCCTGCCGCGTTGCTCGATGCACTTCGTTCGGTTGATGCCGTCAGCGAGGCGGGTTCGAGCACCGTCGATGGCACCGCAGTCACCGTGTACGAGGCCAGCGCCTCGATGACGGAGTACTACGCAGCGCTTGGCATGGACATCACCGATCAGCTTGGTGCGATGGAACAGTTCGGGGTGCCCTCGAGCAGCGCCGAAGCGGCGATGATCGGATCGATGTTGCCCGCAATTGCGGGCTTGACGGTCGAGATGAAGATCATGATTGACGCTGACGGTCTGGTCCGACGGATTGAGAGCAGCATGGACATGGGCGCAATGATGTCGGCCATGTTCAGTGATGTCGACGGTGCCGATGACCTCGGGCTTGGAGAGGTCGACATCATGGTCGATACTTGGCAGAACTTCGGCGACTACGGAACCGCCATCACGATCGCTCCGCCTGCAGCTGTGGACAAAACGTCCGACCTGGCCGGCCTGCTCGACAGCTGATTCGATCTCGAGCACTCGCTACTTTGTGGCGATGAGTAATCCCTCGGTCAAGAAAAACGCGGCATCCGCCTGGGTCGATCCTTCTGGTCGAAGGAACGCTCGTACAGCTGGGGTTGCATCGAGCAGGTCGGTGAGAAGATTCGGTCGAAGTTCTTGGGGCACAGTCGTATTGTCGACCCAGAATTGGAAGCCCATACGTTTGGGCGCCGTTTCGGCGGTGTCGATTTGGAGACCGGCAGTGGTCAACAAGGCGGTCCATTCGTTCATCGATAAACAACCCACGTGACTTGGATCTCGTTGTCGTTCCCAGTCGTCACAGAACAAGGCGACCTCTGGGTCTTCGGGGACCACGTTGTCGACCATCGCGAAGGTGCCGCCTGATTTCAGCACTCGGGCGACCTCACCAATGAACGCGGCGGGGTTCGGAAAGTGATGTGGCGCAATCCGACACGTGACGAGATCGAATTGGTCATCGTCGAACGGCAGGTTCTCGGCATCGGCGAGCTGCGTGCTCACGTTCTCGTGACCAAGTTCTCCGGCTCTCGTCGTGGCGAGCTCGACCATCGCTGGCGTCAGATCGGTCGCGGTCATGTGGTGCACATGCGGAGCGAAGGCGAATGCGGTGTGACCGGCCGCGGTCGCAATGTCCAGCGCGTTCCAGCCAGATTGTGGCTCGACGAGTTCAACCATGCGGGCGAGGCTCGCCCCTTTTGCATGCACGACGCTGGTTGCGTAGTTGGTCGCGTTGGCTCCAAATCGTGAGCGATTGAGGTCTTTGGCGTGCTCTGAATTTTCGTTCATTGGGACTCCTCCATTGCCACCGTAGCGTGGTCACATGACCGCAGAGTTCTTGACTAAAGACGGCCCGATTGACATTCCCGAGCGAGTCCTCGTCGTGGTTGCGCACCCCGACGACATCGATTTCGGAACGGCCGGCACCGTCGCACAGCTGACGGCGGCAGGGTCGTACGTGGCGTACTGCCTGGTGACCTCTGGTGAAGCGGGGGAAGACGATATGACGGTCAGCAGCACCGAGTTGGCGGCCATGCGCGAGTCCGAACAGACAGCAGCTGCTGCCGAGGTTGGTGTCACAAGCCTGCATTGGTTGCGTCATCCAGACGGCATGGTTGACGCCAATTTCGCGCTGCGGTGCGACATCTCGCGCGTCATCCGGATTGAAAAGCCCGACGTGGTGATCACGCAATCACCCGAACGCGACTACGACAGAGTCTACGGAAGTCATCCCGACCACATCGAGACGGCTGAGGCGACGTTGCGCGCTGTGTATCCGGATGCTCGCAATCCTCGAGCATTTACAGCGGAACTTCTCGACGAGGGGTATGCGCCGCATACGGTGAAGAACGTCTGGGTCGGACAGATCGAGCCAACGTTGTTTGTCGACATCACCGATTGTTTCGATCAGAAGATGCGGGCTCTTCGTCAGCATGCATCCCAGGTGGCCAAGCGGGATGCAGATAGCGACATGGAAGCCATGATGCGCGAGTGGGGCGAACGCATCGCAGCCGTGGCGGTGAAAAGTGGTGTCGATCACTTCGACGCCGAGAAGAACCCCGGCTGCCTCTGCGAGGGTTACCGAATCCTCGACACCGCTTGACCGAAACCGTTCGCGTGGTTTCTCAGCGGCGGTCAGCGAGGAAGGGAAATTGCTCGCGAATTTGTTGCACTCGTTCGGCAGTCACGTCGGCGGTGATCATCGCCGATCCTGCCGCATCGCCCGTGTCTGCAACGATTTCACCAAACGGATCGACGATCATCGAGTCGCCGCAGTAACTCACGTTCGGATCATTTCCGAAACGATTCGCGCCAACCACCCACGCTTGGTTCTCGATTGCACGGGCGGTGAGAAGCGTGCGCCAGTGGTGTCGTCGACTCGCAGGCCAGTTGGCGATGACGAGGTAACAGTCGGTGTCGTGTGCGAGATCCCAGAACTCATCGGCGAAACGTAGGTCGAAACACACGAAGGTGCTGATGCGTAAGCCGTCGATCGCAATCGTGTTCCGGCGATCGCCAGCTCGGTAACTTCTGTCCTCGCCACTGAAGGTGAATGGATGCAGTTTGTTGTAGGTGTGGAGCTCTCCAGTCGGTCCGGCGAAGGTCATTCGGTTGTTGGGCAGTTCAATCCCATCGTCGGAGATCGGGATCGAACCGACGACCCACGCCCCGGTCGCGGCTGCTTGCTCCAGAAGGAACTGCGTTGAAGGTCCGTCGGGACGTTCGCGGGCGAGGTCGGTATTCATCGTGAATCCCCAGGAGAACGTCTCCGCGAGCGCAATCAATCGAGCTCCGGTCTCGGCCGCTTCGTGGATCTGTGGGCGTAGCGCCTCGAAGTTCCGTTGTGGAGACTCCCATTCGATCTCGTGTTGAACGACGGCAATCTTCATGTCGTCGACCTTAGGTCACACCCCTCCGGTTCTGTGCAGGGTGGAGTGTCAGATCGGCATCTACAGCTGCACAGATCCGGGGGAGCGGCGTTCGACTTCTTTCGCCCAATCTTGATTCCATGAACTCGTGTGGGGCCACAGGCATTGGGCTTCAACCAGCACGTCATCGGGGGATACCCCGAGCTCGTCGACCAACAAGAGGCGAAGGATCAGACCTGTGCGTGAGGCCCCGTGTCGACAGTGCAGCAGCACTGGCTGGCCGTCGGCTCTCGCGACTGCGACCTCGCTAAGGATCTCGTCGAGCACGATGCTCAGGCTGGGGTTCGCGTCCGTCCTCGGTGTGTCTTCGAGATGAAAGGTCACATGGTGGGGATGACCGTCGATCCGCCCCTCTTCGTTGCACAGGGAGAGGACAAGTCCGTCTGGGTGTTCGGTCGTGAACCTCGACAGGCCATAGAGATTCGAGAACCACACGCCGGGGAGAACTTCTTTCGGTCCACGGCGTCGTCGTGGGTCATACCAATTGGGTTTGTTCACGCCGAGCAATCGATTGGTGAGCCCACACAGGTATCGCCGTCCGCGCCCGCCGTCAGGTGATTGGAACGTCGACACCAAGCGCGCTGGAATCGCGCCGAGGCCTCCTTGGAGTCCCGAGAACGCCCCGACCAAACTTGCAAGTTCGGCGTCACCGCCTGCACCGGCGACCGCGTCGACGAAGTGGTTCGTGAAAGCCAGATTGGCTGCTTTGGCGAGGAGAGGTTCTGTCTGTGTGTGCTGGACGGTGTCGTCGAGGCCGGTGCGAATCGCGTCGATCAATGAAACGGTGGCCGGGTCGAACATGAGCGGCCGCTCACCCAGCGCTAACCCAACAGCGACCGGCACCGCGTGACGCGCCTCGAGATCGACGGGCAGTGGAGAACCAGCAAGGTGTGCTTCCGCAGTGTCGAGCGACCTCATGCCGGCAGCCGTCCAATCCTCACGTTCACTAGCCAGCGCATCGGCGATGAGCGCGCCAACGATTGCTCCCATGGCAGCTTGCCAACGGTAGAGATCAGACGTCACGAATCGATGATATGCGACCGGACTCACGGCACGATCGAAGTGACGCGCCCCCATACGTTTTCGAGACCGATCATCCCGAATGACTGGCTGTCTTGCGCGTCGGCATGTGCGCGGTTGTCGCTTCGGAGGTAC
>RCNE010000233.1_pt1 | contig 29486 bp, 27 predicted proteins | sample 2041361 | NCBI WGS metagenome assembly RCNE01 (sample SAMN09708229, study PRJNA481090) | Marine sediment metagenome, whole genome shotgun sequencing project. | reverse complement strand
GCCCCGCCCAGGTGGAGTTCCCACGACATGTTGGGTCGTATTGGCAGAACACCCCAGATCATCGAGCCATACAGGAACCACACCATCACTGACACCGCCACCGAACGCATATCCAGCCGTAAAATCCCGCTGATGAATACATAGGCAAGCAAGCCATAAACGAAACCGCTGGCACCAAAATGCAGGCTCTCTCTACCGATTACCCAGGCCAGCAACCCCGACCCCATCCAGATGATTGGAATTACCCGCATTGCAGATCTCGGGTATAGGTAAAGAACCGTTGTCATGCTGACGAGCAGCGGCAATGTATTTGAAAACAAGTGCTCTGCACCGGAATGCAGCAAGGGCGCCGTGAATATGCCAATCAGACCATCCAGGTGTTTGGGTCGCAGCCCATAACGGGCCAGACCGAGACCCATGACCGTATCGATTATCAGGATCAGCCACAACAGGGCGGTAAACCATAAGGCAGTTTTCAGGGCCAGTTTGAAGTTTCTTTGAGCCCTCGGGGAAGAGGTAACGCGGTGGTCTGGTTTGCCGAGATGCATGTGTGTGGGTCTAACGTAGCTCTTCGGGTAATGCCGAGGCAATTGTATCCCGGGTTTGGGTCATTAAATCTCGCATCGTCTCTGCATCCTCCGTACCGTCAACCTCAATCGCCGGGTGGATAACCATGCGTATCTTGCCCGGGAAAATCGTCATGGTCTTTGGTTTTTGAATGTCACGCGTTCCAATGATGGTCACCGGCAATATCGGTAGTTTCTGAGCTGTAGCAACACGAAAAGCGCCCTTTTTAAATGAGCGTAACTTACCATCCAGGCTACGTGTCCCTTCTGCAAAAAACAATACGCCCACACCATTTCCAACACTTGCCAAGGCATCACTGACCGCCTTACGTGCCTGGTCCGGGTTTGAACGGTCGATATATATATGACCGGCCTTTTCACAACCGATACCGAGACCCGGAATTTTGCGCAACTCCGCTTTCAGAACCCATTTCAAATCCAGCTTGAGCCAACCATAAACAATAAATATATCGTATTGGCTCTGGTGGTTGCACACCACGACATAGGATCTGCTTGAATCCGCATTCTCAGCTCCCTCGACGGTGACCCATACCGGTGTCAGCCAGAGCATTACTTTCGCCCAGTTTGCAGCAATGTGACGACTGGCAACGCGTGGACTCCAAATCGCTGCAACCACTACCGTTACCCAACCCGCAGTCAATGTGAGCACAAAGGCAACAGGGTAAAATATCAACCAGGCATAAACCTGGTATAGCCAAAAGGCGATGCGTTTCATTTTATTGCGAGACCCGCCAAAAAGTAATGAGACTAACGATAGATCGAGCAGCTTGCAAACACTGGACAAAAGATCTGTTCATTGCGAATAACGGGGGCGCGCTGATCGCACCCCCGCAATACTCAACCATAGTGATCGGACAGATCAGGCTGCCTGGTCTTCGTCTTCAGCAACCGGCTTTTCTCCGGCACTGCTTTCGATATCCAGAAGGCGTGACGCCGATTTACCGATTTTGATCATGCGTGGCTTCATCTCCTCGGGAATCTCACGCTCAAGGTCAATATGCAACAAGCCATTTTCAAGGCTCGCACCCATGACTTTTACGTGATCCGCAAGGTTGAAACGGCGTTCAAATGCCCGGGTAGCAATGCCGCGGTGCAGGTATTCGCCCTGCTCTTCCGGTTCATCGGCACTCTTGCCACTGACAAGCAGACGGTTGTGTTCTGATGTGATGGCAATGTCATCCTCAGAGAAACCTGCCACTGCCATGGTGATACGGTAGTGGTCTTCGCTTGTAATACGAATATTGTAAGGAGGGTAGCTGTTACCCTGGTCCTGACGAGTAGCTGAACTCATCAAAGAGGCCAGGCGATCAAATCCAACTGAAGTTCTGTATAACGGGGAAAAATCAAAAGTAGTCATTTCCTTATTCTCCTAAAGAAGCAATAGGGTCTATAAAATACTTCCACCACATGTGGCCGGAAGTTGCCTGTGGCCCCCGAAGGCTGCCACAAGAATAAACATGGGGATACACTAGCAGGCTTCAAGTCTGAACCCACCCTACGGGTAGCGAATGGCCATGACTTCCAATACTACCTTGCATTCTGGCAGTTCAACTTCTGTGCTGACACCAATGCTTTTGCCCAGCAGTGCACGTGCCACTGGTGAATCAATCGATATGAAACCTTTTTGGGCATCGGTCTCATCGACACCTACGATACGGTATTCCACGAGACCTTCAGATGAAGTGTTCAGGGTAATATAAGCGCCAAAGCGAATGACCGAGGTATCTGCCGGTGGTCGATCGACAATCTTCATGATGTCGATACGCTTGCTCAGATAACGTATGCGCCAATCGATGCCCCCCAGTTGTTTCTTACGGTAGGTATACTCCGCATTTTCCGAGCGGTCACCCTCGGCCGCGGCGGCTGCAAGCGCCTTGACAACTTCCGGTCGTAACTTTCGCCACAAGTACTGTATTTCCTCGCGTAAACGCCCCGCACCTTCAGCTGTTATGTATGGACTTCCAGGTTTCTGAGGTGGTCTCCATCTACCCATTTTAAATCTCTTTACACATCCCAACTTTCGACACCTGCAACAGATGCCCCAAAGGTATATAGTAGCGTCCTTTCCCCACCTTCCTTAAAGGATTTTTGTCATGAACTACAAGTTAACCATCACCCTGGCCATTCTCATTGGTCTCTATGGTTGCCAGCAGGAATCAGAACAAGCGGCAGTTACGTCCCAGGCAGAAGCCCCTGCGGCAGCCCCTGTGGCCGAGCTTGAGAGCATTGCAGCTGAGCTTACAAGCGGCGTCGACCCGTCCGAGTTCAGCGAAACCGTTCGTCCACAGGACGATTTTTTTGACTACGTTAACGGACCCTGGGTTGAGAGCAATGAAATACCTGCAGACAAGGCACGCTGGGGCACCTTCGACGCGCTCAATGAACAATCTGACAAGGACATACGCGCTTTGGTTGAGGAAGTCAGTGCTGCAGAAAACGTACAAAACGGATCTGCCACCCAGAAAATCCGAGATTTTTACAATTCCTACATGGATGTTGAGAAATCAACCAGCCTGGGTGCAGAAGCCATCCGTTCAGAATTGGACGAAATCGCCGCTGCAAGCTCGCTTGATGATATCTACAGGCTTTTTAGCACACTCGGTGTTTACGGTGTCGACTCGCCGATTGGCGGCTATATTTTTTCCGATAAGAAAGACCCGAACACCAATGTTGTATACATTGCGCAGGCCGGCTTGACCATGCCTGACCGTGACTATTATCTGAAAGATGATGAGCAGTTTGTAAAAGGCCGTCAGTTGTATCTTGATTACGTTGCCAATGTCTTCACACAGGCCGGTATTGAAAACGGCGCAGAACGTGCAAAAGGTCTGCTGGCACTGGAAACCAAACTTGCAGAGGTCCAGTGGACCAAGGAAGAGAACCGCAACCCGGTTGCGAGTTACAACCCCAAGACCCTGGCGGAACTAACGGAAATGGCACCAAAGATCAACTGGGACATTACCTTTGAAGCAGCGGGTATACCGGCCCGTGACCGCTACATCGTGTCACAGCCCAGTTTTTTTGAAGCGGCTGATGACATTATCGCCGAAGCCGATCTTGATCTGTTGAAGGACTACCTGACATTCCAGACATTGAGCAGCTTTTCGCCGGTTTTAGGTGACGATTATTTCAATCTCTGGTTTGGCTTTTTCCGTGAAGGATTATCCGGCGTATCTGAGCCACGTCCACAGTGGAAACGCGCTGTGAATTCAATCAATGGCAACATGGGTGAATTACTTGGCCAGTTGTACGTGGAGCGGCATTTCCAGCCGGAAGCCAAGGCTCGCATGGATACGATGATCCAGAACCTGACCAAGGCCTATGAAAAATCCATCACCGAACTTGACTGGATGAGCGAGGAAACCAAGCAGCAGGCGCTTGTCAAACTTTCCAAGTTCACACCCAAGATCGGCTATACCGATGACTGGCGCGATTACTCGAAGATGGATATTTCCGACGGAGACCTGCTCGGAAACATAAAGAGTTCTGCAGAGTTTGAATACAACCGCAACCTCAACAAGCTCGACACACCGGTTGACAAGGGAGAGTGGTTCATGACCCCCCAAACAGTCAATGCCTATTACAATCCTGTGTGGAATGAAATTGTGTTTCCGGCATCGATTTTGCAACCACCGTTTTTCAATGTGAAAGCGGATGACGCCGTTAATTACGGTGGCATTGGTGCTGTTATCGGTCACGAGATCGGACATGGTTTCGATGACCAGGGTCGGCAATATGACGGCGATGGGAACCTGAGCGACTGGTGGATCGAAGAAGACGCCGAGAAATTTGACGTACGCAAGAATGCACTTGCAGCACAATATGATGGTTATGTGGTTATTGATGGCCTGACCATCAATGGTCAATTCACTTCCGGTGAAAACATTGGCGATCTCGGTGGCCTCAGCATTGCCTACCTGGCGTACAGAATGTCATTGGATGGAAAAGAGGCCCCGGTCATTGATGGCTTGACCGGCGATCAACGCTTTTTCCTCGGCTGGGCACAGGTATGGCGCTCCATGGCCCGTGATGCGGAAGCCAAGCGACGGCTGACTGTCGATCCGCACTCACCACCTAAATTCCGCGCTAACGGTGCACCGATCAATGTGGCGGCATTTTACGAAGCCTTTGATGTTAAAGAAGGTGATGGAATGTACCTGGCACCTGAAAACCGGGTAAAAATCTGGTAAGGGCTTTTAGTTCTTACCCACTCAAAACGGCCGCATAACAGCGGCCGTTTTTTCAAATCTTTGCGACCCTTTTGCCAATGCCAACGTCTTATTAAACGATGAAGGGATCAGGCTTCGACATGGAACTCGACGAGTTAACACTCGCTGGCGCTAAGCGTGGAGATATGCGTGCCTGTGAAAAAATCTACCGCATGTACCAGACCAGGGCATTTACCGTGGCGATGCGGGTCTGTAATAACCGGGAACTGGCCCAGGATGTGACCCAGGAAGCATTCATAAACGCCTTCAAACGAATAAAGCAGTACCGTGGTGATTCACCTTTTTGGGGTTGGTTGCGCCGGGTTGTCGTTAATCATGCGATAAGTGCTTTGCGCAAACTGCCACGTCACGATGCGGTTCAACTGGAGGACTACATGTGCCCCGGCAACGGTGACCAGGAAGGTTTGGGCCAGTGCATAGATCTCGAACAGGCCCTCAGGCAACTGGATAACGAAGACCGCTTAGTGGTCTGGTTATACGATGTGGAAGGTTATAAACATCGTGAGATTGCCCGCCTGGTTGGTAAAACAGAAAGTTACTCAAAGACCCGTCTTAACAGGGCCCGCGCCAAACTCAGGGCCCTTATTTCCGACAGCGAAACATCTACTGCCCCAAACGCGACCCAGAACACAACATCAAGCGCAAGAGCGTAAGAGAAGAACATGACTGCACATGATCAATGGAAACAAACGGTATCTGATCCGCTCGGTTTGAGTGATCTGGGTGAAATCGATCCCGGGCACGATGGCTGGGATCAGATTAAATCCGAACTTCAGGCGCACCATGCGAGCAAGCGAAACTGGCACAAAACCGGCGCCTGGCTGGCGCTTGCCGCGAGCCTTGTACTGGTTATCAGCCTGGTCTTGCAAAATACAGAAACCAGCACACCGGGCATCTCTACTTCACCGGAGTTTGCGACGTCTGCACCGAATCCTGCGTCAATGACAGTGAAAGACAATGTTATTGAGCTGATCGGTTTGTCACAGAGTATGGAAGAACAGGTAATGAAATTAAGACAGGAAACCGGATCCATGCCAGCCGAATCTGCAATTTACGTGGCAGAGCTTGAAGACCTGATTGCACAAGTTGATAGCGAGTTAAGTGTGACACCCGACTCTATCGACCTGTGGGGGCAACGTGTCAATCTGATGCTGGATCTCGCCCAGATTTACCAGCAGCAATGGGAGACTTATTACGGTCGCATGGCGTCACTTTGAATATTTTACGAGGCATATATTGATGAAAAATCGAAACAAACTGATGGTTCTTGCAGCTGTGCTGTTGCTTGGAGCAGGAACCATCGCAAACGCATCGCCGGATGAAGAATCCGCGAGACTAGCCGAAGATGCTGAATTGCAGGCTCAGCTTGAAGCTGAATATGAAAAGGCCATGTATGAGGCTGAACAGCAGCGACTGGCGGCTGAAGCGTCAATGGAGATGGCACGTGAGCAATTGCAACAGGCTGCCGAACAACGGAAGCTGTCCGCCAGGCAAAGTGTCGAGGCTCAATCTGCCCGTGCTGCTGAAATGGAAAAGATGCACGAGGAACTCAATCAAACACGTAGACAGCTACAGGTAACTTCGCGTGAAATTGCACGCGTGAATCGCGAGGTGGCCCGTGCACGTTCAGGTCGCCAATCTGAGCACTATGTAATGCGAAGCTCGGACACACCTGTCATCGGTGTCATTCTTGGCGATTCGGATAAAAATGGCGTTGAAGTTCTTGGTGTTTCACCGGATGGTCCTTCTGAACGCGCCGGTATCAAAAAAGGCGACATTATCATCGCGGTAGAAGGACAGAAACTCAGCGAAATAGAAGAAGCCGGCGATGCCGGGGATAGTCTTCGCATTGCCTTGCGCGATGTGGAAGCCGATGAACCAGTGCTTATCACGATAGAGCGTGACAACAAATCAGTGGAAATGAGCGTCGTTCCGGAAATACGCAAACCATTGAGTTGGCATTCCGTGACGCGTTTCCCCACAGCGCCCGGTGCACCACGCGCTGCGACGGCACCTGAAAGGGTCATTTCCATTGAACGCATTGTGGTCCCCGAGCTCGATACGGTTGAAATGACCGTGCAGGTAGAACAAATGCGGGCAGATATAGAAAGGCTTCGCGCGGTGCGGGAAGCCGGCAGAGTTGAACCGGTCGATGGTGAATGGGAAATTGAATTTCACGAATTGTCTGAACTGGGTGACTTTGCTCTACAGGATGCAAACGTCTGGTTTGGTTTGCCCATGGCACAGGGTTTACAACTGGCTGAAGTTGACCCGGGCCTGGGTGAGTATTTCAAAACCGACCGTGGTGTACTGGTATTGAAAGCCCGGTCCAATAACGACCTGCAATTGGAACCAGGAGACGTGATTCTGCAGGTGGGTGCTACCGAGGTAAATTCCCCCGCCGAATTCATGCGGGCGTTACGTGATTTGAATTCCGGTGATGAGCTTGTTTTGGATATCAAACGTCATCGAAAAGACCGCACACTTAAGACCGTCATGCCGGAAGACAGGACCAGCTCTCACTTCCCTGTGGAAGGCAAAACCCATACTGTTACTATTACCTCCTCCCATTAAATAAAACAGGACCTGTGAGCACGTCTCCAGGTCCTGGGCTATACTTCCGGCTCTGACATTTACCAGACGAGCAGAACCATGGAAGAACTCAAGAGCGCCATCAACTGGTTTGAAATTCCGGCTACCGATTTTGACCGCGCGGTTCGCTTTTATGGCGAAATATATGCTTACGAAATGCCTACCCGTGATATGGGTCATGTCAGGATGGGCTTCTTTCAGCACGAACCGGGAACAGGCACCGGTGGCGCCATTGTATCCGGGGATGGGTGCATACCCTCTCAGAGTGGCTCAAAACTGTACCTGAATGGCGGGTCTGATTTACTCACCGTCCTGAACCGGGTTGAAGAAGCCGGCGGTAAAATCGTCGTGGGAAAAAAGCAAATTTCCCCGGAAATTGGTTATTTTGCAATTATTGTCGATACTGAAGGTAACCGTATTTACCTTCACTCAATGAACTGAGAAAAAGCAATATGTCTGCAAAACCTGACTCCATCAAGTCCATTCTGTATGCCTTGTTCGCTAACCTGGCTATCGCCATAGCCAAGTTTGGTGCTGCCTTCTGGACCGGTTCGGGCGCGATGATGGCCGAGGCCATTCACTCACTGGCCGATAGCTGCAATCAGCTCTTATTGTTATTTGGTATGAAACAATCGAAGCGCCCCCCGGATCTTGATTATCCTCTTGGCTATGGCAAGAGCATATACTTCTGGTCATTTCTGGTCGCAGTCATCCTGTTCAGTCTCGGCGGTATGTTTTCCATTTACGAGGGTGTTCACAAATTCACAAACCCGGAACCTTTGAATAGCCCCATGATCGCAGTTGGAGTCCTGATTTTTGCCATCATCGCCGAGTCCATATCCCTGTGGGGGTGTATGCAGGCGGTCAACAAGGAACGCTTTGGAAGAAAGCTGATTCGATGGTTCCGTGAAAGCAGAAGCAGCGAGCTGATAGTAGTGTTTGGCGAAGATGTTGCCGCTCTTCTCGGTTTGGTCTTAGCCTTAATCGCAGTGCTCGCCGCCGCCATTACAGGCAACCCCATATACGATGCCATTGGAACCATAACAATTGGAGTCTTGCTGGTTGTTATCGCATTCCTGTTGGCCGTGGAGGTAAAAGACCTGCTTATCGGTCAGGGCGTGGAAATACACATCAGCGACAAGATGCGAAAATTCCTGCTGGAGCGACCGGAAGTCGAGAAGATCTATAATCTTTTGACCTTGCAGATGGGTCCTGATGCAATGATTGCTGTTAAGGCAAGAATGCGCCCAACAGGTTCAGAGGATGAGTTACTAAACGCCATCAACCGTGTTGAACGGGAGTTCCGGCAGGCTTTCCCAATGGCGAAATGGTTATTTTTTGAACCAGATAACGGAGATGAGTAATAGCGTGAGTAATCCCAAGGTTGGTTTTGTGAGCCTGGGTTGCCCCAAGGCACTGGTCGACTCCGAACGCATATTGACCCAACTCCGGATCGATGGCTATGAAATTGCCCCCAACTATGATGGTGCAGATGTGGTGGTGGTCAATACCTGTGGATTTATCGATAGCGCGCGGGCGGAGTCCCTGCAAGCCATTGGCGAGGCCCTGAATGAAAACGGCCGGGTGATCGTCACCGGTTGCATGGGTGTGGATGAAAAGGAAATACGCGAATTCCACCCTTCAGTGCTATCGGTAAGCGGTCCGCAACAATATGAGCAGGTCGTCGGTGCGGTCCATCAATATGCACCATTTGATAAAGACCATGATCCGTTCGTCGACCTGGTACCAGCGCAAGGCATCAAGCTGACACCAAGGCATTACGCCTATCTGAAAATATCAGAAGGCTGCAACCATAAGTGTACGTTTTGCATTATTCCATCAATGCGTGGAAAACTGGACAGCAGGCCCGCTGGCGAGATACTCCAGGAAGCCGAGAGGCTGGTCGATTCCGGCGTCAGGGAGTTACTGGTCATTTCCCAGGACACCTCTGCTTACGGCGTCGATCTTAAATATCGTCTTGATTTTTGGGGTGGTAAACCGGTTAAAAGCCGTATTACCGAGTTGAGTCGCGAACTTGGTAGCCTGGGTGCCTGGGTCAGATTGCACTATGTTTACCCATACCCGCATGTTGATGAGCTGATACCACTTATGGCTGAAGGTCTGATCCTGCCCTACCTTGATATACCACTGCAGCATGGCAGTCCACGTATCCTCAAGTTGATGAAGCGCCCGGCGGCAGCCGAGAACGCGTTGGCACGCATCAGAAAGTGGCGTGAGATTTGTCCGGATATCACCTTGCGCAGCACGTTTATCGTCGGTTTTCCCGGCGAAACCGATGATGATTTCGAACAGTTACTCGATTTCATCAATGAGGCTCAGCTCGATCGGGTCGGTTGTTTTCAGTATTCACCGGTCAACGGCGCACGGGCCAATGACCTGCCGGATCCTGTTCCAGCCGAAGTAATGGCAGAACGTGAACAGGCATTTATGCAACTACAGGCCGAGATCAGTCGTAACCGCCTGCAGGCGAAAATCGGCAGTGTGCAGCAGGTACTCGTTGATGGGATTGATGAAAACGGTGCCATCGCCCGCAGTTTTGCAGACGCACCGGAAATCGACGGCCAGGTTTATGTACTGGATGGGCACCATTTGAAGACAGGTGAACAGGTCAACGTGAAAATCACGGATTCCGATGAATATGACCTCAGCGGTTTTCTAAGCGACTGATCCATCCTGCGCTGTGTTTGCTGTTAGCCAAATTATTGAGAGAAACCTGCATCGGCGCAAGTCCGGTGGTTCCGTTTTATGGATTAACCCTGAAAGAGATGATGGCTGGCGAGCGGTGAAACCAATTTGTTCGTCGCTGAAGCTGTTTAGCCAGGATTACGGTTGTTATGCTTTTTTGCAGCACGCGGGTGGGGATATTGAATTCGCAGCCTTTCCTCGGGCAGACGAGGGCAAATACGATTGGATCATAGTCAATTTACCCCGTCAAAAAGCCCTTTTGAACATGATGCTGGATTGCGCAGCGACTCTCCTGGCAAAAAAAGGCGTTCTTTGGCTCGCGGGTGAAAACAAGGCCGGCATCAAGTCCGCGAACAAACAACTGAAGTTACATTTCGGGCAGATTAGAAAATTGGACAACGCACGCCACTGCAGTTTGTTTGAGGCAGGCGCACGATTGAATCAGGACTCTTTCAATCTCTTGGGCTACCGGGATCAATGGCTACTAAATTGCAATAACTCCGGAATAACAGTTATCTCCTACCCGGGCGTATTCGCGCATGGACGTCTTGATGACGGCACCGCTCTTCTGCTGCATGCGCTTGCAACAACGGAACTTAATGGGGATGTGCTCGATTTCGCCTGTGGCGCGGGCATAATAGGCGCCTGTATAGCCGCCCAGCACAAAGACACCTCTATTACCCTGATCGATACCAGCGCAATGGCCCTGAAGGCATGCACAGAGACCCTGGAGGCCAATCAATTGGAAGGCCTTGTGCAGGCTTCTGACGGACTGTCAGGGATCAACAATAGTTTTGATGTTGTTGTAAGCAACCCACCGATACACTCGGGTGCCAGGACTGACAATCAGCTTGGTATGCGGTTACTGGAATCGGTGCATGAACATATCAGGCCCGGTGGTAGACTTATTTTGGTTGCCAATATTCATCTGCCCTATGAAAACTGGCTTTCGACGCGGTTTAGAAAGTTGAATGAGTTGGCAGCAAATGATAATTACAAGGTGATCGTGGCGACAAAGTAGTCAAGTGGAATCATCTTGTACATTGACGCAGGTATGACAGCTTACCTGCAGGGACTTACGAAACCATGTGTGGAAAAGCAGCAGTCTCACATCTGAAATGGAAGGATATCTACGCCTGGGCAACCAGCCTGACACCCGCTTCAACTCTACCTCCGGATCCGGCCAGCAGAGTAAACATATCCCCTTCCCGGTTACGACGAAAATCCGAGCCGGATTCCATGACCTGGGAAACCCTGCCGGCGATTTACGCCGATGGTGTTCTCGACCGCCCCATTGAAGCCGTCTGGCCATTCCTGCCTTACTGGTCACACGGACAATTACCCCGCAACAAAGACGGAAAACTTATCTCGACTGCAAATGCCAGGTTACGTCACGACGGACCTGCTTTCGCACCATCCTACATGGGTGCATGGTCAAAAGATTGCAGGGTGTTGATACCGGTGTCCTGGTTCTATGAATTCGATAGCCGGGTTCGACCGCAGATTCCCTACGCGGTTTTCCCCCTGCACGCACCATTCTGGTTGCTGGGTGGGTTGGCCAGTTGGTTTACTGCTGAAGATGGCCTGAAAAAACTGAGCATCAGTATCATTACCGTTGAACCTAATGCGGTATTGAAATCTGTCGGTCACCATCGATCGCCGGCGATAATGAGGAATCCGGCTGAAGCGGCGTCCTGGTTAAGGGCACCGAAACAGGAAGCGCTGAAGTTACTGCGCCCCTTTCCCGAAGAAAGCATGGGGGTCGAACAAGTACCGATGGGGGTTAAAATACCGGGCAACGAAAATATTTCGCTGCCCGGGTGTCTGGATCGCCCCCTGGATCACAACTACTAATGCAGGGTAGGGTCAGTACTTACCAACCCCAGGGTTGTTTGCTGTTGGTCCCCGGATGTGACTTTTTAGACACCGTCGCCGTGCGCTTCACTTTGTATGCCGTGCCGGCAAGTTCAACTTTATCTTCACGGTGCGGCCAACTCACTGATGAGCTCTCATTACTCTGTTTATTGATGAAACCATCAAGATCTGACGCGCCGTTGGGGCTCGCACTTATGGAAACATTTTTACGAGTATCGTGATTGTTACCCTCCCATCCCCATGGGGCTTGGGCGTCATTTACGTTTGAGTTATACCTGACATTCCTACGATGACGGGTAATATTTTCTTTTGAATTCGGAAGGACGGCCCTGTAAACCGCTTTGCCTACATCCGTGAGTGCGTGATAGAGATAAAGGACTAAAATAGCCACTATGACACAGGCAATAAATAATGAAATATAGAACAACATAACAATTCTCCCCAGTTTACACCTTCTTTTTAAGATGACCTTAACCCATAAAAAAAGTGTATTTTACTCGTAATACTCAGCAAGAATTGAATGATAAACCGAAGCAACCCATTTACACTGGTTACAGTATGACTTGTGCTATCCCTGTCCTTCCTTGTCTTATCCTGAAAATCAATCCAACTTTGTGTTCAGGAAGCGCCTTACCTGGCTTTACTGCTTTGCAACGGATAAATCCAACGTCTAACTAAGCTATAACCTGTCTGCTGTGAATAAAGAGATGGCGTACCCGATAAAGGTATCTAAACAGCAGACTTCATAGCAAGTATAGCACAAGATACACGTTTTTTTTTTCGCACATAAACCGGCGTTTCAATATACGGCTTCCAGTGTACATTTCTCAGGTAAAAGCATCACTCTTCAAGTGATCGAATTAATAGACTTAATTCCCCTAACAAGGTTTTGTCTATCGCACGCCCGAAATTGGTATTTGAGCGACGGTCCCAGGCAGATCCATCCGGTGGACCCGACGGGAACCTGTCGGCGGGATAGACCTGCTCATCCCAGTGCGATCCGTTGCGTACTCCTATCAGATAATGCTGTTGATTCAATACGGCAATAATGCCACCGCCAGAAGCACCATCGGCTGAATCGCAATCATCCAGCAACTGCCCTTTCCAGGTACCCCCTCCAAGATCATTGCCATCGCTCTCAACAACGACACAGTTTCTGCTCTCGCTGATGACGCCGGCAGATGAATCAAAAGCCAGCAATCTGAATTCACCACCTGACTGCCGGTACGACCCTAGCTGTGAGAAAGAAAATTCCCGTAAGCCAATGCTTTGATCAGGATTGAATTTCTTCCATGGTTTGCGTAGATACAAGAATACCCAGTCACCCCTGGCAACCTCACTACCCCCGTTCGAAAGCCGGGGATCAAAATTACCCATCCATATTTTTTTGAGGTCAATCTTTGATCGGTATCCGGTAACCTTATCCCAGCCCATAAAATAAAATTTACAGTGTCTGAAAAGTCTATTTTTATCCAGGTTAATGAGTACGTGTGCGGCACTCACAAGGATAACCCCCTCAAGATCTGGCGCAAATTCACGGGTATCGACAACCATGGCTGTACCGCGAAACTTTCCATCGCAGGTGATGGTGCCCGCATTCATTTGCTGCCCGTGAGAACCACGGCCATCGCCCTCCCTGCCGGTCACCGCTTCACGACTGTCTTCAACACCATTGAGCGGGTTTCCGTCACCGAAAATATTGACCGGAACAATCCTGGCCGTCTGAGCGCTCAATGGTGATGCCACAACCGTCATCAGCACAACCGTTAACCTTGTCATAAGGAAAAGACCAATAAGTTTTGAATTCTGAAGCATGGCTGGACCGGCAGTATCGACGGACGTAAATTTAGTCCCCAAGGCCACCCATGTCCACTGAATTCAGTGGCGGATTCTGCCTTTGAACAAGCTTAATCGCCCCCCTATTCAGTGTTTTGAGACAAACCGCATTGGCAAAGGGTTAAGTTGCGGTACGACCGCCGGCTAAAAGTGTAAAATCGCCACGTGAAATTGAAAACCATCATAAAAAACCGGCCTAACCTGTTCTGGATACTCCATTTGGGTGGATGGGTAGCGTGGGGACTCTTCGGTAAGTACCTCTATACTGCAACGATGCAAGGGGAGAACCTTGCACCAAGCTACGCGGCCTATGTCGCACTAATTACCATCTGCGGAATGATCATCTCCTTGCCACTGCGATACGTTTATCGCTTTTTGTGGAACCGCGCCATCTGGATACAGGGCATCGGACTGCTCGGCGGTAGTGCACTTGTCGGCTTTATCTGGATCAAAATCCGTAGCTACATTTTCATGGGTTGGATTGAGAAGGGCAAGGATATGGCGGCCTGGGCAGAGAAAATGGGTGAGGCCGCAGAGATTTACTCCAAGATGTCCTTTGTAGAGAGTTACTTCGGCGCCATCACGACCATCCTGACATGGAGCGCCCTTTACTTTGCCATCAAGTCATACCGTATATTCCAGGAGGTTCGCGAAGGTGCACTCAAATCAGCCGCCATGGCGCACGAAGCACAACTGAAGATGCTGCGCTACCAACTGAACCCGCATTTCCTCTTTAACACGCTCAACGCCATTTCGACCCTGATACTGGAAAAGAACACGGAGCTTGCCAACCGCATGGTCACCAAGTTATCAAGCTTTTTGCGTTATTCGCTGGATAACGATCCGATGCAAAAAATTACGCTGGAACAGGAGTTGCAGGCTTTACAGCTTTACCTGGATATAGAAAAAGTACGCTTTGAAGAGCGTCTTTCACTCGAGGTTGATATTGATGAAACGGCAAAGGGCGCACTGATCCCCAGTCTGCTGCTACAACCCCTTATTGAAAATGCAATCAAATACGGTATCGCCCGGGCAGAAGGCGGTGGGCACCTGAATATTTCGGCCAAGGTGTTTGCCGGCGAATTGTTGATGGAAGTGAGTGATGATGGACCCGGATGTGAACTGGTCAATAATAGTATCCCGAATGCCAAAGGTGTGGGTTTGAGAAATACCCGTGAACGACTCGCGACCCTCTATGGTTCCGAACATTCAATCAAACTGAGCCAGACCGACCCACATGGCCTGACCATCTGTATTCGTGTGCCTTTTACACCAAAACACAGACCTGCCTGACAGCTTGCTGCACAGACCGCGAAACGGTCGTTTGATGTCTAATACCAATTATTGGTTTTCAACGGATTTATGGTTCAAAGTATCTCGCGTTTGCTGATGACCACTCCGTTGGCTGTGAATGCGCGTCTCTACGCGGCGCGCAAACTCAGGCTTTTTGCCCAGCCATTCAATGCGGTTACCGGGAACCTTCAGGCGATATTCATGACGGCCATCGTCAGCCTCATCAAACACACTTAAATTATTTATAAGCTCAATGCGTCCATACTTGCGGTTATAACGTTCAACCCATATCGGATGGGGTGAAAGACTGGCTTCTTCATTGTCAACTCTTCCCAGCATACGCAGCAGGTCGGATTGCTGAAAAAACCTGTCATCGACTTGTCCGCGCTGAAAAGATCCACCGACTACAAGCAATGGCACCCGCGCACGTGCACTTCCACCATAGCGATCAACTTCAACATCGCTCAATGGACGCATTTGCCGATGGTCACCGGTGATCAGCAAAATACCGTTTTTAAAATAGCCGCTTTCAGCCAACTGTGAATGAAAATCAAGCAATTGCCGCATGCTCCACTCCCATAACGCCTCCGGGGTATCCGGACCACTATCGGGATGGGTATAAGGGAGGTGTGTACTGGTCGTGGCAATGGTCAACAAAAAGGGCGTAGCTGAGGACATCAGGCTGCGGGCCGTCAACAGTGCTTCACGGTAAAGATACGAATCCGAAGGCGCATCCTGCACAATACGCGGCGCAACCCGCATCGCATCAACATCATCCCTGCCCCGGCTGCGGTCAAGACCCAGGCCGGCAAGAAAATGATCCAGGCCGATAAACGCAAGGTCAGCATTGGTCAGGAATTCCGTGAAATAGCCCTGTTGCCGGTATTCGTTGATAACCGATGGTTGAATCGCAAACTCGTCAAACATGTAGGGACTGGCCGTTGGAAAGTGCATCGGCGGGAAACCACCCAACAAGGCGATCAGACCGCCCTCAGACGCCTGGTGATTGGCGAAGAAATTTCTGAATAAAACTCCCTCTTCCGCCAGTTCGTCGAAACCGTCCAGCATACCGGGACCACCTGATATTCTTTTTGAATTAATGGAAGACAGCGATTCAATAATCAACAATATAATATCGGGCTTTGATGCGGGAATGACCGTCGCCTCCTGCTCCAGCCCGGCATAGAATTCTATCTCCTGACCAGAATAGGATGCCGTCGCCAGTTGCGGAGCCATTCCCTGCAAAAGATCTTGCGGACTTAGCATTGCGTAGGCTCTCAATGTCCGTGGAGCAGAAACTGTACTGAGGACCGCTAGTAAAAGTGTGAACACGAGAACAACGAATCCAAGCCTGTTGACTGCCGATGTGGACTTGAGAAACAGGAAAGTCGAGATCAGCCACAGCAGTATTGCCATGTAAGCAGTCGCATCAAAAAAACTCAGGACAACCTCCCATTCCGGCGCATAGCGACCAATTTCAAACAGGCTCGCGTGCTCGTCCAGGGCAAGCAGAACAAAGCTGTCCACAAGGTAGTAAAACGTTAAAGCAGCCAGTGCCAGCCAAACAATGGCACGCAACCATTTCAGCTGAACATAACCCAGTAGCAGACTAAGTATGAAAATCAGTGCAAGAAAAAAAGCATCGAGACCGAGCAGTATCAAGAACCTGTGCCAGTCTGCGCCCATCTCGATTGTCAAGGTTGCAGCTTTATAAACCGCAAGCAACAGCGCGAACAGGGCCAGACCGAACGGATAGGAAGCTTGGGGAATACGTGAATTCATGGGGTGTGGCCGGGACTCAGTCCTTGAATTCGTTGCTGCCCCAGTCACAGCCTTCACATTCCTCGGTTAAGCCGTGTTTGTTCAATACCTCAACTATGAACCGGTACCAGGTTTTGTCGGGTTGCCAGATCGCGTCGAGGTCCGACTTTGCATCCAGCATAGGTACCCCGCCATATATAACCCGGTACAAAAAGCTGAATGTGGATGCGCGCAGGTTGATCTGGCAGTGGAGCAATGTGCGGATATTTTTATCCCGGTTTAAAACCGATGCGAAATCTTCAAAATCATCAATCATCGGTTGATCAAAATCTACGGGGATATGCAGGTAATCCATATCAAGTGACTTCACTACGCGGTCTTCGGACTCGATGGCCGTTTTGTTATCTGTGAATGCTATGTAGATCACACGTTCGAAACCGGCCTCAGAAAGTGCTTTCAACTGCCCGGCACTGGGTTGGCCTGAGCTCGAAAAATATGAGTTGTATTGACGATAATTATCGATATCAGAGATATCGTCCGCCGCGTGCAGTGTGCTGCCAAAAATAAGGAAAAGCCCGCTCAGTAGATACCGACAAACTCGTTTCATTGAATACTCCCGCCATGTGTCTGATCAGGATACAACGAACCCGCCGGGGTCGCGACACCCCCTTTCACCAACGTTATGGTAATGGCAGCACCAGTTCACCTTCTTCCAGACCGGCAAGAATTTCAACCTGGCCATTTTCATCCACATGCCCAATGCGAACAAACCGGCGGTAACTTTGACCGTCCTCATAGACCCAGACGAGATCCAGCTGACCCACATGCACCACACGGTCCGTCGGGATCAATAATTTTGTACCTTTGCCGACTGGAACGAGTAAACGGGCATACATTCCAGGCAGCAGGCTCTTGTCAAATGCAACGCTCGCTTTGACCAGGAAACTCCGCGAACCCGGATCAGCGGCCGGCACACGCTCTTCGATGACGGCATCAACGACTTTCTGCATCGATGGAATCTCAACCTGCAAAGGTTGACCGACCTCCAGACCCAGTGCCACTACCTCACGTACCTGGGCCTCGACCCGCAGACTTAGCGGGTTATACAGTGCCAATAGTTTCGAACCGGGCTGAGCCGTGTCACCCGGTTCGGCAAACCGGTCAACTACCCTGCCATCAAATGGAGCCAATATCCGGGTATAAGCCATTGCGGTCTTTGCCTCTTCCAATGCCTGCCTGGAACCGGCCAGATCAGCAAGCAGCGCATCGTGAATGGCCTGTGCCTTATCGAGATCAGCAACCGACATCACGCCACCGGCCTGTAACTCCTTTACCCGTCCCAGGTTTTGCCGGGCTTCATTCAAGCGGGCCGTATTGGCGCCTATGATGGCTTCCGCCTGTTGCACCTGCGCCCTGATATCCGAGTTCTCCAACTCCAGTAACAGGTCACCCCTGTTCACGTTGTCACCTGCACGAACCTTGATCGCGACAATACGGGCCAGCAACCTGGACGAAATCAAAGTCGCCTGCGCAGCCTCAACGGAAGCGGGTACCTTCTCAATCATTGTTACCACTGACGCTTTTACAGTAACGGGCTCACCCGTAACGGTCTGCTCACTGGCCACCATACCCGGCTCTATTTTTTCCACAAACAAACCCGCCATCCATGCAATCATCAGTAATAGGGTACCTATCGCCAGTAATGGCAATAAAATTTTCTTCATAATCTGATCCTGTCCTTTTCAGAACGCTCAAACACCAAAAGATAAACCACCGGAACAACCACCAGGGTAAACAATGTTGAGGCGACAATGCCAAACATGATAGCCAGCGCCAGACCACTGAAAACCGGGTCCAGCGTTATGATCAGGTTTCCCAGCAACGTGGTTCCTGCTGTCAGCAGTACCGGTCGCATCCTGACCGATCCGGCCTGGAGAAGGGCCTCTTTTAAAGCCAGCCCCCTGGCAAGGGACTGGTCAATAAACTCAACCAGTATTAATGAATTACGCACAACAATACCCGCCAGGGCGATCATGCCGATCATGGCGGTTGCCGTAAACAAAACCGGATCCGGCGCACCCGCAATCTCCCGTTCCCCGACCATATTCAACAACCAGAACCCGGGGAAAATACCAATGATAGTCAAGGGTATGGCCGACATGATGATCAAAGACAGCGTGGTCGATGCAGTTTGAAAACGGAGTACGACAAAAATTGCAATGAGTGCAAAAACAAAAGCCAGACCCATGTCGCGGAATACATCGAGTGTAATCTTCCATTCGCCCTCACCGGTCCAGGAAATCGAAATATCCTCCTGTATATGCCAGGGGTCCCTGCCCCCGCTATCGATGAAACTACGCATACGCCAGTCTTTGACATCCTGCACCTCGGAACCCAGGTCTGCACTGATATCCGCAATAACCTCGGCCGGCGTACGCCCGGATACTTCGGCCGTGACATACACCACAGGTCGCAGATCCTTTCGATGGATGGGTTGATCCACAATGCCCTGCTCAAAATGGCCCAGTTCACCAATGGCGACCAGTGGTTGCGGTGCGCTGTCCAGACCCTGTGCCGAGCTTTGCTGCACGATACCTGGCCGGCCTTTTACCTGTAACCGTTCAAAGTCATTGATACTGACCCGTTCCGACAGCGCAAGCCGCATTTCTATGGGCAATGGCACTGATTCCCTCGGAAGTTGCAGATAACCGGCCTGGTAGCCCTGATTGGCCATCAACAAAGTGTTGTTGATATCGTCGGTCGCGACACCGGATAAAGCTGCCTTCCGCTTGTCAGTAATAAAACGCAGGCGTTGCTGTGGGGCCTGCACGGTCGAATCCGTTTCAACAACGTATGGTTCACGCGCAAGACGCGCCATCAGGGTTTGGGCTGCCTCCTGTTGCAGGCTGTAAGGTGTCAGCCACTCACCGTAGACCTCGGCCACCAGGGTACTCATCACCGGCGGCCCCGGTGGCACTTCAACCACCTTGATACTGATACCGTTAACATTGATGGGTTCGAGAAGTTGACGCAAGCGCAATACTACTGCGTGGGACTGATGCTCGCGCAAATCCTTGTCAACCAGGGTCAGACGCAGATCGGCCATGTGCGCACCCGTGCGTTGATAATAACGTCTGACCATGCCATTGAAATCAATCGGTGACGGTGTGCCCACATAGGCTGCGATGGCCCTGATTTCTGGCAACAGGCTAATTTTCGCTGAAACCTGCCGCGCAACTGCCGCGGTATGCTCCAGGCTACTGCTTTCCGGCATGTCGATTACAATCTGCAATTCATTTTTGTTATCGAAGGGCAAAAGTTTTAAAGGTACAAGCCGGAATACCGGCAGCATGGCAACAGCCAGAAACAGGACCCCGACGAACCATAATACCGCCTTTGATTTGCGCCGGTCATTCAACAATGGTCCGATAAGTCGCTGATATACCCCGGGCTTGCCCGTGTCGGTTTTATCACCCTGGGCACCTGTTCCCGTGCTTTCCTTCAACAGGCGACTGGCAAGCCACGGTGTGACCAGAAACGCCACCACGGTACTGGTAATGACACTCACCGGAACGTTGAACGCCATCGGCGCCATGTATGGCCCCATCATGCCTGTAATAAAAGCCAGGGGAATAAAGGCCAGCACAATGGTGATGGTTGACATCAGCAATGGCACGCGTATTTCTGCCATCGCGGCGACGATCCGGTCTTTAATATCGCCACCGGTGGTGTTGATAAAACGTGAAATATTATCAACACCGGTAATCGGGTCATCTACCAACAGACCCAATGACAGGATCAGCGCAAACAGGGTCACGCGATTGATGGTATAACCAAAAGCCAGGTCCAGCGCCAATGACACCCCGTAACAGATCGGCACCGCCAGACCTACCACCAACGCCGGTCGCCAGCCAAGAAATACACCGATAAAGACCACGACGGTGAATACCGCAAAGCCCAAGCTTGAAGTCAGGTTATTAACTTTTTCATCGGCTGTTTTACCATAATCCCGGATGACCTCCAGGTGAATCTCATCCGGCATTACTTCACGTTGCAAGCGCGCCATCAACTCGTGGACATTTTCGGCCACCGCGACCGCATTACTGCCTCTTTGCTTGGCAACGCTGATGCTGACCATCGGATAAGCTGCATTGGCGCCTTTGAACAACGGGTGACCGGGCGCAAAGTCGATCCAGGTATACTGGTCGGGCTCGGCAGGCCCATCGACTATTTCTGCGATATCACCCAGGTACACCGGGATACCGTCAATGATATTGACCACGAATGAACTGAGCTCATCAACGCTGCGAACAAAATCACCACTTTCCAGCACAATGGATTCATTGTTGAAGGCCCATTGATCAACCGCCTGTAAAACGTTGGAAATTTTGAGCGCATTAAATATATCTGCCGCCGTTGTCCTGCGCGCACCCATACTCTCCGGATCAATCAGAATCCTTATTGTTCGCGGCCTGCCACCAACAACATTGACTTCGCTTGTTTCATCGATACCCTGTAAATACGTAGATACGTCTTCAGCCAGCCTTCGAAGTTCAAAACTGCCATAACGGTCAGGTTTGTCACTCCACAGCGCCAGTAACATGATCGGCACATCATCGACTTCGATGGGGCGCAGCATCCAGCGCGACACTACCCCGGGTACCTTGTCCTGGTTGGCGTAGAGTTTGTTATAGGTGTTGAGTATGGAAATCTCGCGATCTTCACCCACATAAAATGCAAGGGTCACCGCCGCACTACCGGTGGAGGAAGTGGAATAAACGTGTTCGACACCCGGGATCTGGGCCAATAGCTTCTCTACTGGCATAGCGACCTGTTGTGCGACCTGTCCGGCACTTAGCCCCGGTGCCTCGATCAATACATCTACCATGGGTACCACGATCTGGGGTTCTTCCTCACGCGGGGTAAATTTCAGAGCGGCAATACCGGCCACAATCGCCAGTAGAAATATCGTCATTGGTATACCACCACCCAGGGTGGATTTAACTATACGGTCAAAGGTATTCATCATGCTTCAGAAACTTCCTTTTCTGTATGAATGTTGTACCTGCGAGCACCTGTAGGTGCCTAATCCATCTTACTGCTTGCTTCCAAAGGCGAGATCACCCGCATCGCCGAGACCGGGAACAATGTAAGACCTTGGAACCCGATCAAATAAAGGCTGAAACAGCTGTGAATTTTAGCATGCCAGGCAGAGCCTGCCACGATGTAAAATCCGCGATTGAAGGCAACATCGCCAGATGTGGGTCTGCAAATTTGAGTGATTGGAATTGAGACCAGTCTGTTCCAGATCAATGACACGCTTCTATTTGTCGTATAACATTACAGTTACATGAACTCAACGAAATTAAGCTTTGGCTGATCGATGTTTTTTATATTTGGAAACACTCGCAAACATGCGTAGCACACATAAGGTCCTGAGCCTCTTGCTGGCCCTGCTGCTGGCCTTAAGCAACATGGCTTTCAGTGCTCATGTTTCAAGCCATTCAGCTACCGAGTCCGGTTTATGTTCCCTATGTGTTCACCCCGGTGGACCCGACACTGCCATCACCCATGAACCCGGTGCGTTTTTTGTCACATCAACCGCATTCAGTTTAACCCCGGATCATGTCCCAACCCTCGTTTTGCCAGTCGTTTTGCATGTCCACCAAAGCCGTGCCCCTCCCAGCGTGACCTGAGCTATCCTTTCAATATATCTGCCTTTCAGATGATGGCGGGTGATTTCAAAATAGTGATGATGGAGACATGCAATGCGCACCCCGGTTCTTGGAGTTTTATGGCTATGCCTGGTATGCAGCACGACGCCGGCGCTGGCACAAACAGAATCTGAATTAGACGTCCTGAGGGCTGAGTTGGCACAAATGCGTGCCGACTATGAATCGCGCATTGTCCAACTGGAAAAACGCCTGGATGAGGCTGAGAAAAATGCCAGCAAACAACCGACGGTTGGCGTGCAAACCAATAGTCAGCCGACGAAACAGCCGGACCCATGGCAACCTGACCCTTCCTCCGGGCAGATGGTTAACACCGGTAACAATTCTTCAAACCCTGCTATCGGGGTAGTTTTTCAAGGTCAGGTCTGGAGTTATGGCGATGACCCTGACGATTACGAAATCCCCGGGTTTCCACTCGGTGGTGAAGCCGGCCCTCTGCCTGAAGGGCTGGCGCTTGGAGAAACTGAAATCAATATCTCGGCCAACGTTGATGATAAATTCACGGCCTGGCTAACCGTACCTGTCGCTATCGAAGACGGTGACGTGGTCGTTGAACTCGAGGAGGCCTGGATTGAGACCATGAGTTTGCCGGCAGGACTCTCACTGCGTATGGGAAGGTTTTATTCCAATATCGGCTACCTGAATGACAAACACGCGCATAGTTGGGACTTTGCCGACCTACCCTTGGTGTACGAGGCATTTCTGGGTGGCCAGTATATCGATGATGGTCTTCAGGCACGCTGGTTAGCACCCACGGACTTTTACCTTGAGCTTGGTGCGGAGGTCGCCCGTGGAGCTAAATACCCGGCAGGTGGCGCTGCCCATTCCGGTTTTGGCAGTTACGCCCTGCATCTGCGCAGCGGTGGTGATGTCGGATTCAGCAACAGTTGGCAGGCCGGTCTTTCCTACCTCCAGGCTGATGCCGATGAACGGACATCGGGTAATGAAGATGACCCGCTCTTTTTTACCGGGCAAACTGACCTTTGGATAGCAGAATTTGTCTGGAAGTGGTCGCCCAACGGTAACAATAGACAACGTAACTTCATTTTCCAGGCTGAATACATGTGGCGTAATGAGGATGGGAGCTATACCTTGCCGGGAAGTGATCCACTGCGCTACGACAACGATCAGCAAGGCTGGTATCTGCAGGCTGTTTACCAGCCTTTCCCGCGCTGGCGTGTCGGCCTGCGTTATGACCTCTTGTCATCGGACAATCCCGGGCAGGCCTTCGCTGGAACGCCTTTGATGCCATCGAACAGCGACCCGCGCCGTTTCAGTGTCATGGCAGACTGGTCCAACAGCGAGTTCAGCCGTTTGAGGTTACAGTACACACTCGACAAGGCGGGATTTCATGATGACAATCAGTGGGGATTACAATACATTTTCAGTATTGGTGCCCACGGCGCGCATTCATTCTAGGAGGAAAATGATGAGAAACTTAATCTCTTTAATCCTGCTGTGTTTTGTGCCGTTTGCAGTTCATGCGAACCTTGAAGTATTTGCCTGTGAACCGGAATGGGCAGCACTGGCATCTGAGATTGGCGGTGACAAGGTCAAGGTCAGTAGCGCGACCAATGCCTTGCAGGACCCCCACTATATACAGGCGAGACCCAGCCTGATCTCAAAGCTGCGACGGGCTGACCTGATCGTGTGTAGCGGTGCACAACTGGAAATCGGTTGGTTGCCGATGCTGTTGAGAAAGGGCAATAACCCCGATGTCTTGCCGGGCAGCCCCGGGTTTCTGGAAGCCAGCCAGTACGTAAAACGACTGAATGTCACCCTCGATAGTGATCGTTCACAAGGTGATGTTCACCCACAGGGTAATCCGCATATCCAGACTAACCCGCACAACATCCTGCTGGTGGCTGAGGCCATGACCGATCGTATGATGCAGCTGGATGCGAACAATGCTGACGTTTATCAACAAAATCTTTCAGATTTTCGTCAACGCTGGAGCGTTGCGATAGAAGACTGGGAACAGCATGCAGCAGTCTTGCGAGGCAAACGGGTCATCGCCCATCACAAGTCATGGATATACCTCGAGACCTGGCTGGGTCTCGTCGAGGTTGCCACTTTAGAGCCCGTGTCGGGCATACCACCCACTGCCAGCCATCTTGGCAGCCTGCTGCAGCGATTTGACAACAATGGCGCAGACTTTATTATTCGTGCGCCCTTCCAGAGTGAGAAAGCGTCTAACTGGTTATCGGAGCGCACCGGTATTCCGGCCGTACTGCTGCCTTTGACGGTTGGTGGAACTGATGACGCCAGTGACCTGTTCAAGTGGTTCGATGACATTATCAATCGATTGCTGACAGCAGGGGGCTTATAAAGTGGAATCACTTAACTGGTCCATACTGGGGCCGGCCTTATTTGCAGGATTCCTGGTACTGAGCACCCATGTACCATTGGGCCAGGAGGTCCTCAAGCGCGGTATCATTTTCATCGACCTTGCCATTGCTCAAATTGCCGGCCTGGGTGTCCTGGCGGCCGGTGTAATGGGTTGGGAGGAGCATTTGTGGGCAGTACAAATTTCCGCCGTAACTGCCGCATTGCTGGCATCGGCTGGTTTGAGCTGGACCGAAAAACGCTGGCCGGAATCCCAGGAGCCCCTGATCGGCATTCTGTTTGTTCTGGCCGCGACCGGCAGCATTCTATTATTGGCCGGAAACCCACATGGTGCGCAACACATGAAAGACCTCCTGGTCGGGCAGATTCTCTGGTCAACCTGGACATCTCTCGTACATATGACCCTGCTCTACACCGTCTTGCTGGCCGTCTGGTTCAAATGGCATAAGCAGATTGGACACAAGGGTTTCTACGTTATATTCGCCTTTGCAGTAACTGCATCCGTTCAGTTCGTTGGTGTTTACCTGGTGTTTGCCAGCCTGATCATCCCTGCACTCGCGACCCAACGCTTACACGGCAGACAACGTCTGGTGACGGGTTATTCTTTGGGTGGCCTGGCCTATATTGCCGGAATCTTACTTTCTGCACTATTTGATCTGCCGACCGGTGCCGTTATTGTCTGGACCATGGCCATCCTGGCCATCATTGCGGGTAGCTGGCTGGGTAGCAGACACGGTAAGCCATAAACCATTTACCCGACCGTTCTATAGTGATCTACTATCTTGTTTTATCGTCATGTAAAACATTATATATTCGTCTTATATCATTGTTTATATTGTATTTTTATGATTGTATCTTGTGTCACCTGATCCATTGCCTGCTGGAACGCAGCAACAATGACATTCATGCGTTCATCGGCGACGGGCTTTGACACGTTTGATTGGATAGCAACCGTTGCAGCAGACCCGCACTGAAAACGGCCATGGGTCGCGATCCGGACGCCGGTAGTTGTTCCGCCTGGACCAAGGTCTGCAAAAAATTCGCGAAACTCCAACTCAAGCAGACAGTTGCCCGGTCTGGAGGCTGCACTTTCAGACACGATCACAAACTGTCCCGTCGCCTGAAGCGATCGCTCGAGGAGGGACGCGAGCAACTCAGGCAGGCTATCCACCCATCGTGAAGAAGCGTACTGACCCAGTTCTGCATCACCGGAAAGCGTCAATATCCTGTCGGTATCAAGCCCGGGCACAACGGAGACTGAAAGCGCGACAGACACAGGCGGATCAACGCGTACAAGCTGTGATGTAGCCACATACGGCTCCAGCCACCATTTTGAAATAGCGGGTTTGTCACTCTGTGTGAGCCCGGTGCATGCACCGGTGAATAGCATCACGACTGAGAGGCAAAAAATTACAAATATTCTTGAAATATTCATCGCGGCTTATTTCTCCACCTCTTTGGTTCGCTCATTTGGCTTGTAGATCAGTGCTGAAGGGTCTTCGCGCAACTCTTTGACAAGCTTGCGGACCTCCCGCAGCGTAATCTGCGCTTCTGTAACCAGCTCGGGCACCTGGCCAAGGCCCTCGCCCATAAACGCGTTAATGTCTGTATCATTATTAGCTGTCCACTGCTCCAGTCGTGCGCTCATCTTCACCAGGTTTTCTGTCAACTGCTCGATATTTGCAACAGAGGACGTCAGACCCGGTTCCATCTTGTTAGCCATTGATTTGAGCTGCGTAAGGCTGCTGTTGATTTGTTGCATCGATGTTTTGAGTAAGCCCGGAAGTTCGCCAATGGTTTCCTTCTGTGAGGCCAGCTCGTTGGTGACACCCGCAATATCCACAAGCATACCGCTCACAAGCTCCCGATTTTCCTCGCCAAGCACCTGGTTAATCTGCACCAGTACGGCATCCAGTTTTTCGATAATGGCAGGGGCCTTTGACAGCAGTGCACTGAAACCGGTATCACGCACCGAGATCACCGGAAACTTGCTTTCTTCGGTTATTTGCAACGAGTCATGCAGGCCCAGGTCGGCATACAGCTTGACCACAGCCACACCGGTAATTCCCTGGAAAGCCAGGCTCGCATAGGTACCGGCATTGATCGGAGCGGAGCTCAATACTTCGGCATCGACACGAACCCGCATGGGATTGCCCGGAACAATGTCCATCGAAGTAACCGAGCCGACTTCCACACCCAGGTAAAACACGGGGCCACCCAGCATTAGGCCACCGACATCCTTTTCAAAAAACATTGAATAATTAACTGTCGGTTCAGAACCCTGCTTACCCGTCAACCACAGGGTGGCGACGATAAATGCAGCCAGTGCTACGGCAACAAACAAACCCACGGCGAAATTTTTATTGTTCATAAGCTGGTCTTCTTATGGCCTGACGGGCCCTTTGCGCGCGTGGCACACCAAAATAACTTTTAATCCACGGATGATTGGAATCAAGTACTTCATCCTGTGTTCCCACCACTATACCTCCATCCACCAGCACCGCAATCCGATCACAGATACCGAACAGGCTGTCAACATCATGAGTGATCATCATGATGGTCAGATCAAGGTTATCGTGCAGGTAAGTGATCAATTGGTCAAATTCCGTGGCGGCAATCGGGTCAAGCCCCGCAGTAGGCTCGTCGAGAAACAGTATCTTCGGTTCGAGTGCCAATGCCCTTGCCAGGGAAACCCGTTTACGCATCCCACCGGACAACTCCGATGGGTATTTGTCGGCAACTGACAATGACAGGCCAGTCATCAAAAGTTTCAGGCTGGCCAGTTCATGACGGGTCTCCACCGGCATGTCTGAATACAGTGCAATCGGTAACTCGACATTTTGCTGGACAGTCAAGCCCGATAACAGTGCCCCGCCCTGGAACAGGACACCCCAGCACCGGCTCGGTCCCGGCTTGTGATACTTAATCTGCTGCCCCAATACAGTAATAGTGCCACTGGTAGGTTTCTGTAATCCGAGGATACTGCGCATCAGCACAGACTTTCCGGAACCGGATCCACCCACCACACCGAGAATTTCATCACGACGAATATCCAGGCAAAGCCCATCGTGTACGACCTGCGTACCGAAACGATTCACCAGGTCCTTGATTGAAATGACCGTATCCATCAGATACCCATCCGGGTGAACAGGATTGCAAACAAGGCATCGGCGACGATAATCATAAAAATTGACTGAACCACCGCCATGGTGGTTCTGAGCCCCAGTTCCTCGGCAGACGATTTCACCTGCATACCGCGCAGAGTACCGACCGCGGCAATCAAAAGCGCAAACACGGGGGCCTTACTTAACCCGACATAAAAATCCGTCAGATCGGTACCATAGGCCACGCGCTCTATAAACTGCAAACCACTAATACCCATGGTACCCACAGCAATCAGTGCACCACCGGCAATACCGGCAATGTCTGCAAAAATAGTCAGGATGGGCAAGGCAATCACCAGGCCAAGAATTCGTGGGATGACCAGCATCTGGTTCGGGTTGAGACCCATTACCCGCATGGCATCCACCTCTTCGTTAAGCTTCATTACCCCTAAAGCGGCAGCGAAGGCGCTGCCGGAACGACCGGCCACCATAATCGCCGCCAACAACACACCCATTTCGCGAGTAATCGATATGCTTACCAGGTCGACCACCAACACGCTGGCGCCAAACTTCTCCAGTTGACCAGCGGCCTGGTGAACCGTGACTATCCCGATCAGAAACGTGATCACCATGACGACAGGAATAGCCTGAACCCCGGTTTGATAAACCTGCTTTATGGTTTCACCCACCATGAACAGTGATGGACTGCGCATGCCTTCCAAAACGGATCTCGCGACCTCACCCATATCTTCAATAACGGCCGCACTGTGACCCCCGATGGTTTCAACGGCTTTTCGAAAACGCCTCGGACGTACAGGATGCTCAGGCGGTTCTTCATAATCGCGGATAGCCGCCGCATCGATAATGTGTTGTAAAAACTTGAAATGGGCAGCTTTGAAACCGGTAAGTTCAGATTTTATTCCCTGCACGGCCAGTTGCTCCGTGCGGTCATAAAGGACCCACGCACCAGCGATATCGATGTCCTCCAACCCGGCACATTGAAAGGTAACAGCCTGCCCTGTCTCCGGTAACACGGATGCGGTCGCGTCCTCCAGGGCCAGCACCTCGTCAAAGACCCAGTTACCCTTCACATTGACATTCAACCTGCCCGGCTGACTGTCGAGACTGAGGAATGCGCTATTCATACGCCCGGTGGATGGTTATATACGGTAATTGCTTTCACCTTTACATTGTAGTCACAAAATCAATCCAATTGACATCTGACGATCTCAAAGCGATCGAAATATATCTTTGGAGGGTCGAGTATATGGGTGTGTGCCGCGAAGCACTTCGGGGTCCACATATGTGTCTGGTGCGTTCTAAACTAAGCAGTGGAGGCGCTGGGGCGGGTATTATCTTACCGGGACACGGCACAAGTACATCCCTGTAGCCTCATCCTCGGCTTCCTGCCTCGTAAGGTCCCGG
>RCNE010000232.1_pt1 | contig 29516 bp, 27 predicted proteins | sample 2041361 | NCBI WGS metagenome assembly RCNE01 (sample SAMN09708229, study PRJNA481090) | Marine sediment metagenome, whole genome shotgun sequencing project. | reverse complement strand
CCTGAACCAGCTGATTGTGAGGTGTTGAAGTTTTTTTTAATATCGATATCTAGCTCATCTTTAGCAATCTCCATCATCTTCTCTAAATAATCAATCATGATTTGCTTTTTTCCAACAATCTGTTCTAGATTTTTAACTTTTTGCTCAAGGTCCTTAAGCTTTTTATTACTGCTTTCTTTCATCTCTATAATGCGATATCCTTTTTGGTTAAAGGTAGAAAATTTATAGATCCAACGATAAATAACTGTATCCGCTATTCCATGAAGACGACCTAGTTCATTGACACTAAATTGACCAGTATCAAATTCCTTTACCAAAGATTGTTTGAATTCATCCGTAAATACGCGACGCTTTCGAAGTTTTTTTAAGTTTGCTTTCATAAGGTTTTCACTTTAAAAGTGGTCAACCTATACCAGGGACGTACAACTTCTCCCTTCTTACTTCCCACTTCTCCCTTCTCACTTCTCCCTTGATTATCATAAATATAGACCATTTTTTCTTATCGACAATAAGCGCTTTCCGATTCGACTTTATAAGCTTATCTTTGCAGCGATTTTATTCAAAAAAAAATGGGAAACATTGTTGCTATCGTGGGAAGACCAAATGTTGGAAAATCAACACTTTTCAATCGTTTGATTCAAAGAAGAGAGGCTATCATTGATGCCGTTAGTGGCGTTACCAGAGACAGAAATTACGGTAAGACTGATTGGAACGGAAGAGAATTCTCGGTGATTGATACAGGGGGCTATGTTGTTGGAAGTGATGACATTTTCGAAGCTGAAATCGATAAACAGGTCGAATTGGCCATTGACGAGGCCGATGCCATTATTTTTATGGTTGACGTTGAGTCCGGTATTACAGGCATGGATGAAGAAGTAGCGCAACTGTTGAGGCAAGCAAAAAAACCAGTTTTTTTGACCGTTAATAAGGTGGATAATTCTAAACGAAATGCAGATGCAGTTGAATTTTATGCCCTTGGTTTGGGCGATTATTATACCATTGCCAGTACAAACGGAAGTGGCACAGGTGAATTATTGGATGCCATTGTGGAAGCACTGCCTGAAAAGGAAGAAAAAGACGCCGATGATCTGCCTAGATTCGCGGTGGTAGGAAGACCCAACGCAGGGAAGTCATCTTTTATCAATGCGCTGATTGGTGAAGATCGATATATTGTGACTGATATTGCAGGAACAACTCGAGACTCCAATGACACCAAATACAACCGTTTTGGGTTTGATTTCAACCTTGTTGATACGGCCGGGATAAGAAAAAAATCGAAGGTAAAGGATGATCTAGAGTTTTATTCTGTCATGAGATCGGTAAGGGCAATAGAATACAGCGATGTTTGTATTCTTGTTATCGATGCAGAAAGAGGTTTTGAAGGACAGGATCAGAATATTTTCTGGCTCGCAGAAAAAAATAAAAAGGGTATCGTTATTTTGGTCAATAAATGGGATCTTGTGGAAAAAGACACCCATACCACCAAAGAATTTGAGGCCATGATCAGGAGAGAAACAGCACCTTTTACAGATGTGCCCATAGTATTCATTTCGGCCTTAACCAAACAAAGGATCTTTAAAGCGATCGAAACGGCTGTGGAAGTATTTGAAAGCAGGAAGCAAAAAATTGCAACAAGTAAGCTGAACGAGACCATGCTTGATGTTATAAAACTAAATCCTCCGCCAGCTTATAAAGGAAAATACATCAAGATAAAATATTGTATGCAATTGCCTTCTCCAACACCACAATTTGTCTTTTTTGCAAATTTACCGCAGTATGTAAAAGATCCTTATAAACGATTTATTGAAAACAAATTGAGAGAAATTTATGATTTTAAAGGTGTTCCGGTAGTTGTTTATTTTAGGAAAAAGTAATAAATCATTTTTGCATCTTTTAGGTCTTCGGAATAATTTCCAAAATCAAGAAAATAAAAAACCATGAATTTTTCTTTTGATCCGTTTCCGGTGTTGCAAACGTCGCGCTTGCATCTCCGTAGTTTTTCGGAGGAAGATTATGCTCAGGTATTTTTTCTCAGATCAGATCAGGTGGTCAACAGATATATCAAAAGAGATTTTCCAAAAAAAATAGAAGACGCCATTGCCTTTGTCAATAAAGTACAATCGAGCATGGAGAAAGGTAAAAATATAAATTGGGTGATCTGTAAACATGGAGACTCCAAAATGTTAGGTTCTATTTGCCTATGGAATTTTTCAAAGGATAGGCAGACTGGTGAAGTGGGCTATGATCTTCATCCTGATCATCAAAATAAAGGCATCATGCAAGAGGCTTTAATAGCCGTTATCAAATATGGTTTTGACATCTTACTTTTAAAACAAATCAAAGCCTATACCCATCATTCAAACCTAAACTCGTTGAAACTGTTAAAGAAAAATGATTTTGTATTGACAGACGAAAAAGACATGGATAATAAAGATAACACTATACTTTGTTTGACAAACCCTGATACCTAAACTAAGTTTACCAGCCTCCACTGGCTCCACCGCCGCCGAAGCCACCGCCACCAAAGCCACCCCCGAAGCCACCTCCTCCGCCGAAACCTCCGCCTGAGCTACTGCTTCCAAAACCTCCTCGGCTTCCAAAGCCTCCTCGACCTGCGCTACTCAAAATTATGGCATCCAACAAGGAAAATCCTCCAGCCTTTCTGCCTCCGTTCTTTCCTCCACCTCTATTTCTTCGGGAAAGTATCATCATGATCACAATAAAGATGATCACAATAAGAAATGCAGGAAACTTACCCTTAGGGCCTTCAGAAGTTCTTTCTCCTTGGTATTCGCCATTCATAATCTGTATCATGGCATCGGTTCCTTGATCAAGTCCTTGATAATAGTTACCCTGTTTAAATGCAGGAGTGATAATGTTCTCAATGATCCTTCTCGACAAGGCATCTGTAAGCAAATACTCTACGCCGTATCCTGTTCTAATGGTCATGCGCCGCTCATCTTTGGATACCAAGAGTAAAATACCATTGTCTTCTCCTTGCTGACCTATTCCCCATTTATGTGCCAATTCAGTGGCATACATAGCGATATCATTTCCTTCTAAAGAGTTTATGGTGATGACAACGATTTGTGTAGAGGTCGTATCGCTATAATTGATCAGCTTTTGTTCAAGTCTTTTGGCTTCATTAGAATTCATGAATTCCGCCCGATCATAAACACTAGTTTGAATTTTGGGTTTTTCCGGCAAGTAATCCTGGGCCTTCAATTGAAAGTTTCCTGCTATAATAAGTAACAAAAACAGGCCTGAATATTTTCTCAATTTGGGATGCATTCTAATCAAAAAGTTCTTTGTAAGTTTGAATTTGCAATATACCAAAAAAGCAGCAATGCTATCTAAAGACTAGAACAATTCTCACATGAAAAAATTATTACTTATCCTACTGTTAACATCAGTATTGGGTCAAGCTCAGCAATTAGATATCGAAAAATTAAAAGGAATGAAGCCAAGAGCAATTGGTCCTGCCGGAATGAGCGGAAGGATTACTGCAATTGATGTGGTGAACGACAACCCAAATGTAATTTATGCAGGAGCAGCTTCAGGTGGTGTTTGGAAATCTGAAAGTCAGGGAATATCCTGGAAACCAGTTTTTGATAAAGAGAATTTACAATCTATAGGGGCTATCAGTATTCAACAAAGCAACCCTGATGTTATCTGGGTAGGAACTGGAGAGGGAAACCCAAGAAACAGTCTCAATGGTGGATATGGTATCTACAAAAGTCTAGATGGAGGAGAAAACTGGACTTTAATGGGACTGGAAAAAACAAGAAATATTCATCGTATCATCATTGATCGTGACAATCCAAATATTGTTTATGTCGCGGCCATTGGTTCTCCTTGGGGTGAACATCCTGAAAGAGGTGTTTTTAAAACCGTTGATGGTGGAAAAACCTGGAAAAACATTCTATTTGTCAATAATAAAACTGGCGCAGCCGATTTGGTCGTGGATGCTAATAATCCGAACAAACTTATTGCGGCTATGTGGGAACACAGAAGAAAGCCTTATACTTTTAATTCAGGAGGAAAAGGCTCTGGCCTTTATATCACCTTTGATGGTGGTGAAACCTGGACTCAAAAAACCAAAGATGACGGATTACCTGAAGGAGAACTTGGTAGAATAGGACTGGCCATATCAAAGAGTAATCCCAAGGTGGTTTATGCACTGATAGAAGCTAAGAAAAATGGTCTTTACAGATCTGATGACGGCGGATTCAAATGGAAATTGATCAATAGTAATTCTTCTGGCCGAGGAACTTCCGGGATTGGTAACCGCCCCTTTTATTACTCAGACCTGCACGTTGATCCCAAAAATGAATACCGCTTATATACTGTATTTACCTATATCAATTTTAGTATAGATGGTGGAAAAAGCTTTAATCAACTAATGCCTGCCTATAATACAGATGTCGGAGTACATCCAGACCATCATGCCTGGTGGATTCACCCTGAAAATCCTTCTTTTATGATAGATGGAAATGATGGAGGGTTGAACATTACTAAAGACAAGGGTAAAACATGGAGGTTTGTTGAAAACCTGCCGGTAGGTCAATTTTATCATATCAATGCTGATAATGATTATCCATACAATCTTTATGGTGGCATGCAGGATAATGGTTCATGGGTTGGGCCAGCATATGTGCTCAAAGCCCAGGGAATTCGAAATGCCTACTGGCAAGAACTCATGTTTGGTGATGGTTTTGATGTAATACCAGATCCTAAAGATAGTCGCTTTGGCTATAGTATGTCTCAAGAAGGCTATGTAGGTCGCTATGATAGAGAGACTGGTGCCGCTAAACTCATTAGGCCCACACATCCAGATCCGGATGTCAAGCTGCGATTTAACTGGAATTCTGCTTTGGCCATTGATCCTTTTGACCAACACAGTATTTATTTTGGCAGTCAATTCGTACATAAATCTGTTGACCAGGGGCATGAATGGGAGATTATTTCACCTGACCTTACCAGTAATGACGCGGAAAAGCAAAAACAACATGAAAGTGGTGGTATAACCATGGACGCAACTGGTGCGGAGAATTACTGCACGATCCTGGCAATCAGTCCAAGTAGTCTGGAAAAGAATGAATTATGGGTTGGAACAGATGACGGTCGCATTCAATTGAGTCGCGACGGTGGTAAAAACTGGTCAGATGTCAGTCCTAACCTCAGTGGGGTACCCAAAGATGCTTGGATTGCACAAATTAAGCCTTCCACTTTTGCAAAGGGAGAAGCTTATGCTGTTGTCAATAATTATCGGAATTTTGATTTCAAACCCTATTTACTAAGAACTAGAAATTACGGGAAAACATGGGAAAATTTATTAAAAGATACACCTGAGACCTTCGGGTATAGCCTTTCATTGATTCAGGATCCTGTCAATAAAAACTTGGTCTTTCTTGGCACTGAGAATGGTCTTTACGTTAGTTTGAATGAAGGAAAATCATGGACAAAATGGACTGAAAACTATCCAAGTGTTCCTACGATGGATATGGTCATTCATCCTAGAGAGCATGACCTTGCCATAGCTACTTTTGGTCGATCTTTTTATGTGTTTGATGACATCAGACCCTTAAGAGAAATGAGTGAAAAAGGACCGGGATTGCTTAACGAAGGTGTGAAATTATTTGAACCTCCAACAGCTCATATTTCCCAATACCAACAAGCTGCAGGTTCAAGGTTCGGTGGTAACGCAACTTTTAACGGGGAAAATCGTAAACGAGGTGCCATGATCAGTTATGTGATCAATAAAAAAGAGGTACCTAAAGAAGCCCCAAAGGATGCTTCTAAGAAAGAAAAGAAGGATAAGAAGGATAAGGCCAAGGATACAATTGTTTTAAAAATATACGATAAAGAAGCGGCGCTTATCAGAACCCTTAAATTTAAAAGTCCAAAAGAAAACGGTCTTCACAGGACCTATTGGAATTTAAGTGAAAAAGGAGCATTCTCTCCTTCAAGAAAACCTGTTAAAACTAATAGAGAACCTTCTGGTGTAAGGGTATTACCTGGGGAATATAAATTAGTGATGCATTTTCAAGATCAAAAGGATTCGACACAAATCAAGGTTGCATTTGATCCCAGAATTGAAATATCTGATGATGTCTTAAAAGAACAATACCAATTATTAAAGAATATTGAACAAAAGAAAGACCTTGCCTACAGATCAGTTGAGCAATTAAAAGCATCCAAAACTACGGTTGCCGGTATCAAAAAACAAGCTGAAAAAAACGATAAGGAATTACATAAAGACCTGATCAAGTTAAGTGACAGCATTCAAAAAACAATAGACTCACTTATTGATAGTGTGCTTGGAAAAGAGGATAAACGCCAGGGAATTACAGCAAGCGAAACCCCTTCGAATATTTCTTATCTATACAACGCTAATGGTTATGTCAGATCCTTAAAAAGTCTTCCGGGAAAAACTGAAATGCAGTTGATTGAAAACGCCAATATTAAATTAGATCCGGTTATTAAGAACATCAATGATTTTTATGCAAAAGAATGGACAGAATACAGACAAAAAGTAGAACAAACAACGCTGAGTTTATTTAAAGAACACAAGATTTTAGAATAATTAAAGTCTAATGATTTAGGGATCATTTGAAGGGATGAGGCATTTGTCATTTTCCCAATTCCCGATAAGGGATGCCTCCGGGATAGTATTTCCCTGGCAGGTTAAAAAAACATTTCCATCTTTTTTGATGGTCCTTAAACCTCCTTGCTTAAGCATTTCTAAGGTTAACTGTATCAATTCTTTTTCTCTGACCATGGGATAGTCAACTGAGATTTGTACTCCCGCCTGATTATTAAACAAATCCATATCTGTTGAAACCTTATCCGGTAAGAATCCGTCTTCCAGGCTTCCATTGAGAAAGGATCTGTAATTTCCCTTTTCATGGGCGCTTCCTAAGCTAAGGGCAGCTCTTTGACCAATGCGTTGACTCAAAGCAGCCATCCAAAAACTATGCTTAAAAGCATCTAGTCTACCTCCGTTTATATCAACTCCTATTGAACCTGTATTTTTAATTGAATCTGTCACAACAAGAGCTCTTACAGAAGCTTCCAGCGCCTTTTTCGCTTTAAAAGGATGCCAAACCACCCACCATTTTTCAGGACTGCTCAAGGAGGAAAATCTAGTGTTTTTGGATTGACTTGCCAATTGAAGGCTAAGAAAAAAACATAAAACAAATATCAAACTGATTCTATTCATCATCTAAAGATACTAAAGATTGCTGCCTCAATTTTCATTTTTTAGCCGCTTAGTCTAGTTTAAATTCCTAATTTTGATAAACTAAGCATAAATTCAAGCAAACATGAAATACCTTCCAATTGACAAACAACTTTTTATAAAAAACAGAGTAAAATTTGCAGATAAAATGGCCCCAAATTCATTGGCCATATTTAATTCAAATGACGTTTATCCCATAAGTGCAGACAGTACACTTCCTTTTGCTCAGCATAGGGATATTTTTTATCTGTCAGGCGTAGATCAGGAAGAGAGTGTTTTAGTGATTTTTCCAGATTGCCCTAAAAATGAGAATCGTGAAATACTGTTTTTAAAAGAAACCAATGAACACATTGCAGTTTGGGAGGGTGAAAAATTGGATAAAGAGAAAGCCTTTGAGACTGCTGGAATTTCAACCGTGTATTGGTTGCAAGACATGGAGAAAGTGCTATTCGAATTAATGACACAAGCTGAAACAGTTTATGTAAATACGAATGAACATTATCGTGCCAATATAGAAACTGAAACCAGAGATGCGCGGTTTATCAAACAGCTTAAAGAAAAATATCCGGCGCATAATTATAAAAGATGCCAACCCATCATACAAAGATTAAGATCAGTAAAAGAACCCCAGGAAATCGATATGATACAGAAGGCCTGTGATATTACTGAAAAAGGATTTAAAAGAGTTTTAGGTTTTATGAAACCGGGTGTAATGGAATATGAGGTAGAGGCAGAGTTTATTCATGAATTTATCAGAAACCGTTCAGCAGGTTTCGCTTATACACCAATTCTAGGATCTGGCTATAATGCCTGTGTGTTGCATTATATTGAAAATAATCAGCCTTGTAAAGAGGGGGATGTTGTTTTAATGGATGTAGGGGCAGAATATGCCAATTACGCTAGCGATATGACCAGATGTGTTCCTGTATCAGGGAAGTTTTCAGAAAGACAAAAAGAAGTATATAACGCAGTGCTCAGAGTCAAAAAAGCCGCTGCTAAAATGCTTGTCCCAGGTACGATCTGGGCGGATTATCACGTTGAAGTTGGCAAACTTATGACTAAAGAATTATTGGGCCTGGGACTTCTTTCTAAGGAGGATGTTGAAAAAGAGGATCCTAAGTGGCCAGCTTATAAAAAATACTTTATGCATGGCACTTCTCATCATATGGGGCTTGACACTCATGACTATGGTATTCTAACAGAACCTATGGCAGCCGGTATGGTCTTTACGGTTGAGCCGGGTATTTATATTCCAGACGAAAATCTGGGAATAAGACTTGAAGACGACTATGTGATTCAGGATTCTGGAGAACCCATCAATTTGATGAAAAACATACCTATTGAAATAGAAGATATTGAAAAATGGATGTCTCTTTAAAAGACGCGTATCCAGACTAATATTTTAAATTTGGGAAGCTTTATTCGGTTTCTTCAAGTTCATGACATTGGCGATCATAAATCCTATTATCGATGGCAGCACCCAGCCCATTCCATCTCTCGAGAAAGGAATTATATTGTAAACGAAGGTGAGCTTTTCTGCCGGAATAAGAAATTTCAGAAAATCAGGAATACTGAATAGAAAAGCGATCGCGACCACTGTTCTGAATACCGTTCGACTCGCGTATTTTTCAGGTAACACATTGAGCAATATCAAAACGATAGCTATAGGATAAAGAAACATCAGGACATACACTGCCAAGTCAATAATGAATTTGACTTCAAACTGCCCCATAAAAATGCCTAAACAACAGGAAATTCCAGCTACGAGGGCATAGACTTTTTGAGAGTCATTAAAAAGACCCTTGAAAAAATCAGCTGTTCCAATAATGATACTTACCGCTGTTGTAAAACAAGCCAGAGCAACTAGAACACTTAAAAATGCAGTTCCTGTCTGGCCCATGGTTTGAATGCTTACACCTGAAAGGAGTTCTGTTCGACTTATGGAAGGTTCAAAAATTGAATTGTATTTCGCGGCAATAAAAATGAGCCCTATATAAATGATAAAAAGACCCAACATCGCAATAAATCCAGATCTTCCGATCATCGCTTGCTTTTCCTGAACAGTCATATTTCTTTTTGAATTGTTTACCGAGATAACCAATACACCACCCATCAACAAACCAGCTATGGCGTCATAGGTTTGATAGCCTTCCAAAAACCCATTAATCAGAGGACTCTCATACATTCCTTTATCCATGTCATAGGACGGCCCGAATATTCCCAATACGATAATAGCCAGTAAAATAAGGCCTATAATTGGGGTCAAAAACTTACCCAAAAAATCAATCACTTTACCCCTGTTAATAGCAAAAATAAAAACCAGCGAAAAATAAATAGTACTTGTTAGCAAAGAAGTACTTCCAAAATACGGTTGAATCGCCATTTCATGGGTCACCGCTGCTGTTCTTGGACAAGGCAGGGTAATGGCAATAACGTAGACACAAATGCTAAAAATAAGACCAAATCTATCCGACACTTTTCTTCCAAAATCCACCATGGTTCCCTGTAGTCTGGCATGACCTAAAAGGGCCAACAAAGGAATTATCGTAGCCGATAATAGAAAGCCAATAGCCACTATCCACCAGTCAGATCCAGCTTTAAACCCCAGCATTGGAGGAAGGATCAAATTTCCCGCTCCAAAAAAACCAGCAAATATAGCAAAGCCAAGAATAAAGGTCTCTTTGGTTCGGTTCATACTAATCGTTTTGATAAATATACTGTAAATTAGCTTATCAATTCTTTCACCATGTCTGACATCACTTATAAGCATTTGAATCTTCATTACAGTGATCAAGGAACCGGAGATGCGGTTGTTTTCTTACATGGATTCCTTGAAGACAAAGCCATGTGGAAAGAAGTATCAAAAGGTTTTAAAAAGACACACAGAGTGATCTGTTTGGACCTATTGGGCCATGGAAAAACAGGAAATTTAGGGTATATACATAGCATGGAAGCCCAAGCAGAAATGCTTAAATTCTTACTCAATAAGTTGGATATCAACAAATGTACTTTGATTGGACATAGCATGGGAGGTTATGTGGCTCTCGCCTTTGCAGATCTTTACAAAGAACGTGTTAGAGGCTTATGTCTTATGAATTCAACTGCTAAGGCTGATGACACCGAAAAAAAAATAAACAGAGACCGTGGTATTGCTGCAGTAAAACAGAATCACAAAACCTTTATTAGAATTGCGATACCCAGCTTGTTCTCCGAAGAAAACAGATCAATCTTTTCGGATGCAATTAAAGAAATAACCAGAGACACCTTAAAAATGAGTCAACAGGGTATCATTGCGTCTCTTGAAGGAATGAAAGTAAGAACAGATCGGACTCATTTACTGGAGCAGAATGATTATCCTATACTTATGGTCATAGGAAAAAAGGATCCGGCTCTAGATTATAATAGTCTGCTCGAGCAAGCAAAAAATAAGTATGTTAAATCGGTTGTTTTTGAAGACGGTCATATGAGTCATATAGAGAATGAGCAGGAATTGATTCAAGCGCTAACCAAATGGCTCAATGCAAATACAATAAAGGGTTTATGAAGCATCATTGCCCTCTTTGCTCATCTCCCGCCCATCCCTTCTTTCAAGATTCAAAACATCACTTTTTGTCATGTCCCAAATGCCATGGAATTTTCAGAGATCCCAATCAATTTCTAAGTGGGTTTGAAGAAAAAGAAAGGTACCTTCACCATAGGAATGATATGGAAGATAAAGGATATTACCAATTTATCCTGCCCATTATCAAAGAGGTTAAACGCTATAATTCAGAAGGAGGACATGGTCTTGATTTTGGCTGTGGCCATGCCCCAGTTCTTTCCAATTACCTGACGAAAGAAGGATTTAGCATGTCTGTTTTTGATCCGATTTTTTTTAAGGACAACTCTGTGTTGAATAATCAATATGATTTTATAGTTTGCTGTGAAGTGATGGAACATTTTTACCATCCTGCACAGGAATTTCAGCGCTTGTTTAAAACCCTGAACCAAACGGGTACACTAATCTGTAAAACACATCTATTTGAAAAGGAAATCTCCTTTGACAAATGGTATTATAAGAATGATCCCTCTCATGTATTTATTTATCAAGCTGAAACGATTCAATGGATCAAAAACTACTACCAACTACAGGATGTTAAAATCAAAGATCGTGTCATCACTTTTATTAAATAATCACTAAATTTACTAGTATCTATATTTTCAAGTATAAAACCATTATTATGAAAAAAACCCTTGTTATACTTATATTAGGACTACTTATTAATTCATCAATGTTTGCCCAGTCAAAGAAAGAAGAGAAAGAGTCAAAAGCATTAAAAGAATTTGAGGAAATAAAAGCACTTATTGAGAGTAAGGAGTTTGCTTTCGAAGCAGATTGGGCCACAACAGCTCAGGGCAGAAGAATTAGCCTAACTTCAAATACCAATTTTTTAAAGTTCAACAAGGATAGTGTGGATATTTATTTACCCTATTTTGGCTCCTCTACCTCTGGTGGAGCTACCATGACAGGTGACGGTGGAATTGTTTATTCCGGCCCTGCTAACAAATTCAAAATGTCAGTCAATGATAAAAAGAAGAAACTTATTATAGATTTTGAAGCCAGTGATAAAAACGACACCTTCGTTTTTACCATGGATATATTCAAGGGGGGAAACACGCTTATTAATATGAATAGCAATTATAGAAGCGGTATTAAATATGATGGAAAAACCAGGAGTCTCGCACCTAAAAAAAAATAATCCTAGCTAAGAGCATTCCAACCTTGCGCAATAATATCTACCTTTTGACCTCCTCTTGTAACTAGTTGAACAAGACCAGGGTCATCAGTCATATGACCAATAATACTGAAGTTCGGATTTGCCTTAATTTTAGGGAAATCCTCCTGTTTAACGGTAAACAACAATTCATAGTCTTCACCTCCACTTAGTGCAATTGTAGTGCTATCCATATTGAATTCTTCACAGGTCGAAATAACTTGTTGATCTAAGGGAATTTTATCTTCATAAAGTTGACAGCCTGTTTTTGATTGTTTACATAGATGCAATATTTCAGAAGATAAGCCATCCGAAATATCGATCATAGAGGTAGGTAGTACTTCCAGATTATCCAATAATTCTTTGATATCTATTCTCGCCTCAGGTTTTAATTGACGTTCTACCAAATAAGTATACTTATCTAATTCATGTTCAGCGTTCGGATTCACTTGAAATACTTGTTTTTCACGTTCAAGGACCTGTAAACCAAGATAAGCGGCTCCGAGATCACCGGTAACAACAAGGAGGTCATTATTTCCCGCTCCGCTTCTATAGACGCATTTATCCTTCTCAACTTCTCCAATAGCTGTAATACTAATCAATAAACCTTTTGTAGATGAGGTAGTATCACCGCCCACTAAATCGACTTTATACGTATTGCAAGCGAGTTGTATTCCAGCATATAATTCTTCTAAAGCTTCTAATGGGAATCTGTTGGAAACAGCTATAGAAACAGTAATTTGTTTGGCCTGACCATTCATGGCATATACATCAGAAAGATTGACCATTACAGCTTTATAACCTAGGTGTTTCAGTGGCATATAACTCAAGTCAAAATGCACTCCTTCAACTAAGAGGTCTGTGGTTACCAATGTTTGTTTGTCACCTAAACCTAAAACAGCACAATCATCACCTATTCCTTTTGAAGTATTCTCATGATGGATAACCGTATGCTGTGTAAGATGATCTATTAACTTAAATTCTCCCAATTCTGAAATGGAAGTTCTCGATTGATTCTTATCTTCTAACATGCCGCAAATATAGTTGATATTTAAAAATATTCTTTCATCAGACATGTGCGATCTTGTAAAATTTCCTTTCCTGGACAAAAACCTAATGTATGGGTGAGTTTAGCTGTCATATTCTTTAAAATTTCCTACATTTAGAAAGTATTTTAACCCCATGATGCGGCCATAAATTATTTATAAGACTATGAAAAACTCATCTCTTTCTACTAAAGTACTTCTGGGTGTTTTACTCGGTATCCTAACTGGTTTGTTTTTTGGGGAAGAAGTTGCTTGGATGGGAATTATCGGGGATATTTTCATCGGACTTCTACAAATGACTGTTTTGCCCTATATCATGTTCTCTCTTATTGTCAATATCGGTAGGCTTTCAATGGAAACTGGGAAAAAAATCATTCGCTATGGGCTTATTTTTTTGTTTTTGCTCTTGAGTGTTGGACTGATTTATTTGGTCATTCTTCCCTTGAGTTTTCCTGTCTGGACGAGTGGAAATTTTTATAGTAGTGACTTTGTTCAACCGTCTGTCCCTTTTGATTTTGTCAAACTCTATATTCCTGCCAATCCGTTTGAATCGATGAGTAACAATGTGGTTCCTGCTGTGGTATTATTCAGCATCTTTATTGGTCTGGGCGTTATGAAACTACCTAATAAGGAGGTGTTTTTAAAACCATTGGATGTGCTTACGGATGGCTTAAATCAAGTCAATAAGATGATTATTAAAATAACACCTATTGGGGTTTTCTGTATAGCAGCAGGGGTCGTTAGCACTTTGAGCTGGTCAGATATTAGTAGGTTGCAAGGATACTTATTGGTCTACTTACTTGCAGTCATTCTAATCACTTTTCTGGTGCTGCCTTATCTGATTTCCATATTTACTCCTTATTCATCCAAGACCATCTTTAAAATTACCCGCTCCACCCTCATAACTATATTTGCTACTGGAAAGATCATTGTTGTTTATCCACAACTAATCGAGAACATTAAGGAGATTATCCGATCGGATGAAAATGGAACGGAAGAAGGACAGGATAGGGTGGATATTATTATGCCGCTTGCTTACCCCTTTCCAAATCTAGGGACCTTTATGATCTTTATCTTCGTTCCCTTTGCGGCCTGGTTCACGGGTAAAGCCATGGGGTTTATGGATTACCCCATATTTTTGAGCTCTACTTTTCTAAGTAGCTTTGTTGCCCCAATAACCGGACTTCCTTTTAGCTTAGACCTATTAAAAATCCCTAAAGAAACCTTTCAACTCTTTGTGGTTTCATCTGTTTTGACTGATAGAATACGTGTAGTACTTGGGGCCTTTCACCTTATTGCATTAACCCTGCTTACAATTAGTGCCAGTGGGGGTTACCTTCGATTCAAAAAAAGAAAATTTATACAGGGGCTTATTGTCATCGGCATCAGTACCGCTGTATCAGTCGTTGGACTCCGATATATTTTGGAGGCTAGTATGAAAAATATTCCGACCAATCTTGAAATTGTAAATTCCTTTGAGCTGATTAGTCCACAACAGAAGTTTTTGGTGCTGGAAACCTCGAAAAAAAATCCAAACCCAAAATGGAGAGGAGAAAACACCTTAAGTCGAATCAAAAGACGTGGAAAAATCAGGGTGGGGTTTTATGAGCAAGCAGGGCCTTTTACTTTCAGAAATAAAGATAGTATTTTGGTTGGTTATGGAATTGATCTTGCTCACCAATTGGCATACGATCTGGATGCAAGTATTGAATTTGTGCCTATAGTTCCAGGAAAACTTATCGAAGAAATGAATAAGGACCACTACGATATAGTGATGTCGGATATCTTTTTGTCAAGTCGTTATGCTGAGGAACTTGAATTATCCAAACCCTATCTGAATGTTTCACTTGCTTTACTGACAAGACAGGATAATAAAATGTTTGACAATTTTGAATTTACCTCTAAGCTTGACACTTTTACCATATCTTATATTGAGAGAAAAGAGATTGCCAAAGAATTTTTATCCTATTTCCCAAAAGGAGGGGCCTATCCTGTTGCTCAGATGAAAGATTTCTTTGAACATGATGGCGCGGTAGGCATGGATAAGGATAGTAGTAGTATTGATTCGATTGTTTTCGACGCTCACCTTACCAGTGCGGAAAGAGCAGCCTCCACAACGGTGCTTAAACCAGGATATAAGGTAGTTAACCCTCTTCCTTACCATATCAATAATGCCCTTGTTTTCCCCTTAGCCAATGACTATACCTGGAGAGGCTATATCGATAAATGGATCGATTTCAGAAAAAAAGACGGTACTTTTGACAAAATATATGATCAATGGATTCTTGGAAATCCCTATCAAAAGAAAGAAAAAAAATGGAGTATTCTGGAAAATGTGATCAAACCAAGATTTATAAAAAATGACAGTATTTCTACTGATGCGATTCCTTGATCTTAATTAAATTTACTATAAACCCCTCTCTTTTTGAATATGTTCATAGGCTGATTGAACCTGCCTGAATTTATCTTCAGCTCCTTTGATATGCTCAGGCCCTAAATTTCTAAGTTTATCCGGATGGTATTTTTTTACCATTTTTCTATAGGCTGTTTTTACCTCAGCATCAGACGCAGATTTATCAATTTCCAATATTTTATAAGAGCTATCTACTTCATTATAGAACATGGCTTTAATGGAATTAAAGTCATGTTGGTTAATATTAAGGTAACCTGCTATGGTATTGATCTTATGTAATTCGTTTTCAGTTACCATTCCATCTGACTTCGCAACGCCAAACAAAAAGTGCAGTAGCTGGAGTCTTGAAGCATGATTCATATGCCTGTTGATTTGCAAACATACCTGACGTGTAGAAATCTTGTTATTTGCAATAATTCCTTTAAAAAGTTTAAAAGCATGATTAGCACGCTCTACACCGTACATACCTATAAAAGAAGTTCTTACAAAATCAAGTTCTCGTTTGTCTACCTCGCCATCAGACTTTATAACGATCGCCGCCAGAACCAATAAACTGATCTCAAAATCTCCGGATTGAGTTGATTGTTTAACTTTTGTCTTCTTATTCATATCAAGAAGCTCACTTTCTGAGAATTCATCTACAAAACTTCCAAAAACAAAACCAAGAATACCTCCTATCGGTCCTGCAAAAGTCCATCCCAAACCGGCTCCAAGCCATTTCGAAAAATTTGCCATATACAATTATTAAAAGCACAAATATACAGGTCTACATACATTTTTAGTATATCACAGACTTAATATTTTGTGAAATGTCAAATGAAGAAAATTCCTTTAAGTGAAAAGATGGATTAAAAAAGCATTATACAGTATAATTTTCAAAACTGTTTACTATTCAAAGCACTGTAATAATCTTGTTAACCTTTTGATTTTTTTGACATTAGTGAGGGGCTAACTTAAGTTAGCCCCTCAGTTGGTAATATCTTTTCATTGCTTATCTTTGCATTCGTGATAATTTAACTAAAAATATTAAAATTATGTATCCAGAAGAATTGGTAAAACCTATGCGCCAGGAATTGGTGACTGCAGGTTTTGAAGAATTATATACATCAAGCGATGTGGAAGTGGCGTTGCAGAAAAAAGGAACAACTTTGGTTATGGTGAATTCAGTTTGTGGTTGCGCAGCTGGTACAGCCAGACCTGGTGCAATTGCTTCCTTGCAGCTTGATAAAAGTCCTGATCATCTGACTACTGTATTTGCTGGTGTAGATGCAGAGTCAACGAATAAAGCTAGAGAAATGATGATTCCATTTCCTCCATCTTCTCCGTCTATTGCATTGTTTAAAGATGGTCAATTGGTCCATATGCTTGAACGTCATCATATTGAAGGAAGATCGGCTGATATGATCGCCTCAAATCTGGCTGGTGCTTATGAAGAATTTTGTTAATTCATAGTTATGAAGTTATTTTTCTCCTTATTGGCTTTTTTGGTCATTTACTGCGATGATTCTAATGATATTACGCCTCAGGAAGCTGAGAAAGTAGTTATTGACAATCTAAATATTGAGATCAAAGCTCTGGCAGAAGCCTCGGTTTGTTCTGATGAATTTAACTGTTATAGTGTTGGAATTGGTAGTAAACCCTGTGGAGGGTTCTGGGAATATATTGTTTATTCTGAATCGATTGATGTTGTCAGTTTTTTGACAAAAAAAGAAACACTTAACGAGTTGGAAAAAATATATAATGAGAAATACAGTATCATATCGGATTGTTTTATAGCCATGCCTCCAAGCAGTATAACCTGTGTGGATGGAAAATGTACGGCAATTTTTCAATAGAAAATCAGCTCAAAAATTATATTTTAAACCTCTTTTTATCAAGAGGTTTTTTTATTTTGCATTATGGATGAAAAACAGCTCATAGCCCTTACGACTATTTTTGTAAAAGAAACCCTTGAAGGTGCCGAAGGGGGTCATGACTGGTTTCATATTGATCGGGTTCATAAAAATGCCAAACTTATTGCCGCAGGAGAGAATGTGAATCTCTTTGTCGTTGAATTAGGAGCGCTACTGCATGATATTGCTGATGCCAAATTTCATGATGGAGATGAAAGCATAGGACCTAAAAAGGCAACTTCTTTCTTAAGAAGCCTGAAAGTTGAGGAAGATACTATTGCCCATATTGAAAATATTATTCGTTATGTTTCTTTTAAAACAAGCCTCGATCAAAGCGATACAAACAAATTCGAATCTGAAGAACTCAAGGTGATACAAGATGCTGACAGATTAGATGCCATTGGAGCTATTGGTATTGCCAGAGCTTTTAATTATGGAGGCTTTAAAAACAGATCATTGTATGACCCCATGGTTAAGCCTGACCTTGATCAGGATAAGGAAAGCTATAAAAACAGTAAGGCGCCAACCATCAATCATTTCTATGAAAAATTGTTGCTATTAAAAGATAAAATGAATACCCAAACTGCTCGAAAAATTGCCTATAAAAGGCATCAGTTTATGGAACTATACCTTCAGCAATTCTATGATGAATGGGAAGGTAAAAGCTGACGTCAAGTAATTAATTTGGGGATTTACTTTAGAAACTCGGTTTTCTTTTCTCCAAAAAAGCGCTGGTTCCTTCTTCAAAATCAGCAGTCCCAAAGCAATTTCCAAAGGCTTCAATTTCAACCTCAAAACCGTTAACGGATTCATCATAATTAGCATTCACAGCCTTTATAGCGGCTCCTATGGCCATGGGTGAATTTCTTGCAATTTTATTGGCCAGTACTTCACAAAATGAAAGTAACTCTTCTTGAGAAACAACATGATTCACCAATCCGTTCGAAAATGCGTCATCAGCAGAAATCATACCACCAGTCGTGATCATTTCCAGGGCTTTACCCTTACCCACAAGTTGTGGAAGCCTTTGAGTACCTCCATAGCCCGGAATCAAACCAAGTGAAACCTCAGGCAGACCCATTTTAGCATTACTGCTTGCCACTCTTATATGACTCGCCATGGCCAGCTCCAACCCTCCTCCCAATGCAAATCCGTTGACAGCGGCAATAACCGGAGTCGAAAGTCCTGCCACCAGATCAAAAAGCTGCTGTTGTCCTTTAGCTGACAGATCCTTTCCTTGTACCGCATTAAAATCTGCAAATTCCGAAATATCGGCACCCGCTACAAAAGCTTTTTCTCCACTTCCTGTAATAATGATGGCGCGAATGTCTTTATCCTCATCCAAGGCGACAAACGCATCATGCAATTCTTCAATTGTGGCTTTGTTCAATGCATTTAATTTCTTTGGACGGTCTATGGTAATGAATCCCAGATGATCCTCATGTTCTGCAACAATATTTTGGTATGACATAAATAACTAATTAAGTATTCCTATTCTTTAGGTAAAGATACTGAAAAAACAGTTTTTTCATTGACTTCTGATATAAAGGTGATACTTCCCTTATAGGCTTCGACGATATTTTTGATCATTGGAAGTCCAAGACCCATCCCACTGGATTTTGTGGTGAATTTAGGTTCAAATATTTTAGGTGCATCTTTGTTTTCAATCCCCTTGCCATTGTCTTCAACATCTATACAAACTCTATCATGTGTTTCATAGACACTGACTTTTATATAAGGATCCTGGCAATTATGCAAAGCATGAATCGAGTTGGTCACTAGATTGGTTATAATTCTTGTCAATTGAATTTTATCTACTTTTGTTATGATCTCCTTCTTTTCAGGATGATAACTAATATAGGATTCATGAAAAATATCAAGTGATTTTTTAACGTCTTCCACTACATTTAGTTTTTCCTTATTCTCACTCGGCATTTGAGCAAAATTTGAAAATGCTGAAGCAATCTCGCTCATGATATCTATTTGCTTAATCAAGGATTCAGAAAACTCATGCATTTTTGACTGTATATCCGGATCATTCTGGTCGAAATTATGATCAAAACTTTGCACCGTTAGGCGCATAGGTGTTAATGGATTCTTTATTTCATGCGCCACTTGCTTTGCCATTTCCCTCCATGCCTGATTCCTTTCACTTTGAGCCAATTTTACTGCTGAATCCTCTATCTGGTCAATCATGCTGTTATAGGAATCAACAAGGTTATTGATCTCCTGACTGGCATCATCTAGGATAATCTTTTCATTGGATCGGTCAACCGCCGTTTGCCGCATTCTCCTACTCACATTTTCCAAAGATTTTGTAATGTATTTAGAAAGAAAATAAGCCAGGACAATTGCAATGAAAAGAATGAGAAGGTAAACAACTGACAGACGTATTAAAAATTCTCTCAATTCCTTATCCAGTAGTGTATTGTCTTGAAGGTATGGAACTCCAATAATACCAATTGGTTGCTCATAGGTTCCTTTTATATAAGAAAAAGACGATTTAAATTTAACTCCATTAGTCGCCGATTTTTCAACAACCAAGCGATGATCAGGATTAAAAATGATCCGTCTCATGATGGCCTTGGACAAGTTCGAATCCGTTGTATCTGTTTGATTTTCGAAATAGGAACTTCTTAATAAATCCCCCGTTAAGTCGTAAATATTAATGTCCAGGTTGTGAATATCAGAAATCTCATTGAGTTTTTTCTCCAAAATACTTGGAAGCAATATAGTTTCAAATTCTTTAATCGTATCACGATTAAGCTCATAGGTAATAGCAGCTTTTATGGCTTCTTCCTTTCTTTCCAGGCGATTGGTATGATACTCTTCGTTCTGCTCATTATATTGATAAATTGTAACTGCGGCAATCAGTATGGAAGCCATTACAACAATAAAGATCATTGCTATAAAGATCCTGGTTCGCAGTGAAAATTTATGAATACGTGTCATTGCTTTTTTGGTAAAGATACTAAATTCAAAAAAGCCTTTTCGGCGAGATTTTATTAAGATTTGGGAAGGGTAAACAGAAACTCTACTCCTCCGTCTTTCAAATTACCAACCGTTATTTCACCACCGTGCAATTGTATCGCATTTTTAACAATGGAAAGTCCCAAACCAGTTCCTCCTTTGGGCCTTGACCGGTCTTCATCCACTCGATAGAATCTTTCAAAAACCCTCAGAAAATGCTTCTCTTCTATGCTGTTTCCACTATTCGAAAAAGAGAAATAATAAAAATTAGCATCTTCGAGATAATTGTTCAGGCAAATCTCAATATGATCGCCTCCATATTTGATGGCATTATCGAATAAGTTATAAAATATTGATATCAACGAGGATTTATTTGCTTTGATCAAAATAGGTTTTGACATTCTCGTCTTTACATTAATGTCTTTTTCCTTTAAACTAATGTTGAGAGATTCCTTTACCTCGTATATGAGTTCGTTTAAATTAAGCATCTCAAACTTAAATTGATCACGGGCTTCTGACATTTTATGCAGTAAAGAAATATCCTGTATCAAATCAGAAAGTCTTTCGGATTGTAAATAGGCATTTGAAATATACTTCTTTCGCTCAGCATCCTCCAAACTGTTTTCTTTTAAAAGTTCCAAATAACCCAGTATTATGGTAATGGGCGTCTTTAATTCGTGAGCAATATTTGCCGTCATCTCCTCTTTTATCTTTTTTTGCTTCTCAAGTTTTGTGATATCTCTTATGACAAGTTCAAAACTTTTATCAGCGAAAATAATAGCATGCAGATTAAATGTTCTTTTACCCTTATAAATGACTTCTTCCAAATGGGGTAGCTCGCTCTGTTTTATGAGCACATCTTTCTTAAGGTTTTTCTCCAAAAAGGCATATAGTTTGCCAAACTCCTTTATCTTAAAAATCTGTTCCTCTGAAATATTCGTCTCATCAGAAATAATATTCAAGTACTGTATAAAATGATTGTTACTAAGGATCTTCTTCTTGTTTGGAGTAAAAAAGGCTACTCCTTCATTTAAGGCAATTAAATGCGAATAAAGTTTATTTTTTTCTAATTCGATCTTACTTTTGGCAACAGTTAGTTTGTCATAAATTTCTGCGATCTGTTTACTTATCGCACCAAATTCACCTTTAGGAAACTCAACTCTCCCTTTGATCTCATCTCCATGACTAAGGCGAGTAGCAAAATCCTTCAACTTAAATAATGCACTTGATAAATTTTTGGTAATCAAACTTATAAACCACCAGGTAACAAGAAACAAGGTGATCAGATAAAACAAAAATAATTTTTCAACGCCTAAAAAGTCCTTTACCTCTACATCATAATGAGCGGCTGTTCGGACAAAAAGATCAGTATACTCTTTGGCATAATAATAATACTCATATCCTGTAGTTGCTGATTCCCTGATATTGGCTCCTATTCCATCTTTAAGCGCCTTTTGTATTTCCGGGCGGTGCAAATGGTTCTCCATTTTGATGACATCCTTTACTTCGGAATCATACAGTACCTTTCCGCTCTTATCCAGAACAGTAAGCCTTATGTTTTCATTTGGAATATAGAGGTAAAGTGAATCCAAAGAGCCCAGATTCCCCTCCTTTTTCAGACCTTTTCTTTCTATGTAGTTATATGTGAGCTCAGCTATGTTATTCAGGCTGACTTCAATCTGATCGCGTTTAAATTCTCGCTCCCTCTTGTATTGAAATAACAATACAAATATTGTAAAAACGATAAATATTGCCGATAAATAAATGAAGATTCTTTTTCGATACTCCAATTTCCCAAGTAATGTCAACCCTTAAGTTTTTCAATAAAATTAATCGACAAAATTAGGCGTATTTCTCATTTTTTAATAGACATTTCAATTAAAGAACAATTAAGAATATATTACCAAACTGTTAACTTGAAACAACAAGAATGTCTTGGATGAATTCTGGAATTTCCTCTAATGAATGTTCTTTTAAGAATTTTACAAAAGCCGAGCCAATTATGGCACCATTTGCATGAAGAGTTGCCTGATTAAAGGTTTCACTATTGGAGATCCCGAATCCTACAATCCGTGGTGTTTTTAAATCAAGATTCTCAATACGTTGAAAATAATCCTGCTGATTCTGATCAAAGGTATTCTTTGCTCCTGTCGTGCTTGCCGAACTGACCATATAGATAAATCCTTTGGAGATTGAGTCAATGTACTTTATTCTTTCATCTGACGTTTGAGGTGTAATCAAAAACACATTGTAAAGGCCATATTTCTCAAAAATGGGTAAATACTCCTTATGAAAAACATCTACCGGAAGATCTGGAATAATCAATCCATCAATTCCTGTTTCTGCACATTTTTTACAAAAGGCTTCTATCCCATATTGAAGGATAGGATTAAAATATCCCATGATCAGTAATGGAATTGACACTTCATCGCGAATAGAAGCAAGTTGATCAAAAAGTTTTTCAGTGGTCATTCCATTGTTCAAGGCTTGGGTACTACTGGCCTGAATAGTTGGCCCATCCGCCAAGGGATCAGAAAAAGGCAGACCTATTTCGATCATATCAACACCTGAAGTCTGCAACTTCTTAATGACTTGAATGGTATCATTCAAATTTGGAAAACCTGCCGTAAAATAAATGGACAGTAGTTTTTTAGGGTCTTTTCCGTCAGAATTATGCGTCAATAAACTTTGTTCTATTCTATTCATTTTTTTCAATTTTTAAAAGGGATCTTTTCAGTCATTTAAACTCAATCAATATCAATTTTTTCGCATTTTAAAGATCAAAATAGTCAATATAAGTATCGAGATCCTTGTCTCCTCTTCCCGAAAGGTTTATGACAACAATATCTTCTGGTTTAAACTTCATTTTGCCAAGTACTGCCAGGGCATGAGAAGTTTCGATAGCTGGAATGATTCCTTCTAATTTAGATAATTCCAATCCAGCCTGCATGGCTTCATCATCAGTGGCATTTAGAAACTCCGCTCTTCCAGATGTAAAAAGGTACGCATGTTGCGGTCCTACTCCCGGATAATCCAGTCCCGCAGATATCGAGTAGGGTTCTATAATCTGACCGTCTTCAGTTTGCATGAGAAGGGTTTTACTTCCGTGAATGACACCTTCTTTTCCCAGTACACTGGTTGCTGCGGATTTCCCAGAATCGATTCCTTTACCTGAAGCTTCGACAGCAACAAGCCTTACTTTTTCCTGATCAAGGTAGTGATAGAATGCTCCGGCAGCATTACTTCCACCTCCAACACAGGCAATAATATAATCTGGGTTTTCAGTATTTTCTTTTTCCATTAACTGCCATTTCATTTCCTCGGAAATCACCGATTGAAATCTGGCCACCATATCGGGATAAGGATGAAACCCTACTACTGACCCAATGATATAATGTATCTCAACAGGATCATTGATCCACGCTCTGATCGCCTCATTAGTTGCATCCTTTAATGTTTTGCTTCCTGATGTTGCTGCCACCACTGTCGCTCCCAGCATTTTCATTCTGGCCACATTCGGTGCCTGCCTCGCTATGTCAACTTCTCCCATGTAAACCGTACATTCCACCCCTGCTAGGGCGCATACGGTTGCTGTAGCGACTCCGTGTTGACCCGCTCCTGTTTCAGCGATAATTCGCTTTTTTCCCAGCCTTTTTGCCAATAAGATTTGTCCGATTGTATTATTGATCTTATGAGCCCCGGTATGGTTCAGGTCCTCTCTTTTTAAATAAATCTTTGCCCCGTATTTGTCAGATAATCGTTTAGCAAGATATAAAGGAGATGGTCTGCCCACATAATCCTTTAAAAGTGCATGAAATTCTTCCTTAAAAGAAGGTTCATTCATGATCTCCAAATATGATCCTTGTAATATTTCCATATTCGGGTATAACATTTCAGGAACAAATGAACCGCCAAATTGTCCATAATATCCTTTTTCATCTGCGTGATAAGACTTCTTCATTTACTTCTCTTTAACTGATAATTCAATAAACTTCTTTAATTCGTCGATCTTCTTTATTCCTGGCTCACTTTCAAATCTACTGTTCACATCAATGGCATAGCAATAATTTGATAAAGGTGATTTTAAAAACGATTCTATCCGATTTACTTCAGCAAGTCCAATTCCGCCACTAAGAAAAAAAGGCTTGTCAAAATGATATCCCTCCAGTATCTTCCAATCAAATAAAGTGCCATTTCCTCCTCTTTCCTTGCCTTTTGTATCAAACAAAAAGTAATCACATACATGCATATAATTTTCAAGGATTTTAAAATCAAAATCCTCGGAAAGCGCAAAAGCTTTGATGACTTCCAAGCCAGGTTCATTTGATGCTTTTAGATCTTCACAAAAAAGGGCAGATTCATCACCATGTAACTGAACTCCATTCAATTGATGTTTTTGAATCAAATCATTAATAACAGATTCCTGCTCATTGACAAAAACGCCAACCTTCTTAATAGCATCACCTACTATTGGCATGTCTCCTTTAAAATGACGTTTCGATTTTTCATAAAATATAAAGCCCAGATAGTCGGGACGCAAACTTGCAACCGACTGGATATTCTCTTTATATTTCATTCCACAAACCTTAATTTTCATAACTGAGTGCTGAAATAAATTTTGCTGCTGATTTTCCCGGTGCTGTGGTTTTCATAAAATTTTCACCAATCAAGAAACCTTTATATCCATATTCTTTAAGGATCATAATCGATTCAACTGAACTGATACCACTTTCAGATATTTTAACTTTTTCTTCAGGAATCATTGATGACAGCTTTTTACTGGTGTCAAGACTCACTTCAAAGGTTTTCAAATTTCTATTATTTACACCTACCAAATCTACATGATCAAGATCTGATCGCTTGAGTTCTTCTTCATTATGCACCTCTAATAATACTTCCAAATTCAGCTGATGAGCCAATTGAGAAAATAAAACAATCTCTTTTGGACTCAGCACCGCAGCGATCAACAAAATGGTGTCTGCCCCAAATGCTTTAGCCTCATAAATCTGGTAAGGATCTATAATAAATTCTTTTCGAAGCAAAGGAATATTTAGATGATCACGGGCTTGCACTAGGTCGTCCAGAGCACCTCCAAAATATTTTGTGTCAGTCAAAACCGATATCCCTGATGCGCCTGCTTCTTCATAACCACATACCACTTCAATGACACTGTCTTTATGATTGATCACTTGTTTGGATGGGCTTCTTCTCTTGAATTCAGCGATTATTCCACTGCCTTCCAAAACACTTTGTGACATAGAAAGAGTATCTCTTTCAAAAAGAGGTGATTTTGCCAAATAGGATAAAGGTAACAGCTTCTTTTTTGAAGCTACCTCCTTCCTTTTATCTATTATAATTTTATCTAAAATATTCACCTTAATGCTCCCTTTTAATTACTAATATCGCTCAATTGTTTAAATACCTGCAAGGCCTTTTTACTATGAAGAGATTTCTTAGCCAGATCAAATCCTTCCTGATGGCTACTCTTATTGACAACCGAAATGGCCAATCCTGCATTGGCACATACTACATTGATCTGGGCTTTTGTCCCTTCTCCTTTTAGTACTTTCATAAATATTTCTGCACTTTCCTTCACAGTTTTACCTCCATAAATATCCTCTTGCTTAATGCGCCCAATCCCCAGATCCGATGGGATGATCATCTTGTCTTCATCATTGGTAATCATTTTGGTACGGTCGGTTAAGGAAATTTCATCATAGCCGGCCAGATCGTGCAAAATAGCATAGTTCTTATCTGTAGTTTGATACAAATATCCATACATTCTAGCCAGTTCCAAATTAAACACCCCGACCATTTGATTTTGTGGAAATGAAGGATTTACCATTGGTCCCAACATATTGAAAAAAGTTTTCACTCCCAGTTCCTTTCTGATGGGTGCTACATTTTTCATAGCAGGATGAAAAAGTGGAGCGTGTAAAATACAGATTCCAGCCTTATCAATAGAACGTTGTAAAAATGCTTCATCACTGGAAAATTTGATACCAAGATATTCGAGTACATTGGAGGATCCACAAGAAGATGAGACTCCGTAATTTCCGTGCTTGGCTACTTTAACTCCTGCTCCTGCTGTTACAAATGACGCTAAGGTTGAAATATTGAATGTATCCTTTCCGTCTCCCCCGGTTCCGCAAAGATCTATCGTATTAAAATCTGAAAGATTTACAGGCAGGCATAATTCCAAAAGGGCTTCGCGAAACCCGTCAAGTTCTTCCACCGAAATGCTTCTCATCATATAAACAGTTAAAAAGGAAGCAATTTGACTTGTATTGTAGACCCCCTGTGATATATTAACCAGCACATTCTTGGCTTCCTGTTTGGAAATGGTTTCTTGATTGATCAAGCGATTTAGTATTTCTTTCATATTCATCTGCTTTATATTATGCCGTTTAAGATGCCACCCAGTTTTTTAATATTTTTTTTCCTTCTGGTGTCAGTATAGATTCAGGATGGTATTGTACTGCCCTTACATCATAAGTTGCATGTTTTAACGACATAATTTCTCCATTTTCATCAACAGAAGTTACGATCAGATCCTTGGGTAAATCTTTCGATACCACCCAAGAGTGATATCTCCCAACTTCTAATTCCATGGGAATATCTTTATACAAGACCAGATCCTCATTGACTCTTTTTATTAAGGTAGAAACCCCATGATAGACTTTGTTTAAATTCTCAATACTACCCCCATATACTTCGGCTATAGCCTGCTGCCCTAAGCAAACTCCCAAAATACTCTTCGTTGATCCATACCTTTTGATGATAGGTTTTAGCAAACCCGCTTCATCAGGAATACCAGGACCAGGTGACAATAAAATCTTATCGAAACCTTCAACTTCTTCCAAACGCAGTTTATCATTTCTTTTTACCGTTACCTCACAGCCCAGATCGTGTAAATAATGCACCAAATTATAGGTAAAGGAATCGTAATTATCTATTACTAAAATGTTTTTCATTGCTTAAATATTTTCTGCCAGCTCCATAGCCTTTTTTAAGGCCCCTAACTTGTGATATACTTCCTGTAATTCATCGTTTGCCGATGATTTGGATACAATTCCTGCCCCTGCCTGATAATGTAAACGGTGATTCTTACTTAAAAAAGACCTGATGATGATGGCATGGTTAAAGTTCCCTTCAAAATCCATAAAACCAATGGCCCCTCCATAAAAAGTTCTGTTGTGTTTCTCGTATTTTTCTATGAGCTGCATAGCTTTGTGTTTAGGTGCTCCAGATAGCGTTCCTGCAGGAAAGGTATCGGCTACCACCTGAAAGGTAATGGCATCCTTATATTTTTCTCCGATCACCTTGGAAACCAAATGGATTACATGAGAAAAAAATTGAATTTCCTTATATGTTTCAACTTTAACATGTTCTCCGTTTCTGCTCAAATCATTTCTGGCAAGATCCACGAGCATCACGTGTTCGGCGTTTTCTTTTTCATCCTGAGACAATGATTTAGCCATTTCCAAATCCTTTTCATCGTCACCTGTTCTTTTAAACGTTCCTGCAATCGGATGAATTTCCGCTCTGCCATCGTTAACTACCAGTTGGGCTTCTGGTGAGGATCCGAATATCTTGAAATTTCCATAATCAAAATAGAACAGATAAGGTGAAGGATTTACTGATCGTAGCGCTCGGTATACATTGAATTCATCTCCCTTAAAGCCTTGTGAAAACCTTCTTGATAGTACCAATTGAAAAACATCTCCTCTAAAACAATGTTTTTTCGCCAGCTCCACATGCTCCATAAATTCAGCATCAGATAAATTCGACTTTTCATCATTTAAATTGGTATAAGCATAAGAGGCAAAGTTTCGATTACCAATCAACTGATGGATCTCTTCAATATTATTCTTTTGGTCATAAGAATGACAAAAAATATAAGCCTCATTCTTAAAATGATTGATCGCAATAATATTTTGATATACCGCATAGTAAATGTCCGGAATATCAAGATCTCCTTCCTTTTTAGCGATTGCTATGTCTTCAAAATATTTAACTGCATCATAACCTATATAACCGAACAATCCATTATTGATGAATTTGAATTTTTGGTTTTCAGTGGCAAACTTCTGGCTAAAGTCATGGATCATAGCAGGAATTTCTTTCGCCTCTTTGCAATTAGTAAGGTTGCTACTCCCATCAGGAAAGGTTTCACTTACTGTTTGATCTTTAACCGTAATACTTGCAATTGGATTGCAGCATACATAAGAAAAACTATTTTCATTCCCATGATAATCAGAACTTTCCAATAAAATACTATTGGGAAAGGTATCTCTGATCTTCAGGTAAATACTCACCGGAGTAATGGTGTCGGCAAGAATTTTCTTGTAATTGGTATGTAATTGATATTTCATTGAATTCGAATTAAAAAAAAAGGCCTGTCGTGAAGACAAGCCTAATAGATATTTTTATATACAGGATACTACTTCACAATTTTATCGTTTTGTAAAGACCACCACCAAGTATGAATTGTATTATTTTTCATTTTGAATAAGCAAATTTATAAACTTTTTTCAATTTTCAAAGAAAATATGATTTATTTATAATAATAGATCTATTTAACTGAGCTTATAATAACACCAATTGTCTTAAGGTGCTACTTGCACTGCCTTCCAATCTATTCCATTGTGAAAATATAAGGTCCCATCTGAATTTACATACAGGTCCCCCAAGTCGCCTGTGGGCGATGAAGCTTGAGGTTCCAATCGCATAACTCCATTGATATGAACTTTTTGTTGTGGATCAAGTTCTCCTATACCTAAATTACCGGCAAAATATGAATTTGCTGTATTTTCTGCATAAAGAGCATAATTATCTCCCGTAATATTAGCGAATGGTGTCGCTATATATAAAGCATATACATTTCCACCAACGGTTCCTGTGCTACCTCCTCCAATCCAGAGTCCATAACCATCACCTGTAACTGCTCCAGAATTTTCCATGTACATTGAGCTGATAGAAGTTGTGGCCATAGTGGCACCCGAACGGTTATATACACCAACATTTTCACCAGAATTGAACCATATTAATAACTACACTTGTGCAGGGGCTAAAACCACTATTAACTTTAAACAAATGAATAGGGTTTTTACAGATGTACCAAATTATAATGATAATGGTGATGCTCAAATTTATACAGCAGGTAATATTATAGATAACGGAATTTTCACAAATCCATTA
>RCNE010000367.1_pt1 | contig 29559 bp, 32 predicted proteins | sample 2041361 | NCBI WGS metagenome assembly RCNE01 (sample SAMN09708229, study PRJNA481090) | Marine sediment metagenome, whole genome shotgun sequencing project. | reverse complement strand
CCCCGGCGTGAGCCGGGGGACCACTACTGAGCTACTGAGCTACTGAGCTACTGAGCTACTGAGCTACTGAGCTACTCAGCGGAGTCGGTTCCCGTGTCCGCGAAGATCTCGCCGATCGCTCCCAGGGATCCGAGAATCCCGCTTGTTTCGAGCGGCAGGAAGAGCTTCGTCGCCTGACCGTCCGCGATGCCCTGGAGCGCCTCGAGGTACTTGATGGCGATGAGATCCGGCGTCGGGTCGCCAGTGTGGATCGCTCCGAACACTCGCTCAACAGCCTGCCCCTCGCCTTCTGCGACCGTGAGGAGACGGAACTTCTCGGCGTCCGCGACCTCTCTGACCGCCTGCGCTTGTCCCTCAGCTTCCAGGATTCGAGACTGCTTCACGCCCTCGGCGCGGAGAATCTGGGACCGTTTCTCACCCTCGGCCTCAGTGACGATCGCTCGCCGTTCCCGCTCCGCCTTCATCTGACGGTGCATCGCCTGGGTGACGTCGGCCGGAGGATCGATCCGCTGGATCTCGACACGGACGACCCTCGTACCCCACACGTCGGTCGCCTCATCGAGGATCTCACGGAGCTCCGTGTTGATCGTCTCTCGAGAGGTGAGCGCCTCGTCGAGATCCTGGTCGCCGATCACGTTACGGAGGTTCGTCTGCGCCAGTTTCGTGGCTGCCAGGACGAAGTTCGATATGTTGTACTTCAGCTTCACCGGGTCGGTCGCCTGGTAGTAGACCACTGCGTCGACGGTGACTACCACGTTGTCTTTGGTGATGACCTCCTGTGGGGGGACATCGACAACCTGCTCCCGCATGTCCACCTTCCTCATATTCTCGATGAAGGGGACGATCATGTGGAAACCCGGGCCCACGGTCTTGCGGTACCGGCCGAATCGTTCGATCAGGCCCTGCTCGTACTGCTGGACGATCTTGATGGCGAGGGCCACGTAGATCACGAGGAGCAGGATGAAGGCCAGGACTACTACTGCTGCTGCAGTCATTGTATTCTCTTTCTGTCTGTTGGCTTGCTTCTTCTACAGATGTCTACTCGGTGATTGGAGGGATGGGTTCGACGATGAATCGTGTCCCTCTCACTTCGACAATCCTCACCACGGCGCCCTGCGGGATCTCGATGTCGGAGTCCACTTTCGCCCGCCAGTTCTCCGTGCCCATCTTGACCATCCCGCTCGTGTCGAAGCGGTGGACCGGTTCGAGGACGATCGCTTCCCGGCCGACGTACCTATCTGCTCCGGCCTGGGCGGGAACGTCGGACTCCTGTTCGCTTTTGGCGAACCGCTGGAGCACGGCAAGGGAGACGACGGAGATCACCACGAAGGTCACGAGTTGGATCGGCACCGAGACTCCTATGAAGGCGAGGATCGCAGCGGCGACAGCGCCCACGGCGAATGGGAGGAGGAAGAATCCGGCGGTGAGGAGCTCCCCGATCGAGAGAACTACCGCTGCGCCGATCCAGATCCATCTCCATTGTTCAGCGTCCACTTCTGCTCCCTTCGGTGCGAGGATTGCAACAGCGGCAAACGCGATGCCGAGCAATCCGATGGTGAGCCAGATCCAGAGTACGCTGGATCTGGCTCGGTCGTCTTCATATCTATTGACCTGTGCCGAGCCGCGGTAGGCCGCGGCCCATGCTTCGGCGAACACCGCCAGGTCGGTACCGACAACGCTCTCGACCGATCGGTCGGCGGTAGTTGCTTCGGCGAGGTGATCGGCCAGTTCGTCGCGCATCTCTCCGACGGTGTCATCGGGGACGCCGGTGTCCCTCCAGTAGCGTGCGCATTCGCTGACGGTTCTGTCGGCGTTTCGGTCAGTCACATTCACCTCCGTCCAATGTCGTTGAGACCCCTGTGCTCAGAGCGTGCCACGCTTCCGTCCACTCTTCGAGTTGGGCTCGGCCGGACTTCACGATCCGGTAGTACTTCCTGGGTGGTCCTCTTCCGTCCGCTTCGACGAAGTATCCCTCGACCAACCCGGCCTTCTGGAGCCGCGAGAGCGTCGGGTAGATGCTCCCGTCGCTCACGAGGTCGATGCCGCGTTCGTTGAGTTTCGCTGCCATCTCATATCCGTAGCTCGGTTCTTCGTCGATGAGCGAGAGCAGGCACATGTCGAGCACTCCTTTGAGGAGTTGTGAGCTGTGATCCACCGTCTGCTCCTTCCAACCCTTGTGATGTCAGATATAGTGGTTCATGGAATACCTTGCATCAAGGAATATCATGGATTGGGTGATTTGTCAAGGGGAATGGAGAGCCGCCAGCCGCCGGCCGCCAGCCGCCAGCCCCCGGCTTCGAGCTATGAGCCCAGAGCCTCGAGCAACAAGACCACTCGTACCGACTACCGATCGCGAAGCGATCAACAATCCGGTCGCCAGTCGGTCTCGCCGAATGCCCTGACCAGGAGCTCGTACAGGAACGGGTCGTAGGCTCGGAGTTCATCCCTGGTGTCGACGTGGTTGTGGATCTGGTCCTTCTCGTCCGTCTCTTCGTTGTTCGCGTCGAAGAACGATTGGACGCCTTCTGCCCAGTACATGTCGGAGTTCACCTCGGCGACGGTGTCTACCCACAGGTTGGCCGCGATGGCACGACCATATGCCATCTCGATATCCCGATCGAGATCGTGGTCAACGATCGCGATCCCGAACCGGCGGATCGTCCACCCGAAGTCCCGGAGGAACATGTCCTCGCCCTCGTAGCGATCGGACTCGAGACACAGGAGGTTCTCTTCAGCGCCGACGGCAACGGGAATCTCCTCTGTGCCGGGAAACGAGCGGCCGAGACGATGCCAGTCGGTCCCCGGGTGGATTGTGTAGAGATCCTCGAACTCGGGCAAATCTGTGATGCGTTGATCCCGTCCGATGACCGCAACACCGTCGATCGAGGCTGCAACGGAATCTGCAAGGTCGCGCCTCTCGGAGAGGAGGCCGGCCATCCTTGTTGCGGCAGCCTCCATGGCTATGTCCTCGACCGACTCGGATGCGACGATCGCCATGTTGCTCTGCTCACACGTCTTGCGGTAGAAGTCGTCGTCGGTACCGATGCTCTCGACCGAGCAGTCTGACGTCGGGAGCATTGTCGTGGTCGACGTGGTGGTCGTTGTCGTCGTTGTAGCGAGAGCTGTGGAACTGGTCGTCGTGAGGAGAGCGAAGGTGGTAGTGGTGGTGGCCGCTTCTTCGGAGGACGTCTGGCACCCAGCAGCAAGGATCGCCGCGGCACCGAGGAATGCGATCAGTCGGAAGGTCTGCATTGAGCGGAGATGCTAGGGGTCCCGGCAACCAGGATGGTTGCTCACTCCAATTGCACGCTTCATCGCCGAAACCCCGCTAACTTGCCCACAGGGCATAGCGGGCGGTTGTACATGCAACCGAACGAAATGGTAGGAAGATGCGGTCAAGACATGACCGGATCCTCGATCTCGCCGAGCGCAGGCTGAGTCTCGGGGTTGAGCTGGGCGTGATCCAGCTAAGAATAGAAGACGAGACACTCGATGGTGCCCTGATCACCATCGCCGGCCGGCAGATGGTCAACTTCAGTTCGTGCGCGTACCTGGCGCTCAATCGCGACGATCGGCTCAAGAAGGCCGCGATCGATGCCACCGAGCGATACGGCACCAGCTACTCGTCGTCGCCGACCTACACGGCGCTTCCACTCTATGACACCCTTGAGGAGCGACTCCGTCTGATAACCGGCGGGGCGGTAGCGATTGCTCAGACCACCACGCTCGCCCACATTGCCGCTTTGCCGGTCATGGTTGCTCCCGAGGATCTCGTCCTCATCGACGCCCAAACGCACGATTCCGTACATCTGGCAACACAGAACTTGAAGGGCGCCGGTGTCCGTGTTGAGACAGTGCCCCACAATGACGTTCCTGCGCTCGAGCGACGTCTCACCGAGTGGGGCGCCAACTACCGCCATGTCTGGTATCTCGCGGACGGTGTGTATTCCATGCACGGTGATCTCGCCCCGGTGAAACGGGTGGCCGCTCTGCAAGACCGATTCGAAAATCTGTATACCTACTACGACGATGCGCATGGGTTCGGTTGGCAGGGCAAGAACGGCAGAGGGTATGTGCTGTCTGAGGTCCCTTTGAACGAACGCATGGTCATGGCAGCGGGGTTCGCCAAGTCGTTTGGGTCGGTGGGGGCCGTGTTGGCGTTCGGGGATCCGGCGATCGCTCGCCGCGTTCGACTGGTCGGTGGTCCGCTGACGTTCTCCGGTCCAATCCCTCCTCCCGATCTCGGGGCCGCCACGGAATCTGCTGCGTTCCATCTGTCACCGGCCTATGAAGCGCGACAGGCCCGACTTATCGAGGATATCGATTGGGTGCGCTCCGAATTCGTGAGGCGCCAGCTTCCCGTGGCCTCGCTTGCGACTAGTCCGATCTGGTTCATTCGGGTCGGCTCTCCCGATCGGGTGGCTGAAATGATCCTCCGGCTCATGGCAGAGGGGTACTACCTCAATGCGGCGGCTTTCCCGGCCGTTGCGCTTGGTGATGGCGGCATCCGATTCGCTCAGACCCTCCACAACACACGGGAACAGCTAGGTGGACTGCTTGATGCCATCGAACATCATCTTCCGCAGGTGGCCTCCGAACCGGACATCGTTGTCGACCTGCGATATGAGTCCGATGTACTCGTGACGGAAGCGGATTCCGACACAACCTGATTACTACACCTGCGATCGGTTCCTGCCGATACACGTTTCATGCAGGTCACAGTGCCGTTCGGGTCGACGCGAGGGACCGTCAGCGTGCCTTGGTACGCAAGCGCGACATTCGCGCTCCTCGCTGTCGTGGCTGGGATCGTCATGTTCGGGGATCCGGACATGGCCCACAACGTTGCTCCGATCGGAATACTGGCGGGCGACATCGTCGCCGGAATCATCTTCATCCGCCGGGCAATGGGCCTGGAGAGGCGCGAACGGCGTGCATGGATGCTGGTCGGAATCGGCCTGATTATCGCCGCCACCGGGATTGTGGTTCTCGCGATCCAACTTGGTGTTTTCGGCGATGCACCCACCTTCGGCTTCTGTTCTTCATCGGCGGGTACGCCCTCGTTCTCGTCGGTTTCGCGTCGCTCCCGCACACTGCCGGTCACTCGCTTCAGCGTGCCCGGGTGGCGTTCGATGGGATTATCGGTGCGGTATCCGTCGGCGCGCTTGTTTGGGTCTTGGTTCTTGACCGAATCGTTGTCGGTCTCGAAGATGCGCCCGTCGGTGATCGGATCTTCGGATCGATGTATCCGCTGATCGATCTCGCGGTGGTCGTCATCATCATGATCGTCACGGTGCGCCGATCCAGCCACCGATTCGATCTGCGAATGCTGCTGTTCACCGGGGCCGTGCTTCTTCAGGCGATTGCGGACGTGAGCTACCTGGTCGAGGGTGTCGGCCAGAGCTTCACCGAAGCAGAGCCGCTGTTCGTGGTCTACCTGGCCGCCGCCGCCCTGTTCCTCTCGACAGCACTCGTTATTGACCGTGTGCCGCCTCCGCGGGAGTATGCGGATCGTCGGCTACCTCTCTGGTCCATTCTCGCTCCGTACAGCGCAGCGGCGATCATGGTTGGCGTCCTCGTGTTCCGACTCTGGGACACAGACCTCGATCAGGGAGATCGTGTCCTTCTCATTGCCACGCTGATCGTTGCCGTGCTCGTGATCGGCCGCCAGGGAATCGCTATTCGGGAGAACCGGAAGATCGTCGAGCAGCAGCGATCCGATCTCGTGTCCTCAATCTCCCACGAACTCAGAACACCGTTGACCTCGATGGTCGGATTCGTCGCCGTACTCCAGGAAGACCCGAAACTCCACCTGGATGAACGAATCGAGATGATCGACGTCGTCGCAGAACAGGGCAGCCATCTCGAGAGGATCGTGGAGGACCTCCTGGTCCTGGCTCACGACGACCCGAGTCGGGTGGGTCTCACGACTGCAGACCATCCCATCGCTCCGATCGTTGAGAGTGCTCTTCGGTCCGCAGGATGCGACCTGGATCGGGTGACGACCGAGGTCGACCCCGATCTCACTGGTGTGGTCGACGATGGCCGACTGGTCCAGATCCTTGTGAACCTCATCTCCAACGCCCAGCGATACGGAGGGGATCGCTGCCTGGTCGTCGCACGAGCTGACAGCACCAGGATGATCATCGAGGTCCACGACTCGGGACCTGGTGTGCCGAAGAAGTATGAGTTGGCGATCTGGGAGCGGTTCGAACGCGGCCCGAACCGCTATAACGCGAGCATCCCCGGATCCGGTATCGGTCTTGCGATGGTTCGCACCATCGCGGAGGCTCACGGCGGTCGCGTCGGCTATCGCCAATCTGAGCGACTCGGTGGAGCCTGCTTCTCCATCGATCTCCCGGGGATCGTCGGCAAGATCGAACCGACCGTCATGACCCCGGCGAAAACGATGGCGATTGGGTAGAGCCGAGCTATCAGCCGCCAGCTACGAGCTTCGAGCCACCAGCGAGAAGTGACGGTCGCCAAGATCGGTCGTTCTTGCGGGTGTCTGGCCGTTCACGCCTCCCGTCCTACACCTCAGGTGTTTCATCCCGTTGTTCGAATCCCAGGGCATCGCCTTCTACGATCACTTGGACCTTGTCTCCGTCGCGGAAGGTGCCGTCCAGGATTGCCATCGCTAGGGGGTCGCCGATCGCCGTCTGGAGGAGACGCTTGAGGGGTCGCGCCCCATAGACGGCGTCGTAGCCGTGCTCCGTCAACCAATCGGCGGCTTCGTCCGTCAACTCGAGGCCGATACGTCGATCGATGAGGCGCGCTTCGAGTCGGGAGAACTGGATTGATGCGATCTTCCTGAGATCATCCATCGTGAGGCGATGGAACACGATCACGTCGTCGATCCGGTTTAGGAACTCGGGTCGGAAATGGGTCTTCACCACTGCCATCACGCCGGCTTCGATCACGTCGTAGGTGAGATCCGGATCGATGAACTCCGATCCGAGATTCGAGGTCATGATCAGCACAGTGTTCGAGAAGTCGACGGTGCGGCCCTGGCCATCGGTCAGCCTTCCATCGTCGAGGAGTTGGAGAAGGACGTTGAACACGTCCGGGTGGGCCTTCTCGACCTCGTCGAGGAGGATGACCGAGTAGGGCCGACGACGCACCGCTTCGGTCAACTGGCCACCTTCGTCGTAGCCCACGTAACCCGGGGGCGCGCCGATCAGACGACTTACCGAGTGCTTCTCCATGTACTCCGACATGTCGATCCTCACCATGGCCCGCTCATCGTCGAACAGGAAGCCTGCGAGGGCGCGGGCGAGTTCCGTCTTGCCAACACCCGTCGGTCCGAGGAAGAGGAACGATCCGATCGGACGATTCGGGTCGGAGAGCCCGGCACGAGACCTTCGGATTGCGTTCGCCACCGACTCGACCGCGTCGTTCTGGCCGACAACTCGCTCGTGGAGATGCTCCTCGAGGCGAACGAGCTTGTGGACCTCACCCTCCATCAGCTTTGCCACGGGAATCCCGGTCCAACGGCTCACCACTTCAGCGACGTCTTCTTCGTCCACCTCTTCCTTCAGCATCTTGGTGGCCGACTGAAGCTCTTCCAGCTTCGCCTGTCGATCCGCGAGGTCGTGCTCGAACGCGGGTAGTGATCCGTAGCGGAGTTCCGCGGCTTTCTGTAGGTCGCCGTCCCGCTCCGCTCGATCGGCGGTGGCACGGGTCTCTTCGATGTCATATTTCACAGCACGGATGCCGTCAATGGCATCCTTCTCCAGTTGCCAGTGAGCGGACAGCTCGTCAAGATCCTCAGCGAGATCAGCGAGTTCCTGCTCGATGACCGCGAGTCGATCCATCGAGGCGACATCGGTCTCTTTGGTGAGGGCCTGACGCTCGATCTCGAGCTGTCGGCGTCGGCGCGTCAATTCGTCGATCTCCTCCGGCATGGAATCGATCTCGATGCGGAGGTGCGAGGCGGACTCATCGACGAGGTCGATCGCTTTGTCCGGGAGGAGGCGGCCGGTGATGTACCGATCCGAGAGCGCGGCCGCCGCGACCAGCGAGGCATCGGTGATCCGAACTCCGTGGTGAACCTCGTAGCGTTCCTTGAGTCCACGCAGAATCCCGATCGTTTCTTCCACGGACGGCGGTTCGACGAGTATGGGTTGGAACCGGCGTTCGAGTGCTGAATCCTTCTCGATGTACTTGCGGTACTCGTCGAGCGTCGTAGCTCCGATCATTCGGAGTTCACCGCGAGCGAGCATCGGCTTCAGCATGTTGGAGGCATCCATCGAGCCTTCCGATGCGCCGGCTCCCACGATGGTGTGCATCTCGTCGACGAAGGTGATGATCCGGCCTTGGGCAGACTTGATCTCGTTCAGGACGGCCTGAAGCCGTTCCTCGAACTCACCCCGATACTTGGCTCCGGCAACGAGCGTGCCCATGTCGAGGCCCACGATCCGCTTGTTCTTCAGGCCTTCGGGGACATCACCGTCGATGATCCGCTGGGCGAGCCCTTCGACGATGGCCGTCTTTCCAACACCCGGTTCCCCGATGAGTACCGGGTTGTTCTTCGTCCGGCGCGACAACACCTGGATCGTGCGGCGGATCTCTTCGTCTCGTCCGATGACCGGATCGAGCTTGCCTTGCTGAGCTAGTTCGGTGAGGTCGCGCCCGTACTTTTCGAGCGGTGCGAACGTGTCCTCGGGGTTCTGCGAGGTGATCCGCTGACTTCCACGTACCTCGGTGAGCGCCGTGAGGATCGCATCCTTTGTGACGCCGGCTTGCCGCAGGATGTCACCGGCCGATCCGCTCGATGCGGAGAGGGCCAACAACACGTGCTCCACGGAGATGTAGTCGTCCTTCAAGGCCTGGCGTTCGTTGTCGGCTCCCGCGAACACGGCGAGCGAGTCCGGAGAGAAGGCGGCGTCGCTTCCGCCGACGACGGCAGGTATCGCGCTCAGGGTCCTCTCCACGGGGCCGGTGATGTCGGTGGCGTGGATGTCGAGCTTGGCAAGTATGGGGTAGATGAGCCCGTCGGTCTGGGCGAGAAGGCCGGCGAGCAGGTGCTCGGGTTCCACGTACGGTTGGGTACGCTGGGTTGCGAGGTCACGTGCGGAGAGGATGGCTTGTTGCGATTTCTGCGTGAAGGCGTTGAAGTCCATGAGGGTCCGTTCTTCGTCGAGTCAGGTTCGTCAGTAGTCCAACACCAAGAATGATACACGTATGCCAGGAAACTTGAGTCGATATGTGTCAAGTCTGATGACTGGGTGCTCATGGTGAGCTTCGCCGACCGCGGTGGATGGTGGGTTGTTGCACAACTCGCTCTCTTCGGCCTGTACGCCCTTGCGATCTTCGGAACCGAGAGCATTGCGGAAGGGATCGGTCTCGGTTACGCCAGAGTCACCGGTGTTGTCATGGTTGTGGCAGCTGCGGTCATCGGGATATGGTCGGTCATCCTTCTCGGTCGGAATCTCACGATCTACCCGTATCCGGTCAACCAGGCCACGCTCACCGATCGTGGGCCATACCGTCTCGTCAGGCATCCGATCTATCTCGCCGTCATCGTCGGCGGTGTCGGCCTGGCACTCGCGTTGCTCAACACAGCCGGCGTACTCGTGGCCCTCGTGTTCATCCCCTTCTTCGGGGCGAAGACGGGTTTCGAGGAAGAGGGACTGGTCGAGCAGGTTCCCGGGTATCGCACGTACCGATCCGCGATTCCGTATCGGATCATCCCCTGGGTGATGTGAGTCCTCGACGCCTGGATCATCCCGGAAATGGAAGTGACGGTGCCGGTGTTACCCATTGACCGAACAGGGAGATGGCCAATGCCGAAAGCAGTCTGGAATGGAACCGTCCTCGCCGAGAGCGATGACATCGTGATGGTGGAGGGGAACCACTACTTCCCTCCGTCGTCACTCAACGAGGAGTTCTTCGCTCCGAGCGATCTCCAGAGTCGGTGCCCATGGAAGGGAACGGCCGGGTACTACGACGTGGTCGTGGGTGACGACACGAACCCCGGTGCGGCGTGGTTCTATGCCGATCCCAAGTCGGGCGCGGAGGATATCAAGGACCGAGTCGCCTTCTGGCGCGGGGTCCGAATCGAGGCGTGAACGGCTGCTGAGCAGTTTCGTACGCTGCGTTATCCTGGCGGTCCCCGACCACGGAGCCCCATGATTCCAATCCGCATCGTCGAGACCGAGCGAGAGGATTTTGACGAACCCGTCGTCGAACTCTGGATGGACAATGAGTTCGTCGGGATGGTCTTCTGGGACGGATCGTCGACGATCGTCCAGATCTACCCGGCCGGCGACGAAGACGTCCACGACCTGGAGATGCGTGATCTGTTCCGCGCCTTGGAGATGGCCGAACGCATCGTCGATCCGTTGGCCTTTGACCAGGTCGAGGGCCTTGTCCAACTCGGCGGGGGTCGAGCTCAGACGAAGAGGGAAGAGCCTGAGGACGATTGGTCGGAAGAGGATCCGTCCACCGTTGAGCTCCTCTCTGAGTTCGATCCGCTGGCCGCCTTCCGTTCGGAGGATGGCGAGGGATTCTTCCCGAAGGACGTGGCTGAACGGTTCGTTCGTCGTTGTGAGGAACTCCGGCTCGCCGTCGTTGAGATGGAGGGTTTCGACTTGATCACCGGCGAGTTGAAGGCTCGACCCGGCCTCGAGCTCGTCGTTCAACCCCAGCCGGTCATGTCGGCTGACGAGTTCCGCTCCCACGCGAACGCCACAGCGCTTGATCACCTCGTCGGGTGGCCTGTTCGCGATTCGTTCGTTGTTGCATTCGTCGTCCAGCAGCAGGATGGCGAAACGATCGTCGCATAGCCAGGCATCGCCGGGTGTAGTCCGTAGTCCGTATTCGAACCTCCGTACTCAGCGCTGATCTGAGTAGCATTGGAGCAACGAATCAGAGAGGGAGGCGTTCGCCCATGTTCGACTACAAAGAACTGAAGACCTACTGGTGGTTGTTCTTGGTCTCGGGGCTGTTCAGCCTCTTCATCGGTGCAACGCTTGTGTTCTGGCCCGGCAAGACCCTCACCGTGGTTGGTTGGCTCATTGGCCTCTGGATGCTCTTCTTCGGCGTCCTCCGGATCGTGATGGCCCTCTTCGGCGGCAAAGGGGACGGACGATGGATCGTCCTTATCGTCGGCGTCGTCGGCGTCGCTCTTGGTATCGTCGTCATGAAGAATCCCGCCGAGACCATCGGGATCATCGCTCTCGTCGCCGCGATCTTCTGGATCATCAGCGGAATCATCGATGTGTTCCGTGGCATCTCTGACGAAGACATGCCATCCCGCGGGTGGGTCATCTTCGGTGGCCTGGCGGCCATCGGGGCAGGCGCTGTCTTGCTGCTGTGGCCTGCGGCAACGGTCACGGTTCTTGCGATCATCGCCGGGATCTTCTTCATCGTCGACGGAGTCATGCAGATTCTGGCGGGCTTCGAGATCAAGAAGGCGTGATCCAGCAAGGCTGGATGTAGTCCGTAGTCCGTGCTCCGTCCCTCTGCCGTCAGGCGTGGGGACGCTGAGAATCAGCGATGCAGGGGGCGTCCTGCTCGTAGCTGGCGGCTGGTGGCTGGTGCCTCTGGCCCCGGTGGCTTGGGCGTTCTACCCGCCCGACCTGTCCTTGCCCACCGACTCCGGCTGTCTGCTGTACCACTCGGCATACTTGTTGGCTCCCCAGGGTGCCGTCACACCATGGAGCAGGACGCTGAGGGCCACTGTGACGATGACGACACCGACGATGATTTGGGACTGCTCGAGGCCGGCCTTCTCGCTGAGGACACCGGCAAAGATGATTGACGCGAGACCGCGTGGTCCGAACCAGCCGAGGTAGGTGATCGTGGGGGGAGCGAGGCCCGCGCCGATCATCGAGATGGCGACCGGGATCATCCGCACCACTGTCAGGCTCAAGACAGCGTAGAACACCGCCGTCACGGTGAATGCGGCGAGATTCGGAGCCAGCATGTACGCCCCGAAGATCAGGAACGATATCGTCGTGAGAACCGTCCCGAGGTCCTCCCCGGTCTCTGCGAAGTGCTCCGAAGGCGACTCAAGACGATTGATGATGCGGCCGAAGGCGATCCCGGCGACGTATGCCGCTATGAACCCGCTACCGCCGAGATGATCGGCCACGACATAGGTCCCGAGAGCCACGATGACCCAACTGATTCGGATCCACACCGCTTCGATCCACGATCGCTTCAAAGCGAACCGAATGGCGTAGGCAGCGCTGATGCCTATGGCGGCACCAACTAGGACGGCGATACCAATGCCTTCGACGAAGAACCTCCACAGAGGCTCTCCGCCTTGGGCCAGACTGAGGGTCAGGAGGAACAGCAGAATCGGGAGCGCGATGCCATCGTTGAGTCCCGATTCGACGCCGAGCGCTTCACGAATCCTGATGGGGACCCGTTTGTTTGAGACGACGGCGGCACCGAGAGCGGCGTCGGTTGGAGCGAGGATCGTCGCGATAATGGCTGCTCCGATGATCCCGGCCGAGGGAAAGACGAGGTAGGCGACGACTGCTCCCAACGCGATCGTCAGGGGCATCCCGATAGCGAGCAACCTCGTCGGAAGCTCCATGTCAGCTTCCCATGATCGGATTTGGATCTTGGATGCGTCGGTGAAGAGCAGGAGTGCCAGGGTGAGTTCCAGCACAAGCGTGACCGGCGAATCGGCCACGATGATCGGTGGGAGGAACCCCGCTGCGTATCCGATCAAGCCGAGCGTGGCGAAGAACAGGGGGCCGGAGATGGGTGATGACGCCAGTCGCTTGGAGATCAGGGCATAGGCGAGGAGTGCTGCGCCGATGTAGATGATCGCTCCGACTTGCACGGCTCTCCTCCCAGTCGTGAGCCCGAACGTTACCGCTCTGGCTCTCGAGTCAGTCGACGGAACGAGTCCTCGATTGCTTCGGCGAGAGCGCCCTTGTGCATCCAGAGGAGCGTGGCATGTCCGGCACCCACCCAGCGGAGTTCGGATCCGGGCCAGTGTTCATGAAGCGCTCGCGTTGTGGCAGGAGGCACATATCCATCGGATCGGGCTGCGACCAGTACCGCGTGACGTGCATGGTCGGGTGCAGGCCGGTCGAGTACGGATGCTCTGAGGAGTGTCTCTCGAAGCCGAGGTTCTGCCGACGACTTTCCGCCGAGCGCGGCCCAGTCAATCCCGCCTCGTAACGCACCGTCGAGGTACACGGGCGCCGGTGAGTATGACGCGGCAAGTGGCGCTGTCGCGACGGGAAACGACATCGTTGAACTCACAAGGGCGGCGATGTTCCCACCCATGGAGTACCCGGCAACGCCTGGGATGAACCCCTCTTCTCGAACCGTAGCGAGGAGACCGCGCCCTTCAGCTACGGCACCGATCCCCATCTGGAAGAAGTCGGCGACCGTTCGAATCGGCTGACCGTCGTGTTCGGTCGGGCGTCGAATCCCGTAGTAGGGGTTCTCGAGCACGACACTGCCGATTCCTCGCTGAACGAGCCTCTTGGCGATGCCGAACCGTGCCCGGGAATCGTGTTCGTTCCATGCGGCCATCAGCACCACCATGCGATCCGTTCCGGATTCCGGCAGGATCCGGGTCACCGCACCATGCCGCGCATGATCGGGGAGCGCTACGACGGGGCTCTCGAAGATGCCGACCGAGATGCCCAATCCGTCATCTGTAGTCTCAGAAACCCACTCGATGGCGATGGGGATCGGATCGCCGGATGGCATATCGGCCGCGTCGATTGTCGATAGATCGCCCCAGCCGTCGGTGAAGAATCGGAGTCGATCCGGTCCGCGGCTCACGATTGCACCGCCGATTTGGTCGATGGGGTGAATCACGAATCCAGCGCTTCGAGCACGTCGTGGTAGAGGCGCTGCTTGATCGTGCCCAGCGTCTCGGCATTCTTTCCGGAGTGTCGCTCGGCGATCTCGATTGACATGGGTACCACGGCATCCTCCGGTACGGCCCGATGGACGACGTGGCGACTCGCAGCTTCCCGTCCACCGAAACGATCGCCTGATATGGCGAGATCATCGGACCAGGGCGGTGGCACCTTCCGGGAGATCAGCGTCGTCATACCGCGGGTGAACGGGATGCCGACGTCGACGGAAGGGAGTGCGAAGAAACCACGATCGGCACGCATGACCCGGTAATCGTGGGCGAGAGCGAGCAACGCTCCGGCAGCGATGCAATGTCCGTTGATCGCCGCGACCGTAACAAACGGAGCGGAGATGAGGCGCCCCAGGAGATGATCGACGGTCGAGAGGAACGTTGTCAGCTCATCTGGTTCCAGAGTCTCCACGTACCCGAGGGAGAGACCGGTTGAGAAGAAGCGGTCCGCTCCCGTGGTGACCAGGGTTCGAGGACCGGACTCAGCGGCGACTTCGTCGAGCACGGCGTTGAACCCGTCAACGAACGGCGGATCGATGACATTCTCGTCATGATCAAGTGTCGCGATGAACACGGATCCCTGTTGCTGGAGCACAGTCATCCGATGCATCGTCCTCTCGTCGACTCGGTCACTCTTGGATTGGGTACAGTCTTGCGCATATGGAGATTGAAGTCGGTACCAGTGCGACCGTCCGCCTTGTCGTCGGCGAAGACGACACCGCCATCGCTCTCGGGAGCGGAGACGTGCCTGTCCTGGGGACACCGCGCATCGTGGCTCTGATGGAACAAGCAGCGGTCGCCGCCCTTGCCGGGACGCTCGACAAAGGTGCCACGTCTGTGGGAACCCGAATCGCCGTCGATCATCTCGCGGCATCGCTCGTCGGCGCTGCCGTTGCCGCAACGGCAGAAGTCGTCGCCCTCGATGGACGGGCAGTGTCGTTTCGACTCGCGGCTCATGAGGGGGATCGGCAGGTGGCGACCGGAGATCACGTCCGATTCGTCGTGGATCGGGATCGGTTCCTCGGTTCCTAACCGATCCATTCGACGCGACACCACGATCGACGTTGGCAGTTCGGGCACTGCATCCAACGGCTGTAGTGCTTGCCCGGGATCCACAGCGAGATCATCGCGATACGAACGCCGATGTCGATGTGGGACGCTCGCGTCTTCGTGTCGCAGAAGGAACACTCGATGACCCCGGTGCCGTGCTGGTGTTCTCCGGTCGAGAAGAGTGCCGCCTGACCCTCGCGCTTCTCCGACTCGTGGAGGGCGTCATCTTCGAGCGGGTCATCGAGTTGGGCAGGCGGCGCCTCGAAGAGGGCTCTCTTGCCTTGCGGGTCTGAGCGTCCGGTCATGTCCGTCTCTCGATCTCTTCGGCGAGCTGTCGGTAGGCCTCGGCGCTCTTGGATCGGCGGGCGTGGGCGAGGACCGACCTCCCTCTCCCGGGTGCCTCAGCGACTTTGACAGAGCGTGGGATCGGAGGAGGGAGCACCTCGATGCCGTGCGTCTCAGAGACCTCGACGAGGGTCCGCTTGCCGAGGTTGGTTCTGGCGTCGAACATCGTTGCCACGGCACCGAGAACTTCGAGATTCTCGTTGGTGTACGCCCTGACGTCCTCGATCGTCTCGAGAAGCTGTCCAACAGCCCGGTGGGAGAGCGTTTCAGCCTGAAACGGGATGAGGACGTGGGATGCAGCGGTGAGTCCATTGAGCGTGAGGATCCCCAGGGAGGGCGCGCAATCGATGAACACGTAGTCGTAGTCGTCGATGATCGTTTTGAGGGCGCGACCGAGAACGAACTCCCTGCCGGTCTTCGTGAGCAGGTGAATCTCCGAACCGGCGAGGTCGATGGATGAGGGCACGAGATCGATGCCGTTCGCATCAATGACCGTGTCGGCGATCTTGACCCGACCCAGCATCACGTCGTGTACGGTCACTTCGAGATCGTCCGGGTTGATGCCGTTCTCATACGTGAGGCAAGCCTGGGGGTCGAGATCGACTATCAGGACACGATTGTCCCGTTCGACGAGTGCTGCCGCGAGCGTGTGGACGGTGGTGGTCTTCGCAACCCCACCCTTCTGATTCGCAACAGCGATGACGGCGCCCATGCGGAGATTGTAGATACCCCCGCCAGGGCAAGCCCTGGCGGTGCCGTATTCCGTATTCCGGACCCAGTGCTCCGTGGCGGCGGAAACCGAGTGATGTGATTCCAGTGCCCGATACGGACTATGGACTACGGACTACTCCGGCCCCTCAGGAACACACGGTCCCTCATATCCCGGCCGCAGCACCGGGTGCCCGGTTGCTTCGATGTACACCGGGACGAGGCATGCACCGATGCGGCCATCGGGTTCGAACACGAACTGGGCCACGGCCGTCGTCCGGGCCTGTGTGGAACCGGCCTGCCAGACGAAGTTGCCGAGACCCCAGGCGATCGGTTTGCCCGCGTACCAGCCGAGAGGTTGGAGAACATGCTGGTGGTGTCCGAAGATGCCGTCCGCTCCTGCATCGATGAATGCTTCGGCGAGACGGATCTCGAATGGTCGGGGCTGGGTCGTGCCCTGCTCGCCCCAGTGGATCGTCACGAGGACGAGGTCCGCGATCTCGTTGGCCGCCCTGATGGCGTCGGTCATTGCTTCGGCAGAGTCGCCGTCGGTCATGCCGGGCCGATCTTCCGTGGCGAGCCAGGACCCCGTTTCGGGGTGGACGCCACCGCCGCCTAGGATCGCAATCTTCCATCCGTTCTCCTCGAGGAGAACCGGCGCATAGGCCTCGGCAGCATCGGCACCCGCTCCGACGGGATCGATACCGACCCCTTCCAGATTGATGCGAGCGTCGAGCATTGCATCGAACCCGTAATCCATAGCGTGATTGTTGGCCAGATTGGCAACCTCCACACCCGCCGCTGCCATTGATGGGAGGGCCTCGGGGTCGCAACGGAAGGTCCACGGCTTGTTCCACGGCGTGCCGAGAACCGATGCCGAGCACTCCAGGTTGACCACGGTGATGTCATCCTGGTTCAGGATGTCATCGAGCCCGGACCACGCATACTCGTAGCCGGTGGATGGAAACGATCGGACAAAGGCCGGATCGAGATTCACGTCGCCCGTTCCGCTGATAACGATGCGTCGCTTCTCGGTCGGGATTGGGACGACCGGTTCGGCCGTTGTTGTCGTTGTGGAGAGTTCCGCAATGGTGACCGTGGTCGTCGTAGCCGGTGTGGTGACAGTCGTCGTCGGTGAAATCGCTGTGATCGGCGTGAAGGCCACGGGGGGTGTCGGTGATGCCGAGGCGCCCATTGTGCAGGCGCCAAGAAGCATCCCGAACGCCGCCCATCCGGCTACCCGAAGGAACCGATTCCAATGCATCGAGACAACGGTACCTTTCAGGCATGGAAACACGGTCGTTCATGCGCGTCCGCGCGGCCGGAAGACACCGCGTCATTGTTAGCGGATGCAGAGAAGGAGCACACAATGGAGAAGTGGGTCTACCGGTTCGAGGAGGTCGATCAGGCTGAGGCAGCCCTCGACGGCGACTGGGACCAAGTTCGAGGATTGCTTGGTGGCAAGGGTGCCAATCTGGGTGACATGTCGCGGATCGGTGTTCCGGTACCTCCGGGTTTCACCATCACGACGCAGGCGTGCAATGCCTACCTCGACAACGATGAGCAGTTCCCCGATGGACTCACCGGCCAACTCGATGCTGCACTGGCGGCCACTGAGGCCGCCCTCGGGAAGACCTTTGGCTCTGCCGATTCACCGCTCCTCGTCTCCTGTCGTTCAGGCGCCAAGTTCTCTATGCCCGGGATGATGGACACCGTCCTCAACATCGGCATCAACGACGCGGTCCTCCCCGGCATGGTCGAGGCATTCGGCAATGAGCGCTTCGTCTATGACTCCTATCGACGCCTCGTGCAGATGTTCGGAAGCGTTGTCATGGGTGTCGACGACCATGCATTCGAGCATGTGCTGACCGATGCCCGCGCTGCCGCCGGCGTCGAGAACGACTCCGACCTCGACGTGGCAGAATTGTCCGACGTGTTGGCGAAGTTCAAGGAGATCTTCAAGAACGAGACGGGTAAAGACTTCCCCCAGGATCCCAAAGACCAACTGATGATGGCTGTAGAAGCCGTCTTCAAGTCCTGGAACTCTGACCGTGCCTTCGCCTACCGCAACGCCGACGGAATTCCTCACGATCTCGGAACAGCCGTCAACGTTCAGGCGATGGTGTTCGGCAACATGGGAGACGGATCAGGGACCGGCGTGGCGATGTCCCGCAACGCCACTACCGGAGAACCGCAGCTCGAGGGCGACTACCTGCTCAACGCCCAGGGCGAAGACGTCGTCGCAGGCATCCGGAGAACCGACCCGATCGCCAAGCTCGGTGATGACATGCCAGCGGCGTACGCGGAGTTCGACGCATTCGCGACGAAGCTCGAGAACCACTACCGCAACATGCAGGACATGGAGTTCACGATCGAGAACGGGAAGCTCTGGCTCCTCCAGACCCGTGACGGCAAGCGGACCGCACAGGCCGCAGTCCGGATCGCCGTCGACATGGTCGAAGAAGGGATGATCTCGAAGGATGAAGCCCTCATGAGGGTCTCGCCCGATCATGTGGACTTCTTCTTGCACCCACAGTTCAACGCAGACTCGAGAGAGGAAGCAGCTGCAGCGGGCCGACAGATCGCCCTCGGGCTGAACGTCTCTCCGGGTGCGGCGGTCGGCATGGTTGCCTTCGACCCGGATCTCGCTCAGGCATGGGCGAAGGAAGGCAAGGACGTGATCCTCGGACGCCCCGAGACGAAGCCGGACGATGTTCACGGCATGCTCGCTGCGAACGGCATCGTCACGTCACGCGGCGGCCGGACCAGCCACGCGGCGCTCGTTGCTCGTCAGTTCGGCAAGCCTGCCGTTGTCGGTGCGCACGAACTCGACATCGACGTTGCGGCCCGAACGATGTCCGTCGGGGACATCGTCGTCAACGAGGGCGACTGGCTCTCCGTCGACGGCACGACCGGTGAGGTCTTCCTCGGCGTGGTTGAGACCAAGGTTCCCGACATCGACGATCCGTGGCTCACCAAGCTCCTCGGCTGGGCGGACGACCGCCGCGAACTCGACGTGTGGGCGAACGCCGACTACCCGAGCGACGCGGTGCGCGCACGCTCGTACGGCGCTCGCGGTATCGGGCTTTGTCGGACCGAGCACATGTTCTTCGAGCCGGAGCGTCTTCCCGTCGTTCAGCGCATGATCCTCGCGGACGATCAGGCGGAGCGCGAGGAGATCACCTTCTCGCTGTTGCCGCTCCAGCGCGAGGACTTCGCCGGACTGTTCCGGGCGATGGACGGCTACCCGGTCGTCATCCGACTCATCGACCCGCCACTCCACGAGTTTCTCCCGGGATTCCACGAGCTCGTTACGGAGATCGCTGATCTGCGGATCAAGCTGCACGATACGACGGACGCAGCCGAGCAAGATGCCATGAGTGCCGAGATCGCAGAGAAGTCTGTGATGCTCGACCGTGTGGAGGCCCTGCGAGAGCAGAACCCGATGCTCGGTCTTCGCGGTGTACGCCTCGGCATACTGCGTCCGGAGTTGACCCGTATGCAGGTGCGGGCGATCTTCGAGGCGGCGTGCATGGTGACCCGGGAGGGCATCGATGTGCACCCCGAGATCATGATCCCGCTGACGAGCCATGTGAACGAGCTCAAGCGTCAGCGTGGCATCCTCGAGCGGGAAGCCAAGGACGTCATGGCTGAGCAGAGCCTCGAAGTCGACTACAAGTTCGGGACGATGATCGAGATCCCGCGGGCGGCGCTTACGGCGGATGAGATCGCCGAGTACGCCGAGTTCATCTCGTTCGGCACGAACGACCTGACGCAGATGACATACGGCATCAGCCGTGACGACGCCGAGGGCGGCTTCCTCATTGAGTACCTGTCGGAGGGGATTCTCGACGACAACCCGTTCTTCACGATCGATCCGAACGGTGTCGGTCAGATCATGGGAATTGCACTCGAGAAGGCGAGGTCGGTCCGTCCGAATCTGGAGGCCGGAATCTGTGGCGAGCACGGTGGCGAGCCGCGATCGATCGCACTCTGCCATGACCTTGGCCTGAACTACGTGAGTTGCTCACCGTTCCGGGTCCCAATCGCGAGACTGGCAGCCGCACAAGCAGCGATTGCGTCTGAGTAGCAAGTAGCAGGAGGAGCGTCCCTCTGGCGAGAGCCGGGAGGGGCGCTTCTCTTGTCTTGCCACCTGCTACTTGCTCCTCCTCTCCGGCCTCAGGTCTTCGCTCTCTTCCGCCGATACCAGACCATGGACGCACTTCAGGGGCATCTCGATTCGTTCTCACTCGCCGACGTCGTTCGTCTTCTCGCAGCGGCCGGTGGAACGGGCGTGCTCCGGGTCGAGCGGGGACCGCTCACGGGTCGGGTCTTCTTCGTCGATGGCTGTCTGACGTATGCGACAACGAGAGATGGCGATGGATCGGTTGCCGCGCTTGCCCGGTTGGGAACCGGACCCGACCGAGATCGCAGGGGACGCAATCCGGGAGGGAGATGGCCCGAACCGGCACGACCGCTCATCCTCCAGCAGATCAGCGAAGTCCTCATCCGTCTGGCTCACGGATCCACCGGACGATTCTGGTTTGTTGATGGAGTGGTGACCAGGGCATACGGCGCGGAAGAGATCCAGCGGTTCGACGTAGAAGAAGCTCTCGAGGCTGCAGCGGCTCGCCGTGCCGAATGGGCGAAGATCGTGCAGATCGTTCCCGACACCTCGATCCGCTTCGTCGTGCGTCCCCGCCTTGCCGACGGAGTAGCAGAGGTTGTCGTCGATTCAGAGACCTGGCCGATACTGGCTGCGGTCGGGAGCGGTGCCTCGATACAGGAGGTCGCCGAGCGACTCAACCTGTTCGAACTATCGGCGGCCGGTCTCGTTGCCGATCTCTACGGTCGCGGATTGATCGTGAGGGAATACGGCTCTGAATCTGTTCCGAGTGTTCTGGTGCAGATGGAGAGCGAAACAGCCTGATCTTGCGGGCTCAGATCGGGGGAGTCGTGCCGGCAACCAGCCGGGCGATCCACACGACCACCAGTAGAACTGCCGTTCCGCCGATGACTACGTCGACCCAACGACGGTGTTTCCACCGAATCCACCCCGCCTGGTGTGCCGCCCAGATCGTCCACGCACCGAGGAGTTCAGCAACCACGAGCAGGATTAGCGGGTGGTAGCGGAGCGCCTCGGTGAGGTTCCCTCGAAGAAGGTGGCCGGCGGCCCTCGTCATCCCGCAACCTGGGCAAGCCACCCCGGTGCAGTTGGCGAAGCCGCAGATCGTCGGGCTCCCATCGGACGGTGAGATCGTGGCCAGCGTGATGGCCGCGACGAACGGAATCGCGAAGAGCGACTTCCTCCCGAGTTGGGACGCCGCAGGCGAGAGCGCGATCACGAACCGGTGGCGGCGACTATTGCGATGAATCCGAAGATCACGAGGAATCCGATGCCGACGATCAAGAGGACCGTCGAGATGATTCCGAGGATTCGTCCCGCCTGCGCCGTGCCACGGTTCTCGGGTGCGCGCCGCCCGGCATCGATCCCTGCGAGCTCCTTGTTGCCCATGACCCACGCGAACGGGCCGAGAACCTGACAGAGCACGAGGCCGAGAATCCCGAGAACGAGAATCGTCGTTGCCTGGCTGTCTTCCTGGTAGTACTGATCAGTCATGGACCCAGTATGGCCAACCAGAGCGCCGGTGACCACTCCCAACCGCGTACCCAGGGTTGCAGTCCCCGCATACGGCGCCACCGGCCCAGAGAACGCATTGATTGCCGGGCGCGAGCCGCCCATACGGACGACCCGCGATCGGCATTGGGCCCCTAGCTCCGACCCAGACCTGTCAGCATTGCCTCGCCGTCGATGGCTGTGAGGTCGATGACCTCGGCGATGTGCGCCGTGCGGGATGTCGTGAGCGCAGCAAGATCGTTGATCTTCGTCTCGACCTCCGCGACCGCAGTGCGCAACTCTTCAAGGCGCGTCGCCAGCCGGACCTCCTCGCGGTGAGCAGCCCCGACGATCTCGTTTCCGATCCGTTCGGCTTCGACGACGGCTGTCGCCTTCATGGCGTCAATCTCGGCAGTGTTGGCCTCGAGTGCCTGTTCGGTCAGTGTCACAGCGTCTGAACGCGCCATCTCGGCGTCAAGCAACAGCCGGTGCGAGGCGGCCTCGGCTTCAGCCATCCGGTCTGCCGCCTCGCCTTGCGCTCGAATCATCGCCTCGTCACGCTCGAACATCAGGGCCTCGGCCTCGGCGCGGGCGCTCTCGATGAGCCGACCGGCTTCTGCATTGGCGTCACCAACGATCATCGCAGCACGCCCTGCACTCTCGTTGATCATCTCGTCTCTTGTGCGCTGAGCGGCAGCGAACGTCCGGCGAATAGCGTCGACGGAGTCGTCTGCCTGTGCGACTCTCGCTTCGAGCGCGGCGGTGTCGTGTTCGTGGGATCTGAGGGTGGCGATCAGCCGGACCATGACCCGGTCGACCTCGACGGCGTCGTATCCCTTGCGGCGCACGCGAGCGAACCTGTGTGCCTCAACGGTTGATGCCTTGATTTTCATGCGTCCGTCTCCCCGGATCCCTCCGCCCGTCGCTGCCCCTGCAATCCTGCAGAGCGACCGGGTTGGTCGCATTCGGATCAAGACCCTACGCTGAATGCTCGGCATCTGCAAGGGAATATCAACAGGGTGGACTCCGAGCTCGGAGTGGAGTAGAACGGTCACATGGATCGCATCACGGTCGACATCGATAAAGAGTGGCTCTCGGTCGCGGACATCTGTGAGTACATGGAGGTGTCCACCTTCGTCGTCACCAGTCAACTGCGGTCCGGCGGGCTTCCTGCGGTCAAGTTCGGCAGAGAGTGGCGGGTCGCTCGGCAGGATTTCGAAGATTGGATCAACGAACAGCGCATTGACACCGCGACGAGAGTCGATATCGAAGCGAGAGCGGACAGCTCGCCGGGGTGAGTGGTTTCAGCCAAACGCTCAGAAGGTCGTTCTCGGCTCTATCCACCCGGCGGTCGCACGAGTAGCCTCGGTGTCGTCGACACATGGGAGGTCACCGTGCTGGATCAGGCTCAGATCGATCGACTCAGGCGGATCGATACCCGGGGATACCCCGTGCTGTCGGTCTATGTGAACCTCCTGCCGGGTCCCGAATCCCTGCGCAATCTTCCCGCCCGGATCAAGGATCTTCTCGCACAAGTCGAGGTGGCTTCCGCATCCCTCCCGCGGTCACAGCGCCTCTCGATTCGAGATGACGTCCGGGCGCTCTCGCGCGACGTCGGGCGGTTCGGCACAGAACTTGGCCATGGCGTTGCCGTCTTCCGCTCGTCCGGAGCGGAGATCGACGAGCAATTAGCGCTTCCCGGACCAGTGAGAGACCGGGCCATCGTCGATGATGCTCCGTACCTCCGGCCCCTCGAAGCAATGATCGAGCACTATCAGAGCTACTGCGTGGCGGTCATCGGGCGGCGTCTCGGATCCATCTTCCTGTTCTCCATGGACCACCTCGAGACCTGGGAGGAGATGCGCGACGAGGAGGTCCGCAAGGCCAACTACGGCGGGTTCTCCGGATACGAAGAGCAGCGCGTCCGTGCAAGATCCGACGAGATGACGGCTCGACACTACCGGCATGTCGCTGAGCGATTGACGGAGTTGCTACGAACCGATGGCGGGTTCGACCTCCTCATTGTCGGAGGCTCCGATTCCCATGTTGCAGGTCTCCTCGGGGCCCTTCCTCGCGACGTTGCCGCGCTCTCGGCCGGCACGTTCACGATCGACCCTGGAACGATGACGCCGTCGACGGTGCTCGATCATGCACGCCGGGTTGCAGCCGAGTGGGAAGTACGCGAAGAACGCCGGCTCGTCGCCGATCTTTTCGATGCTGCAGCATCCGGGCGGTCCGCAATCCTCGGCCTTGAGGAGGCATGCGCAGCGGTCAACCGAAGCGCTGTGGAGGTGCTCTACGTCCAAGCAGAGAGCACCACTCCTGGCTCGGTCTGCACGAGTTGCGGCCGCGTGACCTGCGAGGCCGGATCGGCGTGCTCGACCTGTGGCGGAGTCCTCCGTCCTCTCCCCGACGTCGTTGATCGCTTGAGCGAGTCGGTTCGCAGCGCCGGTGGCCGGGTGCGTCACATTTTGAATGGGGGGCCGCTGGCAGAGGTCGAAGCCGGCGCTCTGCTGCGATATGCGGACCCGATGGTCGATCCGACCTGACCTGGGGTACCGTTACCGTCCCATTGAAGGAGGGACCGTGCCACGGATCGTCGCTGTGGTTCTCGCGAGTGACCCCGGAGAAGGCTTCGCCGGGTCGAAGTATCTGAGCGACGTCGATGGCATCAAGCTGATCGACCGGTCGCTTGCAGACGCGTCCGTATGGCCGGTGGATGAAGTCGTCGTTGTGCTCGGCCCCGATGCCGAGAACGTCGCTTCCACGCTTGGCTCCTGGGACGTCACCATCGTCATCGACCCAGAGTGGGAAGAGGGATCGGCCGCTTCGCTACGCGTTGGCCTCGATGTTGTGATGCGTGGTCCCGCAACGGAGTTCGTCGTCATAGCGTTCGCCGATCAGCCCGGAGTCTCTGCGAGTGACGTCTCCGCCCTTGTGGAAGCGGCCGAAGACGTTTCGGCGGTCGTTCCGAAGTACCGGTACCGACGCGGATTCCCGATCGTGCTCGCTAGAGAGTCGTGGGAACACCTACTCGGTTTGGAGGGCGACGTTGATCTTCTGGGTCTCCTCGAAAGTCATCCTGATGGCGTTACCGAGGTGTGGTTCGATCACCTCGAGACTCCACGGATACTGAGCCCGGACGATGTCACCGGCCGATGAAGCCGGTCCGCTCGGAGACTGTTGAACAATCCGAAGTGGTGCCTCTCTGGGTCTCATCGCCCCTGCCTTCGGCCGAGGCGTTCGGTGTATCGGTTTGATACAGATTCTCTCCTCGTCCTGTGGCAGATGACGATGATCCTCCGGAGATTCACTTACAGCGAGGTTTCAACAGCCTCCTCGTCGAGGCGTTCGAGCATTCGTTAGGATGTGGCTGTGAGCTCCGACGGCGACCAAGAGGGGGCAAGCGATGGCATCGATCTCAGCGATCGAATCTATGGATCAGCGCGACGCAACAAAGCTCCGCAAGGCGGGCGTGCGTACAACCGATGCCCTGCTTAAGACCGCCGCGAAGCGAACAGGACGCCGCCGACTTGCCAAACAGGCGGACGTTTCCGAGAGCGACATCCTTTCCTGGGTGAATCGCGCCGACCTGATGCGGATCAAGGGCGTTGGCTCAGAGTATGCGGACCTGTTGGAAGCTGCCGGTATTGACACGATTCGTGAGCTGCGGCGCAGGAACGCCGATCGGCTCCTCGCTGCAATGACAGACCTGAACGCCAGAAGACGATTGATCCGCCGTCTCCCGACAAATGGAATGGTCGCTGGTTGGATAGAAGCGGCGAAGGGCATCGAGCCACTGGTGACGCACTGAAGAAGTAGATCAGTAGAGCAGTAGCTCAGGGTCGCCAGACGCCAGGCGAGAGACATGAGAGGCCAGACAGCGAAGCGTCCCTCCGGAGAACCGGGGAGACGCTTCACTGATCTACTGATCTACTGATCTACTGATCTACTGGTCTACTTCTCGGTTGTGGTCTTCTCTGCTGTTGCCTTGGGAGCGGTCTTCTTTGGCGTGGCCTTCTTGGCTGTGGCTTCGGGAGTCGTCTTCTTGGAAGCTGTCTTCTTCGGAGCAGTCTTCTTCGCAACCGTCTTCTTCGGGGCGGTCTTCCCGGCCTCGGTCTTCTTGACCTCTGCCGACGCCGGAGCCGACACGCCGGGGGTGAACTGCTCGCGCCAGTTGTTGAGCGTGGTCTCGAGCTGCTCGCGCAGGATCTCAACCTTCTCCTGGAACTGATCGACGTCGACCTTCTCCTGGATCTGCTCGAGGACCTTGGCCTCCTGGATGTGCTCGACGCCATCCTGGAGCTGTCCCACCATGTTCGACTCGCGGATCGAACCGCTCAGATCGCGGCCGGCGGCCTCGAGCTCAGCGAGCGAGGTCTCCATGAACAACTGAGTTCCGAAGTCCATGACCATGCGGCTCGCGCCACCTAGGTCGGCGATCGAAGCCTCGGTGAACAGGTCTGTTCCGAAGTCCTTGGTCTTGCGGCCGGTCACCATCGGGGTTCCGACGGCGATGTAGAACACCTTGATGGCGTTCTCCTTCTGGGTGTTCATGACGGTGGTCATGTCGTCTCCTTCTGTCCATTGCCAACGAAGCTTCGATAGATCTCCGTTAGCGCTTGTTGCTGGGGCTTGGTGAGCGTCGCGTCGGACGCGATGGCGTCTTCAACGCTGGAGCGCTCGATGTCGTCGAGGAGTCCTGCGCGCTCGTAGAGGGATTCGGTGCTGATCTCCAATGCTCGTGCGAGCGATTTCAGGATCTCTGCCGAGGGCTTACGAAGGCCACGTTCGATCTGCGACAGATAAGGATTGGAGATGCCTGCCTGGTCGGCGAGCTTCCGAATGGACAACGCTGAACGTGTCCGCTGCTCCTTGATGAACGCGCCGAGATCTGGAACGGTTGGGCTCTTCACGATGATTGCAGTATATCGCAGAGTGCTAACTACTGCAAGCACGGGGCCCGGCCGTCCAGGACAATCATCTAGGAGAAGGCGGTCCCTCTTCCAGCGAGCAGCGTGTCGAGGCTGGTCTGCACCGACCGTCGAATGTCCTCGGATCGTTCCAGCATGCGGAGCGGATCGGGCTCAACGCCCGGGTTCTCCGGCATCACCGGCGGGAGGAAGCGGATGCGCCATCGCACCGGCAGCGGGACCGGATTGAGGAACACAGCGATCTCTTCGACCCGCTGCTGCGGGAAGATGAACCGGACAAGCTGGGCCAGGCGCTTCGATACGGCGACGGCAGGATGGACTTCCTCCGCGCCGAGGATCGCGACAGGGACAATCGGCGTTCCGGTCTGTTCGGCGAGTTGTACGAAGCCGCCACGACCGAATCGTTGCACGTGATAGGCCTGCCAAACCGGCTTCATGAACCCGGACTCTCCCTCGGGGAACACCCCGAGCATCGCTCCGCGCTCGAGGAGATGACGAGCATCCTCACGAGTCGCGTACACGGCACCGACCTTCCGATACATGTGGGACACCCACGGGAGCATGTTGAAGATCTCGGTCGCACTCACACGGACCCTGCGCGGCTTGGGTGCCTCGTTCAGGACTGCAAGCGCCAGCATCGCTGCGTCGTACGGCAGGGCCGCTCCGCCGTGGTTGGCGACGATCATCGCGGGTCCGTCCATGGGGATGTTCTCGATGCCGTCTACTTCGACGCGGAAGTAGTCGTAGTAGATCCCGTTCAGGACGTGCCACACCATTTCGTGAACGACGGGGTCGAGGCCGATGGCATCGATGTCATAGGTCGCAAGGTGGAGGTGACGCAGGAGCGTCGGCCACGTGTCGAACCCGAGCCGACCTGTGATGGGCACCGCATTGTCGTACCGCTCGCTGTCGGAGTGCAGGGAGCACGCCTCTTTGCCGCGAATGACGGGAAGGCCACAGCCGTGTCCCTCGATGCTTCGCCATCGACATCGCCGTTCTTGGTCCACGAGATCTGCCAGGCGATCGTAGAGGTCGGTTCTGCGTGCACGGGCCTCCACGCGGTCTTCTTGACTGACTCCCGGGATTGGGATCATCGGGCCGACATCGTCTTCCGAAGGGGCATCTCCGGTGCTCTCGGTCTCGACCAAGGCATCGATGAGTTCGGCTTTGCTCATCTTCGATCGTCCGCGAAGATCGATCGCTCTCGCACGATCGAGAAGCTCCGGTTTCTTCAGTGCAGAGAGTTGTTCGCGAGTCATTGGTCGAATCCTGCGGATACGCGACCGTAGGCAACCATCGTCGTCTGGCGGCAAGTGAGGTACGGATGGAACCCCAGGGTGTCTTCCATGCCGGAGGTGTCCATCACCCGGCCATGCTTCAGCAAGGCGATCGTGTGCTTCTCGAGCGGGATCCCGGCTCTTGCGACACCTCGCAGCGCAGCGTGGAATGCGCGCTTCGGGAGCGGCTGGGGCACCCTTCGGCCGAGACGGAGAATTCGGGAGAGATAGAGCTGACCGTTTCCCGCGACATTGAACGTGCCCGGTACCGGGTTGTCGATCGCATGCAGGAACACGTCCAGTGCGTCCCTCTCGGAGATCAGCTGCATCCGAGGATCGAAACCGAGGAGCGTTGGCACACCGGGGAGGGTGAGATAGGCGCTGAGGGGGTTGCGGATCGTCGGACCGAAGATCGGAGCAAGACGGAGAATCGTGTAGTCGACGTGATCGTGGCGTTCGGCAACGTCGCGAACGAACGCCTCCATCTGCTCGAGGTCACGCTGGTACCGGCCGCTCGATCGCCGTGGTTTGGAATCGGTGGACAGGATCGACGGCGAGCGAGGTCCGGCTCCGTAGATGGCACCGTCCGACTTGACCACCACGTGCCGGATCGTCGTACACCGTCCGATCGCGCCGAACAGGGCCTGGGCTCCCACCGTCGATTCCTCGTGGGCGCGTGTTGTGCCGTGAAGGGCAGACCGGTCGACGGTCTGAAGATGAACGACCGTGTGCGGCTTCACGTCGAGGAGGAACCGGGCGAATGAGAGCTGATCGAGACTGAGACGTTCGAAGGGTGACGAGAACTCCTCGATCGGATCGAGATCGTCCACGGCGAACACCCGGGTGTCGAGCGTTCGCTCGAGGTTCTGAATGAGGCGACCACCGGTCCGGGTGGCTGCGCCCGTCACAAGGATGCGCCGCATGAGTGGCAGGGTAGAGCTTGTGAGAATCGTGCGACGAGTCAGCGGAGAGATGTGAGACGTGAGACAAGAGATGTGAGACAAGAGGGAGCGATCGGAGTCTCGTGTCTCGTGTCTGGTGTCTGGTGTCTGCCCGTGAACCCCTAACCTTCAAGACCCACCGGAAACGAGAACATGGCAGGAGATGGAAGCTTGATCATCGTGATGCGTGCAGAGGCGACGCGCGAAGACGTCGACCATGTGCTTGCCAGGCTCGCCGCGGTGGATGCGGAAGCCCATGTCTCCGAGGGGAGCAACCAGACGGTGATCGGCATCGTCGGCGACCGCACCAGGGTGCAGCAACTCCCGTGGGAAGCGTTCCCCGGCGTCGAACGTGCCGTTCCGGTGCTGAAGCCCTTCAAGTTCGTGAGCCGAGAATTCCAGCCCGATGATTCCGTTGTCAACGTCGGACCGGCGAAGATCGGCGGCGGCCACTTCGCCCCCATTGCGGGCCCGTGCGCCGTGGAGACGAGGGATCAGCTCTTCGCTTCTGCAGCCGCAGTGAAGAAAGCCGGCGCAACGATCCTTCGCGGCGATGCCTTCAAGCCGAGATCGTCACCGTATGCCTTCCAGGGGCTCGGCGAGGCAGCTCTCGTATTGCTCGCCGAGGCTCGGGAGGAATTCGGTCTTCCGTTCGTCGTTGAGGTGCTCGATCCCCGCGACGTGGATCTCGTCTCCTCTTATGCCGACCTGATCCGTGTTGGCACGAGGAACATGGCCAACTTCTCGCTCCTCTCGGAACTCGGACGCCAGGCGAAGCCCGTCATGCTCAAGAGGGGATTCACCGCAACGATCGAGGAGTGGCTCAACGCCGCCGAGTACATCT
>RCNE010000231.1_pt1 | contig 29567 bp, 23 predicted proteins | sample 2041361 | NCBI WGS metagenome assembly RCNE01 (sample SAMN09708229, study PRJNA481090) | Marine sediment metagenome, whole genome shotgun sequencing project. | reverse complement strand
ACTGGCTACTGGCTACTGGCTACTGGCTACTGGCTACTGGCTACTGGGTACTGGCTACTGGCTACTGGCCATTAGAATATTAGACGAATATAGTTAGAAAACATAACCATTTATGTTCCTAGGGTAACCACCCCGTTCGCCAAAGGTAAACACCCCTCCTTTTCAAAGGAGGGGTGTTTACCTATATCTTTCTTGTCAATTAGGATGCCTACAACCAAAGAAAAAAGATAGCTTTTATAGTCCTGTTTCTTTAGTGGTTATTTGTTCACTCATTCGCGCCTATTTCCATAGACCCAATTGTACTCTTGTACCGGAACGCACCAAATGCGATTCACCATTGGTGTCTAGAAATTCCTTCCACGATTTATCCTTAGCTGCTTTTTCGTCCGGAGTCATAAGAGCGTTGCCGCCGCCAAGAGCTCCCTTAAAGTCTTTAAACCCATTAATTACCCAACGGTTTTCGCCATCAGGTGAAACCCCTGAAGTAAAATTGCCCACCATGTTCAACATGCCTGCTGGGGTATGGGCCTTAAAATGTTTGTTATAGGCCTTGTCCCAGACTGCACCGTCTTCTGCATGTACGATAAAATACTTTTGCACCGGATATTCTTGGTCGAGGTCTCCGATTCTCGCCGTAAGTGTGCCCATGCGGGAAGAATAACCCTCCTCGATATGTTGGTTCAGCTTTACTAAGAATAAGCTCCAAGCGGCGCCACCATCTCGCGTGTACAAAGCACCCATGGCATCCAAAGAACCATAAAAAAGTAGACTGTGGGTAGAATTATTGCTATGATCGTTAAAGTGGTTTTCCCACAACGCTACAGTAACACCGTCCGCTGGATTGGCGGTAAAATAGTCGTCTATCAACTTGTAAACCGTCTCTACCTCTTCCGGAGCGACGACCACTTGATAATTGGTCCAATAGTCCTCTTGTGCACTAAGTACACAGATTGAAAATACGAATAGGCTAAAAAGTAATTTTTTCATTGGTCATTGTTTTTAAAAGTTATACTTACTAAAAGGTATAACATAACTATTTTATTATCTGGTAGTTAAGGACCAATCTGGGCATTTCTTGTCCAAACGATGGTATAAAATGTCCGAGGGAATTTTAGTAATGGTATGATGGGCGGTGGATGCTGGATACAGGATACTCGGTGTTGGAGTTTGGAATTTTCCTAACTTGTAACGAAAAGCTATTTTCAACTACTTATTAATGAAACTCGGCTTGAGTTTATAATAACATTATCGAGAAATTAATTTATGATCGACACAAAAACCCTCTCCCCCGAAGACACGATTGTTCTACAGACCGCCAAACAAAAAATGGAAGAGATCGGTTGGGCCATGAAAGGGCTTAATAAAATGGGGAACCTTATCGAAAGCCGTATTCAACTGTTACCCCATAAACAACAAAAATGGCTGCAACAAATTTCGTATAACGTATTGCATACTGTGGTGAAGACCAATTTGTTTTCCATGAAAAATACCAAGCCCAATACGATGCCTTTAAATATGGTATACAAGGCCTTGGTGACTTCTTCGGGTGCCCTTGGTGGAGCTTTGGGAGTAACGGCCTTTGCCGTAGACTTGACGGTAGCCACTAAACTGATGATGCGCTCGATTATGGATATTGCCCGTAGCGAAGGCGAAGACCTCAATGAATTGGATACCCAACTGGCCTGTTTACAAGTGTTCGCTCTGGGTGGTAAGACTAAACACGACGACAGCCTCGATACGGGGTACTACGCCACAAAGGTCGCCATGAGCTCAACGGTAAAAGGGGCTACTAAAATGAGCAGCAAAGCGCTCGCCTCCGTATTAAAGGGTACCGGCAACCCCATTCTTCGATTGGTGGCGGTAGTCGCTTCCCGTTTTAGCGTTCAGGTTTCCGAAAAATTCGTGGCCCAGGCCGTTCCGGTAATCGGGGCGTTGGGCGGGGCCTCTATTAACCTGGCCTTTATTCAGCATTTTCAGAATATGGCACATGCTCATTTTAGCATCCGACGTTTAGAGCGAAAATATGGTGAGGTTTTGGTTAGGGAGAAGTATGAAGGGATTTCAAACCTAATCTCGAATACAAGTTCAAAATAAGTAATCGCTGATCAAAATTTGCTTGACATGGATTATAACAGAAGGAAAATCCTGCAATTATACGGACTCACAGGCGCGAGCTTGGCCATGTTCCCTGCGCTGCTTTCTTGGTATAATCCAAAAAAGATGATAACACGTACGATTCCTTCCTCTGGCGAACCCCTTCCCATTGTGGGGCTCGGCACCTGGCAGACCTTTGATGCCGGTACGACTGCTACGGAAGAACTGCAGCGCTTAAAACAGGTACTTGTCGAAATGAATAGGTTGGGAGGAAAGGTCATCGACTCCTCACCTATGTACGGGAGTTCCGAGACCGTAGTGGGCCAACTGACCTCAGAAATGAACGAACAAGAAGCCTTTTTTTATGCTACCAAGGTCTGGACATCCGGTAAACAAGCGGGCATCGATCAAATGAATGCCTCTTTCAGCAAAATGCAACGCAAGACCATGGATCTGATGCAGATCCACAACCTTGTAGACTGGCAAACACATGTAAAGATCTTACGCGCATGGAAAGAGGAAGGCAAAATACGGTATTGGGGCTTGACCCATTACACGGATTCCTCCCACGACAAATTAGAAAAGATTATAGCACAAGAACGGCCCGATTTTGTGCAGTTCAATTATTCCATACAATCGCGCCATGCGGAAAAATCACTATTCGATACGTGCCAAAAATACCGAACTGCAGTAATCATCAACCAACCTTTCGAAAGTGGGAGCCTATTCCGTAAAGTAAAAGGCAAATCCTTGCCCGATTGGTGCGAAGCATACGGTATCAAAAGCTGGGGACAGTATTTTTTAAAGTTTATACTATCGAATGAAGCCGTTACCTGTGTTATTCCCGGCACGTCAAAACCCAAACACCTTATCGATAATATGGGTGCCGGGTACGGTGATTTGCCCGATAGAGTAGGGCGGAAGAAAATGGCTACGCATCTAAAATCCCTATAGTTTTATCTTGATATTTTAGTTTAAAAAGCTCGAGGGCAACTAGAAAATTAATAGCAAGGCTGCCACACTGTTGCCAGAAGGATATAATTCAAAAATCAAAATCAAGTACAAAAATATCCAGATGGCTGTTGCCCCACAATGCTTGCTGCTTACCGAAAGAATAGGAGCATTTCTATAAATTTCCGCGAGTTCATTGCTTATTCTGTTTTTACGTACATTTAGGCACGAACCAATTTTAGTATATATGAAAATTAAGACTTTATTCAACAATCGAACAACGTTCAATATTCTATTCACAGTATTCTTTTTAGGCACAGTGCTTGGAGCTCAGGCCCAAGAATTTTTGTACGGCGATGCGTTACCCGATGCGCCAGAGCTTTCCGCCAGAGGAGAGCATACCATAGGCGTACGCACCTTGAATCTTGTAAACAAGAATCAAATAGATATCTTAAACTCTAAAGCCGGTAAAGACCCGATGTACGATCGACCTTTGACGGTAGAAGTTTGGTACCCTGCGAATGTCCCCGATGGTACGGAAGTTATCGTGGTCTATGAAGAAGTTATGGGTACTAGGGGCGATTCATTACGACCTTTGGTTCCCTTCACTTTTAAAGGAAGGGCCTTACGTGATGCAAAACCTGATGCTTCTAAGGGCGCATTTCCATTGGTCGTTGTTTCCCATGGCTATGTCGGTTCGCGATATATCATGAGCTACTTGGCAGAGAACTTGGCCTCAAAAGGCTATGTAGTAGTGGCCTTAGACCATACCGATTCTACCTTTAAAGATGCCAATGCTTTTCAAAGCACGCTATTGAATAGGGCCAAAGACATCAAATTTGTACTCAACGAAATGGCGCGTATGGGAGGTGCGGATTCTAAAGATCAGCTCTCCGGATTGATAGATTCCGATAATACGGGTATTATAGGTTATTCGATGGGAGGCTACGGTGTTTTGAACGTTGGTGGTGCGGGCTATAGTGATGGGGCGGGGGGGTTCTTCTCACAAATGACAGGCGGTAGCACAGCATTTAACACCTTAGTCGCTAGTAATACGGAGTATCAAAATTCAATCGACCCAAGAATCAAGGCCATAGTTGCTTTTGCCCCATGGGGTATGGAACGTGCTATTTGGGATGCCGAAGGGTTAAAAGGATTGAAGAAACCTACCTTGTTCATTGCAGGAAGTCAAGACGATATTTCGGGTTACGAAAAGGGCATCAAAGCGATTTACGAAGGTGCCGTTAGCGCTGATCGCTATTTGCTTACGTATATGAATGCGAGACACAATGTAGCTCCCAATCCTCCACCGGCCGAAGCCTTGGCACCGGGACTCCACATCGACGAGTACTTTAGGTATGCCGAACCTTCTTGGGATCAACGAAAAATCAACAATATCAACCAACACTTTGTAACCGCCTTTTTGGGCACTCATCTAAAAGGTAAAGACCATTCGGAGTTTTTGGATATTCTTGAAAACTCCAATGAAAAAGACTGGCCCGGTTTTAAACCACGTTCTTCTACCGGGATGGAATTGTTGCATGCTGAGGGATCGACGAATTGATATTTTCATTGTAGGAGGAATAAAGTTAGACGGGTTCCTTCCCCTGTCCAGGGAAGGAACTAAAAAAGGTATCTGTTTAGATAGGGGTATGTAATACAGTCCTAGTTTGAAATAGAATTCGCCCTTTCTTTATACTTTAGGCTGATTACCGATTACACCAATGTCCCCAAGATTTCCTTTCTCAAGTAATACCCCGTTACAAGAGTGGCCAATACATCCGCAATAGGAAAAGATAGCCAAACCCCTAGTTCACCCATATAGTTGGGCAAAATCAAAATAAGGGGAATAAAAAAGAAGCCCTGCCTTGACAAGGTCAAAAGCAATGCGGGAACGGCCTTTCCAATAGCTTGAAAATAGGCAGCTCCGATCAATTGTAGAGCAATAATAGGCGTCGCGGCAAAAACCAAGCGCATCGCCAAGGGAATATGTGCCATCACATAGGCATTGGCGGCAAGGTCATGAGCAGATTGGCCAGGCCTATCGCTTAAAAAGAGCGATGCGATTTCCTGGGGAAAAACCATCAACCCCACAAAGACGATAGCAGCTAAAAGTGCTGCATATTTAATCGCGGTAGTGATGGATTCCCGTACTCGTGCATATTTTTTTGCCCCATAGTTAAAGCCCGCTATGGGCAGAAAGCCCTGTGTAACTCCAAAGACCGGGAACAGGGCGAACATTAACATTCGGCCAATAATCGCATATACCGCGACCATAGCCTCACCTCCAAGACCGAAGAGTATATTATTCATGAGAAGATATACAACACTGGTAGTGGCCTGCCTTGCCAGAGTCACAAAACCCAAAGAACCGATTTCCTTAACGATAGGCAAATCTAGTTTGAAACAATGCCGCGTTAGTTTTAGCTCCGAATTTTTGGAAAGAAAAAAGTACAGAATATAACCAAAGCAAAGTACGTACCCGATAGTTGTCGCCCATGCCGCGCCTGTCATGCCCCAATCGAAAATGTAGATGAATACATAATCCATCACCAGGTTTCCCACGGAAGGAATAATCATGGCTATCATGGCAAATTTTGGTTTCCCCTCGGCCCGAATTACGGTATTGCCCATCATACAAAGGGCTAAAAAAGGAATTCCGTAGAGTACAATAGTGTAGTATATTTTGGCTGGCTCAAAGATTGTTCCCTTTCCTCCAAAGGCAGGAATCAAGAAATCGACAAAATAAAGCCCCACCCACACCATCGAAATGGTAATCAAAAGGGTCAGGGTAATCTGGTTGCCGAAGGTCTTTACGGCCTTGGCATGGTTATCGGCACCCAAAGCGCGGGAAATAATGCTTGATCCGCCAATACCGATGGCCATACCCAAAGCCCCGATAAAAAAAGAAACGGGAAGTACAACATTGATGGCGGCAATCGCGATGGATCCGATCCAGTTCCCTACAAATATGGAATCTACGAGAATATTGAGGGACATGACCAAAATTCCTATAGAAGCAGGTACGGCCTGTTTGATCAATAATTTCCCAATGGGTTCGGAGCCAAGTTTTTCTGCGGATACTTTCGCCATTTTTTTTCGCTAGGTCGCCGTACGCTTTGCGCCGCACGCTTTTTTACGTATTGCGTTCGGCGTATTGCGTATTGCCAATACTACGTTACATAGGTAATTGCCCAGATGCTTCCCACGTATTCACCCACTTCGCCATCACTTTAGCCCAATCGTCGCTATCGTTTAGACAGGGTATGTGTTTGTAGTCGGCTCCACCTGCTTCCTCGAACTGTTCTTTGCCTTCCATGGCGATTTCTTCTAAAGTCTCTAAACAGTCGCTTACGAAGGCAGGGGTAATAACGGCCAAACGTTTTTTCCCTTCCTTGGCCAAACGTTCGAATTCATAGTCGGTATAGGGTTTCAACCACGGGTCACCTGCCAACCGCGATTGAAACGAAGAGCTCACTTTTTCTTCAGGGAGTTGTAATTCCGCTTTTACCAATTCAGTCGTTTCATACACCTGATGTCTGTAACAGGTATTGTGCGCTACGGAATTTATACTGCAACAGCTTCCATCGATTTTGCAATGGTATTTTGTCGGGTCCGATTTTCGAATATGCCTTTCGGGAATACCATGATAGGAGAAAAGAATGTGGTCGTATTCGAAGTCTTCCAATCCTTCGGCAATGCTTTGCGAGAGCACTTTGATATAATCAGAATTTTTGTAGAAGGCCGGAAGCGTCGTCAATTGCATTTCTGGGAAAAATTGTTTTTGTTCCTCCATCACCTTGACAACAACGGTTTCATAAGATGACATGGCATAATGAGGGTAAAGCGGCACCACTAAAACTTCGTCAACCCCCTTATCATTTAATTCTTGCAAAGCATTTTTAATCGTTATAGTGCCGTAACGCATTCCGAGAGCTACGGGCATTTCGGTATGTGCTTTCAATTTCTTGGCAAATCGTTTGGAGATAACGATTAAGGGAGAGCCCTCGTCCCACCAGATTTTAGCGTAAGCCTTGGCCGATTTTTTGGGCCTTGTCTGAAGAATGATGCCGCGTACCAAAATGTTCCGTAAGATTTTTGGCACGTCAATAACGCGTTCGTCCATCAAAAATTCATCGAGATAAGGCTTGACGTCTTTCGCCGTAGGGCTGTCAGGCGAACCTAAATTTACAAGTAGTACTCCTTTCATAGATAGCTTCAATTTTTTTTCATTCCAGCGAAGGCGGGAATCTTTTTATGCCTTGAACCGTTAAAACATCTAGATTTCATAAACCCTTCGACTTCATTTAGTGTGAGAGTAGGGTGAAACCATTAGCAAAAATAAGGCTTGAAAAGTATCCTGCTGTCATATCCTAGAAATACTTTTTGATACTACTATAGATTGTATCAATTTTAGACGTGAGTTATCAACAAAAGCCGTAAATTTTTACTATTCTACGAACACCAAATACAAGTGATATGCTAAACGATTTTTTCAGTGAAAACAGTAGTGAACTGCTTTACGTTATCGGTATTTTAATAGGGCTGCTTATCGTCTACTTTTTGCTGCTTAAACTTTTGAGACGACTGGGCAAGAATCCGAAATATCTGATTCCGTTAGAAGCGGTAAAAAGGGTCAGTAGCCCCATATTTCTTCTCTTGCTATCCATATTGATTCGAATGGAATCACTTCGTGCTATTATTGGGCTGGGCGACTATGCGTACTGGTTTCGTAAATCTAGTACCCTCCTATTTATCTTCGCCTTTACTTGGCTATTGCTGAGTATCATAAAAATTACAAAACATCATATTATCAAGAAATATGATGTAGACACTACCGATAACCTACACGCTAGAAAAGTCACTACACAATTCGATATTCTCGAGCGTATCATAATTTTTATCATCATTATCTTAGCCGTAAGTATTTCCCTGATGAGCTTTGAAGGCATTCGTGAAATCGGCGTGAGCATCTTTGCCTCCGCTGGTGTTGCGGGTATCATTATCGGCTTTTCCGCACAGAAGATGATCGGTACCATTCTGGCCGGTATACAAATAGCAATAGCTCAGCCGATAAAGATCGACGATGTGGTCATCGTTGAAGGGGAATGGGGTCGCATCGAAAAAATTTTTCTGACCTATGTGGTTGTTAATATCTGGGACAAAAGGCGCTTAATTGTGCCTACTACCTATTTTATCGAAAAACCCTTTCAAAACTGGACCAAATCGTCTTCGGATATTTTAGGGACTGTTTTTCTGTATACTGATTACAACGTGCCATTTGATGCTCTGCGAGAAGAACTCACTCGAATTCTTAATAGCACAGATCTATGGGACCGCAAAGTGAACGTACTGCAAGTAACCGACTCAAAGCCGCAACATATAGAAATCCGTGCCCTGATGAGCGCTAAAGATTCTCCCACCGCGTGGGACTTGCGCGTGCTCGTTCGTGAAAAATTGATTTTGTTCCTTCAGCAAAACCATCCGAAGAGTTTGGCGCATACACGCTTGTATGTCGAAAATTGCGACACGACAAAAAATACGTCCCAAGAATAGCCGTTATACCCTTTACCAGTGTCTATTTTTAACGGTTTTTAGGGATATTCGACTATGTGTACTTCCTTATTTTTGTACTGAAAATCCTTACCGCCCTGCGCATATCGCCATACGCCCCCATAAAAGGGGGTGGCTTACGGCGCAAAGCGTACGGCCAATACATCAATATGCGTTTTGTACTTTTTATATTACTATCAATTCTATCTTTTCCAATTTTTGGGCAAAAGGAAAACAGCCTGCTCTGGGAAATTTCGGGTAATGGGCTTGAAAAGACCTCCTATCTCTACGGCACTATGCATGTGAGCAAGAAAATCGCATTTCGTTTAGATGACGTTTTTTACGAAGCATTGGATCAAAGTGAGATGGTCGCTTTAGAATCAGACCCAGGACTATGGCTTGAAAGCAGTAACCTGATGGGCAATATCGCTTATGGCCATGCCAGCGGGTTCGTCACCAAAGGTTTTTATGCACATTCGTTTAGGGTCGAAAATCCACGAAAAGAGCTTTTAGGCGCATACCTTGCCTATGAAGACCGAATCGTCAACAATATTCTGTACCGTACCAATGAATTTTCCCAAAATTTTGAAGAGGAAACTTATCTTGACATGTTTATTTACCAGGCGGGAAAAAAATTCGATAAACCCATCATTGCATTGGAAGACTTGGAGGAAGCGGCCACCTTGGTCGGCCGTGCCAGCATGAATGCCATGAAGCAAAAGCCAGACGAATGGTTGCAAAAAAGAATGCAGCAATCAGACCCCATGTTTTTGTTGCAAGATGCCTATCGCGAACGGAATATTACCCTGCTGGATTCTATCGACAGGGCGATGCACACCGATCATTATATGAAAAATATGCTGTATATACGCAACGCCAATATGGCCCAGCGTTTAGATTCCGTAATGCGAAAAGGAAAGGTCTTTGCAGGTATCGGTGCGGCACATTTACCGGGTGAACAGGGTGTTATCGACCTGCTACGAAAAAAGGGCTATACCGTCAAGCCCTTGTTGTCAAAAGCAACCTCGAAGGGAAAACAACTGAAACTCAATTTTGAAGCCAAGAAGCGAGAGAACGAGTATCTTACTTTTGGTCCCGAGGATGGCTTTTTTACCATGCAGCTTCCGAACAAACTCTATCCGGTTTCTGATATGGGTAAGACGACTTATGTTTCTCCTGATTTGGCCAATGGTAGTTTTGTGGTCATCAATCGAATTCCTACACACTCCTTTTTAAAACAGAATGCCTCATTTTCTTTAGAGGATATCGACAAACTTCTTTTTGAAAATATCCCTGGGCAGCTATTGGAGAAGAAATCTATAGAAAAGGATGGTTTTTATGGGCTAGATATTAAGAACCAATTAAAAAACGGAGACCACCAACGTTACCACATTTTTAAAACACCCTTGGAAATAATCATCATTAAAATGGGTGGAGAAGGGGATTATGTCACACAACATTCCGATAGGATATTCGATAGCCTAAAATTCAAAGACCGTGAAGGAAATAAGGTGAGTCTTTCTTCTGATTTTCAAGATTTTGAGGTGCAAATGCCACCGCTATACAGTTTTACGAACCAAAGCAGAAACGGTGACCGTTGGATTGAGGGCTATAACAAAACCTCCGATTCGTATTATTTTCTGCGAAAATCCGTTTTGAACGATTTCGGGTTTATCGAAGTAGACACTTTTGAACTAAAGCAAATCCAAAAACGGTTTTACCAAGATTTAAGACTAAAGCCGGATTACGACGGTTTTAAAAAGAAAAGACTTATCTCATCGGCCACATTCGATTCCGTTTCGGGCAAACGTTTATATTTGATGACAACTTTTCACCGTGGGGAATATTATCTTTTGGGCACTCTTTCTAACTATAAAAATGAAGCTCAGGAATTTTTCAACTCCTTCCGATTAAAAGAACCTACCTATGCAGCACCATTCAAAAAGGTGATAGACACGGCCCTTTATTTCAGCACGGTAAGCACAGTAAAGCCACCAAAATTTGTAGAAAGCAGCACTAGTTACCAAAACGGCGCCCCTAAACTAATGCCCTATGAGCCTTTTCACAAAAAAACGATCTACCGTAATAAAAACGAAGAGGCCATTACGGTCGAACTGAACAAATCACATGATTTTTTGATGTTCCGTAATTTAGATTCTGCCTGGGCCCAACGAAAAAAACTGTATGCCCATAAGACATTCCATATTGTAAACGAGCGGATTAAAACCTCGCCCGAAGGTTACTATGAAATGCAACTTACCCTAACCGATACGGCAAGTACACGTGGTATTTTGGTCAAAAACATTATAAAGGATGGGTTGCTGTACGAGCTGAAAACGGTCATCGATACCCTAGAAAAACCAAGTCGGTTCGTAACGGAATTCTTTGAAAATTTCAAACCCAACGATACCGTTATTGGAAGGAATATTTTTGAGGACAAGGTGCCTGAATTCTTTGCGGCCCTTCGCGAAAACAACAGTATCGTACTCGAGGGTCATCGCTATTTGAAATTTGATAAAAAACATGCCGATTCGCTGAAATTCTACATCTCCGAATTTGAGTTTGACAGAGGTCAGCGCCAAATACAGTCTTATCTTATTGAAAAATTAGATGAACTTGGGGTGGATGTTATGCCATTTTATAAAGATTTTTATACCAAGTCGTATAATAATTCTACTGCGCAGGCCCAAATTTTATGGGCCATTTCAAAAAAATTGGACGAAACTTCCATGCACCTGTTAATGGAATTGATGGAAATAGACTTGCCCTTACTTTCCAATACCTTTCAGATCAGTCTTATTTTTCGGCCGTACCGTGATAGCTTGCCCTTAGCCAAAAAGCTATTCCCAAAGTTGCTCGATTATAGTACGATTTCAGAATACAAAGCGCCCATTTTTTCACTGCTGGCCGAATTACAGGCCAATGGAACCATTAAACCAAAGCGCTATAAAAAATACAAGACCCAGATTCTAAACGATGCCAAGATTTACCTGAAACGCCAATTGGGCAAGGACCTCTCTGCCACAAACAAAGATTTCTATAACCCAAGAACAGCACGAAGGGATATTGGTGTACTTGAAGATTACGTTCTTTTATTATATCCGTTCATCAAGGAGAAAGCGGTACAACAATTCTTCGATCAATTGCACTTGGTTGAAGCTCCACAAATACGAACGGCCTACTTCGCCCTTTTGGCCAAGAACAATGAATTCATACCACAAAAAGAGCTCTCCGACCTGGCGGCCGATACCAATGGTCGATTAGCATTGTTCAGTAAATTGAAGGCTGTTGGGAAGTTGAATCTGTTTCCGCAAGCTTATAAATCACAAAAATACCTGGCAGAAGCTTTACTCTTTCAGGGCAGTCCCTACAACGCTGAAAAAGATTCCGTCGAATTTGTTACCCTAATACCATTACAATACGATGGTAAGCAACTGACAGGTTATTATTTCAAGAAAAGGGATAACCAAGACTCCGATAAGAATTTCAATATGCATGTATTGGTTTTCGAAAACGAAAAGGGCCTTCAGACCAAACCCTTTTACGAAAACGGGGGTATGCGCATCGAAGATACCGATACCGACACAGCAGTCATCGGTTTTGTTACGGAAGAATTTTTGCTCAAAGACCGGCAGCGCGCGCAAGTGTATCGGCCTAATGGTCATGGCGGGAGATATGGGTTTCATGGGTACTAAAAACCTCTTATCGAATTTTGGACACATTCAGCATCTTGAATTTATCTTTACGCATCAGAACCCGAAACTGATGAAATTCGTTAAATCTTTTGTATTTTTTTTCTGTTCTAAATGCTCCAATGTACAAGTTTTCACAAATGCGGTAGCTAAATCGGTAATTTTGCCTAAAGGTTATCGCAGATGGAAATCAAAAGCTTACTATTGATTCTGAAGAATTGAGTGATTGCTATGCCAAACCTAAAATTGTAGCTTCATAAAATGGGTGTGATTAGTATTATTATCCTATTTGCTATTGTTTGCTAGGGCTAAGCCAAAAACTGTAGCTATATTCCTTTTCTTTTAGCAAATACTTCTCCAAGAAGTTGTACCTAAATGAAGAACCCCCTAAACCAGAAGTTTTATAATCAATATTCAGGGTAACATAATCTGCGTCTCTGATATCATTCGTATGCGTTGCTTTGGAAAGGTTTTCGAGCGAATAGTTATGTGTTGATATATTGAGCTTGTGGCCATCGACCCGAAGCCCATAACCTTCATCTTGCGTCATTTGAACCCAATTCACATCGGTCTTGTTACCATTTTCCTGTGGTCTTATATAAGGTACATATTGCGCATCGACGGTAGAACGATAAACCCCAATTTTAGAACCTGTCTTGCGATCCGGATAGTTTTCAAATGGACCTCTGCCGTACCATGAAATATTCTGCGTCGTTTTCGGTAATTGCAATTGCATGCCTATTTTGGCTAACGGCTTTCGATCAAAATAGTCTTTGGTTCCATAGAACAAGGCTCCAAAAGCAATCAACAAAAGCAATAAAGGAATGGCCATCGCAAATGCCCTTATCCATTTGCGTTTGATTTTCCGCCATAGCAGAATCAAAAGGCCTAACATCACCAACGTGCCTATCAGCCCACCGATAAATGCCATTTTTGCTATCGCACTAAAAAACTTGGGGGGAACGATTGTATGATCGGTCTTGATAGATCCGTTGCCCAATATGGTGTACGTTGTTTCATAAGGAAAAGAGGCGGTAGAACTTCTTAACTTGCCTTCGACATCAATTCTCAATTCATTTGGGGCTACTTCGGTGATGGAAAAATCATCGATTGTATTTTCCATCTTGTCAAGACCCATATTGAGCCAATGTTTACCGTTAAAGACAACAAAAGGCATAAAGTCGGCACCTCGGTCGTTATCTGTAGGTGCCCTCCATAAATTAGGCGCCGGCCCTTGCTGAAATAACAATTTCCCTTGCGAGGAGTAGTTCTCCAAGAGTCCGGTTTTTTTATTGAAATCGACCTTAAAAGATTCATTTTCCAAAAGAATATTTTCGCCAGACTCTTTTTTAGTAATTGGGCTTCCAACAATAGTAATATCTTTAACATCGGCATCACTCATGCCAAATTGTTCCCATGCGATTTCATGACCGATATCTGCCCAGTTTTGGGCTTCTTTCAAGTTTAAGCCAATGGTTATGTAATAATCCTTGTCTTTTTCAAATGAAATACGCTCAATGGGAAGCTTGATTTCAAGTGAATCTCCAGGGAGTAAATCATCAATAGCAAGGGTGCCCTTCGAAATCGTATTTCCGGAAGCTTCTAATTTCCATCTGACTTCCGAGAAATTCAAGTTTTGAAAATAATAGTGGTTCTTGATTTTGAACCTTCCCGCTTCTAGGTCAATCGCCTCAAACTTCACGAATTGTTGTACTTTTTTGACTTCCTCTAAGGCCGGTTTGGGTTCACGATTAGGAAAAACTAGGCCATTAATACAAAAGTTACCATCGTTTGGGTCATCACCGAAGTCGCCACCGTAAGCAAAAAATTCGGTTCCGTTCGCATCTGTTTTGAGTAGACCTTGATCTACCCAATCCCAAATAAATCCGCCTTGCATGTTGGGGTATTTTTCAAAAATATCCCAAAATTCCTTGAAATGCCCTGTGCTGTTACCTTGTGCGTGCGCATATTCGCAAAAAATATAAGGTCTTTCAGCATCGGCCAAAGCTTCTTCTTTAGCCTTATTCGGCATGGGGTACATACTCGAACCAATATCTTGTTTTGAAGGTTTCCCCATATTTTCCATCATTTTCATGCCTCCGCTTGCCATGTCAAGAACCCCGCCTTCTTGAATTTCCTTTATCCCGACACCAATATCTTTACTCTCATAATGAACGGGTCGATCGCTAAGGTCTAAATCACGGATAGCTTGACTCATAGCGTCTAGATTCGGGCCATAACCTGCTTCATTGCCCAACGACCACATTACGACCGAAGCGAAATTTTTGTCTCTTTGGGCCATATCAACGCCTCTGGCCACAATTGCATTACGCCATTCCGGGAATTTAACCGGACTCTTGTTATAGTTCATCCAAAGATCATGACTTTCTAGATTAGCCTCGTCCATAACATAAAGGCCGTACTCGTCGCAAAGTTCATACCATCTGGCCTGATTCGGATAGTGCGCCGTACGTACCGAATTGAAATTATAGCGCTTCATCATTTTGATATCCTGAACCATTGAATTTTCATCAAGGGCACGACCTTTTTTCGGGTCGAACTCGTGCCGATTAACACCTTTAAAAAGCACCACCGCACCATTTATCAAAATCTGGCCATTTTTCAGTTCTACCTCTCGAAAACCTATTTTTTTTGCAATGCTTTCCATTGAGCCATCTTCAGCTTCGAGATTAATGACCAAAGTGTAAAGATTGGGTGTCTCGGCATTCCATTTCTTAGGGTTTTCAACTGGAATAGTAACCGCAACCTTTCGGGAATTCAATGCGATTTGCTGCTCTGCAACTCGCTCTCCATTGTGATCCAAAAGCAATGTCTGTAAGATTCCACCGAAACTGTTTTCGGCACTTTCTAGAATTACATCGACTTTGAGCTCCGCATTTTTATACAGGAGGTCTAAATCGGTAACCACTTGAAAATCTTTGATATGGGTTTTGGGCCTGCGCAAAAGGTAGACATCCCTATATATTCCGCTAAGCCGCCAAAAATCTTGATTTTCAAGATAACTACCATCAGACCATCGAATTACTTCTACGGCCAAGTTATTCTTTCCGACCTTGATGTATTTTGAAATATCGAATTCGGCCGTAGTCATGCTTCCTTGACTGTAGCCAACTTTTTGCCCATTGACCCATAGATAGAATGCTGATTGCACGCCTTCGAAAGCCAAAATGGTATTATCTCTTTCCCATGATTTTTCTAACTCAAAGTTAACGCGATACAGTCCAGTTTCATTCCCGCTTTGAGGAACGTTCGGAGGGTTACTTTCAAAGGGCATCGACATGTTCACATAAATAGGCTTGCCAAACCCTTGTAATTGCCAGTTGCTGGGAACCGTGATCGAATCCCAGGCAGCCGTATTAAATTCCCGAGCGTAAAACCCATCGGGAGTATCATCTGGATTGTCGATGAGTTTAAAATTCCATTGGCCGTTTAATAATCGATATCTCTCAGAGGTACTCTTATTAAATGAAAGTGCCGATTCCGAATCTTGAAAAGGAATAAAATATGCGTGAGGTTCTAACTTATTAATCGCATAAATCTCAGGATTCTCCCAATCGCGTTTGGTTTCTTGACCGATGGAAACTAAGCACGTTATCAAAAAAAGGAATACGAAAATCGAGTGGCTTTTATTCATTGCTTTCTATAAAATTGACAAATTTGTTAAAGTTACTTACAATTTTGAGAGTTGTAAAATGTCACGGAAGATTTATAAATCAAAATCACAAGTCTATAAAAAAGATATCTAATAATGAACCCCTATTTTTGCTTAAATCACTTATCCAATGAAAGTTTCGCTTCCCTTCCTATTTATTTTTCTTTCAGCAAGTGTCGCTACCGCCCAACAAATAACATGTTCACCTGCTGATAAAAAAGCCTTCGAAAACAAGGCCATGGAAATCGATGGCCTATTAGAAAACGATTTTGGTAAAACCACAGTGGCTGTCGGAAAGACTTTTATCGGCATTCCCTACGTGGCCAAAACCTTGGAAATCGGAGATGCCGAATCGCTGGTTGTCAATCTTCACGGCCTTGATTGTACCACCTTCGTGGAAAATGTGTTGGCCTTTGGTTTACTTTTAAAGGATGAAAAAACAGATTTTGATTCGTTTACAAACACCTTAGAAACCATTCGGTATAAAGAAGGAAAGCTCAATGGTTACGGCTCCCGTCTACATTACTTTTCCGAATGGATTTCAAACAATGAAGAAAAGGGTTTGGTCAAGGCGATAACTTCGGAAATCGGCGGCATCGAAATGAACAAGCAAATCAACTTTATGGGTACACATCGCGACCTCTATCCCTTTTTAAAGGATGATGCGAACTTTGAAAAAATCATCGAAACCGAAAATGAGCTCGCGAAAAGTGGATTTTGTTACGTACCGCAAGACCAAATTGAAGCGAACGAACATTTAATCCAAACTGGAGATATCATTGCCTTGGCAACTTCTATAAAAGGACTCGATGTAACCCATACCGGTATCGCCACCCGTGAAAAAGATGGGCGCATTCATTTACTACATGCCTCAACGGGTTCAATGGAAGTTGAGGTGTCAAAACTTCCTTTGGCAGATTATCTAAAGGGAATTAAAAGTAATATAGGGATTATGGTAGCTAGACCACTCTAGTTCGCCAGTGCCATCAAATACTTTTTGGGCGTAGTGCCATACTTTTTCTTGAAGGCAGAAATAAAATGGCTGGCCGTGCTATAACCCACTCTTAAACCGACTTCGTTTACGTTGTATTGACCAGTTTCCAACATCTTTCTGGCATATTCCATTTTGTAATCAAACAAAAAGCTAAAAACGGGGTCTCCATAAATTTGTTTAAAACCTTCCTTTAGTTTTTTTAGGGAAAGTCCGATTTCTTCTGAAAGTTCTGCCAAGGTGGGAGGTTCGGCCATTCGTGAAATGATGATTTCTTTGGCCTTTCGTATGCGCAGTACATTGTCTTCATCGACCAAAAAGGGACATTGTTCAATATCGGCATCTTCGCTTTTGTTGAAATAAAGAGCGATCAATTCGTAGACCTTCCCTTTAATATAAAGTTCTTTTATAGATGGATGCAAGTTATAGTTCATAATCTGGCTGAGGATTACGGCAATCGCGGGACTCACCCCTTCCTGCGAATAATATTTTTTATCCTTGTTATCAGAACTTAAAAACGGAATGTATGCCGCCTCCTTGGAAAATAGCGAATGGAATTTTCGTATCGTCAGTACTATTGAAACCAGCCAAGAATTTGGGTTCAGCTCTAAGTTCATAGGGAGGTCTAGCTGAGTATTGTAGAGCAAAAGTGAATTTTCTTCAGAAACTTCTAAAGCATAATGACCATCGTTAAAAATAAATTTAGCGTTCCCTTTCAAACAAAAATGAAATTGAATGAATGAACTGTCGATGTCACGCAATACTTTCTGAATTTGCGTACTATCGTTCTGTATTTTCAGCACAAAGAATCCGTCTTCGATAAACACTTCTTGAAATGAACCTTTAGCGACATTTTTTTCATCCATGATGAGTAGGGTTTTATTCTTTCTATTTAGAAACGTTCTAAATAAATACAGTGCGAAACGTAGTATTTCCTACAAAAATATTGGTTTTAAGCGGATAAATATAGATATACATCTAAAAAAACCCGAAACGATACTTATTGTTCCGCTAGCGTTATTTTTATTCGGTATAGCCCTGTATTTTTGTTTCTGCTTCTTAAAGTTTTCATGAAAGACTACCATATTTCCAGACATAGTTCATTTTACACGATTGGCCTAAGCTATTTGAAAGCGGATGCCGAGGTTCGTGGCAAGTTCAGTGTTGATCCTGCCGCTATGGAACAAATCGTGATACAGGCCAAGGCACAGGGTGTAGACGGACTTCTGGTCACTTCGACCTGTAATCGTACGGAACTTCACGGTTTCGCTCAGCACCCTTTTCAATTGATCAAACTGCTTTGTGATAACACAGTGGGTTCGGTAGAAGAATTTCAAGAAGTAGCTTACGTTTACAAGAATAATGATGCCATAAGTCACCTCTTTCGTGTTGGCACTGGGCTGGATAGTCAGATTTTAGGGGATTTCGAAATCATTAGTCAGTTGCGATCGAGTTTTAACCGTTCGAAAAAGTTCGGTATTGCCAACCCCTTTATCGAACGCCTATGCAATTCTGTCATTCAGGCCAGTAAGCGCATCAAGAACGAAACAGAGATTTCTTCGGGTGCCACTTCCGTAGCTTTTGCATCCGTGCGTTATATCATGGAAAACGTTGAAGATATTTCCAATAAAAACATATTGCTATTTGGAACTGGAAAGATTGGCCGCAACACATGTGAAAACCTTATTAAACATACCAAGAACAATCATATCACGCTTATCAACCGCACCAAGGACAAGGCTGAGAAAATTGCCGGAAAGTTCAATTTAATTGTCAAGGATTATGGGGATTTGCAGACCGAAATACGAAATACCGATGTATTGATCGTCGCCACGAGCGCCCAGTCGCCAACTATTTCTAAAGAATTGATCTATACCAAAAAGCCATTGTTGATTTTAGATCTTTCCATTCCCAAAAATGTTTCCGATGACGTTTCCGAATTAGAAAATGTGACGCTTATCCACCTAGATTATCTCTCCCAAATAACTGACGATACCTTAGAGCGCAGAAAACAATTCATTCCAGAAGCAGAAGAAATTATCGACGAAGTAAAGCACGACTTCATTCAGTGGCTCGAAACCCGAAAATTCGCTCCCGTTATCAAGGCCTTGAAAAAGAAGTTGAAAACCATGAAAGATGAAGAATTGGATTATCAATCCAAGAAACTTTCGGACTTCAACGAAGAACAGGCCGATGTAATCTCTAACCGCATCATCCAAAAAATCACCAAACAGTTCGCTAACCACCTCAAAGACGACGATGTCGATGCCGACACTAGTCTCGAACTCATCCAAAAAGTTTTTCAACTCGAAATCGATACCCCATGAGCAAGGTCATCCGAATCGGTACCCGCGATAGCGAATTGGCGTTATGGCAGGCGAATACTGTAAAGGACATGCTAGAAGCCTTGGGGCATCGAACCGTTCTAGTACCCGTAAAGGCCACAGGCGATCTGGTACTTGACAAACCTCTTTATGAGTTGGGTATCACCGGTATTTTTACCAAAACTTTGGACATCGCCATGCTCAAAGGCGAAATCGATATTGCCGTGCATAGCATGAAGGATGTGCCAACCGCCTTACCAGAAGGTATTGTGCAGGGCGCTGTTTTAGAGCGAGGGAACTATTACGATATCTTGGCTTTTAAGAAGAATGAAGAATTTCTTGGGGAACGGGAAGCCGTAATAGCAACAGGAAGCCTTCGGAGAAAAGCACAATGGCTCAACCGCTATCCTACGCATACCGTTGTTGATTTGCGGGGCAATATCAACAGTCGTCACGAAAAATTGGTAAATAATGACTGGAACGCGGCCATTTTTGCAGCAGCAGGATTGGAACGCATCGGCCTTGAACCTGAAAACACGCTTGGACTTACGTGGATGATACCCGCACCTGCACAAGGTGCGATTATGATCGTCGCCATGGAAAACGACGAATTCGTTCGTGAAGCCTGTGCCGAGATGAATCATAGACCCACCGAAATCTGCACCCGATTAGAACGGGAGTTTCTCCGCATTCTTGAAGGGGGCTGTACCTCACCAATTGGTGCTTTTGCTAAAATCGACGAAACTGACGAAGTTACCCTGCAAGGCGTACTCTTGACCGTCGATGGGAAGAAAAAACTAGAAGCTGAATTATCTGCACCCCTTGGCAAACACGAGTTTTTAGGCCGAGATTGTGCGAATAGTATTCTAAGCCGTGGTGGCAAGTTGCTGATGAACCAAATTCATGGGGGTTCTTTGAGAACGGATATATTTTCGACAAAAGATTTGACCCACGAACAGCTAGGCCTGTTCAAGGAGGGGATTAGGGTAAAGTCCGAAGATTTTATCAAGGTGAGTCCGAATCGTATTCCGCTTCCTGTGCTGAAAAAGGAGATACGAAATGTCGTCTTGACCAGTCAGAATGCAGTTGAGGCCTTATTGACCCGTGTTTCCGCAGATGAACTGGAGTTTCAAAATATATATTGTGTCGGTCGAAAGACCAAACGTTTGATCGAACGCCGTATCGGCCCGGTAAAGCATCAGGAAAAGAATGCAAAAAAACTCGCCGAATATTTGGTGGAGTATTTAGAAGGTCTGGAAGTCACTTATTTTTGCAGTAATCTCCGGATGGATGATCTGCCAGATATCCTAAGCGAGAATAACATTAAGGTGAATGAGGTGGAGGCCTATACAACTAAGCATGCCCCAACGAAAGTTGATGAAAGCATTGCGGGCGTGATGTTCTATAGTCCGTCTGCGGTCGAAAGTTATTTGCTAAAGAATACACCGAACAAGATTGCCTATTGCATTGGAGAAACGACTGCTACGGAAGCCCGAAAGCATTTTGCAGATGTTCGGGTGGCCAAGATGCCTACGGTAGAGAGTGTTATTGACTTGGTGAATTGGCAGTACGGTAAAAAATAAACGTCTTTGCGAGGAGCCTAGTTTGCCAAAAGCAAGCTAGGCGACGCGGCAAACTGTTGATCACTTTAAAATATTCAACAAGATTGCCATGTCTCGAATCTGCTTAAACGCAGATACGCTCCTTGCAATGACGAATGACAAGAAAAGTGAGTGCGATTCCCGCCTTCGCGGGAATGACAAAAAATAAATATGTTGAAAAACGACCTATTCCTAAGAGCTCTAAGAGGTGAAACGGTTGACCGTCCACCTGTGTGGATGATGCGTCAAGCTGGGCGCTATCTGCCCGAATTCATGGAAATCAAAAAGAAATACGATTTCTTTACGCGATGTCAGACCCCCGAATTGGCTTCCGAGATTACAGTACAGCCCATCCGCAGGTATGGTATGGATGCGGCCATTTTGTTTTCAGACATTTTGGTGATTCCACAAGCGATGAATATCGAGGTGCAGATGAAACCGAATTTTGGGCCGTATTTGCCTAATCCCATTCGCTCGCAAAAAGATGTCGATAATGTTATCGTGCCCGATGTGAACGAGGCATTGGACTATGTGATGCAGGCCATCAAGGCGACGAAAGAAAAACTGAACGACGAAGTACCGCTTATCGGTTTTGCCGGTTCGCCATGGACGATTCTTTGCTATTGCGTACAAGGGCAGGGTAGCAAAACATTTGACAAAGCGAAGGAATTTTGTTTTACCCAACCCTTTGCGGCCCATGAAATGCTTCAAAAAATAACGGATACAACTATTGCCTACCTCAAGGCAAAAGTAAATGCCGGGGTAAGTGCCGTTCAGGTTTTTGATTCTTGGGGCGGCATGCTTTCACCGGTTGACTATCAAGAATTTTCTTGGCAGTATATTCAACAGATTATCGACGCATTAAAAGATGAGGCCCCCGTAATTGTATTCGGAAAAGGCTGTTGGTTCGCCTTGGGCGATATGGCTAAATCTGGAGCTTCGGCATTGGGGGTCGACTGGACTTGTTCTGCCAGAAACGCACGCTATCTTAGCGGTGGTAAGATTACCTTACAGGGCAACTTTGATCCGTCGCGCTTACTATCGCCGCCCTCCGAAATCAAAAAGATGGTTACGCAGATGATCAACGAGTTCGGCAAGGATCAATACATCGTTAACTTGGGTCACGGTATTTTACCGAATATTCCCGTTGAAAATGCCAAGGCTTTTATTGATGCGGTAAAAGAGTATAAAATATAAAGTAGTTAGTATTTTAATGCCGGTTCTTCGATGAAGACCTCTCAGTTTTCTTCACGAAGAGCACATTTTCATAGTAGAACTACATCCAATCGCTAACGAAAATAAACCTGACAGGTCTAACAGCGAAAGCATGATCGAAACCAAAAACTTTGTTGTAAATGAATTGCAGCTAATAGATGCAGCTACTCTGTTTGAGATCATGTCTGTTAATTCAGAACGGTTTCGGCGGTATTTTCCAAAAACGCTCGGACAAAACCTTTCTGAGTCCGATTCGAAGGATTTTATTCAGCGGAAGCAAAAAGAGAATGCCGACCAATCAGAATTTACCTGGGGAATACGTGATGGTTCCAACAGTAAAGTAGTGGGACTACTCATTCTCAAAGAACTCAAGTGGAACAAAGGTATCGGCGAATTCGCCTACTGTATCGATGAATCTTATGAAGGCAGAGGTTGGATAAGCCAGATCGTAAAGGAAACTTCGCGGTATGCATTCGAAATCCTGAAATTGAAAACGCTCCAGATTATCGCCCACCCTACGAACAAAGCAAGTGTTCGCGTTGCCGAAAAATGCGGTTTCAAATGGCAGAAGACGTTAAAAGCATCCCATACGCCACCAGGCGAAAACCCCTTAGATATGGAGCTCTATGAATTATATTATGAAGGATAAATTCTATACGTACATCCAAAACTTACAAGATAGCATCACTGCCAAACTTGAAGAGGTCGATGGCAAGGTCAAATTTCGTGAAGATTTATGGGAAAGACCAGAAGGTGGCGGTGGACGTTCACGGGTAATCGAAAATGGAGCTGTCTTTGAAAAGGGAGGCGTCAATATTTCGGCTGTTCACGGCGAACTTCCAAAGAGTATGCAAGCCTATTTTGGCGTTGAAGATGCCGATTTCTTTGCCTGTGGACTAAGCTTGGTGCTGCATCCAAAAAACCCAATGGTGCCAACGGTTCACGCAAATTGGCGTTATTTTGAGATGTACGATAAACAAGGGAACATTGTTGATCAATGGTTCGGGGGCGGACAAGATCTGACACCTTATTATCTGTTCGATGAAGATGCCATCCATTTTCATACCGTTTGCAAAGAAGCTTGCGACAGACATAATCCGGAATTTTATCCTTCCTACAAAAAGAAATGTGACGACTACTTTTTTAATACCCATCGTGATGAGGCCAGAGGTGTTGGCGGTCTCTTTTTCGATTACTGCAAGGCTTCGGAGGAAATGGCTATGGAAGATTGGTATGGCTTCGTAACCGAAGTTGGAAATAGCTTTCTGGACTGTTATATACCGATTGTTTTAAAAAGAAAAGACCTTAGCTACTCCCAAGAACAGAGGGATTGGCAAGAAATCCGTCGCGGACGTTACGTGGAGTTCAACCTGGTTCACGATAAGGGTACACTGTTTGGCCTCAGGACCAACGGACGAATCGAAAGTATTTTAATGAGCCTTCCACCCCATGTACAATGGCGTTACGACCATCACCCTGAAAAGGGTAGCGATGAAGAGCGGCTGTTAGGAGTACTTAAAAATCCAAAGGTGTGGGTCTGAAACATTACGCTTTATACATAATTTCTTTACTGTTGTTTATAACATCGGCTTGCAACTCGCCAAAATCTAAAAGCGATAGCGATATCGTCTTCACCCAAGACACCTTAAATGTAGGCTACACCTATTGGTGGGACGATTCAGGTCCATTTATCGGCTACTGTGGAGAAGAAAAATATACCTTGGTCTTTACCGGAACCCTAAATTATTTGGAGAACCCAACAAACGTAGCTGGCCCTTTATACACTGCACAAAAGGGAATCATCGAGTTGGAGAATGTGTTCAAAATAAAAGACCCGGAATCAAATGCATATGACAATCAAAAATTCTTTGTTTCCGATTGTTTCGCTGGCCTTGGACTTTCAGTGGGCGACCAAGTCTTAGTTTTTTGTTACGAATATGAGGGTGATTTTTGTATCTCAGGAAAGCGTTCTATCATAAAAATAGATGGCGTCGACCACCCCTTGGTCACTTCGACAAAAGCCTATATCGATGCCGACCAAAATCCAATGAAAATAATAAAAGACACCACACTTTGGTCAGCCTACGGGTTCGGCGATGAGCTCGTTCAACATATTAGGTGTCGTGAAAATTCCGAATCGACTATAATTCCATAACTTTAGCACAACTCCCGTAAATAAAACAAGTCGCGGGTATTTAAACAGCTCAATCACATGCTTAAAAAACCCAGACTGTTCTTGGCGGGTATCTATTTTACGTATTTTAAAAAAGTGTTCAAAAAGAACGGGCTGACCATTCATGTGCCTTTTGATTTGACCGACTTCAAGTTCAGGGGGCGTTTTGTGCTCGATAGCTATGAGGAAGAGGAATCGAGATATCTCTCGCAACATTTATCCCCCAATGCCAAAGTGCTCGAATTGGGCTCTTGCCTAGGTTACGTTTCCTGTCTCACGAATCAATTGCTAACCGATAACAGCCAACATGTGGTTTTGGAGGCCAACCCGAAACTTATTCCGTGGATCGAGAAAAACAGGGATGAAAATAACTGTGGATTCCGTATTGAAAATTGTATTGTCTCCGAAAACGAACATAATGTTTTTTATATCCACGATTTGATAGTAGGAGGCAGTGCCAAACGGAAAACTGCCCATAAAATAGAGATTGAGGGATTGAGTTTCGCCTCCCTTCGAAAGAAACATGATATCGATTTTGATACCCTCGTGATGGATATCGAAGGTGGGGAACTGCATCTTTTCCAAAACCATAAGGCTGACATCGCGAAATTCGACAAAATATTTATGGAAGTGCACCCCTTTGCTAATATTCTGACCCAGGAAGAAGCTCAAGAATGTGAGGATATTTTAACCGATTTAGGTTTTGATATTACCGTTAGGGATGGTAATTTTCAGATTTGGGAAAAAGTTGATACTTTAAAGAAATAGATAATCATTATGTACCCACTTCGTAGAAACCGCCGCCTCCGAACTAACGATAGCATTCGCCATTTGGTACGCGAGACCATTTTGACCCCTAGCGATTTTTTAGTCCCACTTTTTGTGGTCCAAGGCAAGGGTATAAAGGAAGAAATTGCCTCAATGCCCGACTACTATCGACTTAGTTTGGACAATCTAGAAAAAGAAGTCAAAGAACTTTGGAATATGGGCCTCTGTGCGGTCTTGCTATTCGTAAAAGTGCCTGATGATTTAAAGGATAATAAAGGCTCGGAGGCCTTGAACCCCAATGGGTTGATGCAATTGGCCATCAAAACGGTCAAAATTGCATGTCCCGAAATGTTGGTCATGACCGACGTCGCCTTGGATCCTTATTCTTCATACGGCCATGATGGTATTGTGGAAGCCGGACAAATTCTAAACGACGAAACGACGGAGATTTTAGCCGAAATGAGTATTTCACACGCTGATGCCGGGGCCGACTTTGTCGCACCCAGCGACATGATGGACGGTCGTATACTCACGATCCGCGAAGCTTTGGAAGAAGAAGGCCATATCAATACAGGCATCATGAGCTACAGTGCGAAATATGCCAGCGCGTTTTATGGTCCTTTTCGTGATGCGTTAGATTCTGCTCCCGTGGATTTAATAAATGTGCCCAAGAATAAAAAGTCATACCAAATGGATTCCGCCAATCGTTTTGAGGCGATATCGGAAACCCAAGCTGATATTGATGAAGGCGCAGATATTGTGATGGTGAAGCCGGGTTTATGTTATCTAGATATTGTGCGTGAAATAAGAAACGAAGTTGATGTCCCCGTAGCAGTCTATCAGGTATCGGGGGAATATGCGATGTTAAAAGCCGCAGCGGAAAAAGGATGGCTTGACCATGATTCGGTGATGATGGAACAGCTCATTGCCATTAAAAGGGCAGGCGCGAATTTTATCGCGAGTTATTTTGCCAAGGATGCTGTCAAACTAATGGGATAATTCTCAATGTCATTCTGAGCGTAGTCGAAGGGTTGCGAAAGATGCAGTTGGGTTATTGTAAGCCTACTAATTTCCATAGCTGAAGACTTACGCAAAATTCAATATTTGGATTGTCCCACTGAGGAGATTTTAGGAGTGTAAAACGTACAATTTACTAATGAAACAGAGCTTATTTATTCTCATCTGTCTATTAACTTTTAAGTTTCAGGCTCAGGAAGACGCTAAAGTTCCAATAAATCTTAATTCAAGCGACGCTCTACTATATGCAGAGCCCTACGAAGTTGGGCTTGACCCTACGTATATCAACACAAAAGTTGACTCCATCATCACGAGCGGTATAAAAAAAGAGGCTTTTCCAGGGGCACAGGTATTGGTTGCCAAGAATGGAAATATTATTTTCCATAAGGCCTACGGTTATCATACCTACGACAGCATTCAACCCGTGGCTTTGAACGATATATACGATTTAGCGTCGGTGACCAAAATAACCGCTGCGCTACCTGCTTTGATGAAACTTGTTGATGAGGGTAAGCTCGATTTAGACAAACCTTTTAGCACCTACTGGACGAGATGGGAAAACCAAGATGATAAAAAGGACCTTACCCTTCGGGAAATCTTGGCCCATCAAGCTGGCCTTGAACCTTACATTGTCTTTCTGAACGAAGTCATCAAAAAAAATGGTAAAGTGAAAAAGCGGTTCGTCAAGACTTCTCCAAACTGGAGGTTTAAGAATCAAGCATATGAGGGAATCTACGTGAAAAATCATTTTAATCGAAAGATGTACCGCATAATTGATCGGTCCGTAGTATCTGAGGAAAAGAAATACAAGTATTCCGGACTCACATTTCTGATACTCCCCGAACTTATCGAACAGTTAACGGGAGATTCGTACGAATACTATCTCGAGAAAAACTTTTATTTGCCTTTGGGTGCTATTACCATGGGCTTCAAGCCAAAAACAAAGGGTTTTCCTAATAAAATTGTGCCTACCGAACAAGATACCCTCTTCAGGCATACCTTGACCAGCGGTTGGGTACACGATGAAAACGCATCGCTATTGGGCGGTGTTTCCGGTAATGCTGGCCTTTTTGCTACGGCTACGGATCTCGCCAAATTGATGCAGATGTATATGCAATATGGTATTTACGACGGAAAGCGTTATTTCTCGGAAAAAACTGTCAAGGAATTCATTCGTGTACAATATCCCGACAACGAAAACCGGAGGGGGCTAGGATTCGATAAGCCGCTTTTGAACAATCCCGAGCTCTCTTTAAAAGATGCCTATCCCGCACCCGAAGCAAGTGTCGATAGCTTCGGCCATAGCGGTTTTACCGGAACTTTTGTTTGGGCCGACCCAGAAAACCAATTGGTATATATTTTTCTTTCCAATCGAGTCAATCCTACTCGCGACAATCGCAATCTATATAATCTGAATATCCGTCCCGCCCTGCAACAGGTCTTTTATCAAGCTGCATTACAAAAGGAATAAGCCTATATGGCTATGTATTTATTGGTATCTTCGGGCCCTAAAACAGATACATGGGTTTGTTGCTATTTTATGGACTAATTTCCATCTTTGTTTCCTTTCTCTGTTCTATTCTAGAGGCCGTTCTCTTGAGCATTACCCCTACGTTCACCAATGTGAAGAAAAAAGAGGGCAAATCATATGCCCTAACATTAGAAGAACTTAAAAAAGATGTCGATAAACCCCTTATCGCGATTCTTACCTTAAACACGATAGCCCATACTGTCGGTGCGATTTTGGTCGGCGTTCAAGCAAAAGTGGCCTATGTAGAACTATATGGCAGCACAGAAAGAAGCATTTTTGGTATTGAATTTACTGAAGATCTTATGGTCGGAGTTGTATCTACCATCATGACCATATTGATACTGGTGGCTTCCGAGATTATCCCAAAGACCATAGGTGCAACCTATTGGAGATCACTCGCGAATTTTACTTCGAAGACCCTTAAAATTATGGTTTTAGGCCTAAAATATACAGGGCTGCTCTGGGTACTACAATTGTTTACAAAACTCGTCGGGGGAAAGGGCAATCATGGAAGTATTCTAAGCCGTGAAGATTTTACCACAATGACCGATATCGCTCATGAAGAAGGTGTTTTCGAAAAATCGGAGTCTACCATTATTAAAAACCTACTTCGTTTCGGCGAAGTGCTAGTAAAGGACGTAATGACCCCAAGGGCCGTTATGAAAATAGCGTCTGAAAATAGAAAGATTCGCGAGTTTTTTGAGGAAAACCCTAAAATGAGCTTTTCTCGAATACCTGTGTATGGTGAAAATATGGACCATATTGATGGTTTCGTTTTAAAGGATAACATTTTAGAGGAGCTAGTCAACGAAAATGGCGAAATTCCCCTCTCGGAAATTAAGCGTGAAATTTTAGTCACAAAACGGAGTACGCCCATACCACAATTGTTCGAAACCTTTATTGCCAGGCGCGAACATATCGCCCTAGTGGTAGACGAATATGGTTCCGTAAGTGGTCTGGTTACTATGGAGGATATCATCGAAACACTCTTGGGTCTAGAAATTATAGACGAAAGCGACGGCGTTGCTGATTTACAGGACCTTGCACGCAAAAATTGGGAGACACGAGCGAAACGCACAGGAGTACTCGAAAAAAAGCCAAAGTAGCACATCATGGAAGAGGCATATATCAATACACCCTTAGGCATCGCAAAACTGGTAGGCGATGTAGAAGGCCTATCTGCTATTACCGTTTTGAACAGTGACGAAAAAACCAGTGCTATCATTCCTGAAACTTTGGAAGATGCCGTTTATCAACTACGGGAATATTTTGAAGGAAAACGGCAGGACTTTTCGCTAGAGCTAAATCCACAAGGAACCGATTTTCAAAAAAGGGTTTGGGATGCGTTACTTCAAATTCCGTACGGGAAAACGGTTTCTTATCTAGAACTCTCCAAAAACTTGGGCGATGTGAAGGCCATCCGTGCAGTTGCTGCGGCAAATGGAAAGAATCCGCTATGGATTGTGGTTCCTTGCCATCGTGTAATCGGAAGTGATGGTTCTTTGACGGGCTACGCAGGCGGTCTACATCGCAAAAAGTGGTTGTTGGAACATGAAAGCCCCGCAAAACAGCAATCGCTTTTTTGAATTTTACAGACTGTTTGGTTTGTTCATTTGAAATAGCTTATCAAATGGTCTATGGGTATGTATTTTACCGATGATACCTTATGTTTTCTAGATATTCGAAAGAACCTACATTCCAATTTCCAAAAAAAAACCGACGCAATGGTCGGTTCCTTTACGATTTCTAAAAATGGGTTTGGTTTTTAGTTGCAGTTGATTTTGCTAAAATTGGTGTCATCAGAAATTGCATTTTCTTGGGTATTTGAAGCGTTAAAAAGAGCGAATCTATCGATTCCATGACCTGATGATCGTGCCGAGATTTCCATCGTGTAGATTCCTGGTTTTTCAAATACCACAAAAATATTATGGGCATTGTTATCGAAGGTTCTCCCCTGCCATTTGAAATCAAGGTCGTTTCCGCT
>RCNE010000230.1_pt1 | contig 29577 bp, 26 predicted proteins | sample 2041361 | NCBI WGS metagenome assembly RCNE01 (sample SAMN09708229, study PRJNA481090) | Marine sediment metagenome, whole genome shotgun sequencing project. | reverse complement strand
CTGCGAGCAGCGTTCTGTGGATGCTCCGGAGCCTCAGAAAGGGACAGTACCGGTGTCACGCAAGCGTCGGTGCCATCGAAGATGGCCTGCCACTCGGCCCGCGTCTTCTCAGCGAACGCATGACCAATTCGACGGCGTAGCTGAGGCCATTCGTCCCGGTCGTACTGGACGGGGAGCTCCTCAGGATCGAGGCCCAATCCGTTTAGCAGTGCCGCATAGAACAGCGGTTCGAGCGGACCTACGGCCATCCACTTGCCGTCACGGGTCTGATAGGTCGTGTAGAACGGCGCACTGCCATCGAGGAGATTCGCCTCGCGACGATCCTCCCAAAGCCCGTTGGCGGACATCTCGTAGAACGGGGCCATGAGCGACGCCGCACCTTCGATCATGGAAGCCTCGACGACAGTGCCACCCGAACGACCGCGGTCGTGGACTGCAGCAAGGACGCCGGCCACGAGATACATGGCCCCTCCCCCGTTGTCCCCGACGAGATTCAGTGGCGGTGACGGTCGTCCACTCCCGCCGATCGCGTGGAGCGCACCGCTGAGTCCGACGTAGTTGATGTCGTGGCCCGCCATCGATGCGTATGGGCCGTCGGTTCCCCATCCCGTCATGCGGCCGTAGACGAGATCAGGGTTGGCTTTCAGGCATTCATCAGGGCCGATACCGAGCCGTTCGACGACTCCCGGCCGGTAGCCCTCGAGAAGAACGTCAGCATCAGCAACGAGATTCAGAACGACGTCAACCGCCTGCGCCTTCTTGAGGTCGAGAGCGATCGAACGCTTCCCCCGTCCAACCGCACCAACCATCGGATCAGGGATGGGAGGACCACCGGGACGATCGACACGGATCACGTCGGCGCCGAGACCAGCGAGAACCATCCCTGCGAATGGGACCGGTCCCAGCCCGGCCAGTTCGATGACGGTGAGATCGTCGAGCGGCAACGCTGTCACCCGGCGTTCTCGCTCAGAGGCGTCCCATCTCCTCTTCGAGACAGAGATGCGTCTGGGGTGTGAAACGACCGTCAACGTCCATCTCGCACTGCTCCTGGAGCGACTCGATCCCCTTGACCGTTCCGTCGCCGTAGTCACCGTCGGCGGGGCCCGGATAGAACTTCAATTCCATCAGATCTTCCTGGACCGTGGTGATGAAGTCGGCGTCAGCTTCGAGAGCATCAGCCAGGGCGATATACGTCTCCGGCCCATACTCGCCGTCGGCCGTGATTCCTGCCGCTGTCTGGAACTCCTTGAGGGCTTCCTCGGTCACGGGCCCGAGGATCCCGTCGGGTTCGCCGTTGAAGTATCCGAGGATCCGCAGTTCCTGCTGGATGATCTGTGTCAGCAGCGTCGCACCTCCATACGGAGAGGTCGTCGTCGTTGTCGACGGGGTCGTCGTGTTTGCGGGCGCGGTGGTCGTCGTTGCCACCGTGGTCTCCGTCGGGAACGTCGTGGATGACGACGTGGTCGTATCTTCGCTGCCCGACGAGCACGCAGCGAGTGCGAGTGCAATCACAGCCAACAATGCCAAACCTCGTCCGTACCTCATAGGGACGCCCCTTTCTCCGATGCCACCCCGTATCACTGCAGAGCGTACACGAGCCCCATCCGACCGTGCACATCAGAACACTCCCATACCCAGGGTACGCGACGTCCTATTTGGCGGAGCGGGCCCACGGAATGAGGCATCGGCAGCCCGAACGTCAGCGGACGCGGCACTAGCCTCCATTGGCCATGGCCGCTCATCCCGAAACACCGCCCGATGGCATCGACTACTCGCGGAAGTGGTTCGTTCTCATCGCGATTGCCATGGCGATCTTCCTCGGAACGGTCGACGGCAGCATCGTCAACGTGGCACTCCCGACACTGGTCGATGAGTTCGACACCACATTCGGCGTGGCACAGTGGGTGGTACTCGCCTACCTCCTGACACAAACCACGTTGACACTGATGTTCGGACGGCTCGGCGACATGATCGGCAAGAAGCCGATCTTCACTATGGGCTTCGGCGTCTTCACGATCGGCTCGGTGCTTGCGGGTCTCTCCCCGACGATCGAATTCCTCATCGCTGCCCGGGTCGTTCAGGCCCTCGGTGCTTCGATGATCTTCGCCCTCGGCTTCGCCATCACCACCGAGTCCTTCCCTCCTTCGGAACGCGGCAAGGCACTCGGAATCAACGGAACAACGGTGTCACTCGGGATCATGGCCGGACCGATCATCGGCGGCATGATCCTCGAGGCGACCGACTGGCGGTGGATCTTCTTCGTGAACCTGCCGATCGGCATCATCGGCACGATCACTGCGATCAAGTTCGTGCCGAACACCAAACCCAAGGGGAAGCAGCGGTTCGACTTCGTCGGGGCGGGGACGTTCTTCGTTGGTCTTCTGACCTTCCTCCTCGCTCTCACTATGGGTCAGGAGATCGGCTTCACGGAGCCGCTGATCCTCGGAATGTTCGTGGTCTCGATCGGAGCGATCGCTGCCTTCGTCGTGGCGGAACGACGGGTCGCACAACCGATGCTCAACCTGGCACTCTTCAAGAGTCGCGACCTCACCGTGAACCTGATCACCGGCTTCATCGGATTCTTCGCACTCTCGGGGATGCTCCTCCTCGTTCCGTTCTACCTGACCGACGTGATTGGACTGGCGCCGCGCGGCATCGGATTCGTCCTCGGAGCGATTCCTATCACGATGGGCATCGTGGCTCCGTTGTCGGGCACGCTCTCGGACCGGATCGGATCGAGACCGGTCACCGTCGCCGGACTCGCCCTGATGACCGTCGCTTATGCGATCGCGGGGTTCTGGTTCGAAGGTGCCACAACCGCTCTCGCCGTGGTCGCCGTCGGCCTGATCATCGGCCTCGGCTTTGGTATCTTCCAGTCACCCAACAATTCGGCAATCCTGGGCTCAGTCCCGCACAGTCAACTCGGCGTGACCTCAGGCATGTTGACCATCAATCGCACCACGGCAAGCCTTACAGGTATCGCCGTGCTCGGAGCGCTGTGGGCAGCCCGGACCGCGACCTATGCGGGAGGTGGCGAGGTTGCAGACGCTCCTGCGGCGGCACAGGCAGCGGCGCTCGCCGACACGATGATCCTCGCAACGGTCCTGGTCGGAATCGCCCTGCTCCTCGCACTCTGGGCGTGGAAGAGCAAGCAACGTCCAACGGGTTGATTCGGAGCGACCAACAACGGTTCAGAGTCGCGATATCCGCTCAACGACGAGATCGATGAATCCCTGCCGATCCATGTCAGACATGACCATGGCGTTGGGTTCGGAACCGGTCACACCCCACCAATCGACGACTGTCTGGCCGACGGTGAGCTCCGATTCGGTCTCTACGTCGACCCGGCAGGACTTGCCGGAGAAGAGGTCCTCATCGATCAGGTAGGCGATCACGCACGGATCGTGGAGCGGTGCTCCGGCGATGCCGTACTTCTGGACGTCATGCCGTTCGTAGTAGCCGAGCATGCCCGCGACGGCCTCGCTGACCGGCGTATCGATCGCCCTCACGCGGTCGAGATCCTCCGGCAGGACGAGGGCCTTGTGTGTCACATCGAGAGGGAACACCGTGATCGGGACACCACTGTTGAAGACGAGACTGGCAGCATCAGGATCGACGTAGATGTTGAATTCCGCAACCGGGGTCGTGTTGCCACCTTCGAAGAAGCCCCCACCCATCAAGGCGATTTCCCGGATCTTTGGGAGAATGATCGGCTCCCTGGCGATCGCCGAAGCGATGTTGGTCAGCGGCCCGACGGGGCACAGTGTTATGCCGTCAGCCCCCGCAGCCAGACAAGTGTCGATGATGAAGTCGACTGCATCTCTGGATTCCGCGGTCGTCACAGGCTCAGGCAGATCGGTTCCGTCGATGCCGGTAGGTCCGTGAACGTACTCGGCGGTGAACAGTTCGCGCACCAGCGGTCGGTGGGCACCAATGAAGACCGGAACGTCGGTGCGTCCGACGAGCTCGCAGAGCTTCAACGCGTTCGTTGTAACAAGCGGCTGAGGAACGTTTCCGGCGACGGTTGTGATCCCGAGCACGTCGAGTTCCGGTGAGGCGAGAGCGAGGAGGATCGCTATGGCGTCGTCCTGGCCCGGATCCGTGTCGATGATGATTGGTCGTGCCATTGAGCGACGAGCCTACAGCGTGGATTGCGGCCCTTGAGCTCGCAAGGCGCCGTCGAGTTCCGCCAGAGTGGGCATGCCGGTTCTGGCTCCGATGGCAGTCACCCCCAGCGATCCGGCGACAACTGCTCGACGCACCGCGACTTCGAGGCTGCGCCCTTCGTCGAGACCGGCGGCGAGCGCTCCACAGAACGTGTCCCCGGCACCGGTCGTATCGATCACAGTCACGTCGATTGCGGCGACGGACTCTCCTGAGTCGGTCCGGATGATTCGAGCGCCTTCCGAGCCCAGCGTCACGACGGTTACGGGAACAGGGAGGCTCCTCGCTGAGACCGGATCTCCCGAACCGGTGAGCGTTGCCAGCTCGCCGCGATTGACGACGAGCACGTCGACCGAACTGAGCAGCGTTGCTGGTAGGTGGGCAGCCGGTGCCGCATTCAGGATGACGATGCCCTCCGACATGGCCGCCGCCGCGAGCGCTGTGTCCATCGGTATCTCGAGTTGAAGCAGCGTCACGGTCGCCGCCATGAGAGCTGCCGATGCTCCTTCAACGTCGGAGGGAGACACGTGGCCATTCGCGCCGGGGCTGACAACGATGGAATTCTCCCCAGCGTCATCGACGGTAATGATGGCGAGACCGCTTGGAGCTTCGGAGTCCACGGTCAGATGACCGACATCGACACCTTCTCGTTCGAACTCCCCAACGAGATCCCGGCCGGCTTCGTCGGCGCCGATGCGTCCGACGAACACGACATCGCGTCCGAGTCGTGCCGCCGCGACTGCTTGATTCGCGCCCTTGCCACCGGGCATCGTCTCATGGCCGGATCCGAGCACCGTCTCTCCCGGGACCGGATGGTGCTCGACACGAGCGACCAGGTCCCTGTTCACAGATCCGACGACGGCGATCATCCCTGCTCCTCCGCGATTCGGTAGACGGTACCGGTACCGGAGACGACATAGATCTCACCCGCGTCATCTCGTCCGAACGAGGATACGGCGGCGACGTTCCCCGTACCGTCCGTCCAGTCGTGGACCGATCCGTCGGGCGCGATCGAACGGATGAATCCGCTGCACCAATCCGAGAAGAAGTAGTGACCGTCGAGTTGCGGGATGGCGCTCCCCCGGTATACGTAGCCGCCGGTGATAGAGCAGCCTTCGTCATGTCGATACTCATGCACAGGGACGTTGAGGACGCGGCCGGATGCATCAACCCCGTTGCAAGGTCCTGCGAAGCAATCCGTCCCTTCATAGAGCGGCCATCCGAAATTGAGTCCGACGTCCTCCATCGACTCGCGGTTGATCTCTTCGACGTCGCCCTGGCCGACGTCTGCGATCCAGAGACTCTCGCCATCGAACGAGAACCGCCACGGGTTGCGAAGCCCGATCCCCCAGATCTCGGGCGCAGCGAAGGCGCGGTTCGGGGTGAGTTCATACGTCTCGATCTCCGGGCCGACCACGACACGCAGCATCGATCCGAGGAGCGTGTCTTCGTTCTGCCCGTTCCCGTACCGATCGTTCGCTCCCCCGCCGTCGCCCATCCCGATCCACAGGTCTCCTGTCGGTCCGAAGGCGATCATCCCGCCGTTGTGATTCTTCGCCGGCTGTTTGATCTCGAGGATCACCCGTTCGGATGCCGGATCGGCCGTCCGAGAATCGTCGTGGATCGTGAATTCCGACACGACCGTTGCGTTGTTCTTTCCTGTGTAGTTGACGTAGAGCCGATCCGGGTGTTCGGGATGGAACGCGAGTCCCAGCAACCCCTGCTCCCCTTTGAACTTCACCCGCTTCTCGATGTCGAGGAATACGCTTGGATCGTCCCCCTCAGTCACGATCCAGATGACGCCGGGTTGGTCCACGACGAAGCCATCGCCACCAGCCGTCGTGTAGAAGACCGGCTGCTCGAAACCCTCCGCCACCGGGTCGAGGCGAAGGGTCGTGTCGTCGAAGGACAGTGTCGTGGGTGGCGTCGCCCCCGGGGCGAGTGTCGTCGTGGTCGGTGCATCGATCGGCTCTGTGGTCGTCACCCCGGAGGTTGTCGTTGTAGATTCATCCGGAACCGTCGATGGCGACACACCACTCGAGCACGCGGATGCGATCAAGGCGACCGCTGCTGCACTCGTGGCAAATCGTCTCACGTCAGTCCGCCTCGATGATGCCTGCAGCCGCGGCCGATGCGTCGGCCTCGCGGGCCACGCGGCGCCCCTCGTCCTCGTCCACCCGAGTCAGGAGGTATATCCCAACCAGGAAGAACACGATCAGTCCGAGAACCGCCGGGCGGGACGAACCGAACACCGTGACGGCTGCCACGAAGAGCAGCGGCCCGAGGATCGCCGAGAATTTCGACATCACGGAGAAGAACCCGAAGAACTCGCCTGAGAGCGCCTTCGGTGCCATCGATGCGTAGAGGCTCCGGCTGAGAGCCTGGGAACCGCCTTGGACGACGGCGACCATGAACGCCAGGAACCAGAACTCGATGACGCTGTCGAGGAAGAATCCCCAGACGGCAATCGCTGAATACACGATCAGGGCCAGCACGATCGTGCGCTTCGTCGTCATCGAGTCTGCAAGACCAGAGAAGAGCGGACCGCCGATCACGACAGCGATCGCGAGGCCAACCACTTCAACCACGAACAGCAGCCCGAGGATTGTCAGAAGGTCACTCGTTCTGGGCGGCTCCAGCACGGTGACCTCACCGATGACCATGGCTGTGCCGGAGGAGGCCTCGTCTGCGTCGCCGGTGTTGACGATCTCGAGGAGGTGCTCGCCGGCTTCCGTCGCGGCAATGTCGATGTCAACACCCTCGTGGACCGCCGAGTTGTAGCCATCGATGACGACCGGTTCGTCATCCTCGATCACAGCGACGCCGTCGATGAGCACCGCCCACTCGCCTCGATCGGGTCCCTCGCTGTAGTGCAGCCGCACTTTGGTGCCGTTGTACGCCATTGCGTATGTCGCTCCGGCATCATCGGTACCGGCGTACTCGCCGTCCGTCTCCCAAGCACCCTCAAGGGCAACGGCCTGCGAGTCGACCGCATAGTCGCCCTCACCGACGGCTCCGGCGGTGTCTTCATAGGCCGGTGGCCTGGTTCCCGTGATGTCGCCGTCGAGAACGAACTGGCTCCCGATTCCGACGAGCGGAAGCATGATGAGATTCCACACAACGAGCGCGAGGAAGAACGCCCGCTTCGACTCGTCCTTGGACGGAATCCTCCCGAATACGATCGAGAACGGGATCCCGACGAACTGGACGAGAAGGATCGCCGCGATCAACTCGATCGACCCGAATCCGAGTTCGGCTCCGTAGATCACGGCTACACCGATGATCGTCCCGATCCCATCGTTGTAGATCAGATATGAGATGAGGAACTTCAGGAGCTCCCGATAGCTCCGGAGGTGGCTGAACGTGTCGCCGAGGCGTTTGAAGGTGACGGAGAGCAGTCCTCCCGATCCGGTTGCCACTGCAGCGGGTGGCTCCGGGACCCTGCGCATTATCGGGATCGAGAACACAATCCACCAGATCGCAACGGAGAGGAACGACAACCGCGTCCCCAGAGAGTCGCCGAGGGTGAAGATCATCACGATGTTGACGGCGAGGAGCAGGCCTCCCCCGAGGTAGCCAACCGCATATCCCATGGTCGAAACGCGATCGAGGTCCTCGTCGCGTGCCACGTGGGGAAGGAGCGCCTCGTAGAACACGTTGCCGGTGGCGAACCCGATTCTGGCGATAACGAACGCAGCTGAGGCGATGAGCCAGTCGCCCGTGCCGACGAAGACGAGAAGAGATACTCCAATGGCACCAACGAGAATGGAAGCGGCAAGGAACTTCTTCTTCCCGCGCTTGAGATCCGAAATCGTGCCGAGGATCGGCGAGAGGATCGCGACGATGATCAGTGAGATCGACAACGTCGCCGTCCAGTACGCCGTTGCCTGGGCGGCCGACCCGAGCGTGCGTCCGGCGACCTGGCTGTAGTAGACCGGCAGGACCGCGGCGAGGATCGTGGTGGCGAATGCGGAGTTCGCCCAGTCATACAGCGCCCAAGCCCGGATCCGTCTCCGGTACTCCCGATCATCAACAGCCCCGTACCCGGCAATCGCGTCGGTCATCGCTGCCTCTCCCTCTCGACCCGGTGCGAGCCTAGCCGGGCTGAGCTGAGGACCAGAGGGACCGCAGTGCGGCTGCGACCGCGGCCGGATCCTCGATCGGCGACATGTGGCCAGCATCGGACACGACGGTGAGAGCGCCGCCTGCGGCGGCCGCCATGTGGTCGGCGTCAGCGATCGGGGAGAGCACGTCGTGTTCACCGACAATCACAGCAACCGGGACCGAGAGGCTTGACAGGATCGACGTGCGATCGGGCCGCCGCTTCATGCCCTCAAGCGCGGCCACTATGGACTCGGCTGGCGTCGATTCGATCATTGTGCGCAGCCGGGCACGAGTCCAGATTGTCGCCGACTCTGCGACCAGAACGCCGATCATGTTTGTGGCAAGACCTGATCGCCCGTCGACGGCAGCCCGCGCCGCCGCTGCGTCGCGACCCGACTTGGCGTCATCAGAGTCCTCTGTGGACTTGGTATCGACGAGCGCAAGTGTGCGAAGGCGCTCCGGATGCTGCTCTGCGAACGCGAGGGCGATGTAGCCGCCCATCGAGAGTCCGATCAGATCCACTTGCTCAATGCCCAGAGCGTCGAGGAGAGCAACGAGGTCGTCGGCCTGGTCTTCCATAGAGAGCACGGGATGGATGGACGGTGACGATCGACCGAATCCGCGCAGGTCCGGTGCGATGCACCTCCGAGTGTCGGAGAGCATCCGGATCTGCTCGAGCCACATCGTCGAGTCGAGCGGAAACCCGTGGATGAAGAGGGCAACGGAGCCGCTCCCCTGTTCGCGATAGAAGAACTCGTGATCGTTGACGGTGATCTGAGGCATGCACGCAGTGTTGCACACTCTGCGCACTCGAAGCCTCCGTCGACAACCCGACGGCGCGTGTCGTCCCGGTGTCATCGAGCACAGAATCGGGAGCGAACCCGGCGCCATTCGAAGCCCGGGTGATAGCGTCGGGAGTATGAACCAACGACGCATCTGTCTCGCTCACCTCCCGACGCCGCTCGAACCGGCGGATCGACTCACTGAAGCATGGGGTGGCCCGACCATCTGGGTCAAGCGAGATGACCTCACCGGCTTCGGACTCTCCGGCAACAAGATCCGGAAACTCGAGTTTCACCTCGCCGCCGCACTCGACGCCGGCGCCGACACGGTGATCACCTGTGGAGCTGTGCAGTCGAACCATTGCCGGGCCACTGCGCTTGCCGCCGCTCGAGTCGGGCTGAACACGATTCTGTACCTGCGGAGCCCCGATGGGGAACCACCGGATGCTCCGACGGGCAACCACCTCCTGCAACGCCTGGCGGGAGCGGAGTGCCGATTCATCACACCCGCGCAATACGACGACAGGGACCGTGTCATGGCGGACGCGGCCACAGATCACGGCACGTCATGGGTCATCCCCGAAGGTGCCTCCGACGCCCTCGGCGCTCTCGGATTCGTCGCGGCGATGCACGAGATCGCTCCGCAGCTCGAAGACCGCGGCATCGTGAACCCGGTCATCTGGCACGCCGCATCAAGCGCCGGGACGACGGCGGGGATGCTGAGGGGTGCCGGCGAGCTCAACCTCGACGTTGAGATCGTTGGCTCCTCGGTCGGCGATCCAGCCGATGAGGTTGAGCACCGAATTCGCACTCTGCTCATCGACGCCATCGCTCAATTCGGTGGCTCCCCGTGCACGCTGTCATGGAGGATCGTCGATGAGTACATCGGGCGCGGCTACGGGCTCTCGACCCCGGAGGAACTCGCTGTGCAGGCCGAAGCGACCCGACTCACGGGAATGATCTTCGATCCTGCCTACACCGGCAAGGCCATCTACGGGCTCAAACGAGAGATCGAACAGGCCCGACTCACGAAGGACGACCACGTCGTGTTCTGGCACACGGGTGGCGGTTTCGCAGCGTTCGCGCATCCGCAGTTAGTTGATCAGTTGAGCAGTAGCGAGTAGAGCAGTACTGATCTACTGATCTACTTCGTTCAAGAACTCCAGCAACACTTCGTTCACGAATTCCGGGCGTTCGACCATCACCATGTGGCCTGCGCCTTCCACGATCTCAACCGTCGCGTTTGGTGCCGTTTGCGCGATGACTTCGGCGGCGGACGGCTTCGTCATCACATCCTGATCGCCGAGGATCAGCAGCATCGGAACGGGCACCGCTGCGGCGGCTCCCGTCGCGCCCAGGTAGTCGTTGCAGGCCGTCAGATCGGCGAACGCCACTCCAGGCCCAGACCGCTGGATAATCGCAACCGTGTCCTCGACCTTCCATTTCGGCGTTCCATCGGACCGACGGGCGTGCATCCATGATCCCATCGTTGCGAACATGGCCCGATCGTCAGCAGCCGAACCGGCCAAGAGATCCGGATTGACGGGCATTCGGTCGGCGACACCGAGGAGCGTGACCGATCTCACCAGATCCGGGCGGGCAACGGCAGTTTCGAGCGCGACCAACCCCCCCATGGAGTGCCCAACGAGATGGACCGGCTCGCCGAGAACGGAGAGGTAGGCCAGGAGCCAACCCGCGTAGCCCTTGATCGTGACTGATGGCTCTCCTTCAGAACCTCCGTGGCCCGGGAGGTCAACGGCGATCGACGCGAACCCATCTCGGGAGAGAGCGTCCGCCTGATACCGCCACACCGTGCCGTCCATCGCCGCACCGTGGATGAGGACAACGGTGCTCATGCGGTGATGAACAGCGTAAGGGCCTCGACGATGAGCGCCGGCCGATCGACGCCGTCGATCTCGACGGTCACTTCGTTCTTCAGCAGCCACCGGCCGGGTCCCTTCGCCGTGACGTCGACGAGTCGTGTCCGCGCTCGTATGCGGCTCCCGACCTTGACCGGTTCGATGAACCGGAGTTTGTCCGTTCCATAGTTGACGGCCATCACCATTCGATCGGGCGCAACCATCGCCTCCATCATCATCGGCGTTGTCAGCGAAAGCGTCAGGAACCCATGGGCGATCGTCGATCCAAACGGTGTCTGAGCCGCGGCCTCTGGGTCAACGTGGATGAATTGATGGTCCATCGTTGCGTCGGCGAACCTATCAATACGATCCTGGTCGATCTCAAACCAGTCGGAGACACCGGTCTCCTCGCCAACCCGCTCTGCCAACTCCTCCGCCGGGATGATCTGCACGAGCGATCCTCTCTCTTGCTCTCGTGAACGGAGATTAGGAGCGTGCAACCGGATTCCGATCGGAAGTGTTGCCCGAAAGGCGTGCGCAAGCGAGCATGACCGGTACCGTACCGACCACCATGCGCCGACCCGTCATCGCCATATTGTCACTCGCGATCATCGTCGGTGCCTGCACGTCTGGACCTTCCATAGGAGACGACGGGTCGGCCGAGACGACTATTGCAGAGGACTCATCTCCATCCACGACCGAAGTGACGCTCCCCCCTGAAGAAGACGTGATTCGCGGAACTGTCGACGGAGTCATCGACGGCGACACGATCCAGGCCGTGGTCGACGGCCAGAGGATCGAAATCCGTCTCATCGGTGTCACCGCACCGGAAGGCGACGACTGCTACGGCAACGAATCCAGGACGGCTCTGGCTTCACTCGTTACCGGCCAGACGGTGGTGCTCGCTTCCGACGGAGCGGACACGGATTCGGCCGGCCGTGCCCTCCGCTACATCTTGATCGAAGGAAACCCCGCGATCCTCGTCAACGCGGAACTCGTCTCAGCCGGGACCGTCGTCCCAAGTCACAGTGGACACCTCATGGAAGCTGACTTCCTCGCTCGCGGTGACCAGTCCTATGCCTCCGGCAACGGGATGTGGGGCACGTTCGTCTGCGGCCACCCTGAGGGCGGTGTTTCCCCCGACCGACCGCAACTCCGAATCGGAGACGTGGGCCTCGCCCCGACCGACACAGAGGAGATCGACCTGTCAGCCGAGCGTTTCGAGATCGTGAACCAGTCGTACACCAGCGTCGACATCTCGGGATGGACCGTAAGGGACGAGACCGGAGACCACCGCTTCGAATTCCCGCCCGGAGTAGCGATCGCCGCCGGAGGAGTTCTCGACGTCACAACCGCATGCGGAACGAACGGGAGCAGCATCTTGTACTGGTGCTCGGATTCAGCGATCTGGTCGACCGCGGGCAACACAGTCATTCTCCAGGATCAACTGGAGAACGTCGTCGATCGACGAGCGTATTCCGTAGAGGGCTGACAGCGGACCGCGGACTATTCAGTGGTTCTGGCTGTTCGCTGTGAACTATTCGCCGCCTGCTCTTCTATCCCTCGATTCGGCGGGCCATGGTCTTCATTTCCATGAAGAGTCGCAGATAGTCGGGTCCTCCCGCTTTGGCGTTGGATCCGGACATGTTGAAACCGCCGAAGGGTTGGATGCCGACCAAGGCGCCGGTGATCTTCCTGTTGATGTAGAGATTCCCGACGTGGAACTCGCGCCGTGCCCGCTCGATCCGTTCCTCGTCGGCCGTGTGGAGGCCGCCGGTGAGTCCATACTCGGTGCCATTCGCGATGTCGAGGGCGTCATCGAAGTCGTCGGCACGGATCACAGAGAGCACCGGGCCGAAGATCTCGTGCTGAGCGAGGCGGGCATCACGGTCCACGTCGACAAAGATCGTCGGCTCGATGTAGTAGCCGCCATCCAAATCGATTGCCTCACCACCGACGACGACAGTTCCTTCCGCCTTGCCGAGTTCGATTTCTTCGAGGATCGCTCGATGCTGGTCTTCAGATACGACCGGACCGACCTGGTTGTTGTCGACCGGAGGGCCGACCGTCAATGCTCCAGCCCGCTCCACGACCTTGTCCACAAGGGCGTCGTGAACAGCGTCGACAACGATTAGACGGGAACACGCCGAGCACTTCTGACCCTGGAACCCGAATGCCGAGCGCACCGCGTCATCAGCCGCGGCATCGAGATCCGTCGTCTCATCGACGATGAGGGCGTCCTTGCCGCCCATCTCCATGTACGAGCGCTTCATCCACCTCTGATCGTCATGGACCTTCGACGAACGCTCGGCGATCCGCAACCCGACTTCCTTCGAACCCGTGAAGTTGATGAAGCGCGTTGTGGGGTGGTCGACCAGGGTGTCCCCGACCTCGGAACCGGCACCCGGCAGGAAGTTCACAACACCATCGGGAACGCCGGCCTCCTCGATGACCTGCATGAATCCCCACCCAACAAGCGGCGTGTTCGAAGCCGGCTTGAGAACCACTGTGTTCCCCGCCGCGACCGGACCGACCGTCATCCCGACGAGGATCGCCAATGGGAAGTTCCACGGCGGGATCACGACACCCGCCCCGATCGCTTGGAGCCACGACTCGTTGATCTCGCCCGGATAGTCGTGCACCGCGACAGGTTCATCCATCGCCAACGCCTGATGTGCGTAGAAGCGGCAGAAGTCGATCGCCTCAGCCACGTCTGCTTCCGCCTCAGCCCAGTTCTTCCCCGCCTCGAACGTCTGCCACGCAGCGAACTCGTAGATCCGCTCCGCGATCAAATCCCCCACTCGGTGAATCAATGCCGCACGCTCCGACGCCGGGCATCGTGACCAGCCGGGAAACGCGTCCCACGCCGCAGCGAGCGCCGAAACAGCATGCTCACGAGTGGCCGACGATGCCGTCCCCACAAGGCGACCCGGACGCGACGGATCGACGCTGCGTATCACCCGCTCGGTAACGATCCGTTCGCCACCGATCACCAACGGCGCGTGAATGCCAAGTTCACCACCCACCTTGTCGAGGGCATCGCGATACCCGGTGGAGCGAACTGGATCAGAGAAATCCGAATACGACAGAGATCGGTACGGCTGCAACACAGTGTCTCCTCATGACGATGACGACACGATGCTACGCCAGGAGAAGCCCCTGACCAGAGTCGAGGGACCATTCAAGTTCCGGCGCTATTTGCCGATGGTCACTAGATGCAGCCCTCTGTACTCGTCATCGAGGACTCGGCCAGCGTGCGCCGACTGATCGACGTTTGTCTCCGCCCGCTCGGAGCCGAAATGCGGTTCGCCGAGGACGGCCTGATCGGCCTCGATGCGGCCCGCAGTGATGTTCCCGATGCCATCATCCTCGACATCGGACTGCCCGGACTCGATGGTTGGGAGGTACTCTCCCAACTCCGCTCTGAACCGGATACGGTCGGTATTCGCGTGCTGGTTCTCACCGCCCACGCTCAACCGGAGATGGCCGACCGTGCAGTCGCCGGCGGCGCCGATGCCTTCATGACCAAGCCGTTCCGCCCGAACGACTTGAGAGAGTCGGTTGAAGCGCTCCTGGCAGAGGTGAAGGCGCCATTGCCGGCGCGAAGCACATCAGTAGATCAGTAGATCAGTACTGCGCTACTCGCTGGTGCTCTACTGGGCTACTCCGCTCTCCAGCAGATCGATCACCGTCTGGTCTGACACCTGCCCGAAGTTCTCGTACCAGGCACCCACTGCGAAGAAGTCGCTCGGCTGCAGCGGACAGATCACGGCATCCACGAGCTGGCCTAGCCGACGGATCGTCGCCGGTGGGCCAACGGGGACCGCGGCGATGACGCTCTCCGCTCCAGCGTTCAGAACGAGACGGAGTGACGACTCGAGCGTCGAACCCGTTGCTACACCATCGTCGACCACGATGCAGACCCGGCCGGTCACGGGTATCGGGGACCGGTTGCCGCGGAATGAACGGGCGCGGCGCTCGACCTCGGCGTGCTGGCGATGCGTCTCACGGTCAACGTAATCGCTGCCGATCCCGTACCGATCGATGAGTCCTGTGTCCAGGATCGTTGTCCCGTCTTCCGCCACGGCTCCGATCGCGAACTCCGGGTTCCCGGGTGCGCCGATCTTGTGGGCCACCAGGACGTCGAGTTCGGCTTCGAACCGTTCGAAGATCACCGCGGCGACGGGAATGCCACCCCTGGGAATTCCCAGGATGAGCGGCCGATCCTCAGGATTCAGAGCGACGCTTTGTTCCAGCGCCTCGGCAAGTCGCTCTCCGGCTTCGTAACGATCGCGAAACCTCATAGTCTGAGCGTACCCTCTCGATCGGGCACTCCGAGCAGCGTTCACCGCAAGAGACCGTACGCTTCCTTGTGATGCGTCGATTGCTGCTTCTTGCCAATCCTTCTGCCTCGGGTTTCACCGGGGCCCTCTATCGCGATGTGGTTTCGAGCCTCTCGGAGACTTTCGATCTGGATGCTGAGTGGCCGCAGGGAACAGATGCAACCAGGGAGCACGCGGCAAGAGCAGCGGCAGAAGGCTACGAAGTCGTGGTTGCGATGGGAGGTGACGGTGTTGTCCACCACGTGGCCAACGGCATTGCGGGAACGACGGCCGCTCTCGGGATCATCCCCACAGGTACGACGAACGTGACGTCGCGGATCTTCGGTCTCCCCAAACGACCGAAGCGCGCTGCGGCCGCGATCGCTGAACTGCCGTCGGTCCCCACTCGCTTAGCAAGGATCGAGTCGTCGAACGGTGGGAGCACCAGCGTCGAGTATGCGACCTTCGCTGTCGGTGTCGGGTTCGATGCAGACGTCGTCGAGCGCGCAGAGCGACGTCCCCACTCAAAGATCTGGTTCGGCGGCGCCCACTACGCGGAGTCAGCGATCTCAACGCTCCTCGGCAAGTGGCGGGGGCGCCCGGCGAATCTCCGCGTCGATATCGACGGCGAGCGGATGGACGGAGTCGCTGCGCTTACCCAGGTTCACGACCCGTACACGTACTTCGGGCCCGTCCCGCTCCACATCACAGGAGCGCCCGTCGACGGCCTCGCTGCCGTGGTCGCTGCGGACCTCGAAGTGCACCGATCGGCGGAGATTTTCGCGAGAGCGATCCTGAAGCGCCCCATGACCGAGCGTCTCAATGCCCGGGTGTACAGCTGCTTCGAGAAGTTGACAATCGATGCCGATCCGGTGACACCGTTCCAGGCCGACGGAGAGCATCTCGGCATGACGACGCACGTTGAAATCACTCCGGCGGCCGACGCGATGCTCGCCGTGCGCGACCCCGATGCGTGCTGCGATCCCAACGGCGGATAGCGTCGTCAGATCTCTTCGCGTCGAGAGTCGATCGTCATGTGCGGATACGGGATCTCGATACCTTCATCGTCAAATCGGTTCTTGATCCGCCGCAGGAACTCGCGCTTGACCGCCCAGCGCTGGCTCGGGTCCGTTGTCATCACAACCCGCACGACGACACCCGACTCTGCGAGTTTGTCCACCCCGAGCACCGTCGGTTGATCGATGAGGTACGGGCCCCACTCGGGATCGGCGGCTAGCACGGTCGCCTCGTCGGTGATTACGTCGATCGCCCGGTCGACGGGCTCCTCATACGCCACAGCCACATCGATCACGATGCTGCTGGTCTCATGAGTGAGGTTCGTCGCGACGTCAACCACCCCGTTCGGGATGTGGTGAACACTTCCATCGAGTCCCCGCAACACGGTAGTCCGAAGACGAACCTCCACCACGGTCCCGGAGACCCCGGCGAGTTCAACGACGTCACCGACGGAGTACTGATCCTCGAGCAGAACGAAGAGACCAGCGAGTACATCCTTGACGAAGTTCTGCGCCCCGAACCCGATACCGATGCCGACAACGGACAATGACGCCACGACCGGAGCGATCGGCACGCCCCACACCGCAAGGCCGGTCGCTATGGCGATGACCACGATCGTAAGGATGATGACGGTTGAGAACGTTCGGGCGATCGTTTCGAGACGCTGGGCCTTGGCCCGGTCTGCGAGATCGCCGGACTCCTCGAGTCTGCGCTGCATCCGTCTGCTCCACCGGTGGATGACGACCCGCGACACCAGCCACACGATGATCGAGACAACAAGGATCGTGACGGTCTGCCAGATCTCTGGCCATGGTGTCGCTGCGATGATCATGTGGATGCTCCGGGATTGTCATTTGCGATCTCGGCGCACACCACGCCCAGTGCAGCAACCGTCGCGGCAAGCTCGGCACGCCGCCGCAATCCGTGGTCGATCGGCTCGGTCTCCCCATCCGACGATTCGATCTCTGCCCTGAGTGGTCCCTCGATCTGGAGTCGATCGAGCATGCCCGAGAGTTCTGCCGGCTGGCCTGCAGCACCGCGAATCTGGTCGTACGCATCGTCGGGCGTTCCCGCCCAGACATTGGCATCACTCGCGAGGCGCCGGCCCGCCCTCAGAATGTCGGTGACGAGCTTCACTCGATCGGCGCGTCTCTCCACGAGTCGGCGTTCGAGGACGGCCCTCAGTCTGTCGATGCCGATCGGCTCTCCGACGGGCGGGGCCACGGCGATCGCGATCACCTCGGGATCACGGAAGCCGTCCAGTTTGAGTATTCCCCCAAGGTGAGCTTCCACCGCCTCAGCTTCCGCTTCGTCGAGGCGATCCACCTTGTTGAGAGCGAACACGAACACCGGTTCGTACTCGGTCATCTTCGCCAGAAATTCGCCGTGGATCGACGGATCGTGGTACTTGACCGGGTCGAACATCCAGATCACGGCATCCATGAGCGGCAAGATCGTCTCGACCAATGATCGATGGTTGTGTTCGACGCTGTCGAGGTCGGGAAGGTCAACGATCGCGAGACGGTGCCCACCGTCATGCTCGACGAGGTTGTCGACACCGAGGGCGGCCATCATCGAGGAGGTGGCTGCGTCGCCTGCCGGGATCCACGCGAGAGGCTCATCGGTGTGGGGTCTCAGAACACTCGTCGACACAACCTCCTGGCCGGCGAGCGCATTGAGCAGGCTGGACTTCCCCGACCCGGTTCCACCGGCAACGGCGACGACGATCGCACCGCCAAGGTGATCCCGGCGCCGACGCGCGGCGGCGGCGAGTTCCGCAGCCTCGTTTCGATCTGCCTCCGAAGCCAACCCTTCTGAAGAAGCAATCGCTAGATCGAGCAGATCAAGCGCAGGCGTGAGATCACGCAACATCGTCGGCTGCCTCTCCTGTTAGCGAACCGGACGCGGCGATCGCGTCTGCGGCCGCTCTCAATTCGTCGGGCGAAACACGATTCGACGGGTCGAGATCTGTTCTAAAAGCGGCGATCCGGGCCAGGCCCGCGTCGCCCAACGCTGCGGTCAACGCCATGCCTCGGTCGAATCTGAGCTCGGGCAGATGGTCGCGCAGCGCCTTGCGCACTCGCCTCGGCGGACGGCGGTCGAAGTCGATCGAGAGCCTCCACATCTCGTCGCGAACGGATTTCGAACGACGCGGATGAAGTCGTCGTCGTTTGATCGATGCGACAGCGAGGTCCGCGGTCTCCCGGTGCCAGTCATCGATCGGTCCCCGGTCGATCGATGGAAGAGAGACGGAGGCATCCGCGACAGCTCTCGTGAATGCCTCGTCCGTGGCGACGACGTCCGCAAGCTCGCCGATCGCTCGATCTGTCGCATCGGAGGCCATGTCGGCGATCGCCGGAACGGCGACTTCCCAGTCCTCGTCTGCCATGACCGCCAATTGCCGGCGATCGACCCGAGCTCGGGTGAAGGCTTCGTCGGCTCTCCCGATCACGATCTGGGATGCGACGACGCGCTCCTCGAGAACCCCTGCCACCTCGCGGGTTCGAATCGCACAGAGCGTCGCCGCAGCCCGCTCGCGCCGCTCCCTGAGTCCGTCGCTATCGAGAACTGCCGCGTCAAGAAGAGTCTTCAGAGGAGTCGCGTCTCCCCCTACGATGACGTCGATAGATGTGTCGAGTTTCGATTCCGCGTCGTCAGCGAGTTCCTCGAAACCGGACGGATCCCGTGGACCGACTGAAAGCACGACGAACACCGGAATGCCTTTGTCCCGGATGGCTGATAGGAGCGTCGCAGCTATCGCATCGGCGTATCGCTCGGGAGATGTCACGAAGATCGCGGCATCGACCAGATCGAGCACGTTGGCGACCGCCTCTGAGTAATGCTCGGCGGCCGGCGTGTCAACAATGGCCAGACCGTGGAGAGGCTCCGGATCGGAGATTCGTTTGCCTGGCATGTAGTCGAAATCGACGTTACCCCACACCGCTATCTCGGTTGTCGTCGGGCGCAGCGGTCCGGTAGTGGCCACTCTGGCACCGGCCAATGCGTTGACGATCTCTGACTTTCCAACGCCGGAGGCGCCGACGATCGCGAGGATCAGCTCATCGCCCGAGCCGGGTCGAGCGACGAGGCGCTCCAGGGGTTGAAGTGCCGGAGCTGCCATGTTCGCGTCGAGCGCAGAGAGCAGAGCCTGAAGGTGTCGAGCAGCCTGAAGATCCATAGGACACGTATTGAAACACACTGGGAGCGCGAGGCGGGTGATCGCGAGATATCGAGTCGCCAGTCGCCAGTTCCCAGCATTGAGCCATCAGCTGTGAGCCATGAGCTGTGGGCAGTGAGAAGGAGGGGCGATCCTACCGACGACCGACGACCGATTGCCTACTACGCCGATGACGGCGGCCAGAGTTCGGACCCCTCTGGGTCAGCGTTGTCTCGCGATGCCAGGAGTTCGAAGTCCTCGTAGGGGTATGCGGAAAGGACGACATCGAGGGGGATCTGGAACCACGGACCGTCGGGATCGATCTGGGTGCGATGTGCCCGCAAGGCTTCTCGTGCCCGCTCGACATACGGCCCAACCTCGATGACGGTTAGAGGAGGATCAACGGCGTCCGGCCCAATCCGTTCGATCCATTGGGTGAACGGAGATTGCAGCCCCCGCGAGGCCATTGCCTCGTCCAGCACATGCAACCGCCGCAGCGAGAACACGGGTGCGTAGAGACGTTCCACCGCCCACGCTGCCCCCGTGTCGGGGAAGCGCGCTGGATCGGCAGCCGTCTCGAAGAGCGCCACCGAGAGGTCATGGATACGTAGATGGTCGGGGTGCGGATACCACTCGTGGTCGTCGTATCCCAAGATGACGTTCGGTCGTTCGGAACGAACGATCGCGACAAGCCGCCTCAAGATCTCGTCGAACGGGGCGTTGACGAACGCACCCGGACGGCGGTTGTCATCGCTCCCAGGCATTCCGGAATCCCGATAACCGAGCATCACCACGTCGTCGTAACCGATGATGCCGGCGGCTTCGCGAAGCTCCGAGCGTCGGACCGCCGCAAGATCGGCGCGTGCTGCAGGCGTCTCTGCGGCCGGGTTCAGTATCTCTCCGGCTTCTCCGCCTGTGGCTGTGACGAGCACGGCACGCGTGCCGAGATCGTGATACCTGGCAATCGTCGCGGCGCCCTTGCTCGACTCGTCATCCGGATGGGCGTGTAGTGCAATGATCGTTCTCGACATCCCCGCAGTCAACCACAAGTGGCGTCTCAGCGACCACTGAGGATCTCGACGGCCGCCGTTCCTTCTGAACATCCGCCGAGAAGTGGACACCAACGACAGTGGGGACCTGCTCGTCGCTCGACGTCGTCCCCGGAGAGGAAAGCCGCTCGGAGCATGTCGATCATCGAGGCGATTTCTGCCGCTGTTGCCTCCGCTCGCTCCGGCGTCGGTTCGATCCCGGCCCGCTCCCCGGTTTGAACGGACACCGCTTCGGCCCGTGATGGCAGTTCGCCGTGCTCCAGGGCCCAGATCAGGGCATAGAACTCGAGTTGAGGTTCCGAATCCTCGAGCCACGATCCGGTCTTCCAATCGATGATCACGGTGTCGCCCAACGGATCGTCGAAGATCGCATCGACGCGGCCGCGCAGAATCGCGTCACCCCCGACATCAACTTCGAGGCTCACTTCAGCTGCTTGGAAGCCGTCGGTCGGGAATCGTTTGAACCGCTCATAGAGATCACCGACCTCGGCGAGAACCGGAGCGAGGTTCGACGGTCTATTCAACTCGAGAGGAGCGAGTTTCATGTTCAGGTGCCCTTCGGGAGCACCGATCTCCTGGCGGCACGCCTGGGCGATGTCCTGCTGTTGGATCGGTCCCGACGTGAGATGTCGCGCAAAGATCCGGTGGGCAAGGGACCCCTTGAACGACGCCACCGAATCTGCCGGGTATTCACCCTGGAGGCGTCCGAGCGCCTGCTGGGGGCAGGACCGGTATGTCACGTAGAGCGTTGCCGACACCGCGAGATGCTCGCCGTCAGAGATTTCAGGGAACGTGATCATCGACACTGACTCTACGCTAGAAACGCTTACAGGCCAAGGGTTACAGGCTGCTCGAGATAGCAGTTGTTACTGAAGCCCGTTCCTATACTCGCTTCGATTCTTCCCCCTCAAGGACGCCATGAACGCCCGCCGTATCCGCATCGTTGCTTCTATCGCCGTACCGGCGCTGCTCCTGCTGCTCCCACTCGTTGTGTATCTCGTCGACCGAACAGCGAACCAGGGTGAAGTGCCTCGCAACGTCAGCGTCGTCGGGATCGACGTGGGCGGCCTCTCCCAAGACGACGCCACCGTCGTCGTCAGGGCCTACGAATCGAACCTTCAAGCGAACCCGGCGACGTTCGTCGTCAGTGGCTCCACGTATGAGCTCGATCCAATCACCGTTGGCTTGACCGCCGATGTCGAGGGCGCCGTCACCGAGGCGCTCGACCAACGCAGCGGCGGGATGATTGGCGGTTTCGTACCGTGGCTCCACGGATTCACCGAGCAGGTCGACGTGGATCTGGTCATCTCCGTCGACGATGCCGCTATCGACACGCACCTGGACAACTGGGAACAGGATGCGATCAGTAGCCCGGCATATGAGGGCGCAATCGCGGTGGTCGACGGCGACATCGAATTCGACTACCCGCGCATCGGCGAGAAGATCGACAAACCGGCTGCCCACACGATCGTTAGCTCTGTGCTCACACAGCCGGAGAGGGAAACCACCGAACTCCCTCTGATCGACTCCGTCCCTGTGATGACCGAGGCGGACGTCGACGATGCGGTGACAACCCTCGAACGGATGGTGTCGAGACCCGTGCTGCTGTACGACGAGGATCAGAACCGTATTCTCACCGTGAAGCCTTCCGACATATCGAATGCGACGATCGTCGAGATCGTCCACAATTCGCCTCCACAGGTCAACATCTCCCTGAGCGTCGATCGTGTCGCGGAGATTCTCGATCCACACCGCGAGGAGTTCGAACAACCTCCGGTCAATGCTGACATCGAAGTCGACATCGAGACCGACAAGGTCACGATCATCCCCTCGAAGAACGCGACCGTGCTCGATCCCGAAGGCGTCGCCGTCGAATTGCTCAAGGCAGCGACGTCCGACAGCGCGACAGGAACTCTCGTCTTCACCGATGGAGAGGAGCCGGAATTCACGACGGCGGACGCTGAGGCATTCGGACCAATCGAACTCGTCTCGGAATTCACGACGAAGACGCCCGGCGTCAATCGGGTACACAACATCCATCTCATGGCGGACACGATCGACGGCTCGGTCGTGTGGCCTGGTGAGGAGTTCTCGATCAATGAGGTCGTGGGTCCCCGCACCGAGGCGAAGGGCTACAAACGAGACGGAGCGATCATCGGTGGCGAGGTCACTTGCTGCGACGAGCCTGCGAACGTCGGCGGCGGGGTGAGCCAGTACGCGACGACGTTCTACAACGCTGTCTTCTTCGGCTGCTACGAGGACATCGACCACACACCACACAGCATCTACATCTCCCGCTACCCGGAGGGACGAGAGGCAACGATGGGTTATCCGGGTCCGGATGTCGTATTCAGGAACGATTCGGATGTGCCGATCATCATCCGCAACTCGTATGATGGCGACTCAACGATCACCGTGCGGTTCTACGGGAACAATGGCGATCGGACATGCGAATCGGAGCGATCCGAGCGGTTCAATTACACGAATGCCCGGTTGATCTACAAGGCGAATGCCGCTGTGAAGCCTGGATCCGAGCATGTCGTCTCGAAGGGTTCACAGGGATGGAGCGTCACCGTGACCCGTGTGATGGCGATGCCCGACGGCAGTGTCATCCGCGAGCCGTACACCCACCACTACCGGGGCAGCGCACGCGTCATCGAGAAGCATCCATGCAATCTCGGCATGCAGGCCTGTCCGGCTCCTCCCACGACCACCACCACGACGGTTCCAGACTCCAGCACGACCACCACGACAGCGGCCCCTGAGGGCTGAGACGACCGACCCGCGCGTTATCGAACCGCTCCGGTACCCTCAGCCGAAGCCCATGAACCCGGACCAAAGCGCATTGTGAAACCACGCTCCGCCCTCTTCGCTCTCCTCCCGATCGCCCTGTTTCTCCTGCCCGCAGGCGTGTTTTGGGTCGATCGTTCTATTGCCGAGGGAGAGGTGCCGCGCAACGTCTCGATCGCCGGAATCGACGTCAGTGGCCTGAGTTACGACGACGCCACGTTGACGATCCAGGCCTACGAGCAGCAACTCCAGACCACCCCGGCGGTGTTCACCGTCAATGACCGCGCGTTTCAACTCGACCCTGCTTCCGTTTCGGTGGAGGCCGACGAGGTGGCCGCTGTCGATGAGGCGATCTCACAACGCACCGAGGGCGGTCCGATCAGCAGGTTCTGGTCGTGGCTCGGTGGATTCTCCAAGCCTGTCGACGTGCATCTTCCGATCGCCATGGATCGCGCGGCGATCGATGATCAGTTGACGATCTGGCAGGACGTCGCCATCCCCAACCCGGCGTATGAGGGATCCGTCGCCGTCGTCGACGCCCAAGTGGTGGTCGAGTACCCCCAGGCCGGAGAGCGACTCGAGGTCGCCGCCTCGACAGAAATCGTGGTCGAGACGCTGTCGGTCCTCCCGGGTCGAGAAGCCCGCCTCCCTGTGACCGATCATCAGCCCGAAGTAACGGATTCCGATGTTGACGCCGCCGCCGTTCGCGTGCGTCGGATCATCAACTCCGACGTTGTACTCACCAACGCCGACATCGACTACGCACAGACGTTCACGCCCGAGGAGATCTCACGAGCGGTCTACACCGAGATCAGCACGAACCCGGTCGAGGTCACGGTCCTTCTTGACGAGGCCGTTGTCCGGGATCTCCTCGAGCCCCACCGAAACGAATTCGAGTTACCGCCCGTGAGCGCCGAGTTCAAGGCGACCCTCTCGACCAGCGAGGTCTACTTCATCCCAGGCCGCTACGGAACAGCGGAGAACGCACCCGCCGTCGCCGAGGAATTGCTGAAGGCCGCCGAGGGATCCAAGCTGGGACCGTTCCCCGTCTCCCAGGGGGACGAACCGCGACTCACGAACGAGGAGGCTGAAGCCTATGGGCCGATGGGCCTCGTGTCGAAGTTCACGACGAACACGCCGGGGAAGAATCGCGTTCACAACATCCACCTCATGGCCGATACCGTCGACGAGAACGTGGTGTTCCCCGGCGAGACGTTCTCGATCAACGAAGTGGTCGGCCAGCGGACCCTGGAGAAGGGCTACCTCGAGGACTGCGCGATCATCAACGGTGTCGTCCTCTGCGAGGGCCACCCTGCCAACGTCGGCGGCGGTGTCTCCCAATTCTCCACAACCTTCTACAACGCGGTGTTCTACGGCTGCTATGAGGACGTGAAGCACAAGCCTCACTCCCTCTATTTCCCGAAATACCCGGAAGTGATCGAGGCCACGATGGGATATCCAGATCCCGACGTCGTCTTCAGAAACGACAGCGACGCACCTGTCATCATCAGAACGCGCTACTCAGATTCCCAGATCTCGGTGTACTTCTTCGGCAACAACGGCGGCAAGACGTGCACTGCAGAGTGGGGTGATCGTACCAACCCGGAGGAGTACGAAACTGTCTACGTCTCTGCCGACAAAGAGGAAGACCTCGATCTCGATCCGGGACAGGAGAAGCGGGTTCTGAACGGCATCAACGGCTTCACCCAGACCGTCACGCGGATCATCAAACAACCAGATGGCACAACGGAACGTGAGCGGACATGGACGTGGCGCTACCAGACGCAGGACGAGACGATCGCCGTCCACGCCTGCATGGTCACCGGGGAGCCCGTGAACTGCCCCGTGCAGATCCCATCGGTCGTCGGAACGCCGTACGAGACCGCTCTCCAGCAGCTTGCGGGAGCCGGCTACACGGTCATCAGAGTCGATCAGACGACCGATAGCTCCTCAAAGGACGGTGTCGTGCTGTCCATGAATCCGGCCAGCGGCACGTACGTACGGCCCGGCGCTTCGGTCACGCTCACCGTCGGCGTCTACATCGCCCCGCCACCGACGACAACGACCACGACGACGCCAACAACAACGACCACAGCAGCTCCCTGAGCCACTTGGCCAGTCCGGGCACTAGACACTCAGTACTCAGTGCTCACTGCCTCCGGCGCAGGCAGATCACCCATAGAACCGGAACAGGTCGGCGATCACCGTTCCGACGCTTCCCTCTGAGGCCCCGTCCCATCCGCGTCGGCGGGTCACCTGAACGGCGTTGGCAGCCACATACACTCGATTGATCGCTGGATCGGAATCAAAGATCTTGGAAGCGAGAATGGCGACGAAGTCGTCGGGGTTCGGCTCGGCCGGAGCTTCGTCGAACGAGTAGGTGCCCATGCTGGCCAGATTGCGATCAAGGGTGAAGATCGTGACATCACCCACGGTTGCCCGGTCAATCTCTTCAATGGGCTGGCCCATGCTCCACTCCTCAGATCTGGAACCCGAAGTGTAGAAGCCCTTTCACGCCAGTCCGCACCCTCCCTCTCTCATAGCTGGGGACTGGGGACTCTCAGTGGCTCGGTGTGCCACCGGTCGCACTCCCCACACGATGCACCTTCATCAGATTCGTCGAAGCCTGAAGATTCGGGGGGATGCCTGCAACCATCACGGTCGTGTCACCGGTCGCTGCAATCCCGTGCTCGAGCAGGTACTCCTCCGCGAACGTGAGCATCTCATCAGTTGAGTGATGAGTCGGCGTGTGAAGCGGCGTGATGCAACCGAACACCGTCATCAGCCTATAGGTCGCTTCGTGGGGAGTGAATGCGTAGACGTCGGCCCGCGGACGATGCTTCGACAGCAATCGCGCTGTCGTTCCCGTCTCGGTGAACGCGACAATCGTGTCGACCTCGAGGCGGTTTGCTGTCTCCACGGCAGCTTGTGCCACAGCAGACGCATACGGCGATCGATCGTAGAGCATCGCCGAGTGTGGAGTCGTAACGAACTCCGGGCTCTGCTCTGCTTCCCGACTGATCACGTCCATCATTCGAACCGCCTCGACGGGATAGTCCCCGATGGCCGTCTCTGCGGAGAGCATGACTGCATCGGTGCCATCGAGCACCGACCGATACACGTCGGTGACTTCAGCTCTCGTGGGGCGGGGATTCGTGATCATCGACTCGAGCATCTCGGTCGCCGTGATCGTGATCTTCCCCGCGTGATTGGTGCACTTGAGGATCTCGTGCTGAGCACGGGGCACGCTTTCGAGGTTGAGCTCAACACCGAGGTCACCGCGAGCGACCATCGCGCCGTCGGCCTCGGTGAGGATGTCGTCAAGGTTCCGGTACCCGACGGTTGATTCGATCTTGGCGATGATCGGGGTGTAACCGACGTGTTGGCGGATCTCGCGAATGTCTGCCCCCGACGACACGAACGATGCCGCGATCAGGTCGAAACCGATCTCACGCCCGAAGGCTAGATCCTCGACGTCCTTCTCAGTGATGACCGGCACACCGGTATCGCATCCAGGAAACGCTGCTCCTTTGTGGTCGAGGAGCTCTCCCCCACCGACGACTCGGACGCGAGCCGCACCCCCGACGATCGAAGTCACTTCGAGGCGGATCATCCCATCGGCGAGAAGGATCGGGGATCCGGGCTCAAGGTCAACGTACTCGAGGTAGGCGATACATATCGTCGAATCCCCGCCCTGGCCTTCGCCGGGCTCGAGCGTGATCTCCGCTCCCTGATCGAGCGTCACCGACCCACCGGGGAACGTCCCGACCCGGATCTTTGGACCCTGGATGTCCTGCATCGTCGCCACCGAGACACCAGCTTCGGACGCCGCAGCTCTGACCCACTCATGGCGATGGGCGTGATCCTCAGCTGAACCATGCGAGAAATTGAACCGTGCAACATTCATCCCTGCACCGACCATCTGGCGCACACTGTCGAGCGAGTCGATAGCGGGACCCAGAGTGGCGACGATCTTGGTCTTCCTCTTCATGTGCTCACCCTACCGGCCGCCGATGGACGCAAAGTGACACGCCCGCCGGATTGGGAGTAGCCTGGCTCCATCGTCCCGAGACCGGGATGGCTAGGAGGAATGATGCGAAAGTTCACGAACGTATTTCTATTGGCTCTCGCGGTGATGCTCATCGCGGCTGCTTGTTCATCGAGCGACTCTGCCGGTGATCTCGATGGCCGGACCATCAGGGTCGCTGTTGAGAATGCCTACCCGCCGTACAACTTCATCCCGGAGGGTGCGACCGAGGGTGAAGGTTGGGACTACGACGCCTGGAACGAGATCTGCAGTCGTCTCAACTGCACTGCCGAGTTCATCGAGGCCGGATGGCCGGCCGTCATCGTCGAGACCGGACAGGGCCAGTACGACACGGCCGCAGACGGAATCTCAATCACCGAAGAGCGCAAGGAAGTCGTCGCCTTCTCCGATCCCTACATGGTGATCGAACAGAAGCTCATGGTCAGAACCGACGAGTCACGGTTCGGGAATCTGGACCAATTCGTTGAGGGCGACTACCGCCTTGGAACCCAGGTCGGCACGAGCAACTACGAACTTGCTGTCTCACTGCTCGATGGTGATTCCCGGATCGATGCATATGACCAGTTCGGTGTCGCCGTTCAGGCATTGATCGCCGGTGATGTCGATGCAGTGATCATCGACGACACTGCGGGTCAGGGCTACAAGGGCGCAAATCAGGACGGGGTGCGTCTGCTGCCCGATTCCCTCCAGAGCGATCCACTCGGGTTCATCTACCCACAGGGCAGCGACATCATCGAGGCGGTAAACGCTGCGCTCGCCGAGATGAAGGAAGACGGAACGCTCGACGAGCTCGCCAACAAGTGGTTCGTCGAGTTCGCAGGCTAGGTCACCAACAAACGGTCGATCTGAAGAGTCGGGCCCTCGGGCCCGACTCTTCTACATGTGCGTTCGGCCTGCCGTTCTGCCAATCTCTTACAAGGACGATCGAGGGAGAGCACCGTGCAGGCAATCGAAGAAACACCCGTTGATCCGTTGCCTCCGGGCGCAGCGACCCGCTGGTCATTCAGTGGCGTACCCTGGTGGCTGATCGGGATCGTCGCCACGATCCTCGTGATCGCGTTCCTCATCGCGACAAAGGAAGTCTGGCGCGACGGCTTCCAGTTCATCATCGGCGGGCTCACGATCACGCTCCTCGTGACATTGGGCGGATTCGTCATCGCGATCGTTCTCGGATTGTTCATCGGCCTCGCCAGACTCTCGAAGAACACGATCGCGCGGAACCTCGCGATGTACTACATCGAACTTGTTCGCGGTATCCCTGTTCTCGTTACGATCATCGTCATCTCGATCGTCGTGTTCGGCCAATTCTTTAGGAGCATGGGACTCGCGCCCCCGAGTCCGGCGATACGAGGAACGCTGGCCCTCGGACTCATCTACGCCGCTTTCATCGCCGAGGTGTTCCGCGCCGGCATCGAATCGATCCCGACCGGGCAGCGCGAGGCCGGCGAGTCGGTCGGCCTGTCGAAACGCCAGGTCACGCGCCTCGTCGTTCTTCCCCAAGCGATCAAGAACATTATGCCCGCGCTCGGCAACGACCTCATTGCACTCCTCAAGGACTCCTCCCTGGTGTCGATCGTCGCTGTGCGAGAGCTCACCCAGATGACGAAGCTCTGGACCGGAAGCAACTTCCATTTCATGGAGGGCTACTTCGTTCTCGCAGGCATCTACCTGACACTCACGCTGTCCCTGAGCCTCCTTCTCCGCTGGTACGAGAGACGCATAGCGACACCCGGACACTGATGGCGACCGCAGTTCGGGCACTCATCCCGATCCGTTCATTCGACGGAATGACGCGTCTCTCCGGTCACCTTGAATCAGAGGAGCGCAAAAAGCTCTCTCGCGAATTGGCAGATCGCACCGTCCGGGCTGCTCTCGATGCGAACACCCGGGTTTCGGTGATCACCGCCGATGTCACAGTTCAGCAGTGGGCGATCGCATCCGGTGTCGGGGTGATCAGTGAGCGGGACTCACAGGGTCTCGACGCCGCTGCCACCGCAGGTGTTGAGGAAGCCGGTGACGACCCCTGGCTGGTGATCCACGCCGACCTCCCGGCCATCGAATCCGACGACGTCCAAGCGTCGCTACAAGCCATCGGAGGCGGACACGTGTTGGCCCCTTCCCACGACGGGGGTACGTCGCTCATTGGCGGCACCGGACCTGACTTCCCGTTCCAGTACGGCCCGGGAAGCTTCCGTCGTCACCTCGCCGCCATCGACGGAGAGGCAACAGTCCTCGTAAGACTGGGCCTTGCCCTGGACCTCGACCACCCCCGAGATCTGGAGGCT